>Ga0075431_100001315_pt1 | contig 22733 bp, 20 predicted proteins | sample RhiMetdeltSRZDD5_FD_75297 | JGI IMG/M metagenome (GOLD analysis project Ga0075431, IMG submission 75297) | Populus rhizosphere microbial communities from Tennessee, USA - Rhizosphere MetaG P. deltoides SRZDD5 | ecosystem: Host-associated > Plants > Roots > Rhizosphere > Soil | place: USA... | reverse complement strand
CTCGGCGCGGCGCAGCGCCTCGTCGATCTCGCCGCGCGTCACGCTCGACGCGTCGAGGGGATCGCGGCGCGCCGCGTGCGCGCGCAGCGCGGCGGCCCACTTGTCGGCGAAGGTGCGGCGGTTGCGTTCGACGAGGAAGCGCCGGAAGCGGAGGCCGCGAAAGGGCCCGCCGTCCTCCTGCAGCATCGCCCCACGCGCGTGAACCGCCTCCGCGCGCGGGTCGCACAAGACGGCGTGCCCGCCGTGCCAGAGCTGCATGCACATGTTCGCGTCGACGTAATACGACGGAAAGAACCGCGGATCGAACCCGCCTGCCTGGCGAAGCTTCGCGGTGCCGACGACGGCGCAGGCCCCCTGGCAGGAATCGACCGCGAAGGGCTCGTCGCCGGGCGGCTCCACGACGGGCGACCCCGCGGCGTCGTTCCACAACACCCCGCCGCACGCCTGAAGCGAGCGATCGGGGTTGAGGGTACGCCCCCCCACGGCGCCGGCATCGGGCGTCGCGCGCAGCGTGTCGAGGAGGCGCCGCGTGCAGCCGCCGGCGAGCTCGGTGTCCTCGTGGAGGAAGTGGATCGCGGGTGACCGCGCGCGGTCGAGCACTTCCTGCCAGGCGAAGACGGTGCCGAGGTCGACACCGTGGTCGATCACCGTCGCCCCGCGGATCCCGTCGGCGACCAGCCGGCGAACGCTCGCGTCGGGCTCGCAGAGCACGAGAATCACCTCGCCGGCGACGGCCTGGGTCGCGATGCCGCGCAGGCAGCGCGCCGCCCGTTCGGCATCGCGCGTGAGGATGACGCCGAACGACACCTCGGGCTGTGCGGTGGTGGCGAGGTCGATCAGGCGCGGCCGATCCTACAAGAGCGCCAGGCGAGGCCGGGGCCCGACTTGCGATCCGATCCGGCCTGAAACAACTGGCGCGCGCCCGCGTACCCCTTGATAACCGAGAGGAGCCAGCCTACACTCCCCTCGGAAACCGATATGAGTAAACCCAACGACCTCGTCCTCGGCACGCTCGACCTGCTGCTCCTCAAGATCCTGGCGCTGCAGCCCATGCACGGATGGGCCATCGGCCTTCGCCTGAGATCCATCTCCGGCGACGTGCTGCAGGTGAGCGAAGGCTCCCTCTACCCCGCCCTGCACAAGCTCGAGCAGGAGGGCTGGATCACCGCCGAGTGGAAGCAGACCGAAAACAACCGGCGAGCGAAGTTCTATTCGCTCACCCGCCTGGGAAAAAAGCAGCTCCAGGCGGAGACTGCGAACTGGGAACGGCTCTCGACCGCCATCTCGTCCATCGTTCGACTCTCCGAGGCCTAGACGACGATGCGCATCGAACACTGGTGGTTCACGGCGCCGTTGCGGATCAAGTCGATCCTGCGTCGCCGGCGGCTGGACCGGGAGCTCGAAGAGGAGCTCCAGTTCCACCTCGAGCACAAGATCGAGGAAGGCATCGCGGCCGGTCTTGCTCCGGACGAGGCGCGTCGCCGGGCCATGCTCGCCATGGGCGGGCTGGAGCAGCGCAAGGAGGAAATGCGCGACACGCGACGCGTCAACTGGCTTACGGACTTCCTCGCCGACCTCCAGTACGCCCTACGCAGCCTGCGCCGCACCCCCGGTCTCTCCGCCTTCGTGGTCGTCACGCTCGCGGTGGGGATCGGGATGGCGACCACGCCCTTCAGCATGCTCGATGCGCTGGTCTTCCGGCCCTACCCGGTGTCGGATCCAGGTGCCGTCGTCTCGCTCGTCAGCACGTCCCACGACAACGCCTACGACCTCTTCTCCTATCGCGAGTACCTGGACCTCCGGGACCACACCAACAGCTACGACGGCGTGATCGCGCACACGGGCACGACGGCGGTCGGCTTCGCCGCCGACGCCGGGACGACGCCGCGGGTCAAGGGCGGCATGATGGTCTCCGGAAACTTCTTCTCCGTGCTCGGCGTCGAGCCACGAGTCGGGCGCGGCTTTCGGAAGGACGAGGACCAGGCGCCCGGACGCGACGCCGTGGCAATCCTCGGTCCGGATCTCTGGAAACACGAGTTCGCGAGCGACCCCTCCGTCGTCGGACGGAAGATCCGGCTCAACGGCACGGAGTTCACCGTGATCGGCGTCGCGCCGGAGTCCTTCCCGAGCATCCAGGTCTTCTCGCGGCCCGACTTCTACCTGCCGCTGGCGATGGCGCAGTCGTTCTCGACCGACCCGCAGAAGCGCTTTCTCGAGGACCGGGACGACCGCGAGCTGATGGTGAAAGCGCGCCTGAGCGCGGACAGCACGCTGCAGCAGGCGCGCAACGAGGTCGCCGCGCTGGCGCGCGATTTCGCGCGCGAATACCCGGAGCTCTACCGCGACCGCGGCGCCGCCGTCCGCACTCAGCTCGAGATGCGCACGCGGGGCGACGACATCAACTGGAAGTTCGGCGTGATCTTCATGATCCTCGCGCTCGCCGTGCTGCTGGTGGCGTGCACCAACGTGGCGGGGCTGCTGCTGAGCCGCGCGCGCACGCGAACCCGAGAGATCGCCATCCGGCTGGCGCTCGGCGCGGGCCGCTTCCGGCTCGTCCGGCTGCTCCTCGCCGAGAGCATCGTGCTCGCGTTGCTCGGCGGACTGGGCGGAGTCGCGGTGGGCTACGCCGGCATCGATTTCATGAGGGACTTCCGGCTTCCGACCCAGTTGCCGGTGACCCTCCCCTTCCGTATGGACCTGCGCGTGCTGCTGCTGAGCCTCGCCTTGGGCGGGCTCTCCGCGTTGCTCTGTGGGCTGGCCCCGGCGTTGCAGAGCACGCGCGCGGACCTCGTCCACGGCCTCAAGTCGGGCGAGGTCGACCCGCCCGGCCGCAAACGGCCGTGGGGCCGCAACGTGCTGGTGGTGGCGCAGGTGGCGACGTCGCTGATGTTGCTGACGGCTTGTTTCCTGATGGCGCGCAGCTTCCGGCAGATCGCGCTCGGCGCCACCGGATTCGCCAGAGACCACCTGCTCATGGCGCGCCTCGATCCCCGCCTGTTGCAATACGACGCCGTGCGGACCGAGCAGTTCTACGAGCTGCTGATCGCACGCGCGCGGGAGCTGCCCGGAGTCGTGAGCGCCGGCCTCACCCACAGCCCGCCGCTCGAGCTCGAGGGGTTCGAAGCTCTCGCATTTGCGCCGGACGGCTTCCAGATGCCGCGCGACCGCGAGACCTTCACGTCGGCGATGGACGCGGTCGACGAAGGGTTCTTCGAGACCATGGACGTGGCCATCCTGCGCGGCCGCGGCTTCCTGGCGGCGGACGCAGCCGACGCGCCGCGCGTCGCCGTCGTCAACGAGCAGCTCGCGAAGCACTACTGGCCGAACGCCGACGCCGTGGGCAAGCGCATCCGGCTCGCCCACCGCGCCGGCACGCCGGTGGAGATCGTCGGCGTGGCGCGCACCATCAAGTACCTGTCGCCTGGCGAGAAGCCGACCGACTTCGTCTACCTGCCGATGGCCCAGCACCCGCGCTCGCGGATGGTCCTCCTTCTGCGTTCGAGCGGCGACCCGCTGCAGCTCGTGACCCGGTGCGGGACATCGTCCGGGCGCTCGACCCGAACATGCCGCTGGTGGAGATGAGGACCTACGAAGACCTGTACCGGTACCACATCGTGGAAGGGCCGGGAGTGGCGATCGAGATGATCGGGACGATGGGCCTGGCGGGCCTCCTGCTCGCCATGGCCGGCCTGTACGGGCTGGTGTCTTACAACGTGAGCCGCAGGACCCGCGAGATCGGTATCCGCATGGCGATCGGCGCCGGACGGCCTGCGGTGCTGCGCCTGGTGATGGGCAAGGGCCTGGCGCTCGTCGCCATCGGAACGGCGATCGGGCTGGCGATGGGGTTCGCCGTCGAGCAGCTCATGAACTCCATGGTCTTCAACTCCGGACGGGTCGACGTCGCCGTCTACCTCGTCGTCGTGCCGTCGATGATGGCGGTGACGATGCTGGCCGCCTATGTGCCGGCGCTGAGAGCATCCCGGATCGCGCCGACCCTGGCGCTCCGATACGACTAGCGGCGAGCTCGCGTCCGTTGCCGCCATGCGCGCTTGCCGATCTTTTTGGCCCGCTGAAATGCCCGACGGCGCTCCGCGTAGTGCCTAGGGCGCGACCGCTCCGCAACCGAAGGGGATTCTCGATGAAGCTCATCCGCATCTCGACGCTTGCCTTCGTGCTTCTCTCCGGCGCCGTTGCCGCGGGCGCCGACACGCCGCTCGATCCCGCCATCCAGCTCTTCCAGGCCGGCCGCTACGCCGAGGCGCACAAGACGTTCGCGGCCTACGCGGCGGCACATCCGAAAGACGTCGACGGCGCCTACTGGACCGGTCGCGCCCTGCTCGGCATGCGCGACGCCGACAAGGCGATCGACTGGCTGGAGAAGGCGGCGAAGCTCGGCCCCCGGCGCTCCGACGTGTTCCTTGCCCTCGGCCGCGCCTACGGACGCGCGGCGCAGGAAGCGAGCCTCCTCCGCAAGCCCGGGCTCGCCAAGAACGCGCGCGCGGCGTGGGACAAGGCGGTGGCCCTCGACCCCGGCAACCTCGAGGCGCGCGGCGACCTCGTGCAATACCACATCATGGCGCCCGGCTTCATGGGTGGGGACGTCGACGAGGCGCGCCGGCAGGCGGACGAGATCGGCAAGCGCGACGCGGTCCAGGGCGCCATCGCTCGCGCCACCATCGCGCAGGGCGAAAAGGACGTCGCCGGCGCCGAGCGCATCGTGCAGGAGGCGCTGGTCAAGAGCCCGACGAACCCACAACTGCGCCGCACGCTCGGCCTGATCTACCAGAGCGAAAAGAAGTGGGAGGCCGCATTCGCCACCTACGAGGCGATGCTGGCCGACAACGCGGACGCGTGGGACGCCCTCTACCAGATCGGTCGCACCGCGGCGCTCTCCGGCCAGCGCCTCGACCGCGGCGCGGCGGCGCTCAAGCGTTACCTCGGCCACACGGCGGGGCCGGACGAGCCACCCATCGCCAACGCGCACTACCGACTGGGAATGATCCTCGAGCAACAAGGCAACCGCGCCGGCGCGCGCAGCGAGTACCAGGCGGCGCTGAAGCTCGATCCGTCGCTCAAGGACGCCAAGGAAGCGCTCGACAAGCTGGGCTGAGAAGCAGCGCGGCGGCGATGACGCCGCTCACGGCACACGTGCCCCAGAGCAGCGTCTCGCTCCGTTCGTAGAGAAACGTTCCGAGCACCGGGCCGATCAGCATGCCGATCGACCAGGTCAGCATGTGGAGGCCGTGGTAGCGGCCTCGGTAGCGCTCCGGGGCGAGCTCGGTCACGTAGGCGCCCGCCATCGGCGCGAAGAGCATCTCCCCGACGGTCCACACGGCAACCGTCAGCGCGAGCATGGGCAACGTGTGGGCAAGGCCGGTGAACCCCCATCCGACCCCCGTCAGCGCGTACCCGATGGCAATGAGTGGGACCGGGGGGAACCGCCGCATCCAGAGAGTCAGCGGGATCTCGAACACGACGACCAGCAAGCCGTTGAGCGAGATCAACACTCCGTACTGCGATGGAGTGAAGCCCCCTCTCGCCACGTGCATGGGCAGCGTCGACGACATCTGGACGACGACCCACGTCACGGAGACGGTGGCGAGGAGGAACATCACGAGCCGGCGGTCGGCGAGTGCGGCGCGAAAGCCGTCGCCCGCGCCTTCGTCCGAGGCGCGGCTGCGCATGCCGTGCGGCACCGCGAGGAGGGCGATGACGCCGAAGGCGAAGGAGCTGATGGCGTCGCCGAGGAAGACGTAGAAGAACGAGCGCTCGGCGAGGAAGCCGGCGGTCGCCGGACCCACGGCGCATCCCAGGTTGATGGCGAACCGGTAGAGACCGAAGGCCAGCACGCGTTGCTCCGGCGCGACGACGTCGGCGAGGAGCGCACTCGAGGCCGGGCGGTAGAACTCGGTCGCCAGCCCGGCGGCAAAGGTGAGGACTACGACCGCGCCGTAGCTCCGCGCCTGCGAGAGCGCGAGCATCGACACGGTCGAGGCGAACATCGAGAGGGCGATCGTGTGGCGGCGGCCGATGCGATCGGCGAAGTGCCCGCCGAGCATCGAGGTGGCGAGATGCCCCGCGCCGTAGGCGCCGACGGCGAGGCCGCTCTGTGCGATCGAATAGCCGTTGCGCGTGAGGTACATCGCCAGCATCGGCATGACGAAGGTGCCGAAGCGGTTGATGAACGTGCCGGCGAAGAGAACCCACGCCGCGGTGGGGAGCGGTCCGAGTCGCACCTGCCTGGAGCCCCTTTCGGGCACCACGATCGGCCCGGCGGCGCAGCCGATCAATTACCTGCCGGGTAATGGCTAGCCGTTCGAGCGCGGTGTAGGGTGCCCCGCATGGCCGAGAGCGCATTCGGGCGCCTCCTCCGCGAGTGGCGGGCCCGGCGCCGCGTGAGCCAGCTCGACCTCGCCGTCGAGGCGGGCGTGTCGTCGCGTCACGTGAGCTTCATCGAGACCGGCCGCGCCCAGCCCAGTCGCGAGATGGTCCTCATGCTCGCCCGCGTGCTCGACGTGCCTCTGCGCGACCGCAACGACCTGCTGGCGACCGCGGGCTACGCGGCCATGTACAGGGCCACGGACCTCGACGCCCCGGCCCTCGAGCAGGCGCGGCGGGCCCTCGACTTCATGCTCCGCCAGCACGAGCCCTACCCCGCCATCGTCGTCGACCGCCACTGGACGATCCTCAAGGCCAACGGCGGCGCGGCCCGGCTGGTGGAGGCCTTCGCCGACCCCGCGGCGGCCGCCGAATGGGGCGGAAACGCGATGCGGCTGATGTTCCATCCCCGCGGCTTTCGCCCGCACATCGTCAACTGGGAGGCGATGGCGGCGGCGCTCATCCAGTGGCTCCACCGCGACGTGCTGAGCGGTCTCGGCGGCGCCGAGTCGCGCCACCTGCTCGAGGAGCTGCTCTCCTACCCTGGCGTGCCGCCCCGCTGGCGGACGCTGGACCTCGACGTCTCCACCGCTCCTTTCCTGGCCATCGAGTTCCGCAAGGACGACCTCCACCTCCGGTTCTTCTCGGCGCTCACCAACTTCGGCACGCCGCACGACATCACGCTCCAGGAGCTGCGGGTCGAGGCCTTCTTCCCGGCCGACCCGGCGACCGAGGAGGCCTCGCGTCGCCTCGTCGCGGCGTCGAGCCCCACGTCCGGGTAGAGATCTTCCTGGTCGAGATCCTCGCCGGTGGCCGTCATCCGGCTCTCGTGCGATCGATCTGGATCAGGGCGACGCCCGCCAGGATGATCGCCATCGACGCGATCATGCGCAGGGTGACCGGCTCGCTCAGGAGGAGCGCCCCGGTGAGCACGGCGATCGCCGGATTCACGTAAGCGTACGAGGCCACCTTGCCGGCGCTGAGCTTCGTCTGCGCGTAGTTGTAGGCGGTGTAGGCGACCACCGAGCCGAACACCGCCAGGTAGAGCAGCGCGACCGACGAGCGGATCGACACCATGTCCAGCGTGGGGCGCTCGCCCGACGCGAAGGCGGCGAGCGTCACCGCCACCCCGCCGGCGAGCATCTGCACTGTAGACACCGCCATCGGATCTGCGACCGCCACGGGCGCCGCCGCCGCCCTCACATCGGCGCCGGCACGGTGGCGGCGCGAGAGGAGCGTGCCGGCGTTCCAGCAGACGGCGTTGAGCTGCATCGCTCCGACGGCGAGGAGGAAGCGCAGCGACAGGTCGACGCGGCCGATCGCCGGCGCGACGAGGAGTGCGACGCCGGCGAAGCCGAGGACGAGGCCGGCGACCTTGCCCCGCGTCAGCGAGGAGAGGCCGAGCGCCGATTCCATGGCCACCATCCAGATCGGAATCGTGGAGGCGAGGAGGGCGGCGAGGCCGCTGCTGAGCGTGTGCTCGGCGTAGACGACGAGCGTGTTGGCGACGCCGGCCATGAGGACGCCGGCGACGGCGTGGTCTCGCCACTCCCGCGCGCTCCGCGGGAAGCGCGCGCGGCCCAGGCCGGCGATGCCGAGAAGGAGGAGGCCGGCGATGAGGAAGCGGATGCCGGCAACGAGCAGGGTCGGGATCGTCTCGATGGCGACGCGGATCGCGGCGAACGTCGTCCCCCAGATGACGCAGATCGCGGCGAAGGCGACGTACGCGCCGATGCGGCTCTCGCGCGACCGGGGCGCCGCCACCACCGCTTCCATCACTGGCGAGCCGGGGGGAGGCCGTAAGACAGCGTCGGCCGCAGGGTCAGGATCTCGACGGTCGTCTTCGCGATCAGGCCGTGCACCGCTTCCGGGAGGATTCCTTCGCTCCTTGCCTCGACAATCGCCGCGATGCTGGGCCGCGAGCGCAGTCGCACGTAGCGCGGAGCAGTTCCACCGGCCACCATGCGATACCAGAGTGTCTCACCCTGCCACGCCGATCGGCCCGCGCCGAGCGCCGTCTCGAAGGCCCTCTCCGCCCCGGGCACGAGGTCCACGGTGGTGAGCTCGAGCCGGGCGGTCGGTTGCGGCTCACCGCTGCCACGCGAGAGCCCGGGCAGGTACTCGAAGAGAGCGTTCCCCGCGAACTGCGCGTGGGGCGTGACGTTGGCGACGTTGTCGCGCTCGTCCTCCGCCGGTGCCACGGGGCTGTCGAAGCTGGCGGCCGAGTGCCCGAAGGTCGCGTAGACGAGCCAACGCTGTCGTTCGCCGGCCCAGACGGTCCAGCCAAACCAGACCCAGGGGTCCCTGGCCTGCCGATGCCACTCGAGGTGCCGGACGTACCCGGCCTCGAAGTCGACGGTGTCCCCGTCGTGGGGACGCAGGACCGCGATGCGCGCGTACGGACCGCGCTCCGTTTGACCGGCAACGCCCCTGGGGAGCACTGCGCCGACGAGAAGCGCTGCGCCAACGAGCCAAGGCCAACGGTGATGTCTCATGGAATTCCCCTCACGAGCCGAAGCATCTCCATCAGAAAGCCAGTGTCTCCGCGGCCGATGATCGGTCCCGCGACGCGGCGCCTCAATTACCTCGCGGGTAATGGCTTCCTGGTCGAAGTGCTGGGCAGCTCAGCCAGCCCGAGGACGCGGCCCGTTAGTAGTGACCCAAGCAGAGTGATCCAGGCGGCGCGCCCGTGGCCCGTCGACCCGGCAAAAGCTGCCGAAGGAGGTTCCGATGCGATTCACCGTACTGCTGGTCCTGCTCTGGGCCCTGTCTGCCATCGATCTTCACGCGGCGACCCTCACGGTCGACTGCGACCGCGGCGAGACGATCGCCAGGGCTCTCGCCAGAATCAGCCTGCTCGATGGATGGCAGGCCAACACCGTGAACGTGCGCGGCACCTGCGTCGAATCGGTGGAGATCCGCAACTTCGAGCGGCTGACCCTCGCTGGAATCGGTCCCGCCGCGATCCGGGGGACGTCCGACGCGTCGCCAGAGCTGAGCATCGCCAACTCTCAGGACGTGATCGTCCGCGACCTGACGATCGGATCGTCCGCAGGAACGTCGCTGCAGATCTCGAACTGTCAGGACTGCGAGGTGCGCGGCAGCACGATCGAGGGCTTGACGTTGCTCTACGGCTCGGGCACCACCCTCTTCTTCGACGACGTGCTGCACGCCAACGGGAGCTTCGCCGCGCTCGGCAGCTACGACCACATCAGGGTCATCATGGTCGACTGCACCGTCGAGCCCGGAAGCGGCTGGATCTGGGCGGGCGTGAACAGCGAGTCGATCCTCCACATGAGCGGCTCGACCGTTCGAGGATTCGGCGTGGGGATCGCCGTGAACAACGGGGCGAAGCTCACGCTCAGCGATCGACAGTCGCTAGTGCCCGGAAGCGGCCCCGACGCCACCGTCGTGGTCGAGAACAACGCGTGGGCCGGCATCGAGGTCAGCGGCGCGAGCACCGCCTCGATCCCCGCCGCGCGCATCCGCAACAACGCTGTGGGCGTCGTGGCGAGCGGCAACTCGCGGCTGCTGACCGGCTCGGAGGAAGGGTTCGGGCCGGGCGCCGAGATCTCGGACAACATGAACGTCGGGGTCATGGTGCGAGATGGAGCGCACGCCGACATCGGCACCGGCACGCGGATCATTCGCACCGCCGGCAACGGCCTGGTGGTGGTCAACAACTCGACCGCCGCGGGACCGCCGTCCGCGGCAGCGCCAGCCACGCGCATCGACGGCAGCACGGCGCAGGACGTCTTCTGCGACGCGACGTCCATCGTCAGCAACGCGGCACGCATCGCCGCACCCAAGATGACCTGCCCCAACCTCAATACCGGACCGCACGTGCCGCTGCCGACCCAGTAGCGGCGAAGCGAATCACCTCACGGCAGCCGCGAGATCATGCCGCACTCTGGCGAGCTCCTCGCAGCAAGCAGAGGACTCCCGTCGAGGTGAGCCCCACTGCCCAGGCCTGACCGCCTTACGCCACCGAACCCTTCCGGCCGCTCGCCTGCTTCCGGGGCTTTCCTCGTCGCGTAGGCGCCGCCGGCATCGCAATTGGTTCCTGGACGGGAAAGAGGATGCGCCCACACCGTTCGCACGTGTCGACGCGACCCGCGCGGCTCGCCGACTTCGTCGGCCGCCTGGTGTTGCAGCCGAGGCAAACGCCGCCGCGCACCGGCGCCACCGCGCGGCGATACCTGCGCCGGAGCTCCTCGTAACGACCGAGCAGCTCTGAGCCGACTTCCCGGACGAGTGTCTGACGCTTGGAGCGGAGCTTCTTGGTCGCCTTCGCTGTTGATCCAACGGTGCGCTCTTCCTCGCCTGCAGCTGGCTCGCTCAGCTGATCGAGAAGTGAGTCCAACTCCTGAAGCGTTAGCAAGGCTTGCAGCTTGGCGATCATAGAGACAGGGCCTCCACCACGAACGGTTTGAGGATACCCACCAGGAAGGCGCCGAACTCCTGAAAGGTCGAGATCCCGAGTAGGCGCCGGCGACTCGGCTCGTCGCGGGCCAGCGCGACGATCGAATCTAGGATCGGCATGAAGAGGGCGCCGGTGACTCCGTATGGAGCGACGGCCAGGAGCACCAGGCCTACGGGCGTCCCATCGGGCGCGCCGTAGTCGAGTGGAGGGCGCAGCCGGGCGCACGCGACGGCCGTCGTGGCAACGACGGCGGATCGCGCGTGCGGGACCCCAAGACCGAAGCCAACGGCCGTGTTGCCGGAGCTCTCCCGCTCGACCAGAGCCTCGAGCAACGCACGTGCATCAATCACGACGCCGGCGGCGGCAAGTGCGATCGCGAGCCTCGAGAAGAGAGCCTCCTTGCTGCGGACCTCGACGGCCGGAAGGAAGAGGGGCGGGATGGGGCGCGAACGGGTCGCTGCTCGGGAGACTCCTGACCAGCTCGAGCCGCCGGCGCATCAGCGTTCCGTCTTGCTCGCTTCGATGCGGCCGAGCAGTCTCAGCAGGCCGTCCAGGATCGTCAGAGGATGCGGAGGGCATCCTGGAACGTATAGGTCCACCGGCACCACCGCATCGGCACCGTTGTGGACCTCGGGGTGATCAATGTACGGCCCGCCGGCTACGGCGCAGGCTCCGACGGCGACCACCAGCTTGGGCGGAGCGACCGCTTCGTAGGTCTGTTGCAGAGCCAGCCGCATGTTCTCGGTGACCGGGCCGGTGACGATCAGGCCGTCGGCGTGGCGCGGCGAAGCGACGATCTGTACCCCGAAACGACCGAGGTCCCACACCACCGTGCTGAGCACGTTGACCTCCGACTCGCACCCGTTGCAACCACCGGCGCTGACCTGCCGGAACTTGAGCGATCGCCCGAACAATCGGCGCGACTTCGCGTCGAGAGCGCGCGCGAGCCGAACGCCCTGCTCCTGGGTGACGCGCAGGTCCTCGCGGGTACCAGCGGCGAGCCGGTAGTCGCCACCGTAGGAGAGCGCTCCGGTGGGGCAGGCCGTGGCGCACTCGGCGCAGAACAGGCACTTGCCGAGGTCTACCTCAAGAACCGGGAGTGAGCTGATGGCGCCGGTAGGACACGCGTCGGCGCACTGGGTGCACCCTTCCGCGCAGCGGCTTTGATCGATGATGGGATGCCCGCGAAAGCGGCCAGGCAGCTCCGGTGGCTCGCCATGCGGGAAGCTGATGGTGCGGTGCCCCTGTCGGGCTCTGGTGCGAAGGAGGTCGAACATCGACGGGCGATCCCTCCAGGAGGATCAGAGGTCGTGACCGCAGTAGGAGAGGTTGAAGCTCTTGTTGCAGAGCGGAAAGTCGGAGATCTGCTGGCCGCGGAGTGCGTAGGCGACAGCGTTCCAGTTGTGAAATGAGGGATCGATCACCTTGTAGCGCTCGAATCGCCCCGCGGCATCGGTGAGCGCCACGTGGCAGATCTCGCCTCGCCAGCCTTCGACCAGGGACACCGCCACCCGGGAGCCACCGACGCTGGCGACTTCCCTCCACAGCGGGCCACGCGGCAACGCCGCGAGCAACTCGCCGACGAACGTGACGGAGCGCTGGATCTCGAGCCAGCGAACGAAGGCCCGCGCGAACACGTCTCCCGAGTCGGCGATCGCTACCGGGATGTGGTGGAACCGGAAGATGCCGGACGGGTGATCACGGCGCGCATCGCGATCGAGGCCCGAGGCGCGGGCAGCCGGCCCGTTGAGCCCCAGCTCCAGCGCCACCTCGCGCGGCACGACGCCGGTACCCTCGAACCGCTCCATTACCGAAGGAGCCCCCCAGAGCAGCTCGATCGCCGCGCGGGAGTCGGTGAACGCTCGGTCGAGGCGCTCCTGCAGAGCCGCCACCATGGCCTCGTCGAGGTCGAACTGGGCGCCTCCCGGCCGCACCAACCCGCGGCCGAACCGGCTGCCGCAGATCTCGGCCGTGAGGTTCAGGAAGTCGCCACGAAGACGGCCGCAGTACGAGGCGGTGGGCAGGAAGCCAACGTCACCGGCGAGCGCCCCCAGGTCGCCGACGTGGTTCGCCAGGCGCTCGAGCTCGAGCGCGATGCCGCGCAGGGCGGCGCCTCTCGCGGTCGCTTGCGAGCCACCGAGGGATTCGAGCACCTCGCAGTACGCCGTGCAATGTCCGATGGTGGTGTCGCCGGCCACCGTCTCCAGGTAGTGCACGGACCGACGGTCGGGGCCACCGATGAGGGCCCGCTCCACCCCCCGGTGTTGATAGCCCAGGCTGATCTCGAGGTGGAAGACCTCTTCGCCGTGGCACTGGAAGCGGAAGTGCCCCGGTTCGATGACCCCGGCGTGGACCGGCCCGACTCCGACCTCGTGAACTTCCTCTCCCTCGACGCGATAGAAGTCGATCACGCCAGGAGCGAGCGATTCGGCGGTCACCTGCAGGGCGCCGTTGCGACGCAGGAGCGCGGGAGCGAACCGCACCGGCTTGAGCCACGGATGTCCGGCCGGACGGATCCCGTACTGCTCCGCGATCTCGCGCTCGAACAGGTGAACTTGTGGGCATCGAGGGGTCAGGGAGGGAAACTCGGTGCCGGGAGATCTCGTCGTTCCGATGGCGACCTCGGAGCCGGCATCGTCGGCCAACACCAGGTAGAGCTTGGCGCCGCCCGGCTCCTCGGCGGCGAAGTAGGCGACGACTCGCAGGCCGAGAGAGACCCCGCACAGGAGCGCATCCTCCAGCTCTGCCCACTCGAGGCAGGGCAACGCCGCTCGTGGAAGAGAGCTGCCGGCCTTGGCTCGCGCCAGGCGCCCGAAGCCACTCATCGCCCCACCGCGAGAGCCGTCGCGGCGTCTCCGATCAGCCGGCGCACCGGCTCTGGGATGTGGAGGCCGAAGAGAAGGACGAAGCCCAGGAGGACCAGGGCAGGCGCGAAGGTCGTGAAGGTGTCTCGATACCCCGACCGCCGCGCGCTCAGCGGCGGACGGCCCTGTGTTGCGGCAAGGGACGTCGCGCCCATCCCGGCGAACGCCAGCAGCAGGAACGAGAGGAAGAGAATCCCCACCATCCAGCGGTGGGCCCCGAATGCCGACTTCAGGATCAGGAGCTCGCTGACGAAGAGCCCGAACGGAGGGGACCCTGTCACCGCGAACAGCCCGAGGAGGAAGAGCGTGCCGGAGAGCGGCAGGCGCCGCAGCGCGCCCTTGACCTCGTCGGTCGTCTTGCTACCGAACGCGCGGTGGATGTTGCCGACCGACAGGAACATCGCTCCCTTCCCAAATGCGTTGTTCACGAGGTGCAGGAGCGCCGCAAATGTAGCGGTCCCTCCGAGGCCGGCCGCGATCGCCAGGATGCCCATGTGCTCGACGCTCGAATAGGCGAGCATTCTTTTGAGGTCCCGTTGCCCGAGCATCAAGGCCCCGGCGACGCCCATCGACGCGAGACCCATGACGATCAGGAGGCGATTGGCATAGTCGCCTTCTCCCGCAGCGGCAGTGATCTGCGTCAGCCGCAGGACGGCGAAGAACGCGCAGCTCGTCAGCCCACCGGCGAGGATAGCGCCGACCATGCCCGGCGCCTCGCCGTAAGCATCGGGCTTCCATGTGTGCATCGGCACGAGCCCAAGCTTGGTTCCATAGCCCACCAGCAGCAGCGTGAACCCGGCGCGGAGCCAGGGCTTCGATAGGGCCGGCGCCGCCGACAGCAGGTCGCGGAAGAGGAGCGACCCCTGACTCCCACCGAGAAGCGCCGCGTAGCCGATGAAAAACGAGCCCAGTAGGGCGAGCGCGATGCCGACCGAGGAGATGACGAGATACTTCCACGTCGCCTCGATCGAGCGCGGCGTGCGGTTGAAGTAGATGAGCGGCGCCGAGGCGAGCGTCGAAGCCTCGATGCCGACCCACAGCAGGCCGAGGTGTTGCGCGTAGGAGACGAAGCTCATCATCCCCAGCGCCGCGAGCATGCAGGCGCAGAAGCGGCGGTTTTCGCGCTCGACCCGGTATAGCAGGTACCCCACGGAGTAGACGGCGCAAGCGAGGAACAGCAGGCTGATGACCGCCAGCAGCAGGCGGCCCGGCGCATCGAGACGCAACCACCCGAAGGCGCTTCCCGCCCCAGGGGCCCCCCAGAGGGCCATCGAGGTGAACGCTGAGTGCGCCAGCGCGGTGAGCGCCAGCAGCCGCGGCCGCCAGAGCTTCGACTGGGTGAAGAACACCACGACGGCCATCACCAGAGGCACGACGATGGGGAGCGGCGGCATCGCTATTCCTTGAGCAGCGACAACCGTCGAGTGTCCAGGGAGGCAAACTCGCGATTGATGTGGTGAATGATGATGCTGAGGACGAAGATGCCGACGAGGAGGTCGAGCAGGACGCCGGTTTCCACGAGGAACGGCATAGCGTCGACCAGCAGCAGCCCGAACACGAAGATGCCGTTCTCGAGCACCAGATACCCGAGCACCTGGCTGATCGCCTTGCGCCGCGCGGTGATGAGGATGAAGCCGGCGGCGATGGTGGCAAACGATGCGGGGATGAGGAGCGGTGCGAGCCTCGTCTCGACCAGCGGTAGCCGGTTTGCCGCACCCACGGCCAGCACGGTGGCGAGAGCGCCGAGCAGCAAGGAGGGCAGGAAGCCGAGCGACGGCTCCACCTCCCGTTTGATCGCCACGTCGCGGAGGGCGCGGAACAGGATGACCGGGATCAGCCACCCCTTGACGCCGACGCTCGCCACGACGAGCAGTCCGACGCGGTAGTCGAGCCCGCCGTGCGCCGCGAGCGCCAGCATACCGAGGACCACCCCTTGCAGCGCGACGGCGCGGACCATCGTACCGATGCGGCTCGTACCGAGGGCCACGAGGTTGATCAGCAGGAGGGCCGCGACGAGAGAGCTGAGCAGGGAGGTCATCCTGGTCACCGGCTGAGCAGGAGAAAGGCGAAGCCGCAGCTCAAGACGGCGGCGATGAGCAGTGTCGGGACGTGAAGTAGGCGGAGCCGGGCCATGACGGACTCGATGACTCCGATACCGGCCGCGATCGCGAGCAGACCGACTACGAAGAGCGCCAGCCCGGGCCAGCCATGGACCTGCGCGGTCGGCGCTATGACGTGGAGCAGCAGGATCTCCAGCACCAGGAGCTTCGCGGCGGCGCCGTACTCGACGAGGCCGAGCAGCGGCCCGCTGTGGTCGAGCACCATGACCTCGTGGATCATGGTCAGCTCGAGGTGCGTGTTCGGATCGTCCACCGGGATCCGGCTGCACTCGGCGAGCAGCACGACGAGGACTCCGGCTGCGATCAGCACCAGGGGTGCGGTACGCAGCAGCCAGGCACCGCCCTCGCTGGCCCTCAGCATGCCGTCGAGGCTGAGCGACCCCGAGAGCCGTGCCAGCGCCAGGAAGGCGAAGAAGAGCGCCGGCTCGGTCAACCAGGAGAACCCGAGCTCGCGGGCGGCGCCCATCCCCTCGAAGGGAGATCCCGTGTCGAGCCCCGCACTCGCGGTGAAGAACCGGCCGAGGGCGAGCAGGTACGCGAACAGCACGAAGTCGCCGGCGAACGCCACGGGGGCCTCGAAGGGGCCGAGCGGGACGAGCAGCCCCGCAAGGAGAGCGGTAACCAACCCGACCACCGGGGCGAGCACGAAGATCCAGGTGGTGGTCGCGCTCAACGCGACCTCCTTGCGGAACAGCTTGTGGATGTCGTAGTAGGGCTGCCAGACGCTCGGGCCGCGACGGCCCGCGAGCACGGCCTTGGTCTTGGTGATAACCCCGAGCAGGAGCGGCGGCAGGAGGGCGAGGAGCGCGAGGTGCGAGACCAGGGAGGCACTCATCGCCTCCTCCGGTCGCGCCGCGAGCGCCGAGTGCCGCTCATCGGCCGCATAGCTGGGTCACCACCCACTCGAGGCGTACGTTGGAGAGAAGGAGCAGAATGACGGCGGCCACGATGTAGAGCACGTACTGCTGCAAGTCCCCCTGATGGTAGACACGCGCCCGCGTCGCGGTGCCTTTCAGGCGCCTCGCCGCCGGCAGCAGGAAGCGATCGAGCACGGAGTCGCCGGTGGCCGACCGGAAGCTCGACGACGCCGGGAAGAAGCCCTCGATGAGGGGTGTGTGCGTCCTGGTGCGAAGCGCCCAGGCGAAGCGCGAGGTGATGATCTGGGCGAAGGACGAGGCGGTGTACTGCACGCGGGGCGAGCTCGCGGCATACCCACACCCCCACGTCGGCAGCGAGGGCTGCCGGCGTCGCGCGCGCAGGCAGACCGGGATCACCGCCGCCCCCAGCGCCATCACCGCGACCACCAGAGTCAGGGCGGCGATCGAAACCCAGCGCAGAGGCGCCAGCGCGGCGAGTGACTGGCCCGGCAGCAACCCTCCCGACCAGGCCTCCGCTGCCCGCTCCAGCGCCGGTGCCACCAGCCCCGGCGCCACGCCGAGGACCGCGCAGGCGACGCCGAGCACCGCCATCGGCACCAGCATCGAGGGCGGCGACTCATGTCCCGCCTTGGCCTCTGACGAGCGCGCAGTGCCGAGGAACACCACCCCGAGCACCTTCACGAAGCAGGCGACCGCCAGCGCACCCGTGGCTGCGAGCACAGGAGCGGGCAACGCCGCCCAGGCCGAGCCCGGAGTCACCCCGGCGCGCACCAGCCCGAGGTACACGAACAGCTCGCTGACGAAGCCGTTGAACGGCGGCAGGCCGCAGATCGCCAGCGAGCCGACGAGGAACAAGGTCGCCGTCGCCGGCATCCCGCGAGCCAGGCCTCCCATCCGCTCGAGGTCCCGCGTCCCCGTTGCGTGCACCACCGAGCCCGCCCCGAAGAACAGCAGCGCCTTGAACAGCGCGTGGTTCCACACGTGGAGCAGGCATCCCGCCATACCCAGCATCACCCACTCCGGCCGCCCCAGCGAGCGCCCCACCATCGCCACCCCGAGACCCAGCAGGATGATCCCGATGTTCTCGATGCTGTGGTAGGCGAGCAGGCGCTTGATGTCGTGCTGGCCGAGTGCGAACACGACGCCGAGGAACGCCGACAGCGACCCGATCGCCAGCAGCGAGATTCCCCATCCCAGGGGGGGTGAAGCCAGCACGCCACAGGTGCGGACGAGGCCGTAGATCCCCATCTTGATGACCACGCCGGACATCAGCGCCGAGACATGGCTCGGCGCGGATGCGTGAGCAGCGGGCAGCCACGAGTGCAGCGGCATCGCGCCGGCCTTGATACCGAAGGTCACGAGCGCAAGCACGAAGATCGCCGTGCGTAGCGCGTAGGGAACGTCCGCCGGCACGCCGCGGAACGCGAAGTCGCCCCCGATCTGTCGCTCGAGCAGGAAGAGCGCGAAGAGGCCGAGGATTGTCACGTGGCTGTACAGGAGATAGAGCCAACCCGCGCCACGGACGGTCGGATCCTCGTCTTCGGTGGTGATCAGGAAGAAGTTGGTCAAGGCCATCACTTCCCACGCCACCAGGAACACGATGCCGTCTCGCGCCAGCGTGATCCACGCGAGGCTCGCGACGAGGAGCCCATAGCAGAGGCGCAGGCGGCGCCCGTTGCGGGGGTGCTCTCGGGGCGACCAGTAGCGGGCGCCGTAGATCGAGCCGAGGCCACCGACCAGGAACACCGGAAGCACGAAGATCCCCGTCAGCACGTCGACCCCGAACCGCATCTCCATTCCCGGCACGGGTGCTGCCAGGAAGAGGACGTCGCCGCGCGCCCCGGCGATCGCGAGGAGGCCGCCGGCGAGGCCCGAGAGGGAACCCACGACGACCATCCCAACGGCGATCCGTGCGCCCCATGCCGAGCGCCAGCCCAGGAAGAGGCCCGGGACCCCGCTCGCCGCCGCCAGCACGCTGCCACCGACGAGCAGTAGCAACGCGGGTGATGGGGCCGAGCCGCCTTCGCCGCCGGTCATCGGGCGTGCGTCTCTACCCGTCCCAGGTGCCGTTCGCAGGCCTCGGCCGCGGCCACCAGCTCCTCGCGTGACGCCTGGCGGAGAACCGCATCCTTGAAGCGGGCGTCTCGCAGCGCATAGCTGAGCCTGGAAAGCAGGTGCAGGTGAGCGCGCACCGTCGGGCTCGTCAGCGTGAACAGCGCGTGCACGGGCTGCCCGTCGAGCGCACCGAAGTCGACCGGCCTCTCCAGGAAACACGCGGTGACCATCGGCCGCTGCAGGTGGAGGATCACCGGGTTGCGCACGTGAGGGATCGCGATGCCCTCGCCGATGGCGGTGGAGCCGAGCGCCTCGCGCGCCAGAAGCACCTCGAAGAGGAACTCGCGATCGACCTCGGCGGGCAATCGCATGGCCTCGACGATGTTGTGCAGCACCTCGGCCTTGTCGTTCCCCCCGATGCGGTAGTGGATCCCGCCGGCTTGCAGAGCCTCGGTCAGGTGAGGGAGCGACTCCGTCTCCGAATCCTCCTCGCGGAAGATCTCGGGCGACATCGGGATCCGGCGGGCCGTCGCCCACTCGAGCAGCTCCGCGCGGTTGAAGCGGTACTGCTCGTTGAGCCGATATGCGGGGATCGAGCCCTGCTTGATCCAGCGGTAGATCGTCTTTTCCGAGACGCTCAGGAGGCGCGCGGCGTCTTTGACCAGCAGCTTCATGCTCTCGCCCTCAACCGGCAAGGACAATTATGGACATCGTAGTGTCCATGGACAACCATGTCAACGAATGGACACCTAGGTCCCTCCATCAGCGGCTAGGCTTCACAGAATCGCACATTTGACGGTGCTGACTGGACAAATCATAATGTCCTCACGAGGGCAGAGATGCCAACGGCTCGGCTCGCCCGCCTCAGCAGGCACACCGGTGCTCGCGTTCTACGGATGCACTGTCTCACCGTTGCCGACCGTGAGGGAGCCATCGCCAGGATGGTCGCCGCGCTCGCAGGGGCGGGCCTCGTGCGCGACCCCGCGGTGCTCGAGCGCGTCCTGCTCGCCGGGCAGAGCTTCGGGGACGAGCTCGAGGCGCCGGGCGTCGCCTTCGTCCATTGCCGTTCCGCGATGGTTGAGGGTCTCGTCATCCTGCTCGCCGTGATCGACCAGCCCTTCTGGGACACGGTCAGTGGCCGCGACGTCGATGAGGTGTTCATGGTGCTGGGGGATGAAGGGAGCCTCGCTGCCTACGCACGGGCCGTTGTGGAGCTGGCGCACCTCGCCCGCGAGAGACGGTCCCCGGCCGCGTTCGAGTGCGACCGCCAGCCATGAGCTCCGGCGGCTCACCGATGGTCAAGGGGGTGGCGATCGCGCCGGGCGTGGGAAGGGGCCGAGCCTTCGTCCTCGGGCCGGATCTCATCTGGTCCCACGGCGAGCTCGGCGGGGTGGCCGGGGAAGCCGAGGCGGAGATCGCGCGCTTCGAGGCGGCCTGTGACCGCTCCGCCACCGCGATCGAGGCGTTGCGGGAATCGCTGCGAGCGGGAGCGGAGGGTGCGGTTGCGGAGATTCTGCAAACGCAGGAGCTCCTCCTCCACGACCACGTCTTCCAGGGCTTGGTCTCGCAGCGCATCCGCGAGCGGTCGCTGTCGGCGGAGGCCGCCCTGGCCGAGGTCATCGCGCAGCTGAGCGGCACCTTCGCGAGCCTGCAGGATCCCTACATCCGCGAGCGCGCCGCCGACCTTCGTGATATCGGGCAGCGCGTCTACGGCGAGCTGACCGGCGGCAAACAGAGTCTCGACTTTCCTGCCGGCTCCGTACTGGTCGTCGACGACCTCAGCGCATCGCTCGCCGCGGCGCTCGACCCGGCAAGGGTGGCGGGGGTGGTCACCCAGTCGGGAGCCAACACCTCGCACGCGGCGATCTTGCTGCGCTCCCTCGGAATCCCGGCGGTCGGAGGCCTCCCCGATCTGAACGTCGTCGCGCCGGCGGGCAGCACCCTGCTCGTCGACGGCTTCGCCGGCCTGGTGTTCGTGAAAGCGAGCAGCGCCGTGCTCGCGTCCTACGAGAAGCTCGAAGCGGACCTGCGAGCTCGCGATGCTCTCCTCGAATCGGAGAGCCTGCAACCACCGGTGACTCTCGACGGGGTGGGCATTCGCCTGGACGCGACCCTCGGCAAGAGCGCGGACGCCGAAGCGGCAGTGCGCTGGAACGCCGATGGCGTGGGCCTGTACCGAACGGAATTCGCCTTCGACATTCGCGACCGCTTCCCCACGGAGGACGAGCAAACCGCCATCCTCCAGGGCGTCGCCGAGAGGCTCCATCCGCGCCTCGTCGTCTTTCGGTTGCTGGATATCGGCGCCGAGAAATCGCCCCCTTACTTCCCGCTGCCATCAGTGCCCAATCCGGCGCTGAACCTGCGGGGCGTTCGGCTCCTGCTGGCCCACCCAGCTCTACTGCGCGTTCAGCTGCGAGCCATCCTGAGAGTGAGCGCGATGCACCCGGTTTCCGTGCTGCTGCCAATGGTCGGCGGCGTGGAAGAGGTTCGCGCGGTCAAAGCCGTGCTCCACGACCTGAAAGACGAGCTGCGCGCCCGCGGGACCCCGTTCGACAACGAGCTGCCCGTGGGCGCCATGATCGAGGTGCCGAGCGCCGCGCTCATCGCAGAGGACCTCGCGCGGGAGGTGGATTTCCTCAGCCTGGGCACCAACGACCTCGTGCAGTACCTCACGGCGGCGGATCGCGAGGATCCGGCGATGAGCGCCTATTACGGTGCGCTCCACCCGGCCGTCCTGCGGTTGATCGAGAGCGTGGTCCGAGCCGCGAGGACCGCCGCCAAGCCGCTATCGATCTGCGGAGAGATGGCGGGATCTCCGTTCTACACCGAGCTCCTGCTGGGACTCGGCCTGCGAAGCTTCAGCATCGCGCCACGGCAACTCGCGGCGGTCCGCCACGAGATCCGCGGGACGGACCTGCGAGCCGCCACCGCACTTGCGCGAGGGCTCGCCCGTCAAACCACTCGCGACGAGATCCGGGAGCTTCTCGAGCGCCGGCAGGAAAGGCGCGCCGCGGCGCCGGTCTGACGCGAATCCATCCTCCACTACATCCTGCTCCGAGAGCACCAGCAGCAAGTCCTGGTCGGGCAACGGTGCGCGACTGCGAGGCGGCGCATGTGGGGTTGCCGTCGCCGCAGCGCCCGCGGCGAAGCCGCTTCGCGGCTTTCGTTGATCTCCTCGCGAGAGATCCCCACGCGACCGAACCGCCTGGTCCTCACGCAGGCGATCGCGGCCGATCGGCGGCGCAAGGCCGCTACCGGCGGCCGGTGGACTTCGCCGGCGGCGCCATCGCCTCGCCGAGGGCGAAGAGGTGGTGGCGGGCGCGGACGAAGATCGTGCCGTCGACGATGGCCGGCGTGGCCATCAGCACTTCACCCATGGGGTTGGTGGCGAGGAGCTCGAACTTGGGCCCGGCCTTGACGACGAAGACGTCGCCGTCTTCGCTGGCGAAATAGAGCTTGCCGTCCGCCGCCACCGGCGAGGCGGTGAAGGCCGCGCCCTTGCTGCCGGCGACGCGCTCGCGATAGACCTGGGCGCCGGTCTTCGCGTCGTAGGCGGTCAAGACGCCGTTGTTGCCGATGAGGTAGAGGTGATCGCCGTAGGCGATCGGCGTCGGCATGTAGGGGCCGCCCCGCTTCTTGCTCCAGGCGATCGTCTCGCTCGCCTCTTTTCCCTCGGCGAGCGTGATGTCGCCGTTCGCGGCGCCCAGTCGAATGGCGTAGATCGGCTGGATGGGCGAATAGCCGGAGGTCACGTAGGCGAAGCCGTGCGCGGCGATCGGCGTGGGAGTGACGATCTCCGAGTTGCCCGCGAGGCGCCAGAGCTCCTTGCCGGTCGCCGGGTCGTAGCCGCGCACGTGTTTCGTGGCGTTGGTCACCAGCTCGGCGCGCGTCGCCGTCTCGAAGACCGAGGGCGTCGCCCAGGAGGGGATCTCTTCGCGTTCGGTGCGCCAGACCTGTCGACCGTCGGCGAGGTCGTAGGCGGCGATGAACGAACCCTTCTGCAGGTCGGCCTGGA
>Ga0075431_100001314_pt1 | contig 22736 bp, 13 predicted proteins | sample RhiMetdeltSRZDD5_FD_75297 | JGI IMG/M metagenome (GOLD analysis project Ga0075431, IMG submission 75297) | Populus rhizosphere microbial communities from Tennessee, USA - Rhizosphere MetaG P. deltoides SRZDD5 | ecosystem: Host-associated > Plants > Roots > Rhizosphere > Soil | place: USA... | reverse complement strand
CACCGAAGGCAACATCTTTCAGGGAGAACTGACGCTCGAGCAGCTGTTCTTCCTGCGCCCGGCTCCAGGGTGGGCTCAGTATCGAACGCCGGTAAAAAACCTGTTCATGTGCGGATCCGCGACGCATCCGGGCGGCGGCATCATGGGCGCGCCGGGTCGAAACGCCGCCATGAGGATCCTGAAGGAGACGCGTGGCGGCAAATAGGCGCGGCGATCCGGTCGTCATCATCGGCGCCGGCCACAACGGCCTGACCGCGGCGTTCTATCTCGCAAAAGCGGGGATCAACACGCTCGTCCTCGAGCGACGGCCGGTCGTGGGTGGCGGGGCCGTAACCGAGGAGTTTGCTCCCGGATTTCGCGGTCCGACCCTGTCACATGCGGTTGGGCCGCTCAGACCTTCTGTCGTCCGCGATCTTCAACTCACGGCCCGCGGCGTCGAGTTCGTCAATCCTGACCCCAGGCTCGTGGCGCTGTCTCCGGATGGGCACGCGCTCGCATTCTCGCGCGATCCCGGACGGACGGTTGAAGCGATCCGGCTATTCTCGCAGGCTGACGCGTCGAAGTACCCGGAGTTCACAACCGCGCTCGAGCGTCTTGGCGCGTTTCTCGGAGAACTGCTCGAAGTCACTCCGCCGTCGCTCGACGGCCCTGCGCCGGGCGAACTCTGGGATCTACTCAAGACCGGCCGGCGGTTTCGCGCGCTCGGGCGTGCCGACGGGTTTCGGCTGCTTCGCTGGATGCCGATGGCGGCGGCCGATCTCGTGGGCGAGTGGTTTGCGACCGATCTGCTGCAAGCATCGATTGCCGCGCGCGGGATCTTCGGTGTCGCGCAAGGACCGTGGTCTGCAGGAACCGGCGCGGTGCTGTTGTTGAACGCCGCGGTCGATCCGGTGCCAGGCGGCAGCAGCCCGTTTGTCAAAGGCGGGCCAGGAGTGCTGTCGCAGGCGATGGCTGACGCGGCGAAACAGGCCGGCGCCGAGATCCGAACGAACGTCTCGGTCGCACGCGTCATCGTCCGCGACGGTCGTGCGACTGGCGTGGTCCTCGATGATGGCAGCGAGATCACCGCGCGCGCGGTCGTATCGAATGCCGATCCGAAGAGAACGCTGCTTGGCCTGGTGGACCCGATTGAGCTCGATCCAGGATTCTTGACGCGCGTGCGGAACTATCGAACCCCTGGTGTAGCCGCGAAGATCAATCTGGCGCTGAGCGCGCTCCCTTCGTTCCGCGGTGTTGCCAATCCATCCGATCTCAAGGGCCGCGTGCAGATCGGGCCATCGATCGATTACCTCGAACGCGCCTTCGACGCCTCGAAGTACGGTGAGATCTCGCCGGCGCCATATCTCGACATCACGATTCCTTCGCTCACGGACTCGTCGCTGGCGCCTGCGGGCGGGCACGTCATGTCGATCTACGTGCAGTACGCGCCGTATCGGCTGGCCTATGGCCGTTCGTGGCGAGACGCCTGGGCGGAACTCGAACGAAACGTCCTCCGCACCGTGGCCGATTACGCTCCCGAAGTGGAGCAACTCGTGGTCGGGCGACAGATTATTACTCCGCTCGATCTGGAGGAGAGCTACGGGTTGACCGGAGGTAACACCTTGCACGGAGAACCGTCGCTCGATCAGCTCTTTACGATGCGACCGATTCTCGGCTGGGCTCAGTACCGCACGCCGATCACTCACCTCTATATGTGCGGCGCCGGAACCCACCCCGGGGGAGGCATTACGGCGGGCTCCGGGCAGAATGCGTCACGGGAAATCGTCAAGGATCTCGCCCGACGAACGACATAAGGAAGGCGCACGGGATGATCGTCAGGCTCGGCATCGCGCTCGCGATTTGCGTCGCTGCATTGCTGACGGCCGCGTGGCGGGAGTCAGACCCTCCACCGCTCGGATTCTCGCGCGCTCGCGCTGACGCGCACGTCGAGTTGGAGCGTCGATTTCTCTCGCTTCCCTCGATCGACCGGATTCGCGAGTCACATCAGTTCCTTGCCAGCCAACCGCATATGGCCGGCTCACCGCGCGACGAGGAGCTAGCTCAATGGATGCGGGAGCGCTTCGAGAATTTTGGACTCGAGCAGGTCAACGTCGCTACGCACGAAGTGCTGCTGCCCTGGCCCGAGGACGTTAGCGTTGAAATGACGTCGCCGAAAAGCTGGCGCGCCTCGATGCACGAGGAGCCCGTGCCGGGAGATTCGCAGACGCACGTCTCTTCCGCCGACATCGGCATTCCGTTCCACGCGTATTCGGCGTCTGGAGAGATCACGGCGCCCGTCATCTACGCCGGCGCCGGAACCCCCGCGGACTACGAGTGGCTGGAGTCGCAAGGCATCGACGTGCGCGGAAAGGTCGTGCTCGTGCGTTACTCGGTGCCGTATCGGTACCGCGGTTACAAGGCCTGGGCGGCCCAGCAACGCGGCGCGGCCGGCATTTTGATTTATTCGGATCCGGCAGAGGACGGCTACGCGCGAGGCAAAGTCTATCCCGATGGCCCGTGGGGACCGGACAGCCACATTCAACGCGGTGGGATCGCATACGACTTCCTCGTTCCTGGTGATCCGTTAACGCCCGGTTGGGCATCGGTGCCAGGGGCCTCGCATATTGCCGCTGCCGACGCGGCGTCCCTGCCGCGGATCATCAGCGCGCCTCTCTCTCACAAGGACGCGCGAGTGATCCTCGAAGCGCTCGCTGGTCCTCACACGCCTGCTGCGTGGGGCGGCGCGCTTCCCTTGACGTATCGTGCGGGACCCGGGCCAGCCGTCGTGCGATTGCGCGTGAAGACCGACAATCGCATTCGTCCGATTTGGACGGTCACCGGCATGATTCGGGGCAGCGAAGAGCCCGACGCCCTGGTCATCGTTGGCAATCACCGCGACGCGTGGGTTTATGGCGGCGCCGATCCTTCCAGTGGATCCGCGGCGCTCGTGGAGCTCGCCCGAACTCTCGGTGAACTCAAGCGCAGCGGATGGCGTCCGAAGCGCTCCATTCTGTTTGCGAGCTGGGACGCTGAGGAGTTCGCGCTCACGTCGTCGACGGAATGGGGCGAGCAATACCGCGAAGTGCTGCAGAAGAACGCCGTCGCCTATGTGAATGTCGATAGCGCCGCGTCAGGGAGCGATCTCTCGATTTCGGCAGTGCCGGCGTTCAATCCGCTGATTGAGGAAGTTGCGAGGGTCGTTCGGGACCCGGCGACGCGACTGACGCTTGCAGCGCGCGCACGAGATCGAGCGCGTCGCGAACGCAATCTGCAGGCGTCGGGATCCTCAGAGGACTTCGTCCGAAACCGGCTCGGGAGCGGATCCGACTACGCCGTCTTCTTGAATCATCTGGGCGTGCCGGTCGCCGACTTCACCTTCGAAGGGCCCAACGGCGTATATCACTCGGTGTACGACACGCACGAATGGGTCGCGCGGTTTGGCGATCCTGGTTTTCGCTATCACGCGGCGCTCGTTCAGCTGTGGGGCATGACGACACTACGGCTAGCCGACGCGGACGTGATCCCGCTGGATTACGAACCGTATGCGAAGCGCATCATCGAATTCACCCGCGAGGTCAGCCGGACGATCGAGAATGGCGACGTGTCGAGTCACACGGCACTTGCCGATGTTCGCCGCGCGGCTGACGAGTTCCTCGCGGCCGCGGTTCGGTTCAACGAGCGGCGCTCGACCGTTCTTGCAAATGGCGCTTCCCCCGAGGCCGACCAACTCAATAGGCGGCTCCTTGCCGTCGAACGCGGTCTGCTCGATCCCGCAGGCCTTCCGGGCCGTTCCTGGTACCGTCACCTCATCTTCGCGCCCAAATACAGTTACGAACCCGAGGTGCTACCAGGCATCGCCGACTCGCTCGACCGCGAGGATTCGTCCCAGCTCTCGGCTCAAGCCCAACGATTGTCGGCGGCGCTCCGCCGCGCGGCGGCAGCGCTCGGCGGCACGTAGTTCGTTTCCGGTTTCGTAAGTCGCCGCCAAGATTGCGAAACCCGAAGAAAAGCATCAGAACTGTGTCGCACGACTGCAGTTCATGTCGCATACAATAGGGGCCTTCGAAGCGCGAGCGGTGGGGTTTTCTGCGCCCCAACCCGATTGGAGACACCCATGGATGCCAGCCACGGTGGTGTCGCGTCCCGGCAGTCGCCACGTTGAATCATGCGTGCGAGGGTGCTGATTCTCGTCGTGCTGCTCCTCTCTTACGGCGCTGTCGGCGCGCGCCAGCCGGCAGTCCGCATGGCAGTACCGCTCCCGGCACCTTCGAACGACGTCGCTAGCGCCCTCGAAATAGCCAACACCGATCGCGGCCACTTCGTTTTGGACGTGGTCCGCGTCCTCTTCGGCATCGGCATGCTTGAAGGGGACAAGCGTCAACGTGGTGCGCTGCGCCAAGTGATCGACGCGGCACCGAACCGCGCCGGTGAACCGGTTCCGCTGCCATTGGATGCCTCCATCTGGCGCGAAACGCTGCTGCCCAAGCCAGTACCAAACGAACAACTGATCGCGACGATTCTTTCGGACCGCACGACGGCGCTCATGTATCACGGCCTCGCCGGCCTGGACGACGATACGCTGGCGTGGCTTGGTGCGGAGCGCGGCACGTTGCAGTACTTGATGAAGCATGCGGGCGCCTTCGCCGTATTCGGCCCGAGTATCCGCGTCCGTGCCGGAGAGATCGCGGTACCGGGAGGCGACAGTGCCAAACCCGTCTGGCAAGCCCTGCTCGGCGCCGATCCAGCAAAGCCCGCCAACTTCATCCGGCGAGTTTTTTCGGACGACGAGGGATGGCGCGCGTGGTTCTACGATTCGATCGCGCAGTTAGACGAGCCGCATTTCAAGTTCGCGCTCGGGGAGTGGCTGCCCGCTGCCGCACGACAGGAGCGCGCGCGTGCGCTGCTCAATGTCTTCACGGAAGGCACCAGCGAATGGAACCCTGAAACCCAGCCGTTCTCGAAACGCCAGGTCGATCCCGGGCTCACGCTGGCGTTGATCTCGGTGAAGCCAGATGGCGCGCCGATCGGCCCGTTGCATCGCGGATTGTGGGAGCGGGTCTTTGCGCACGACGCGCGGCAGAAGGTGACCGGGTCGTTGAAGCCGAATGAAGCAGAAGACAGCGCATCCATCGATGCCGCCTGGCTGCTGACACGGATTCATCGCGTGCCGGTTGATGTCAGCCGCCGGCGCCTCGAGACGTTCCTCTTCGGCCAACGCATGTTTCCGACGGTCGAGCCCACTGCGTCGCTGTTGACCGCGCTGCAGGCGTACGTGGCGTTCCCTGCGCTGATGCTTACGCTCGAGCGCACGGGCGTGCGATCGCTCGACACGATCAATGCCGCAGCCATGCGCGCCGAAGCTCTCAGTGAAATGGGCGACGTCGATCGACGACGGGCGGCGATGCTTCAGTTTCAGGCGTCGCTCGGCATCGTCGAGCGCATGGCGACACGTGGCGGCCTCAAGAGGGCCGCTGCGGAGACGCTCGTCGGCAGCCTGGCACGCGTGCCAACCACGAGTCGCGGCTACGAGGGCAAGCTGGCTGGGTGGATTCGATCGGCACTGCTGCCAACCCTCGACTCGGTGCCTCAAGAAACTCCAAATCACGTCGAGGACATGGTCCTAGCCGCAATGGCTGGCGTGACCGCGGGCCCGCCGCCGATGCGGCTCGTCGATTGGGAGGGCCGCAAGTATCGCGTTGGCGCGGCGCAGGCTGAAGTGCAGCGGCTTCATCGAGCGCGAAAACGGCAAGGCGGACTCGCGCTTGACGCGGCGCTGGCGGAAATCGAGAAGACGAAGAACGACAAGGGCGAGCTGGCGCTGGCAAACGCGCTGACGTCCATTCTCTACGCGGGAAGCCTCGGCGATCCGGATGGTCCGGCACTCTCGATCGAAAACATCGCGACGCGACACGACCTTGAAAGCTCGAATGGCTTCGGTCCTCGAGCGGCCTGGCGGCTGCCGAGCGAAGGGCACACGCAAAAGGGATGGCGGATCAACGGGTCGCTGTTAGGACTCGATACCGCCCTCGCCCGCATGGCGCTGCGGCGACTGGACGCAACCGCAATGCCTCTCGAGCCGCGACTCGTATCCGCCGAACGTCAGACGGCCGCGCTCTCGGTCATGCTGCTCAATCCGCTCACACTCACCGATGCGACGCGAGACGAGATCGCAGCGGCGCTCGGCCGCGGCCGCGCACGACTGAACGCTCTCAGCGCCGACAGGAGCGAACTCGACGTTGTTGCCCGAGAGGCGGGGCTGAGTGCATGGCGTCGAGAAGCGCTGGCCTTGACCGCTGCGTACGATCGCGAACGCCTGTCGTCTCAGTTGTCGCTCCTCGAAACGATGTGGCTCGGAAAGCCGCGGATGACCGAGGCGATCGATCTCGATAGTTGGGGCGCCGCCGCACTGCCTTGGAACGGATGCCTGTGTCTGTTGATGCCTCGGCCGGTGCCCTGGGAGACGCTGACGGGTCGCCCGTCGCTCGGTCTGCTGGCGACGCGCGGTGCGGACGTGGCGATCCTCGTTGCCGAGGCCCTCGCCGCCGCGAAGTTGCCATCGGAGCTCGCGCCCGGCGTGATCGCCTACGCGATGCAAGAAGTAATGGACCAGGCCAGGCCCGCCTACTTCGACGACTGGCCGGAATTCACTCGCGCGGCCTCCGGCATCTCTCGAGACGCTCTTGCTGATTACATCGCTGCCCAGGCTGCCGGAGGGGCACTCCTTCCGGCACGGTCCAGCGACAACCACAATGACAGAACGCCATGACTCTGCCACGCCCGCTCGCGCTCGTCTTCGTCGCTGCTGCCGGGTTTGTCGTCTCGGCGCAGCAACAAACGTCAAACGTCTCGGTGCGAATCACCTCGCCTGTTGACGATGGATACGTTAGCGGTCCGGTGCAACTGGTGGCGGTCATCGAACCTGCCGCCGCCGCGCGTCAGGTTCGACAAGTCGTGTTCTTTGCCGACGGCCGCAAGGTCTGCACGGTGTCGCGCCAGCCATTTCACTGCGATTGGGATGCCGGTGATCAGGTCATCGAGCACACCATACGCGTCACTGCCGACGTCGGCTCGAGCAACCGAGTGGCGGCGACAGTCCAGACCCGCGGCGTCAAGTTCGCCGAAGCCGTTGACGTCGATGCCATACAGCTCACCGCGGTCGTCACCGACGATGACGGCCGGTTCGTGAAAGGATTGAAGGCCAGCGACTTCAAGGTGTACGACAACGACCGCCTGCAGCCAATCACCAGCTTCGAATCTGAAAACATCTCCCTCGAGCTCGCCGTCGCCCTCGACGTCAGCTCGAGCATGCGGCCCGCGATTCAGAAAGTCAAAGAGTCCTCGAAGCGATTTCTCTCTGGACTTCGTGAAGGCGACCACGTGACGCTGCTCGCGTTCAACGACATCGTGTACACCCTTACGCAGCGCACGAAAGACCAAACCGAGCGGGCCCGCGCGATCGATCGCATGCACGCGTGGGGAGGCACGGCGCTCTACGACGTCGTCGTCGATGCGCTGCGGCGGTTGGAGCGTCAAACGGGCCGACGTGCGCTGCTGGTCTTCAGCGACGGCGACGATCAATCGAGCCACGCATCGTTCGAGGCGGCTGTGGCACACGCCGAAGCGAGCGACGCGACGATTTACGCAATTGGACAGGGCCGGGCCGTGAGGGCGCAGGAGCTTCAGCGCGTTCTCAACCGGTTCGCCGGCACGAGCGGCGGCCGGGCATTCTTCACCGAGAATCTCGAGCAACTCGACCGGTTCTTCCAGGAAGTCCTCGACGATCTCAGCAACCAATACCTTGTGTCCTACTCGTATCCGGATGCCGAGCGTGATGGCCAATGGCATCGCGTTCGGCTCGAGGTCGGCGATGGAAAGTATTCGGTTCGCGTCCGGCCCGGTTATCGTTTGATGCGCAATTAGCGACCTACACAGATCACACGTCGCGTGCTGACCTCATCGCGAGCTTTTGGCATCGTCGCTGCTTTCTTTCGCCTGGGGGGCGCAGGCCTGATCGCTACGGCGCAAGCCGTCGCGCAGGAGCTCACGCCGGCGCCGCAAGCCCGATCCATCGTGGACGTCGTGACGGTTGACGTGGCCGTCACCGGTGACGGCGGCAAGCCGATCGCTGGCTTGACGGCTGGCGACTTCGTGATCACCGTTGAGGGCCGGCCGAGACGCATCACCTCCGCCGAATACATATCGACGGTCAGCGATGTGAAGGCCGACGGAACAACGTCTGCCCCTTACAGCACGAACTCCGCAAGCGGCCGGATGATCATGCTGCTGATCGACTTGAGTGCGATGCGGGGCCGTTCAGGGGTAGAGGCCGCCAGCCGTTTCGTCTCGCAGTTGTCGCCGGCCGACCGCGTTGCGCTGGTTGCATTCCCGGGCACGGGAGCACAAATGGATTTCACCCGCGACCACGCATCCGTGCGGACGGCGTTGTCGCGCTTGTCGGGTCAAGCCGAAGCGCTTCAAACCAATTTCCGGATCGATCTTGCCGATGCTCTGGCGGCTCAACGCGGCGACCTCCTCGCCATTAACTCACTTGCCGATCGGGAGTGTGCCGGCCAACGCCTCGAAGATCTGTCGTTTTGCAGAAATGCTGTCGTCACGGAGGCCTCGTCAATCGCAACGTTCATGAGGCAGCGAACGCAGAACACATTGACGGCACTGCGCGCCGTGACAGATCAGTTCGTCGACACGCCCGGAGCAAAAACCCTCGTGCTGATGTCGGAAGGGCTGGTGATCGATCAGTTGTCGGATCTGGCGTGGCTTGGCCCCGGAGCCGCCCGCGGCCAACTGACGATTCACGCCGTGCAACTCGAGGCTGTCGGCATCGAAGTGACCAGCGCCCGTGAAGCCAGGCCAGGCAGGGATCGCGCCATTGGACGCGAGGGGCTGACCCTCGTGACGAGCGCCACGCGCGGGGAAGTGATTCCCGCAGCCGGTGGCATCGACCACGCGTTCACGCGGCTTGTGCAAACACTCTCAGGCTACTACCTGCTCGGATTCGAGCCGGAATCGGCCGACCGCGATGGCGCATCGCACCGGATCAAGGTCGACGTCCCGGGCAAACCTGGCATCGTCGTCCGCGCGCGCAGTGAGTTCACCATCCGCCGTGTTGCGGCCAAGACTGATGAAGCGCTGCTGACCGAGCTTCTGCAGTCGCCCGTCGTAGCGACGGATATCGGGTTGAAGCTGACTGCGTTCACGATGCGTGATCAGGCAAGTGCCAAGCTTCGCGTACTGATGGCGCTCGAGATCGATCGAAGCTCCAATCCCGACGGACGGCTGGCATTGGCATTCGCGTTAGTAGATGACAAGGGACAAGTGTCCGGCAGCCGGCTCGATCCCGATATCAAGGCACCGATCACGGCCGATCACACGCAAACGTACTCGAACTCTGTCGTCACCGAAGCTTCAGGTCCGCTGGCGCTTCGTGCGGCCGTCGTCGACGAACAGGGCCGTCAGGGCAGCGTCGAGCATCGATTCACTGCGACGTTGACGAAGGTCGGCGGACTCCAAGTCGGAGATCTGCTGCTCGCGGACCAGCGGCCGTCCGGCGAAAGCACGACGCCGAAGATCGCGGGCGAGTTCACGTCGGGCGTCGTGAACGGCTATCTCGAGCTCTATTCCGACTCGGCAGAGTCCCTGAAGACCGCAACGGTCATCTTCGAAGTCGCACAGAGCGAACAAGCTCGCGCGCTCGATGGCGCTGCTGCCCGAGTGCAGCCAGGTTCCGCAGAACAACCAAATCTCCGCGCGCTGGAAGGCACAGTCCCGACAACGCTGCTCGCGCCCGGCGAGTACATCATTCGCGCGATCATCAGCGAAGGTGGGAAGCGCATCGGCCAGATCGCGCGCACGTTCAAGGTCGGACGCCCTGTCGCACTCACAAAACCGTCTACTGGCGTGACTTTGACGACGACGGGACGAAGAGGTGCGGTGCCGTTTACGTCACGGACGGAGAAGTTCGACCGTGCGTCAGTGTTGACGCCAGAGGTCGTGGGATTCTTCGTCGAGCGCCTGAACTTCAAAGGACAGGGAGAATCGAATGCGGCTCCCGTGATCGAGCACTCGCGCGCCGGGCGGTTCGACGAAGCGGTGCAGGCACTGAGTACGAGGACCGGCACCGTTCCTGCCGCGTTCCTGAGCGGCCTGGCGCTTTATGCGAAGGGCGAGCTCGAGCCGGCCAGGTTGAAGTTCCGCGAAGCGTTGAAACTCGATTCCGAGTTCTTCCCCGCAGCGTTCTATCTCGGCGCATGTTACGCGGCTGGAAACAACGACCTGCAGGCGATCGGCGCCTGGCACATGTCGCTCGTCACGCAAAGCGACGCGCCGTTCATCTACACGCTGCTCGGCGACGCGTTGTTGAGACAGAAGAACCCGGATGAGGCTCTGCAAGTCCTCAACGAGGCGGCGACGCAATGGCCAGACAACGATGAAGTGCAGGTGCGATTAGGCGCCGCGCTGGCGATGAGCGGGCAGCGCGCCGAGGCGCTGACGAAGTTCGAGGCGTTCATCGACAAGCATCCCGAAGATCACGAGCGTTTATTGGCCGCGCTCAGGGTGTTGTACGAGGCGAAGAACCAGGGGAAACCGATTCGCTCGACCAACGAAGATCGCGCGCTGTTCGATAAGTGGGCGAGCGCTTACGCCGCCGCCAAGGGGCCTCAGCAGGCCGTTATCGATCAGTGGCGGCGGTCGTTCAACCGGTGAGGGGTCACGCCTCGACAACCTGACCGCCATTTCACGCGTTCAACCTCCCCCACCGACGGCAGGTCTAAATCGCCAAGGTGGTCAAAAACCGCACCATCTCAAGGGGTTGTACCATGCGCGTTGTGAGAACGCTCGTCCCAGTCGTCGCCGTTCTGCTCATCGCGGCCCCGCGCGGCGTGGCAGAACGTTCAACGTCGGCAGTGCCCGCCAAGCCGGACGACAAAACGATCGTTCACGTGCTCAATCGGATTGGGTTCGGCCCGGCGCCTGGCGACATCGAACGGGTCCGCGAAATCGGCCTGCAGGCTTACATCGATCGGCAGCTGCGGCCCGAACGGATTGACGATACCGCGATGGAGGAGCGGCTTGCGGCGTTCGAGACGCTGTCCAAGACAAGCCGCGACCTCGCGGACGAGTACTTCCTGCCGGCGCAGATGGCGCGACGGCAGGGACAACAAGTGCGGGGCGAACGACAGGCTATCGTCGAGCTGATGCAGGCCAAGGTGCTGCGGGCCGCGTATAGCGAACGGCAGCTCCAGGAAGTGATGGTGGACTTCTGGTTCAACCACTTCAATGTGTTCGTCGGCAAAGGCCAGGTGCGGCTCTACCTGAACGAACACGAGCGCGACGCCATTCGGCCGCACGCGCTCGGAAAGTTCGCGGACTTATTGCGCGCAACCGCCGAGAGCCCCGCGATGCTGTTCTACCTGGACAACTGGCAGAGCTCGGCGCCCGAGGGTGCGCGCACGCTGCAGCAGAACGGCATGCGGCCGGGCCGCCGCTTCGATCGTGCGGCTACGCTTCCCGACGCGCCCGCCGCGCAGAACCGCCGTCGCGGCCTCAACGAAAACTACGCGCGCGAGCTGATGGAGCTGCACACGCTTGGCGTCGACGGCGGCTACACCCAAAAGGATGTGCAGGAAGTGGCGCGTGCGTTCACGGGATGGACAATCGCCAACCCGCGGCAAGGCGGATCGTTCCGCTTCGAACCGCGCATGCACGATGCGGGCGAGAAGTCCGTCCTCGGACACCGGATTGCCGCGGGCGGCGGCAAAGAGGATGGCGAGCGGATCCTCGATCTGCTCGCGAAGCATCGATCCACGGCGCGGTTCATCGCGACCAAGCTCGCGCGGCGATTCGTGGCCGACGATCCACCGACGTCGGTGGTGGACCGCGCGGCCAAACGATTCGCTGAAACCGACGGTGACATTCGCGAGGTCGTCAAATCCATTGTGACGGCGCCGGAGTTCTTTGCGGCACACGCGCTGCGCGCCAAGGTGAAGTCGCCCTTCGAGTTCGTGATCAGCTCGGTGCGGGCGACCGGCACGACAGGCGGCAATGGACAGGCCCTGGTGCAGGCCATCAGGAACCTGGGAATGCCGCTCTACGGCTGTCAGCCGCCCACTGGATACGCTGATACCGCCGAAGCGTGGGTGAACTCGGGTGCGCTCCTCAACCGCATGAACTTCGCCGTGTCGCTGACGACGACTCTTCAGCGCGGCGCCGGTCGGTCGCCGCGGAATGATGTGCAGGTTCCAAAGTCCGCGGCAGACGCGGTGATCCGCTCGTCGCTCGCCGGCGAGGTGTCCGCGTCGACGGCGGAAACGGTCGCGCGAGCCACGACCGACGCGCAAGCGCTGGCCTTGGTCCTCGGCTCGCCGGAATTCCAGCGGAGGTAACAGCCATGGTGTCCAGACGTGTGTTTTTGAAGGACGGCGGGCTCGCTCTGGTCAGCCTGGGATTTGCCCCGCAGTTTCTCGCGCGGACGGTGGCGGCCGCTGGCGTTCCGAAGCGCAAGGTGCTCGTGACGATCTTTCAGCGCGGCGCAGTAGACGGCCTGAACATGATCGTGCCGTTTAGCGAGGACGAGTATTACCGCTCGCGACCGAGTATCGCGATCGCTCGACCCGGCAGCGGTCCCGATGCCGCCATCGACCTCGATGGCTTCTTCGGCATGCATCCGCGGATGGCACCGCTCAAGCCGCTCTACGACGCCAGGCAACTCGCCATCGTCCACGCCTGTGGATCGCCGGACGGCACGCGATCGCATTTCGATGCGCAGGACTATATGGAAACGGCGACGCCCGGCGTCAAGAGCACGCCGGACGGATGGCTGAATCGCTACCTGCACGCGCGTGAACACGAGCAAGCCACGCCGTTTCGCGCCGTGGCGATGGCACCGCAGTTGCCGCGCGCACTTCAGGGCTTGGCACCGGCGCTCGCCATTGGACAGATCGCGCAGTTCGGCATTCGTGCGGGACAGGCCACCGACATGGTGCAAGCGTCGTTCGAGGCGGAGTACGCCGCCGCGGCGAGCGGCGTGCTCAATCGGACCGGCCGCGACGCGTTCAACGCGGTGCGAATGCTGAAACAGGCAGATGTTGCGCGCTACTCACCAGAGAACGGGGCCGGGTACCCGCGATCGCCATATGGGGACGCATTGAAACAGATCGCGCAGCTCATCAAGGCCGATGTGGGTCTCGAAGTCGCGTTCGCGGAAACCGGGAACTGGGATCATCATGCCCAGGAGGGGGCAGCCACCGGTCAGCTCGCCAACCGGCTTGCCGATTTCGCCGGCGGCATCGCGGCGCTCACCCGCGATCTCGGCGACCGCATGGCTGACGTGATGATTCTCACGATGTCCGAGTTCGGCCGGACGGTTTCAGAAAACGGCAATCGCGGCACCGACCACGGGCACGGCAACGCGATGATGGTGATCGGTGGCGGAGTGCGTGGCGGCAAGATCTACGGCCGCTGGCCTGGGCTCGCCCGCGAACAACGCTACGAAGGCCGCGACCTCGCAGTGACGACCGACTTCCGCACCGTCTTCGCCGAAGTCGCCGGCGCACATCTCGGCCTGACGAACACGACCCACGTGTTCCCAGGCTTCAAGGGACCGCTCTCGGTCGGCGCTCTCGGATAGCGGCCCGCGGACAGCGGAAAGCGGATAGCAGCCAGCGGAGATACACTGCAGAGTGTGAAGCTCACGGATCTCCGCACTCCCGCTGTCCTCATCGAAGCCGGCCGTGTGTCGCGCAACATCGAACGAATGCAGGCGTCGGCGGACGCGCGGCATCTCCGCCTACGCCCTCACGCCAAGACTCATAAATCCCCCGAGATCGCTCGCGCTCAGATCGGGCGTGGCGCGGTCGGGATTTGCTGCGCGAAGCTCGGTGAAGCCGAAGTGTTCGCCGATGCGGGCATCGAAGACATCAGGCTTCCCTACCCGCTGAACCCGGTCAACGCCGACCGCGTCTTGCGCTTGCTCGACGCCACGCACCTGTCGTTCATCGTCGACGATCTCGACGTGGCCCGCGGCTGGTCGTTGGCGATGGCGGGTGCGGGACGAACGGTCGACGTGCTGGTGAAAGTCGATGTCGGATTTCATCGCTGCGGGATCGATCCCGAAAGCGCGAGTGCGGCGGAGATGGTGGCGCGTGTCGCTGAGTTACCCGGACTCCAGTTCACGGGGCTCCTGAGCCATGCGGGTCACGCGTATGGCGCGGCATCGGAGGACGAAGCCGCAGCAATCGCGGCATCCGAGGCACGAGTCCTTTCGGCGCTGGCGGCGGCTGTCGCCGATCGCGGCGTGCCGACAGCCGAGATCAGCGTTGGTGCCACGCCGACGGCGCGCTTCAGCGTACAGCAGCCAGGGATAACCGAAATCCGGCCGGGCAACTACGTTTACTACGACCGAACGCAGGTCGGTCTCGGCGCTGCTGCCTGGACGGATTGTGCGCTCACCGTGCTCGCCCGCGTGGTCAGCACGCCGGACCCGAACCGGTTGATCCTCGACTGCGGCAGCAAGACGCTCACGAACGACCTCGCGCGCGCGTTCGGCAGCGCGCCAGGATTCGGCGTAGTGTTCACCGACCTTCGCGCCGAGCAACCGGACGAGTCGCTGGTGATCGAGCGGCTCTCGGAGGAACATGCCAACGTCCGGGTGACGGGCGACTCGCATCGACTGCGGACGGGAGATCTCGTGCGCGTGCTGCCGAATCATTCCTGCGTGGTGTCCAACCTGGTAGATGCCGTGTGGATGGTCGACGGCGAGGCCGTGGTCGACGAGCTGCTCGTTGCCGCGCGGGGACGGATAGCGTAGTAGAATAGCGGTCCGCATGCCCAAGGAACTGCCCGGCGAAGCGCTCGGTCTCGTAGAAACCCGCGGTCTCGTCGGGATGATCGAAGCGGCCGATGCCATGGTGAAAGCGGCAAACGTCGCGTTCGTCGGTTGGCAGAAAGTGGACGCCGGGCTGGTCACCGCCATCGTCCGCGGCGACGTCGCATCGGTGAAAGCCGCAACTGACGCGGGCGCGGCGGCTGCGCGGCGGGTTGGCGAACTCGTCGGCGTGCACGTCATTCCACGACCGGCTGACGGCCTCGACAAGATCTTTCCGATTGGCTGAGCGAGGCTCAGCCTTTCTTCGCGGTCCTTCCCGAGTTCAATTTCTTTCGCTTTCGAGAACGGCGTCGCCGCGTCGCTTGCGCGGTCAGCTCGCGCAGCGCGGGATCCGAGTCCGACCCAGCACCGAGCACCAGCAGCGGCTGCTCGGGATTGCGCAGGAGGTTGTAGAACTCACCGCCCGTCGTCCGCGCGTAGATTTCATGGCCATCGGTGAGCAGCGTGAGCGGTCCCGCCCCGCCAATCGCGTCGAAAAGTCGGACGCCGAACTGCGTTCGCAGCGTCTCGAGCAGCCGCCGGATTCGCGAGACCGTCAGCCCCTGCCGACGGAGATCGGCCAGCACCATCAGCTCGAGCAAGTCGACCGGCGTGTATCGTCGCTCGGTAAAGCCACCGGCGGCGGTGGGCTTCGGCGCGACCGCCGATTGAAACAGCCGGCGATCGTCCCACCATTGCAGCTGCCGCGCCGACAGGCCGGTTAACGCCGCAACCTCACGCGAGCTGTAGGTGTTCTTGAGCTGCAACTGTGACTAACGTGCCCCCATCGTTGTCGCGATCTCCGTGGCCTTTTCCGCGCCGTCGAAGTCTTTCTCCGTCAACCCGCCTTCGCTGTGAGTCGTGTAAGTCACCGTCACCCGCTTGTAGTTCACGAGGAGGTCTGGGTGATGATCTACCGATTCTGCGGCGAAGCCCAGCCGTACGATAAACGCCACCGCCTCCGGAAACCCCGCGAACGTGAACTGCCGGTGAATCGCGGAGCCGTCTAAAGCCCAGCCGGACAATCGTTTTAGGCGCTCTGACGCCTCAGCCGAACCCAGCGTCTTCATAGCGACAGCATACTCCGGCGTTTCCGTGTTGTCCGTGCCTTCCGTGGCAAAAATGCCGGTGTTGTCCGTGTTTTCCGTGGCTGGAAGGTCGGTGTTTTCGGCGGCTGAGGTGTCCATGTCGTCCGTTGTCCGTCTGATCTGTGCCTGAGGTATCCGTGTTTTGTCCGTGGCCCACCGGAACTTCGTCGTGCGTTCGCCCGTATAACGGTGTTAATATGTTGAACACTGTTCAACCGAAGGATTTTGGAGGAGTTTTGGGAGTCAAAGAACGTCAGGAGCGGGAACGGGAAGCTGTCGCCAGGTCGATTCTCGATGCCGCGCGCGATTTGTTCGTAGCCGAGGGCTACCACAACGTGTCGATCCGTAAGATCGCTGAGCGCATCGAGTACAGCCCGGCGGCGATTTACAGCTACTTCCCAAGCAAGGACGACATCTTCTTCGCGCTCGCGGAAGAGGGATTTCACATTCTGTTCAGGCCGTCGGAGAAGACGTGCGACGAGACGGATCTGATCGCCATCATTCGCTCGTCCTTCTGGCGCGTCTACGAGTTCAGCCGATCCCATCCCGAGTATTTCGCGCTGATGTTCGTCGACCGCACGGTGCCACGCATCAACAAGGACTGGCAGCGGTTCGGATTCGTCCGCGAGATGAAGGCGCAGCTCGGCGTGAAGATTCAGCACGCCATTGACGCCGGCTACTTTCCAGCGGGATCGCGTTCCGATGCGATCGCCCGCGTGCTACTTACCGCCGTCTTCGGCGCCGCTGTCGCCGGGTTGTGCCCACGCGGCGTCCCGGAGGACGTTGACGCGCTGGCCCGCGACACGCTCGAAGCGACGTTGACCGGGCTGCGAAATGGATCGCCTGTCACCTTTGTCCCGGTACCCAGCGCGGAACACTTGTCGGATGCTCCGGATGCTCGAGAGTGAGGCTCGTATGAGACGTCGGCGTTTTCAGTATTTCTCCGTACTTATCTTTCCCCTGCTCGCTGCAGGGTGCTCCACGGCGGCCGAAACTGCTCCTGATGCGAGCAAGGCTGCTGAACCGGTTGCCGTTGCCACGTCAGCGGTGGAATCCCGGTCCATCGATCGCTATCTTCGCGTGACCGGCTCTATCGTCGCGGATGCACAGGCGGAAGTCAGCGCTGAAACAGCGGGACGAGTGATTGAAACCCCGGTCGAGCGCGGCTCGCGCGTCGGCCAGGGAGCGCTGCTCGTGCGGATTTCCCCTTCGGAAACCTCGGCACAGCTGCAGGAAGCTGAGGCAAACGCCGCCCAAATCGAGGCGAAACTTGGCCTCGTTGCCGGGCAGCCGTTCGATCGTACGCGAGTGCCCGACGTGATGAACGCGAAGGCTTCTCTCGATCTCGCGGATGCGGAATTCAAGCGCATGCAGACGCTGGTCGAGCAGAAGGTCATCTCGCAAAGCGAGTTCGATCAGCGCCGCACGCAGCTCGAAGCGGCGCGTCAGAGCTACCAGACCGCGCAGAATGCCGCCGAGCAATCCTATCGCTCGCTCGACGCGGCGCGCGCTCGAGTGGTCCTCGCTCGAAAAGCCGTCGCGGACACAGCCGTCAAGGCGCCAATCGCGGGCCTCGTGGTGGAACGGCTCGTGAGCGTTGGTGACTACGTCACTCGCGGCCAACGCGTCGCTACCGTCGTCCGCGTGGATCCGTTACGCGTCGTGCTCACCGTTCCTGAACAACACGTGTCGTTGATCAAGGTTGGCCAACAGGTCAGGCTTGCCGTGGACGCGTATCCGGGCGAGGAGTTCGCGGCGACGATTCGCTTCATCTCGCCGGCACTGCGAACCGATCAGCGTGCACTTACGGTTGAAGCCGTGGCGTCGAACCCTGACGGCCGGCTCAAGCCTGGTCTCTTCGCGACCGCGCTTGTTCGGCAGCCCGACGCTGCGGCCGCGCTGCTCGTGCCGGACGCTGCAGTGGAAACCGTCGCGGGAACCAGCCGTGTCTACGTCGTGAAGGACAATCGCGTCGAGGAGCGGATCGTCACGCTTGGCGAGAAAGTTGACGCCAAGGTCGAAATCAGAACCGGCATCTCAAAGGGAGAGACGGTTGCGTCGGAGCCTAAAGGCAGGCTCGCCGACGGTCAGCAGGTTAAGACTTCGTAGTTCGCCTCGCGAGAGAACGTCATGCAGTGGCTTGCGTCTATTTCTGTTCGTCGTCCCGTATTTGCAACGGTCATCACGCTATCGCTGACAGTCGTCGGCGCCTTTGCGTTCACGCGGCTCGGGCTCGATCGATTTCCTAAGGTCGACTTCCCTACCGTCGTCGTCACCACCCGCTTCCCCGGCGCAGCGCCGGAGGAAGTAGAAACGGAAGTCAGCGACAAGATCGAAGAGGCCGTCAATACGATCAGCGGCATCGACGAGCTTCGCTCCAATTCGTCAGAGGGTGTGTCGCAGGTCATCATCGCGTTCCTTCTTGAAAAGGACGGCGATGTGGCGGCGCAGGAAGTCCGCGACCGCGTGAATCGGGTGCTCCCGCTGCTGCCCCGCAATATCGAGCAGCCGACCGTCGAGAAGTTCGACCCTGATTCAGCGCCGGTCATGACGCTCGCGGTGTCGGCCAAAGCGCCGATCCGCGACATCACGGAATACGCCGACAAGACGCTGCGCCGGCAGCTCGAAAGCGTCAGCGGTGTCGGACAGGTCCTCGTCGTGGGAGGCCGCGCACGGCAAGTCAATATCCTGCTCGACGCGGACAGGCTGCGCGCGTACAACCTCACAGTGACGGACGTGACTCGCGCGCTGCAGACGCAGAACGCCGAAATTCCTGGCGGCCGCGTTGAGCAAGGCGCGACGGCGATGACGCTTCGCACCCGCGGGCGCGTCGATCAAGTCGGTCAGTTCGGCGACATCGTCGTTCGCAAGCAGGACGCTCACCAGGTCCTGTTACGCGACGTTGCCACCGTCGAAGACGGGATGGCCGAACCCGAGACGAGTGCGAACCTGAATGGCGAACCTGGAGTCATGCTGACGGTTCGCCGCCAGTCCGGCACCAACACCGTCCAGGTCGTCGATGCCGTCAGAGAACGGCTCGCCGAGGTGACGCCGCTCGCGCCCGCAGGCTACGAAATCCGCGTCGTCCGCGACCTGTCCGAGTTCATCAGGGCCTCCATCGAAAGCGTGGAGGAGCACCTTGTTCTCGGATCGATCCTCGCCGCTGCCGTCGTACTCGTGTTCCTCTGGAACTGGCGGTCGACATTCATCGCCGCGGTGGCAATCCCCACATCGATCATCGCCACGTTCGGACTCATCTGGTATCAGGGCTTCACGCTGAACTCGATGACGATGCTGGCGCTCACGCTCGCAGTCGGGATCGTCATCGACGACGCGATCGTGGTGCTGGAGAACATTTATCGATTCGTGGAAGAGAAGGGCCGGCCGCCGATGCAGGCGGCGATCGAGGCCACTCGAGAGATCGGGCTCGCGGTGCTGGCGACGACGCTGTCGCTGGTCGCGATTTTCGTTCCGGTGGGTTTCATGGGCGGCATCGTCGGCCGCTTCATGACGAGCTTTGGCTTCACGATGTCGTTCGCGATCCTCGTATCGCTGGTGGTCAGTTTCACGCTGACGCCGATGCTCGCGGCACGCTGGATCAAGATGAAGCCGCGGCGTGAGGATGCCGAGGGACATCAACTCGAGGAGAAGACGTCGCGCGAGAAGGGTTTCTTTGGCACGCTCGACAGCGGCTACGCAAGGATCTTGCAGTGGTCGCTGTCGCATCGCTGGGTGGTCGCTGTTCTCGCGGTGCTGGTACTGCTGAGCAGCGTGCCGCTGTTCATGCTCGCCAACAAGAACTTCCTGCCGAGCGACGACCAGGCGGAGTTCGAGGTCGGACTGCGAGCGCCCGAGGGAACGAGCCTCGAAGCCACCGAGATCATTGCCAACCGAATCGCCAGCCGGGTTCAGAAGATGCCGGGTGTGAGCTACACGCTGGTCTCGATTGCAGATGACCCGGCCCACACGCAGAACGTTGGAACTATTTACGTTCGCCTGACGCCGGTTCACGAGCGGGATCGCGATCAGTTCCAGATCATGGACGCGGTGCGTGACGAGATCCTGCCGACGGTCGGCGTGCCAAACCTCCGCACCGGCGTGCGGCCGGTCGCCACGATTGGCGGCGGCGGCAATCAGAACGCTGAAATCCAGTTCACGATCAGCGGCCCGGACTTGAAGAAGCTCGAGCACTACGCCAATGCGGTGATCGCTGAGGCCAAGAAGGAGCCGGGCGTCGTCGACCTGGATACCTCACTCAACGTCGGGAAGCCGGAGCTGTCGGTGCATCTCGATCGGCTCAAGGCGGCCGACTTGGGCGTGCAGCTCTCTGACGCCGCCGAAGCCTTGCGTCTGCTCGTCGGTGGCGACCAGGTGACGACCTACAACGAGGGTGGCGAACAGTACGAAGTGCACGTGCGCGCGGTGAGCGGTAATCGCGAAACGCCAGAAGCAATCGGGCAGATTACCGTGCCCTCGAGCACGGTGGGCAGCGTGCCGCTCATCAACATCGCGCAGCTCACGCCAGGGACGGCGCCATCGGAGATCAACCGCCTGAACCGTCAGCGGCAAGTCACCGTGTACGCGGGACTTCTGCAGGGCGTGTCGCAAGTCCCGGCCATGGACGCGATGACGCGCGCCGCAGACTCCTTGAACATGGGGCCCGGTTACAACACACGGTTTGCCGGCCGCTCGCGCGAGCTTGGCCGTGCCGCGCAAAACTTCCTGATCGCGTTCGGCCTGTCGCTCGTATTCATGTATTTGATCCTGGCGGCACAGTTTGAATCGTGGCTCCACCCGATCACGATTCTACTGTCGCTGCCGCTGACACTACCGTTTGCGCTGCTGTCGATCATCATCACCGGGCAGTCGCTCAACATTTTCTCTGCGCTCGGGCTACTCGTGCTGTTCGGCGTGGTCAAGAAGAACTCGATCCTGCAAATCGATCACGCGAACCAACTCAGGGAAAGGGGACTCGAACGTGACGCCGCCGTGCTTCAAGCCAGCCGCGATCGTTTGCGCCCGATCCTGATGACAACGCTGGCCTTCGTGGCAGGTATGATCCCCCTTGTGCTCTCGAGTGGCGTCGGATCCGCCACCAACCGGGCCATCGGTTTCGTGATTATCGGAGGTCAATCGCTCGTGCTTCTTCTCACACTCGTGGCGACACCTGTCGCCTACTCGCTCTTCGATGACTTGTCTAAGATCAGGCTGTGGCGATGGAGGAGAGTTGCCGCGCCAGCAACGGCGACGATGCTCGCCGTGCTCTTGTGGTCAGGATCGGCCTGGGCGCAGACACCGCCGGCGCAAACCACGCCAACGCAAACCACACCAACGCAGCCGTCCACTGCTACCAGCGCGCTTCAGGTGCAGCCGGGTCAGACCTTACTGAAGCTGACGCGTGACGAAGCGATTCGGCTGGCCGTCGAAAACAATCCTGACCTCGCCGCCGCGAGATTCGATCCCGCTATCGGTGATGCGCAGGTGGCCGCAGCGCGCGGCGCCTTCATGCCCAGCTTGCAGTCTGCGTTCCTGCGCAACAGCCAGCAGCAGCCGCCCACCAACCTGTTCGCGGGCGATCAGGGCATTCAGACCAACTTGTGGTCCTCGAACGTCAGCGTGAATCAACTGCTGCCGTGGGGTGGCGCCAGCTTTTCGGCCGGCATGGACGCCGCGCGGACGGGCACCGACAGCCTGCTCACCAGCCTCAACCCCCAGCTTGACGCTGGACTGTCGTTGACCTACACGCAGCCGCTACTCCGCGACTTCAAGATCGATCCGGCGCGGGCGCAGCTCGACGTGAGCAGGCGCAACCGCGAGATCCTCGGCACACAGTTCAGGGAGACATCGGTGAACATCAGCTCGGATGCCGAGCGCGGCTACTGGGCACTCGTCGCGTCAATCGCGCTGGTGGACGTGCAGCAGCGCTCACTCGATCTGGCGCTGGAGCTCGAACGCAATAACCGCGCGCGGGTCGACGTTGGACAGTCGCCGCCTTTGGATCTGGTCGCAGCGCGCGCCGAGGTCGCGCTCCGCCAGGAGAATCTCATCATCGCTCGAACGGCCGCGCTGCAGGCCGAGGACAACCTGCGCGTATTGATCATCGATCCAAGACGCGCTGATTACTGGTTGGTCCGCCTCGAACCAGCCGATCGCGTGCCAGTCGTCGGGCCGCCACCAGACGTCGATGCGGCGGTGCGCCGCGCATTGGGCGAGCGAACGGATCTCGCGCGGGCGCGGACGGCGATCCAGATCAACGACACGACCGTGGCCTTGTCACGCAGCCAGACGCTGCCGGATTTGCGTCTGCAGGCCGCCTACCTGCCAACCGGCGCTGGCGGCACGCGGTTGCTCCGCGAGGGAGGCTTCCCGGGAACCATTGTCGGAGTCGACACGACGAGCTTCGGCAGCGTCCTCGGCCAGGTGTTCAGTTCTGACTTCCCCACGTGGACGCTTGGGCTGTCGTTCAGCTATCCGTTGGGCAACAGCACTGCGGAGGCGAACCTGACGCGCGCGCGCCTGGAGCGCGATCAGTCAGCGGCCCGGCTGCGCAGCAACGAGTTGGTCGCCGTCCGTGAAGTGCGTCAGGCCGCGCTTCGCGTGGAACAGAATCGACAGCGTATCGAGACGACCAGGGTCGGGCGCGAGCTCGCAGAACAGCGGCTCGACGCCGAGCAGCGCCGTTTCGAAGTCGGAATGTCCACGAGCTTCCTGGTCATTCAGGCGCAGCGCGATCTCGCGATTGCCCGCAACAACGAGCTCCAGGCGCTCCTCGACTATCAGCTTGCGGC
>Ga0075431_100001309_pt1 | contig 22778 bp, 20 predicted proteins | sample RhiMetdeltSRZDD5_FD_75297 | JGI IMG/M metagenome (GOLD analysis project Ga0075431, IMG submission 75297) | Populus rhizosphere microbial communities from Tennessee, USA - Rhizosphere MetaG P. deltoides SRZDD5 | ecosystem: Host-associated > Plants > Roots > Rhizosphere > Soil | place: USA... | reverse complement strand
ATCGCCGTGGCCCCGGTCTACTACCACACCTACCTGTACGGGTCGATCGTCGCGCTGCAGCTGCGGGACGCGTTGCGGGCAGGTCCCGGCGGGCTCGTCGACCGTCCGGAGGCCGGCGAGCTCCTCGCAGGCAGGCTCTTCGCTCCCGGGCAGTCGGTGCGCTGGGACCGCCTCGTCGAGCAGGCCACGGGCGCGCGGCTGACGGTCGACTCACTCGCCCGCGAGGTCGCGACCGTCTGAGGTCTCGCCTAGAGTCCCACGCGCCGTCGCGAACCGGGGTCGAAAGGAGCGTGAGCAGTGAGCGACTACAGGTCGGAGCCTCCGGTCTCGGGGCTCGCCGTGGGCGGCGTCATGTTCGCGGCGGTGATGATGATCCTGATCGGCATCTTCCAGGCGATCGCGGGCCTGACTGCGATCCTCGACGACGAATTCTTCGTCCGGACGCCGAACTACACGTTCGACATGGACACGACGGCGTGGGGCTGGATCCACCTCCTCCTCGGCATCCTGGTGCTGCTCGCCGGCCTCGCGCTCCTCGCGCAGAAGGCCTGGGGCGGCATGGTCGCGCTGACGCTCGCGGTGCTGAGCGCGATCGCGAACTTCTTCTTCATCCCGTACTACCCGTTCTGGACGATCCTCGAGATCGCGCTCGCGGTCTGGGTGATCTGGGCGCTGACGCGCCCGGGCGTGCTCCGGCTCTGACGCCGTCCTCCGGAGGTGAGGATCGGCCGGCGAGCGCGCGGGCACCGGCCGATCCCGGGAACAGCGCACGTGTACGCGTCGTCGTGGCCGGCTGCGGCGATCGCGCGTCGAAGCGAGCGCCTCAGGCAGAGGTCGCAGGCGCTGCCTCTGCCACGCGGGCCTGTGCCCGGTCCTCCGGAGTCGGGAGCCAGGTCACGACAAGCCAGGCAATGGCCGCCGCGAGGACCGCGATCGGCGCGACGTCGAACGCCGACGGGCCCATCAGCAGCGAGACGAGGAGCACTGCGGTGAACGGCACCCTGAGGACGGCCGTCGTGGCCGCCGCGATCCCGGTCGCCACGGCCGGGGTCGTGTGCAGCCCGGGGAGGATGTTCTCGGCGACCATCGCGGCGGCGACACCGAGCGCGATCGCGGGGAACACGGGCCCGCCCCGGAATCCCGCGCCGAGCGACAGCGCGTAGGCCAGACCCTTCGTCACCACGAGCAGGACGAGGACGGCCGCCGAGCCCTCGGCCACGACGTCGGGGAGCTCGGTCTGACCGGAGAAGAGGACCAGGTCCACCGGCCGGTCGGCCGTCGCCCGGAAGACCGCGGCCAACGTGCCGACGAGCAGCCCGGCGACGACGAGGAGCGGGACCGGGCCGAGGGCGGACTGGGCGGCGATGCGATGCGCGAGATGGCGCAGGGCGACGATGACACCCGCGACGGCGACGGCCATGACCAGGCACCAGGCGAGGTCGGTGACGCGCACGCTCTCGTACGGCGGGAGCGACGGCAGCGAGAGATTCGCCTGGTGCAGCCCCTCCCAGTCCGCCACCCCGGTGAAGACGAGCGCCCCGGTGCCGGCGGCCACGAACCCGGGCAGGAGCGCGCGGCCGATCTGCTGTGCGGGGATCTTCCCGCTCGCCGCCGTGACCTCGAACAGGAGAAAGGCCGCGATCAACGGCCCCCCGAAGAGCGCCGCGACCGCGGCGAATGCGCCCGAGAACACGAGCAGTTGCGCCCCGGTGCCCTCGGAGGGAAGGAACTTCACGGAGAGGGCGCCCAGACCCAGCCCGAGCGCGATGAGCGGCGCTTCGGGGCCGAGCACGAGCCCGAGCCCGAGTGTCGCGAGCGCGGCGGGGAGGATGCTGGCGAGCTCGATCGGTGGAATCGGCTCTGCCCCGAGGCCTTCCAGGGGGGAGTGCCCGCCGTGCCCGGGCAGCCGGACCGCGGCGGCGACGAGCAGCCCCGCGAGCCCGGGAACGAGGACGACGTACCACCAGGACGGCTCACTCCAGCCGAGCTCGTCGGGGATCACGTCCCAGACGACGTGGATCAGATCGTGGATCGCGGTCTGGAACAGCACGGCGGCGAATGCGACCGGCACGCCGAGCAGCGCCGCGAACACGAGCGTGCGGACGTACTCCTTGCCGTCGCGCATCGGCCGACCCTACTGCGATCGCCGGATTGCCCGCGGCTCAGGGATAGCGCCGCGGCGCCGGACCGCACGGGACGAGCCGCCCGATTCGGCCACGCCGGCGGGCGAGGGCGCGGTACACCGCATCGAGAGCACGGTCAGGGACGGTCCTGACGACCCAGCCCAGGCCCCGTGTGAGCGACATCGAGCTGAGCAGCTCGCTTGCACCCGAGCCATAGCCGACCACGGAACCGTCCAGCCGCACGAGCCTCCAGCTCGCGAGGCGCTCCGCCACCGGGAGCCGATCGAGGAACCGTCCTGCCTCGGGATCTTGGAGAGGGAGGAAGCCGAGCTCCTGCCGCCGGTCGAGACGCAGCGTCGCGCGGGCGACGAACCGGCAGACCCGGCAGTCGGCGTCGTAGAGCAGCACGGGCCGCTGGACCGTCACCCCGCGAAGGCGTACGCCGCCGCTACCTCGGGCGACAGGTACGCGGCGGACGGGCTGCCGGCAGGGGTGAAGACGCCGAGGATCGTCAGCTCCCGGTCGGGGCTCGCATTCTCGACGATGTGCACCTGGCGCGGCCGCAGCCGGAACGCTGCGCCGGCGGCCAGGTCCTGCACCGCCTCGCCGAGATGGAGCCGTCCAGGGCCTTCGGGGACCCAGACGATCTCGTCGTACAGGTGGTAGTGCCACGGTGCCTTTCCAGGCGGGATGTAGCCGGCGAACAGCGTCGCCCGCGTCGAGCCGTTGTGTGGCCCGAAGAGGAGCTGGTACGAACGCGCGCCGGTCGCCGCTTCGGCCCCCGCGTCGTCGAGGCTGGCGGTCGTCTCCCGGGGCCCGAGCGGCGCGTGGCGGTCCGCCCCCGGCCCGACGGTGATCCGCAGCAGCCGCAAGGAGCCGGACGCCTCCACCGCCGCCTCTTCGCCCGCGAGCACGAGCGCCGCGGTCGAGTGGCCGAGTGCGAGCGACCCCCCGTCGAGCGCGAGGGTGCCCTCCCCGTCCACGACCCAGAGGAGCACGTCGTCGTCGCGGTGCGAGGGCCGCCAGGTAGCCCCGCCTCCGAGCTCGACCCGCTCGAGCGCGAGCGGCGACCCTTCGAGCGGCGGCACGAGCTCCGCGGTCTCGATCGCCCCGTCCATGCGCGGAGCGTAGTTACCGGCGCCCGGCCGCAGGGTATAACGGGCGCCATGCGATTCCGGAAGGACGCGAGGCTCGATCGCTCGCAGGTCGAGGACTACCGTGGGCGGCGGATGGGCGGCGGGGCCCCCATGGCGCTCGGCGGCGGCGGCATCGTGACGGTCCTCATCGTCCTCGCCGTCGTGCTTCTTGGGGGGAATCTCGGCGGAGGCGGCGGCGGCCTCGGCGGTCTGGGCGACCTCGCCGGCCAGAGCGCAGGCACTGCGGCTCCCGGCACCACGCTCGACCACTGCCAGAGCGGGCAGGACGCGAACGAGCACGAGGACTGCTTCGTCCTCGGCGTCGTCAACAGCGTGCAGGGCTACTGGTCCAAGGCGCTGCGGAACTACGAGCCGGCGACGACACGCTTCTTCGACGGAAGCATCTCGACGGGCTGCGGGACGGCGAGCTCGGCCGTCGGGCCGTTCTACTGCCCGGCCGACCGCCACGTGTACATCGACCTCGGCTTCTTCGACCAGCTCGAGTCGTTCGGTGGGTCCTCGGCCCCGCTCGCGAGGGCCTACGTGCTCGCCCACGAGTACGGCCACCACGTCCAGAACCTGACCGGCACCCTCCAGCGTGCGAGCGGCGGCGACACCGGGCCGCAGAGCAACGGAGTCCGCGTCGAGCTCCAGGCCGACTGCTACGCCGGGGCCTGGGTGGCGAACGCGATGCGCGCGGGCCTCATCGAGGACATCACGCGCGCGGACGTGCAGGATGCCCTCACGTCCGCTGCAGCGATCGGGGACGACCGCATCCAGGAGAAGACGCAGGGGCAGGTCAATCCCGAGACCTGGACGCACGGCTCCTCCGACCAGCGGCAGAGCTGGTTCGTGCGCGGAATCGACGGCGGCTCCCCGAACTCCTGCGACACGTTCCGCGGGCGGGTCTAGCTGTAGGACCCACGGATGTCGTGAACGGCTGTGGGCTGCTCACCTAGCCCGCCGCCGGCGGGAAGATCATCGTCACCTCGTAGCTCCCGGCGACCATCGTCGTCGTGAGCTCGTGGGCGCCCCGCTGGAAGACCTTGAGCATCGCGCCGTTCGTGACGAGCACGTCCGCGGTGAACCCGCGGATGCCGTGGGCGCGCGCGTACTCCACCGTCCGCTCGTGGAGGATGGTCCCGAGCCCGAGGCCCTGCCACTCCGGGTCGACGAGGTAGGCGACGTCGGCGAGGCCGGTCGAGGGGTCGAGGTAGTAGCAGCTCGTCCCGACGATCCGCTCGCTCTCCTGCGGCCCCACGACGGCGGCGAACGCCATCTCCTCCTCGTAGCCCACGCTGCACAGGTGCTGCGCGACCGAGTCGGTCAGCGAGGTGAGCTTCTGGAAGAAGCGGCTCCGCACGTCCTCCTCGCTCAGTCGGAAGAAGAGCTCCTGCATCGCCCGCGCGTCCGTCGTCCGCGTCGGGCGGACCCGGACCTCGCGCTCGTCGCGGAGGTGGAGGTCGCGCTCCTCGGCCACCGGGTAGGCGCCGCGGCTCCGCAGCAGCTGCTTCGGCCCGACGAGCCCCTGCGCGACCGCCGCCTCGAGCAGCGACTCCCTGTCGTCGGGATGTGCGATCTCGATCAGCGAGACGGCGCGCTCGGCGAGCGAGCGCCCGAAGAGGTACGCGGTCCCGTACTCGGTGACGACCCAGTGCACGTCCGCGCGGGGGATCGACACCGCCTCCGACCGACCGAGCGAGGGCTTGACCGCAGGCTCGCCGCCCGGCGTGCGGGAGGCGAGGCAGACGACCGCGAGCCCGCTCTCCGAGGCGACGGCGCCGCGGTGGAACGCGGGGCCGGTCGACACGCCGCCGTAGAGCTCGCCGTCGACGCTCTCCGTGCAGACCTGGCCCGTGAGGTCGATGCTGAACGCCTGCGTCACCGAGACCATCCGCGTCTTGCCTGCGATGACCTCCGGGTCGCACACCTCGTCGACCGGGTGGAAGCCGAATCGCGGGTTGTCGTCGACGAGGTCGTACAGCCGGCGCGTCCCCATCGCCATGCTCGCGACCACGGGGCCGGACACGACGCCGGCGGCGGTGAGGTCGACGACGGGCTCGGTGAGCACGTCGGAGTGGATCGAGAGCTCGCGGCGGTTCGTGAGGTACGCGAGCATGCGGTTCGGGACCCGGCCGAGCCCGACCTGGAGCGTCGCTCCGTCGTCGACCAGCCGGGCGACGTAGCGGGCGATCTGCTCCGCGACGCCTTCCGCCTCCGGGTGGAGGTACTCCACGATCGGCGTGTCGACCTCGACGAAGCGGTGGATCCGGTCGGTCGGGATGCGGCTCTCGCCGCGCGTGCGCGGCATCGCCGGGTTCACCTCGGCCACGACCGTCCGGGCGGCGAGCGCCGCGGCTTTCGTGACGTCGACCGAGATGCCGAGGCTGCACGTGCCCTCGGCGTCCGGCGGCGCCACCTGGATCAGGGCAGCGTCGAGCCGCATCCGGCCCGTCCGGAGGAGCCTCGGCACCTCGGGCAGCGAGACCGGGAGGTAGTCGATCAGCCCGCTCGACATCAGCGCGCGGGCGTCGCTCCCGAGATAGAGCGCGCGGTGGCGGTACGCGGTGGTCTCGCCGCCCGCCTCGTCGAGGCCGTCGGTGAGGAAGTGGATGAGGACGAGCCCCGGGATCGGCGGCTCGAGCCGCTCGAGTGCCGCGACGAGCGATCGCGGCGTCGCGCACGCGCTCCCGACGAAGACGTGGTCGCCGGGCCGCAGCCCGGACACGGCCTCCGCCGCGGAGCAGCGCCGTGCATGCCATTCGCTCACGACGCCTCGCCGCCCGCGTCGAGCGGGAAGCGCGCGACGAGCCGCGTGCCCCGGCCGGCCGGGCTCTCCAGCTCGAGGGTCCCGCCGAGCGCCTCGACTCGGTCGGCGAGCCCCGGGAGGCCGGTCCCCTCGGCATCGCCGTCGGAACGGGCGCCGCCGATCCCGTCGTCGCGCACTTCGACCGCGAGCTCGTCGCCTGCGTTCCGGATCGTGAGCCAGGCGCGCGTGGCGCGCGCGTGCTTCACCGTGTTCGTCACCGCCTCGGAGCAGACGTAGTACGCGGCGGCCTCGACGGCAGGAGGGACGCCCTCTCCCACCTCGAGGTCGAGCTCGACCGGGACCGCCGACTGGGCCGAGCCCGCGCGGACCGCCGCCGCCAGCCCGCGGCGGGCGAGGAGCGGCGGGTGTAGGCCCCGGGCGAGCTCCCGAAGGTCACCGATCGCCGCCTCGAGCGAGTCCCGCGCCGACCGGGCGAGCGCCGCCGCCTCCCCCTCGCCCTCCACCTGTCGCTCCAGCCGCCGCAGGGCGAGGAGCGCCGCCGTCAGCCGCTGCTGCGCTCCGTCGTGGAGGTTGCGCTCCAGCCTCCGCCGCTCCGCGTCGCCCGCGGTCACCAGGCGCAGGCGCGATGCGCGCAGCTGCTCGATCGTGTGCAGGAGGTCCCGCTGCAGGCGGTCGCGCTCCATCGCGATCCGCATCGTGGGGATGAACGACTCGAGGAACTCGGGCCGCTCGAGGAGGCCGGCCTCGTGCGCGATCGCGCCGACCTTGCGGGTGTCGTACTCGACAAGCGTGACCACCTGGGCGGGCGCCTTCGCCAGCGACTCGCGGGGTACCTCGTGCACGTCGACGTAGCAGCGCTCGTCGCGGCTCCACCAGAAGAGCTCGAGGTCCGGGTCCTCGAGGATCTCGCGCAGCGACGACTGCACCTGCTCCGGCGTCGCGAGGTCGGGGATGACGTGGAAGATCTGTCCGATCGCGTTCAGCCAGGCCGGGCCCTCGGTCACAGGGAGGTTCTATCGCGTTCGCCTCCCGGGCGTCGCTCCGCGGCCGGAGCGTCCGGGATCGGCGCGTACTCTGAGACGACGTGAACGGCGAAGCGGCCGAGCCGGCGACCTCCGCGCTGCTCGAGCGCCCCTCCGAGGGCGTGTCCACGCGCGTCCGCTCGGTCGAGTCGTGGCTCGTCGGGATCGGCGCAGCCCTGCTCGTGGCAGGGCTCGGGCTCTCGCACGGTGGCTACTTCGCCACCGCCTGGGGCCCGGTGACGATCGCGTTCCTGGCGGTCTCGGCCGTCGCGCTCGTCGTACGGCGGCGTCCCGCGCTCGGGCTGCGGGAGCTCGCGCTCCCCGCGCTCGTCTCGGCGTACGCGCTGTGGGCGCTCGCGTCGTCGGCGTGGGGCACGCCGACGGAGGCGGTACCGGAGCTGCAACGCGCCCTCGCGTATGCGGCGGGCGCCCTCGCCGTCGCGCTGGTCGTCCGCCAGCCGCGTGTGGCGGCGCTCCTGGTCGGGCTGTGGGCGGGCATCTGCGTCGTCTGTCTGGACGCCGTCGCGGGTCGGCTTTTCCCGGAGCGGTTCGCCGAGTACGACTCGATCGGCGTCTACCGCCTCTCCGAGCCGGTCGGCTACTGGAACGCCCTCGGCGTCCTCGCGGCGTTCGGCCTGCTGCTCTCGCTCTCGCTGGTTGGGAGGTCCGAAAGCCTCTTCGTGCGACTCGGGGCGGCGGCCTCGACGGTCCCTCTCGCCCTGACGCTCTACTTCACGTTCAGCCGCGGCGCCTGGCTCGCGCTGCTGGCCGGCCTCGTGGTCACGCTCGTCCTCGATCCCCGCCGGCTGCAGCTCGTCGTCATCCTCCTGGCGGTCGCGCCCTGGCCGGCGCTCGCGGTCTGGATCGCGTCACGGTCGGGCCCGCTGACCGAGCCGGGTCACACGCTCGCCCAGGCCTCCGCCGACGGCCACGCTCTGGCGGCAGTGGCGCTCGGGCTGGCGCTGTTCGCGGCCGGCGCGGCCGCGCTCGTCGCCGGGGTCGCGCCGCGTGTCTCGATTTCTCGGCGCGCCGTGACGGTGGGGAACGCAGCGCTCGCCGGAGGCCTCGTCGCCGCGCTCACCCTGACCGTCGCGGCCCTCGGCGGGCCACGGCAGATCGCGGACTCCTTCTCCGCACCGCCCACGGAGGTCATCGGATCGAACCTGAACGACCGTCTGTTCGACCTCTCCGGCAACGGACGCGTCGACGGCTGGCGGGTGGCGCTCGACGTCGCGGAGGAGCACCCGCTGGTCGGCTCGGGGGGCGGGAGCTACCGGCGCTACTGGCTCGCCCAGCGACCGTACGAGGGCGCCATCCGCGACGCTCACAGCCTCTACCTGGAGACGCTCGCCGAGTACGGCTCGCTCGGCCTGGCGCTCGTGGTCGCGGTCTTCCTCGTGCCGCTCGCGTTCGCCGTTCGCCTGCGGCGGCAGCCGCTCGTCCCGGCGGCGGCCGGTGTCCTCGCCGTCTACGTCGTCCACGCGGGGTTCGACTGGGACTGGGAGTTCCCGGTTCTGACCCTCGTCGCGCTCGCAGCCGCAGGAGCGGTGCTCGGGTCCGCGCCCGAACGGCGAGGGGGGACGTTCGAGCGCCGGCGAGTCGTGCTTCTCGCGGCCGTCATAGCGCTTGTCCCCGTCGCGGCCTTCCTCGGTCTCGGCGCGCGAGCCGCGGCGGCGAGCGCTGACGCCGCGGACGCGCGGGACTACGACCGCGCGATCGCGGACGCCCGCAGGGCCGGGCGTCTCGCGCCGTGGTCGGTCGAGCCCCTGCTCCTCCTGGGCCGAGCGCAGGTCGGGTCCGGCGACCGGCGGGCTGCCGCGGTGACGTTCCGGCGCGCCACCCGCCACGCGCCGGAGAACTGGCGTACGTGGTACGAGCTCGCCGCGGTGACGCGGGGTGCGGAGCGCGCAGTGGCCGTGCGGCGCGCGCGCGTGCTGAACCCGCGAGAACGCCTGCTCGACGAGCTCGGGCCCGGCGCCTAGTCGCGGCCCGACTTCGCAGCTAGACTTGCAAACGCCGTCGTTCTGTTTCACGCTGAACCTGAGGGGAATACCGGCCCACTGGGAATAGAGGAACTGGGGGAAACTGGGATGAGGAAGGTCTTGACAGTGGTGATGCTCGTCGGCGTGCTCGCCTTCTCGGGCGCTGCCCTGGCGCAGACGCCCGCAGAGCAGCAGTACGGATCCGAGACGCCGGCAGCCGGCACGCAGACGGAGTCCACTCAGGTGAAGCCGGGCGTCTTCACGCCGCCGGCCGCGGAGTCGACCGACGACGGGCTGCTCCCGTTCACCGGCGCCGCGCTCGTCGTGCCGGCGCTGATCGGCGCGAGCATGCTCGGGCTCGGGCTCGTCGTTGTCTACCGAACTCGACGGCGCGGGAACTGAGCTAGCCCCGCGCGGCGCGACGCAGGACCGGCGGAGCCGGGCCGCGTTGCGCGTGGTCCTGCGCGCGACGGGCGGCCTGCTCGCCATCGGCGGCCTGCTCGTGCTCGCCTGGGTGGTCACGGTCTGGCAGTGGCAGGACCCGGTCACCCTCGTCCTCAACAAGCGTGAGCAGGGCCAGCTCGCCTCGGCCTACGAGGAGCGGGCGCGGCACCTCCCGCCGACCACCATGCGGCCGCGGGCCGCGGACCTGGAGGCGTTCTACCGGCGTTCCGCCGTCTCGTACCGCACGAAGACGGGAGTCGGCGAGCCCATCGGGCGCCTGGTGGTGCCGCGCCTCGGATTGCGCGTGTGGGTCGTGCTGGGGACCGACACCGAGTCGCTGAAGAAGGGTCCGGGGCTGCACCCGCCCACGGGGTTCCCCGGAGAGGGCCGCCTCACCTACGTCGCCGGCCACCGCACGACCTACGGCGCCCCGTTCTCCGACATCGACAAGCTCCAACCCGGAGACCCGGTCACCTTCGAGGTGCCGTACGGGTCGTTCCGGTACGTCGTGACGGGCCACCGGATCGTCCGGGCGAACCAGCTCGAGGTGCTCCAGTCGCGGGGCCGCGAGGAGATCGCGCTGCAGGCCTGCTGGCCGCGGTTCTTCGCGAGCCACCGCTACATCGCCTACGCGAGGCTCGACCGCGTGGTTCCCGCCTCGAAGCCGTAAACGCCTCCGCCCGCCCAGCGTGGCGAGCGGAGGCGGCGTGCGATCCTCAGGCGACCGCGCGGAACGACCCGTGCATGTCCTCAGCGTGCGGCGCGCAGAAGAACCGGTAAGTCCCCTTGCGGAGGGTGACGAGAGCCGTCTTCGTGCCGACGAACGCCTCGCCCGTGATCGTCTTGCTGACACCGGGGCCGACGAGGCGAAAGTCGTGGTCCTCGGAGCGGTCGGTGACGACGAACCGGTACTTGGCGCCGGCCTTCAAAGTCTTCACCCGCTTCCCCCCGACCGTGATGGTGATCGTGTGGCCGGGGCCGACCTTGCCCACGACCTTCGGCGGAGCGGCGAGCGCGGTCGCGGCGACGAGCAGGGCCGCGGCGCTGCCGACCCCGATGGTGCTGAGCAGTGCCTTTCTCATCTGTGCCTTCTCCTTCGTCGGTTGGACGCTCACGTGCGTGTGACTGGACGAGTTCGGGTGGTCACCGGAGTGCCGCCGACACGCCGCACGTCTCGGCCCGCGGTCCCGTGGCGCGGACGACGACCGTGTCGGTGCCGAACCAGTCGGGGACGCTGCGACGGAGCTCGAGCGAGCCGTTGCTGCGCGTGCGGAGGACGCTGCGGAACGCCGTCCGCCGCTCGTGCAGCAGGATCACTCCCCACCTCGAGCCTCGCCGTCCCGTCTCGATCCTCAGCTCGACTCTGATCGCGCCGTCCTGGGCCCTGAGCTCGAGCTCGATCTCGCTCGAGCGCGTGCACGAGCCGGTGCGCCTGACGTCATCGCGCGGCTCGTCGTCGGCCGCTGCCAGAACGGGCAGCGCGAGCGCTGCCACCATCGCGGCGAGAACGACCAGAGCCGTCCGTCCAGGTCGAGTGCGGGACATGCGCCGATCGTGCCCCGAGCTCCGGGCACGCGCAATCGGACATCGGTCCTACGACGTCGCGCGGGTGACGCCGTTCCGCTGAGCCCAGAGCGCGGCCTGTGTGCGATCGGTTACACCGATCTCGCGGTAGACGTTCGTCAGGTGCGCCTTCACGGTCTTCTCGCTGATCGCGAGCTCACGTGCGATCAGCTTGTTCGGGAGCCCTTCCGCGACCATTGCCAGGACCTCTCGCTCGCGCTCCGACAGCGACCCCGCGGCAGTCGGTCCGGCACGGGCGCTGAGCAGTGCCCGGGCGGCCTTGGGGTCGAGGGGCGACTCGCCGCGTGCGGCGGCCTCGATCGCGCGGCGCAGCTCACCGGGGTCCGCGTCCTTCAGCAGGTACCCGGCCGCCCCGGCGTCGAGCGCGCGCAGGATCCGCTCGCGATCCGAGAACGACGTGAGGACGACGACCGCGACCGCGGGCTGGGCGCTGCGGATCCTCCGCGTCGCCTCGATCCCGTCCAGCACGGGCATCTCCAGGTCCATCAGGACCACGTCCGGCACCCGGTCGGCACAAAGCGTCACGGCCTCCTCGCCGTCGGCGGCCGCCCCGACCAGCTCGACGCCCGCGAAGGTGGCGAGCAGCTGCACGAGCCCGGCCCGCACGACCGCGTGGTCGTCGGCGACGACGACGCGAATCACCGCTCGGGTACCTCGAGCACGAACGACGTGCCCTGGCCGGGGGAGGAACGGACCTCCAGCGTCCCGTCCACGCGCGAGGCGAGCTCCTCGAGCAGGGAGAGCCCGACGTGTCCTTCCGAGCGGCTGCGCTCGCGGTCCGCCTCGGTGAAGCCAGCGCCGTCGTCGACGACGGCGAGCCGCGCACGGCCGTTCGCTCGTGCGACCTCGACCGAGAGGTTGCGCGCACCGGCGTGGTGCTCGACGTTGCGGATCGCCTCGCCGGCGGCGCGGTAGAAGAGGAGCTCCGTCTCCTCGCCGAGCGCGGCGTCGTCGACGTCCAGCGTCACGGCGATGCCGCGCGAGGGAAGCGGCGCGACCAGATCCGTGAGCGCTGCTTCGAGGCCCGAGGCCTGGAGGTTCGGCGGGTGGATCTCGACGAGGAGGGAGCGGATGCGCCGCATGCTGTCGCGCGTGGCGACCGCCGCCTCCCGCAGCGTTGCGCGGAGCGCCGGAGGCACCTGCGGCCCGGGCGCCTCCGCCGCCGCTGCGAGCGAGTACGAAATCCCTGCGAGGTCCTGGACGACGCCGTCGTGCAGGTCGGCTGCGATGCGCCGCCGCTCGTCGTTCGAGGCCTCGACTGCCCGCACGAGCAGCGCCTCGCGCTCCCGCTGGCTCCGTCGCAGGTTGCGGGCGAGCCGGTAGGCGAGAGGCACCTGGACGAGCCAGAGCAGGACGAGGCTCGCGAGCAGAAGGCCGGCGAAGGGGAGCCAGATCCGGCGTCCGGTCGACGCGACCGCTGAGCCGCGCTGGTACGTCTCGAAGAGGAGGGCCGTCCCGTCGGGCGTCCGGACCGGGAGGTAGACCTCGTACAGGCTCCCCTGGTCGCGCTCGAACCGGTTCTCCGGCCCTTCGAGATCGCTGAGCTCGGCCCGCGCCGATCCCGTGCGCAGGACCTCGCGTTTCCCGTCGTCGAGCGCATAGGTCGAACCCACGAGGCGCGGCTCGTCCGAGTACACGACGCGCCCGTTCGGGTCCCAGATCTTCACCCGGACGACGCGTTCGCCGAGCACGCGCTCCTGGACGATCCTGTCCAGCCTCTCGAGGGCCTCGGGGCTCGACGCCAGCACGCCGTCCTCGAGCGCAGGCTCCACGATCCCCTGCCCCGTGAGCACCGCGAACTGGCGCGCGTCGCGCAGAGCCTCGCTCCGCCCCAGGTTGCGGAAGAGCAGCACCGAGCCGACGAGGAAGAGCGCCAGCACGACGAGGCCCGTGAGCGCGAACTGTGCGACCGCGCCCGCAACCGAGGACGCGTCCGGCTCCGCGACGTCTCGACCCTGGGGCCTCCGCACCGACCTGAGTATCGCGGCAGGCGACCCGCAGGGCACCGGCGTACGACCTATGTCCACTTGTGGACGGGACCCTGCGCTCGACAGGCTTCGGCCCGTGAACGCCACGAGTCGAGAGGAGTCGACGATGACGAGATGGAGCTTCGGGATCCTGGCCGCAGTGGCCGCGCTGGCCGTCGCGCTCACCGCGGCTCCCGCCGGGAGCGCGAAGGACGGGGACGTGCGGGTTCGCGGCACGTGCACGAAGTCGAGCACCTCGAAGTTGAAGCTGAGCGAGGAAGACGGCCGCATCGAGGTCGAGTTCGAGGTCGACCAGAACCGGACCGGGGTGCGCTGGAACGTCGTCCTCATCCAGAACGGACGGCGGATCGCGCGCATGACGCGCGTGACCCAGGGCCGGAGCGGGTCGTTCGAGGCGCGTGTGCTGGCCGCGAACAGGGTCGGCAAGGACGCGTTCCGTGCCCGGGCGACGAGCCCGTCGCGCGAGGTCTGCACGGCGAGCGCGTCCTTCTGAGGCTTCCTCCGCGGGAGCACGGTCTCCGAGGGAGCACGGTGGAGCGGGAGCCCTCCCGGGTTCCCGCTCCCATGCCTGCGGCTCCTGGTCAGAGCAGGGGCGAGATCGCGGCGAACGCGGCGCCCCGAGCTCGCTCGCGGGCACCCTCCAGGGCACGACCGGGCGCCGAGATCGTCTCGGCCGGCGCCGAGAAGCGCTCGTCGAAGGCCTCCGCGACACGGGCCGAGCGCACGCGGACGTCGATCTCGAAGAAGCGCCTCAGGCTCCAGGCCTCGAGGTTGCACGTCCCGGCGAGCAGCTCCTCCCCGTCGCGGACGAAGGCCTTGGCGTGGAGCATCGTCGGGTACTCGAGGATGCGGACGCCGGCGCCGAGGAGGGAGCGGTGGTGGAAGCGCTGCGCGGCCGCGCACGCCCAGTTGTTCGCGTCCGCCGGCACGAACAGGCGGACCTCGACGCCGCGCCGTGCTGCGTGCTCGATGCGGCGAATCATCCCGCGGTCGGTGACGTACGGGTTCACGACGTCGAGCGTCCTCGTTGCGCCGTCGAGGATGGCGGCGATCGCGTCCGTGATCGGGCGGTAGCGCCCGGGGGCGTTGTGCAGCACGACGGCCGGTACCGGGGCGTCGGGCGGCGCGTGCTCCGGGAAGAGCTCGTCCAGCTCCTCCGCGCCGATGCCGCCGCCGAGCCAGCGGTTCGTCGCCAGGAACACGAGCTGTAGCTGCGAGACGACCGGCCCGGTCACGCGGAGGAAGAGGTCGTGGAAGCGGCCGTCCTGGAAGTGATCCTCGATCCCTGCGCCGCCGACCCAGCCGGTGCGGCCGTCGACGACGAGCAGCTTGCGGTGGTCGATGTGGCCGAGCTGACCGAGGTTCCAACTCCGGGCGGCGGCGGCTCCGAGCGGCCCTCGCCGCGCCCGCGGCTGCGTTGCCCGTACCACGCAGACCTCGATCCCTCCGGCGACGAGACGCTCGTAGAACGGTCGGCTCGAGCGGTCGGGGTCGGAGCCCTGCCGGTCGACGACGACCCGTACCCGGACGCCGTCCGCCGCCTTCGCGAGCAGCGCGGAGGCGAACGCCTCGCCGATCTCGCCCGGCCGGAAGCCGAACTGGTTGACGTGGATCGAGGACTCCGCCGCGGCGACGTCCGCGAGCATCGGCGGGTAGAAGTTCCGCCCCTCGACGTGCACGTCGACGGTCGCCGCGACCGTCTCCTCGAAGACGAGCGCGAGGTCGGAGCGACGCACGGGTCGCCCGACGAGGTCCTCGGCGCGGGCACGGAGATCCGTCATCGTCGCGAAGTCTCTCAACGGCCGGGTCTCCAGCGCGACCGCAACCCAGGCGTCTGCGACGATACGCCGCCGTGACGGACGTGATCGCCCCGAAGAGCGGCCGCTCGGTCGCGTGGCACGGCCTCTCCGCGGAAGAGGCGTGCGCGCGGCTGGAGGTGGACGCGCGCAGCGGCCTCGCCGCTCACGACGTCGCGGTCCGGCGTGAGCGGTTCGGCCCGAACCGCCTCGACGAGGCGGAGCGGGAGCCGGGCTGGCGCGCGTTCCTCCGCCAGTACCGCGACCTGATGCAGCTCGTCCTCCTCGGGGCCGCCATCGTGAGCATGGTCGCGCTGCAGGAGTTCTCGACCGGCCTCGCCATCGTCGGCCTGACCGTTGTCAATGCCGTGCTCGGCCTCAACCAGGAGGGAAAGGCGGCCGAGAGCGTGGCCGCGCTCCAGAAGATGCTCGTGATCCGGGCGCACGCGCGCCGCGGCGGGGAGCTCGTGGACGTCCCCGCCGAGGAGCTCGTTCCCGGTGACATCGTCGTCTTCGAGGCAGGTGACAAGGTGCCCGCAGATGGTCGCCTGCTCGTCGCCGCGACGCTCGAGATCGAGGAGGCCGCGCTCACCGGGGAGAGCACGCCCGTCCTGAAGTCCATCGAGCCGGTGTCCGGTGAGGAGGTCGCGCTCGGCGACCGTGTCGCCCTGGCCTACATGAACTCCACGGTCACGCGCGGCCGCGGTGAGATGGTGGTGACGGCGACCGGGATGGAGACCGAGGTCGGTCAGATCTCCGGCCTGCTCGCGACCGTCCAGCAGGAGAAGACGCCGCTCACGCGCCAGCTCGACCAGCTCACCGTCCTGATCACGGTCATGGCCGCGATCGCCCTTGCCCTCGTCGTCGGGCTCGGGCTCGTGCGGGGCGACGACTTCGACGAGCTCTTCCTGATCGGGATCTCGCTCGCCATCGCGGCGATCCCGACCGGCCTCCCGGCCGTGGTCACGACGATGCTGTCGCTCGGGACGCAGGCACTGGCGGCGAAGGGCGCGATCGTCAAGCGGCTGCGCTCGGTCGAGACGCTCGGCTCGACCTCGGCGATCTGCTCCGACAAGACCGGGACCTTGACGCTGAACCAGATGACCGCGCGGGAGCTCGTCGTCGGAGGCCGTCGCTACTCCGTCGAGGGAGAGGGCTACTCGACCGAGGGCCGGATCCTGCGCCTCGCGGGCGAGACGGACACCTCGCTCGAGCCGTACCTCCTGCCGATGGCGCTCGCGAACGACGCTGCGGTGCGGGACGGCGAGATCGTCGGAGATCCGACCGAGGCTGCGCTCGTCGTGCTGGCCGCGAAGGGCGGCCTCGACGTCGAGGAGACGCGACGGGTGCACCCGCGCGTCGGCGAGGTGCCCTTCGACTCGGACTACAAGCTCATGGCCACGTTCCACGAGCTCGAAGGCGACGACGGGCCGGTCGTTCGCTGCTTCGTCAAGGGCGCCCCCGACGTCCTGCTCGCGCGCTCGTCACACGTTCGCGACGCGCACGGGAGGGCGGTGCCGGTCGGCGGCGCACGCGAGCGCGTCCTGAGCGAGAACGACCGTCTGGCCGGGGAAGGGCTACGGGTGCTCGCCGTCGCCGCGCGCGACCTCGACCCGGACGATTTCGACCACGACGGCGCGCTCCTCGACGAGGTGCGCGACCTGACGCTGCTCGCGCTCGTCGGCATCGTCGACCCTCCGCGCAGAGAGGCCAGGGATGCGATCGCGCGTTGCAAGGAGGCAGGGATCCGCGCACGCATGATCACGGGCGACCATGCGACGACGGCAGCGGCGATCGCCGCCCAGCTGGGGATCGAGGGCCGCGCCCTCACCGGTGTCGAGTTCGCGGCTCTCAGCGACGCGGAGCTCGACGACCGGATCGACGAGATCGGCGTCGTGGCCCGCGTCGCCCCCGAGGACAAGGTGCGCCTCGTCGACGTGCTCAAGCGGAAGGGCAACGTCGTAGCGATGACGGGCGACGGGGTCAACGACGCCCCCGCCCTCAAGCGCGCTGACATCGGCGTCGCGATGGGGATCACCGGCACCGAGGTGACGAAGGAGGCCGGTGACATGATCCTCACCGACGACAACTTCGCCACGATCGTGACTGCGGTGGAGGGCGGCCGCGGCCTCTACGACAACCTGATGAAGTACGTCCGGGTCCAGCTCGTGATGCTGGGCGGCTTCATCCTCACCTTCGTCGGCGCGGGGCTGTTCGACGTCGCGGGCGGCGCGCCGCTCACCCCGCTGCAGATCCTCTGGATCAACTTCGCGGTCGACGTCCTGCTCGCGATCGGGCTCGGGTTCGACGCGCCGGCGCCGGGCCTCATGCGTCGTGCGCCCCGGGACGCGAGCGCTCCGATCGTCGACCGCGCGCTCGGTGTCCGCCTCGCCGTCGCCAGCGTCGTGATGGCCGCGCTGACGCTCGTCGTGGTCGCGTGGGGCGAGCACCGCTACGACCTCGCCGTCGCGACGACCATGGGCCTGACGACGCTGTCCCTGCTGCACGTCGCCGCGGCCCTCGAGGCCCGGGAGCCGACCGGGACCATCTTCACGCGCTACACGATCGCGAACCGGCGCTTCGTGCAGCTGATCGGCGCGGCGCTCGTGCTCGTCTTCCTCGTGACGACGCTGTCCCCGCTGCAGCGGATCTTCGACACCGTCGCGTTGACGAGCTCGCAGTGGGGGATCTGCCTGCTCGGCCCCGTCGTGTTCCTCGCGCTCGCGGAGCTCGGCAAGCTCCTCGACCGCGCCACCGGGCCGGATGGCCCGACGGTGGCGCGCGCGTCGGCGGCCTAGCCCTCGTAGCTCAGAGCTGGTGCGTGAAGGTCTCCTCCGGCCCCGCCGGCTCCTGCTCGAACAGGCCGGCCTGGTAGGCGAGCACGACCGCCTGTACCCGGTCGCGGAGGCCGAGCTTCTGGAGGATGTGCGTCACGTGGGTCTTCACCGTGGTCTCGCTGATGAAGAGCTCCCGGCCGATCTCGGCGTTCGACAGGCCGCGGGCGAGGAGGCGGAACACGTCGAGCTCGCGCTCGGTCAGCTCGCCGAGCTCCGGTGGCGCGTCCTGGCGCGGCATGCGCGTGAAGCGGGCGATCACGCGCCTCGTCACGCTCGGGGAGAGGAGCGCCTCGCCGGCGGCGACGGTGCGGATCGCGGCCAGGAGCTGCTCGGGCGGGTCGTCCTTGAGGACGAACCCGCTCGCGCCGGCGCGGAGCGCCTCGTACACGTACTCGTCGAGGTCGAACGTCGTGAGGACGAGGATTCGTGCGTTCTTGTCGGCGGAGAGGATCCGCCGGGTCGCCTCGAGCCCGTCGAGCTCGGGCATGCGGATGTCCATCAGGACGACGGTCGGATCGAAGCGGGCGGCCTTCTCGACCGCCTCCAGCCCGTTGCTCGCCTCCGCGACCACCTCGATGTCGTCCTCGCCGCCGAGGAGCATCCGGAACCCGGCCCGCACCATCGACTGGTCGTCGGCGACGAGGACGCGGATCGTCATCGCCCGTCGCCTGCGAGCGGAAGGAGCGCACTGAGGACGAAGCCCCCCTCCGGCGCCGCTCCGGCCGTCATCTCGCCACCGTAGATCTTGACGCGCTCGCGGATGCCGACGAGGCCGTGGCCACGCCCGTCACCGGTCGCGCCTCCCGGCCCGTCGTCGCGCACCTCGATCCGCAGCTCCGCCGGCGCGTAGCGCAGCGTCACGTCTGCATGGCTCGCGCGCGCGTGCTTGAGGGCGTTCGTCAGCCCCTCCTGGACGATCCGGTACGCGGAGAGGTCGATCGCCCGCGGCAGCGGGAACGCCTCGCCCTCGACGTGCAGCCGAACGGGAAGCCCGGCGCGGCCGACGTCGTCCGCGAGCGAGTCGAGCACGTCGAGGCCCGGTTGCGGCCCCAGCTCCACCTCGTCGTCGCCGTTCCGCATGGCGGCCAGGAGGCGGCGCATCTCGGCGAGGGCGGTGCGGCCGGCGCGTTCGACGCCACGAAGCGCCTCGCGATCCTCGGCGAGCCCGTCGGGGAGCTTGTGGCGGACAGCCCCGACCTGGAGCACCATCACGCTCACCGCGTGGGCGACGACGTCGTGGAGCTCGCGCGCGATCCGTGACCGCTCCTCCGCGACGGCGATCCGCGCTGCGAGGTCGCGGTCACGCTCGGCCTCGGCCGCGCGCGCCTCGGCCGCCTCCGCCTCCTCGGCGCGCTCGCGCAGCGCGAAGCCGGCGAGCCAGCTGATCGCGAACACGAGCGGGATGAACACCTGCTCCGCCGCCGAGTGCTCGGGGAGGTTGTAGATGATGGTCGCGGCTCCGACGAGGACCAGGGCGAGCCCAGCCCGGGCCTTCAGCGCGTCGCGCAGGTTCCCGAGCAGGAACGCCGTCGCCATCCCGAGGACGTACAGGCCCCCCGGGAACGTGATCAGCCGTCCGTCGACGAAGGAGAGCCCGGCGGCGAGCAGCCAGTAGAGCGCGGGCGCGCCGAAGGGGAATCGCCCGCGCGCGAAGAGCGGGAGCACCATGGCCGCGACAGCGGACAGGGTGAACCAGAGCGTGGTCCCGGGGGCGTCGTCCGCGTCGCGCCTCAGCACGAGGACGGCCATCGACTGGAGCGCGAGGACGGCGATGAGCGCATCGAGGCCGTACGTGCGCATGAGGTGCCCGGCGCGAGTCACGCCGTGAACGTACTCCAGGCTTCTGGCCGCCGCCTCCTACCTGGGTAGGAGCCCGGATCGTCGCCGGGTACCAGTCCGGATCCGACTCGGCGCCGACGCCGTCTCGGCTCTGGGGTCCTAGCGTCGGGACATGCACTTCGACCCCGCAGCAGAAGGAGGAGCCATGTCCCCCACGACTACCTGCGGCGCGCGCGAGCTCGCGGCCCGTGAGAGCGACGGCGTCCACGTCCTCTTGCTCTGGCATCCAGACGACGACGCGCTGACCGTCTCCGTCGAGGACGCGCGGCTCGGAGATCGCTTCCGGATCGCGGTCGCGCCCGAGCGTGCCCTCGACGCCTTCTACCACCCCTTCGCCTACGCGGCCTGACCTGGCCGAAAACGCCTTCCGAAAGGAGCACGTCATGTTCCGCAGCAGGAATCGCACCGAGTCGCGGCCGTCGGGGCAGTCCCACTCACTCGCCGCCCGCATGGGGCGCTGGAGCGCGGCGCACTGGAAGACGGCCACCGTCGGCTGGCTCGGCTTCGTCGTCGTGGCGTTCATGCTCGGCGGCTTGGTCGGGACGAGGAACATCGAGTCGAGCGCCGGGCCGGGTGAGTCGGGCCGCATGAACAGGATCCTCGAGGACGGGTTCGAGCGGCCCGCCACCGAGCGAGTCCTCGTCGAGAGTCGCTCACACCGCGTCGGCTCACCCGCGTTCGACGCCGCGGTCGCCGACGTCGTCGCGCGTGTGTCGAGGATCGCCGCCGTCCGTGACGTCCGCTCACCGCTCGACACGGGCAATGCCGGCCAGAACTCGAAGAGCGGCCGCGCGGCGCTCGTCGAGTTCCGCATCCGCGGTGCCAGGGAGGACGCGGTCGACGAGATCGACCCGGTCCTCGCAGCTGTCGCCGCTGCCGAGAGCGCCCACCCGGGCTTCACGATCGGCGAGTTCGGCGACGCGAGTGCCGAGAAGGGCGTCGTGACGGCGTACGACGAGGACCTCGGCAAGGCCGGAGCACTCTCCCTCCCCATCACGCTCATCGTCCTCGTGCTCACCTTCGGCTCGCTCGTCGCGGCCGGGATCCCGCTGCTCCTCGCGCTGACCGCCGTCTTCGCGACCTTCGGGCTCGTCGCGGTCTCGAGCGTCGTGCTGCCGGTCGCGATGCAGGCACCGGCGATGGTGCTCCTGATCGGGCTGGCGGTCGGCGTCGACTACTCGATGTTCTACTTGAAGCGCGCGCGCCAGGAACGGGCCGGTGGCCGCAGCGAGCAGGCCTCGCTCGAGATCGCCGCTGCCACGTCCGGCCGCTCAGTGCTCATCTCCGGCCTGACCGTGATGGTCGCGATGGCAGGCATGTTCCTGACCGGCGACTCGACGTTCTCCTCGCTCGCCCTGGCGACGATCCTCGTCGTCGCGGTCGCGGTGGTCGGGTCGCTCACCGTGCTTCCTGCCCTGCTCTCGCGGCTCGGGGACAAGGTCGACCGCGGGCGCGTGCCGTTCGTCGGCCGCCTGCGCCGGGACGACGGTCAGGCGCGGGTCTGGGGCGCGATCGTGAGCCGCGTGCTGCGCCGGCCGGTGCTCTTCGCCGCGGCCGCAACCGCGGTGCTGCTGGCGCTCGCTGCGCCGACGCTACAGCTGAAGCTCGCGGCGCAGGGTCCCGAGTCGTTCCCGCAGGGCCTCGAGATCATCGAGACGTACGACCGGATGCAGCACGCCTTCCCGGGCTCTGCGCTGCCTGCGAACGTCGTCGTGGAGGCACCGGACGTGAGTGCACCCGCAGTGCGGCAGGCGATCGAGCAACTCGAGCGACGGGCGCTCGCGAGCGGCCGCGCGTTCGAGCCCATCACCGTCGACGTCAACGACGACAGCACGGTCGCGAACATCACGGTCCCGATCGCGGGGAGCGGGACGGATGACGCCTCGAGCGCTGCGTTCCGCATGCTGCGCGACGAGGTCGTCCCCGAGACCGTCGGCGCGCTTCCGGACACGGAAGCAGGCGTCACCGGGCAGACGGCCGAGTGGAGGGACCAGGCGGACGCGCTGAAGTCGAACCTCGCGCCGGTCGTCGCCTTCGTCCTCCTCTTCGCCTTCGTCCTGATGCTGATCGCGTTCCGCTCGATCGTCGTCGCGCTGAAGGCGATCGTGCTCAACCTGCTCTCGGTCGCCGCGGCCTACGGCGTGCTCGTGCTGGTCTTCCAGCACGGCGTCGGCAAGGGCCTCCTCGGGGTCGACTCGGCAGCCGGGATCGACGCGGTGGTGCCGTTGCTCCTGTTCGTCATCCTCTTCGGCCTCTCGATGGACTACCACGTGTTCATCCTGAGCCGGATCCGGGAGACGTTCGACCGCGGCAGGAGCATGGATGAGGCGATCTCGCACGGGATCAAGTCGACGGCCGGCGTGGTCACGAGCGCGGCGATCGTCATGGTCGCGGTGTTCGCGGTCTTCGCGACGCTGTCGTGGCCGTTCTTCAAGCAGTTCGGCGTCGGGCTCTCGGCAGCGATCCTCATCGACGCGACGATCGTCCGCGGGGTGCTGCTGCCGGCCTCGATGAAGCTCCTCGGCGACTGGAACTGGTACCTGCCGAGCTGGCTCGAGTGGCTGCCCCGGCTCGGGTCCGACGAGCCGGAGCCCGCTGCCGAGCCCGTGCCCACCCCCGTCTCGGCCTGAGACCGATGAACGACCGCCCCCGGGGCCTTCCTGCCCCGGGGCGGTCGTCGTCTTGGGATCGTCGCGGCCGGGGCTCAGCTCCGTCCGACCCGCCTCGGTGGCGGGTGGTCCAGTTCGTGTCCCAGGTCGCGCGCGGACACCCCCCTCGAAGAGCACGGAAGGCGGCGATCGGGCTCGGCCAGGGCGCGGTCGGCAGCCTCCTCGCCGCGGTCGCCACGGCCCTGCCGGAGTCGCTGATCCCGGTCGTCGCGATCATCGGCGGAGGATCGGGCTCCGAGGACGTCGCGGTCGGGGCGATCATCGGCGCGCCGCTGCTCCTGGCCACGATCGCGATGGCGCTCGTGGGCCTCGGGGCGCTGCTCTACCGCGACCGGCGCGAGAGCGGCCTGAGCCTCGACGTGCATCGCCCGACCCTCGAGCGCGACCTGGGGTTCTTCATGGCGTGCTTCTCCGTCGGGCTCCTGTCCTGCTCGGGCTCGGTGCGCCGGCCGCGGTGCGGATCCCGGCCGCCGTCGTGCTCGTCATCGCGTACACGGTCTACGCACGCTGGACGCTTCGGAACAGTGGCTCCGTCGAAGAGGAGGAGGAGCTACGGCCGCTCGTGCTCGACTCGACGCGCAGCGATCC
>Ga0075431_100001305_pt1 | contig 22799 bp, 18 predicted proteins | sample RhiMetdeltSRZDD5_FD_75297 | JGI IMG/M metagenome (GOLD analysis project Ga0075431, IMG submission 75297) | Populus rhizosphere microbial communities from Tennessee, USA - Rhizosphere MetaG P. deltoides SRZDD5 | ecosystem: Host-associated > Plants > Roots > Rhizosphere > Soil | place: USA... | reverse complement strand
GGAAGTGATCCCGGAACTGCAGTCCATTCCCGGATTGATCTGGAACGCGATGAAGAAGATCATCACGTCGTGGCTATTCTTTCTGGGACCGGCGCTCGCTGTACCGCTGGTGTTTCTTCCGCGGATACTGAAAGGCGACCGGCGTCTGCTGATTATTGGACTTGTGACGATTGTCGCCATCGGTCTCGACGCCTGGTTCTATCCACACTACGCAGCGCCCATAACCAGTCTGATCTTTGTGATCGTCGTGCAGGGTCTACGTCATCTGCACGTATGGCGACCGGCGGCCGCGAGATTTGTACCGGCGATCTGCGCGGTTATGATCGTAGTCCGTCTGGCGGCGCAGTCTCTGGGCCTGTTACTGCCGCTCGTATACCCGATGACCTGGTACTACACGACCGAAGGCAATGTCGCTCGTGCGCGTGTGCTGAAGCAATTGGCAGCGCTCGACGGCAACCAACTCGCAATCTTACGGTACGGGGAGAACCATAACGCGCCGATGAACGAATGGGTATACAATCGCGCGGACATCGACGGCGCTAAAGTAGTATTCGCGCGAGAGATGGATGACAATCGAGAGCTGCTTACTTACTTCCACGATCGTCGCGCCTGGTTGGTGGAAGCTGATGAGACCCCGCCAAAGGTATCGCCGTATCAGGCTCCCCGATGAAGTTGATCTACTTGCACGGTTTCGCATCTGGGGCGCGATCGAGTAAAGCGCAATGGTTCCGCCGAAGATTCAAGGAAGCTGGAGTCGAACTGCTGATTCCCGATCTGGCCGAGGGTAACTTTGAGCGACTGACTCTCGGGGGACAGCTAAGTGTTATCGAGAGAGTGGCGATCGGCGAGGATGTTCGGCTCATGGGGTCCAGCATGGGTGGGTACCTCGCAGCTTTGTACGCGGCAAGGCATCCGGAGGTTCGTAGCGCTTTTCTGATGGCGCCCGCTTTCGGTTTCGCGCGACGGTGGAGGCAGATGCTCGGCGAGGACAAGGTCGCCGAGTGGCGGCGAACGGGATGGCTGCCGGTCTATCACTACGGCGACAATATGGAACAGAGGGTTGGCTATGAATTGCTTGAGGAGGCAGAGCAGTATGAGGACTACCCGCCGATCACCCAGCCGACGGTGATCTTCCACGGACGGAGCGACGATGTGGTCCCTTATGAATATTCAGAGCAGTTCGCCGCGCGCAATCCGCAAACGACGCTGCATATCGTAGATTCGGGTCACGAATTACTGAATGTGCTCGACGATATGTGGGTCGAGGCGCACCGGCTGCTACAATAATTTCGAATGGCGATCCAGACCCTGTTTGGCTCCGTAGAGCAGGAGCCGAGCCTCCTTGAGCGATTAAAAACCGGCGTGGCGAAGACGCGGGCGGGCCTGGTTTCGCGGCTGGAAGACACGCTTGCCGGACGCAAGGAGATCGACGCCGATCTGCTCGACGAGCTGGAATACACCCTCATCAGCGCCGATATCGGCGTCCAGACTACGTCGGAGATTCTGGAGCGCATCCGCCAGCAAGTGGATCGCAAGCAGTTGGGCGACGCGGCCGAGTTGCGCGGACTGATCCAAGAGCATCTGCTGGAAATTTTGCAAGCCACCGAACGGCCTCCTGCCCATGTCAGCGAGCCGCCTGCGGTGGTCGTGGTCGTGGGTGTGAACGGGGCGGGGAAGACCACGACGATCGGCAAGCTCGCGCAGCGCTACAAGACCGAAGGCCGGTCGGTGCTGTTGTGCGCCGCCGATACTTTTCGCGCCGCGGCGATCGAGCAGCTCGAGATCTGGGGCGAGCGAACCGGGACCGACGTCATTCGCCAGAAACCTGGCGCTGATCCGAGCGCCGTCCTGTTCGACGCGCTGCAATCCGCCCGCGCGAAGAAAATCGATTATGTCATCGTCGATACGGCCGGCCGTTTGCAAACCAAAACCAATTTGATGGCCGAGCTGGAGAAGATGCGGCGCACGGCGTCTCGAGTAATTCCGGGCGCGCCGCACGAGGTGCTGCTTGTGCTCGACGCCACCACCGGCCAGAACGGGCTGGAACAGGCGCGCAAATTCACGGAAACTTCCGGTGTGACCGGCATCGCACTCACGAAGCTCGACGGTACGGCCAAGGGCGGCGTCGTGATCGCTATTGCTCGCGAGCTGAATTTGCCGATCCGGTATGTCGGCATCGGAGAGAAGGTAGACGACCTGCTGCCATTCGATCCGGAGAAGTACATCCAGTCGATCTTCGAACAATGAACGTCGAATACGTGCGCGAGGCGCTCGATCTGGCGCGGCAGGGACGCGGCCAGACCAGTCCCAACCCAATGGTGGGCGCCGTGGTCGTGCGCGATGGCGCGGTCGTCGGGCGCGGCTTTCACGTTTACTCCGATCTGAAACATGGCGAGATTGTGGCGCTCGAGCAGGCCGGCGGACAGGCGCGGGGATCGACCCTGTACGTCAATTTGGAGCCGTGCTCCCACCAGGGACGGACCGGTCCTTGCGTCGACGCGATTCTGGCATCGGGGGTAAGCGAAGTGGTCGCCGCGATGCAAGACCCTAATCCCATGGTCTCCGGCCAAGGTTTTCGCGCGTTGCAACAGGCCGGCGTGACAGTGAGTATTGCCGGTGAATTCACCGCGCAGGCGGAGAAGCTGAACGAGCCGTTCGTCCACTTCATGCGTACCCGCAAGCCGCTGGTGACGTTGAAAGCCGCGCTGACACTCGACGGAAAGATCTCTGCTCCGGATGACAACGAGGGGTGGATTACGAGCGAGATCGCGCGCCAGCATGTGCAGCAGCTTCGTCATGAAAGCGACGCCATCCTAACCGGGATCGGGACTCTGCTCGCCGATGACTGCCGGTTGACCGATCGCACCGGGCTCCCTCGCAGCCGTCCCCTGTTGCGAATCGTTATTGATTCCCTGCTGCGAATTCCGGTGCACAGCAAGATGCTCGATAGCTGTCGCGACGATGTGGTGGTGGTTACCACTTCAGCGGCTTCGGCCGATCGCCGCAAAGCGATTGAAGGCCGCGGAGCCAGAGTGCTGGTCTTCGACGGTCCGGGCGGGCGAACAGATCTGCATTCGGTCGTCGATTGGCTTGGCCGTGAGAAGTTTCTTTCGCTCATGATCGAAGCGGGGAGCCGCGTAAATTGGGCCGCGCTCGACGCTGATGTGGTCGACAAAATATTCTTCTATTACGGCGCAAAGATTCTTGGGGGACTGCAATCACTGCCTATGGCGGGTGGCGCCGGTCGACGGCGCAGGGTCGATGCGATTGGCGTCCACGACCTGATTGTCCACAATGTCGCGAAGGATGAGTTCGCGGTGGAGGCTTATGTTCACCGGAATCGTTGAAGAGCTCGGCTCTGTCGAGCGCATCGCGGGCGGCCGCATCACGATTTCGTGCCAAAAGGTAATCGAGGGCTCTGGCGAAGGATCCAGCATCGCGGTGAACGGGGTCTGTCTCACGGCAGTCAATTTGCAGACTGGATCTTTCTCTGCGGACCTCGCGCCGGAGACCCTGCGACGGAGCAATCTCGGCCGGCTGCAGATTGGATCGCGCGTGAATCTGGAACGGCCGTTGTCACTATCGGGCCGGTTGAGCGGACATATCGTACAAGGTCACGTGGATGGCGTCGGCGAGTTGATGTCGCTCGAAGCGCTGGGTGATGAGAACTGGTGGATGAAAGTGCGGATTCCGGCTGAGCTCGAGCGATACCTTGTCTACAAGGGCTCGATTGCAATCGACGGAATCAGCCTCACAGTAGCGGATGTCTCGGCGGATGTCGTATCCGTGACCGTAATACCGCACACATACCACAACACGACACTGGGAGCTCGGAAACCGGGAGACCTGCTGAACCTGGAGTGCGACATCCTGGCAAAGCACGTGGAAAAGCTGCTGGGAAATCTGAGCGTGAAGCCCAGCCTTACAGTGGAGAAGCTCAAGGAACAAGGTTACTAGCGATGCTCGAAATCACCTGGCTTGGACATGGCACTTTTCAACTGCGCCTGAGCGGCGGCGAAGTTTTGATTCTCGATCCGTGGATAGAAGGCAATCCGTCCTATCCCGCCGATCACAAGATCGAGCGCGTGGATGCGATCCTGATTTCGCATGGCCATTTCGATCACGTTCACGATGCCGTGCCGCTGGCCAAGAAATTCTGTCCGCAAGTGGTCGCGATCTTTGAAACCGGGCACTGGCTGGAATCCAAAGGCGTCGAGAAGGTCTCGCCGATGAATAAGGGTGGCTCGCAGAAGGTTGGTCCGATCTCGGTGACGATGACGCACGCCGTTCACAGTTGCGGCATTCTCGACGATGGCAAGATCATCTACGGCGGGGAGGCGGCTGGGTATGTGCTGCATCTCGAGGACCGCCGCCATATTTACTTTTCCGGCGACACTAACGTGTTTTCCGACATGGCGTTGATCGCAGAGCTTTATCATCCTGACTTGGCATTCCTGCCGATCGGCGATCTCTACACGATGAGTCCGAAGGAAGCGGCACTTGCGTGCCGGCTGCTCAAAGTGAAGCAAGTGGTTCCGATGCATTTCGGAACTTTTCCTCCACTGACTGGTCGTCCGGAGCAGCTGGCGGATCTGATTAAGGATCTCCCCACGAAGGTGCTGGCGCTCGAACCCGGCAAGCCTGTGAACTGGTGAACGTCCTAATTCTTGGCTGCGGGTATACGGGGCAGCGCGTGGCGGCGCGATTTCAGGCGCGTGGGGCGAACGTCATCGGGACTCACCGCGACTCGGATATTCGGCATGCTGTCACGCCCGGCGCTTTGGTGCTGCATTCTGTTCCGCCGCCCGCGAACGTCCTCGATGCGTTGGGTGACGCTCCATCGCGGGTAGTCTACCTGTCGACGACAGGCGTCTATGGAAGCGCTCATCTCGTGGACGAGAGGACTCCGGTCGATGCGAGCAGCGAACGAGCGCGACTGCGATTGGCGGAGGAGGACCGAGTCGCCGCCGGGCCGTGGTCTTCGCTGATTTTGCGTCCAGCGGCGATTTATGGACCGGGCCGCGGCATACACGAGCGCGTGCTTCGGGGCGAGCCTTGCGAGATCGGCGACAACTTTATCAGTCGGATTCACGTGGACGATCTGGCCGCGCATGCGGAGGCGGGCTTGTTGTCGGATGTTACCGGCGCGTATCCGGTGGCGGATGAAGAGCCCTGTACGTCGCGGGAGATCGTCGAGTTCTGTGCGGCAGGCTTAAGCTTGCCCGTAACGCAGGCTAAAGCCCGCGGCACGGACCGGCGCGTGGATGGATCGGCGATCAGGAGACTCCTTGGAATTACGCTGCAGTATCCGTCTTACAGGGAAGGTATTCCGGCTGCGCTTATGTGCCGCAGGCGTTAGCCTGCGAAGACGCGCGAGCTAAAGCTCACGCCACTTTAGGCAGCAGCCTCTTCACCAGCAGTGAAGTAGGCGCAATCCGGATGGTGGAACACCATCGCGCTGACGCTGGCCTCGGGCTCCATCATCATGCCTTCGGTCAACTCGACGCCGATCTCTTCGGGCCGCAGCAGTTTCCACAATCCCGCCTGATCGTCCAGGTTCGGGCACGCGGGATACCCGAAGCTGTAGCGCTTGCCCCGATAGCGCGACGTGAACCGCTCCTGCATCGTCATGGTCGACGGATCCGCGAACCCCCAGTCCTCGCGGATGCGGCGATGAAGCCACTCCGCGCAGCCTTCCGCGGTCTCGATCGCCAGCGACTGCAGTCCATGCGCCTTCAGGTATTCGCCTGCCTGCTTCCACTCTTCCGATTTCTGCCGAATGCCTGCGCCTGCTGTCACGACAAAGAAAGCGACATGGTCCCGCGGTTCGAGCACATAGTCGCTGAGGCATAGTCCATCTTGACGACGCTGCCGGCCGAACTCGAAGGTGTGGATCGGACTCGCCCCGCCGGGAGCGAACAAGTGGATTGCGTTGCCGTCGCGCTCGGCTTCGAAGAATTGCCAGACCGCTTTGACCTTCATGAACTTCGCGGCTTCGGCTTTGATCTCTTCCATGCTTTGGAACAGAGCGAGCGCCTTTTCGTTATGATCAGCCAGGTCCTTTTCGAAATTTCCCTTGTAGCCCAGATGGCGGCCGTACAGCATGAACGGGTTGATATAGCTCCAGATCTCGGCAAGCTGCGGAACGTCGCGCACTTTGCGATCGAGATATGGCACGGCCGGAACCGGGACGTCGAGCCGGACTTTCGCGCTTCGAATCGCGGTCATCGGCGGAAGCTCTTCGACTGCCGCCGCAACGGCCTGCACGCCCTCTCTGTAAGTGTTTGCGGACAAGATTTTGTCGCGCTCACCGGGATCGGTCAGCGCATTCATGATCCGCAACCCGGTCATCGCGTCCTTGGCATAGCAAACGGCGCGACCGTAGCTCGGCGCGATCTTGTTGCGCGTATAGTTTTCCGACAACGCCGCGCCGCCCACCAGGATCGGTGCTTCAATGCCGGCGGATTTCAGGTCCTCCGCGGTGATCACCATCTGCTGAGCGCTCTTGACCAGCAGCCCGGAAAGTCCGATCGCATCCGGCTGGTGTTTGTGATACTCCTGAATCAGCGTTTCGGGAAGCACCTTGATACCCAGGTTGATCACGGTGAAGCCGTTGTTGACCAGAATGATTTCGACCAGGTTCTTGCCAATATCGTGCACATCGCCCTTGACCGTGGCGAGGATGATCTTCCCGCGCGCGGCCGTGTCGGCCTTCTCCATGAACTGTTCGAGATAGTTCACCGAAGCCTTCATCGCTTCGGCTGACTGCAGCACCTCGGCCACGATCAGCTCATTGTTGTTGAACAGCTTGCCGACCTCGGCCATCCCGGTCATCAGCGGGCCATTGATGATATCGAGCGGAGCGGCGCCTTCCTGTCGCTTCAAATCGAGATCGGCGATGAGGCCGTCCTTGGTGCCTTCGATAATGTAGTTTGCCAGACGCTGATCGAGGGGCAGATCGGCTGCCTTCTGCTTGACTCGCCCAGTCGCGCCACGGAAATGCTCGGCGATGGCGGCGATGTGAAATTGATTGATCGCGCCTTTCTGTTCCGGCGTCTGCAAGCGCCAGTCCGCAGGCGCAGAGATCTCGGCGGGCGGCGTGTTGAAGAGCAGATCCTCGGCTAGCTTCCGCTCTTCGGGTGGAAGCGAAGCGAATCGCTCCAACTTCTGCGCATTCACGATGGCCAGATCGAGCCCGGCCTTGGTGCAGTAGTAGAGGAAGACCGAGTTCACGACTTCGCGAGCCGCGGGCGGCAGTCCAAACGAGATATTCGAGATCCCGAGAACGGTCTTGACGTAGGGGATCTTTTCTTTGATCAGCTTGATTCCCTCGATGGTCTCGACGGCGCCGCCGATGTAGTTGGCATCGCCGGTGGCGCAGGGGAACACCAGCGGGTCGAAGACGATGTCCTCGGGCGGAATGCCGTACTTTTCGGTGAGGATCTGGTGAGAGCGCTGCGCAATCGCCAGTTTCCGTTCGCGCGTGAAGGCTTGCGCCTGCAGCTTGTCCTCGTCGATGCAGCCGACCACCAGCGCTGCGCCGTACTTCCGCGCAATCGGGCAGGTGCGCTCGAACTTCTCTTCGCCGTCCTCGAGATTGATCGAATTAATGAGACTCTTGCCCTGGCAGTAAGTCAGCGCCAGCTCCATGGCGACCGGATCGGTGGTATCGATCATGATCGGCGCCTTGATCTTATTAATCAGCTTGTCGTAGAACGGCGGAATATCCTTGATCTCATCGCGGTCGGTGCTCTGCAGGCACACGTCGACGATGTGGGCGCCGTTCTTGACCTGCCAGCGGGCGATTTCGGTGGCCTCTTCCCACTTCTCCTCGGCGACGAGATTCTTGAACAGCCGCGACCCGATCACATTGGTTCGCTCGCCGACGATCAGCGGGCGGCTACTGTCCTCGGCCTCGACCAGCTCCTTGCCGGAGAAGTACACGCGATGGGGACTCGGCTTCGGCGCTCTTGGCCGTTTGCCCTTAACCATCTCGGCGATGGCGCTGATATGCGCCGGGGTCGTGCCGCAGCATCCACCGACGATGTTCAGCCAGCCGTTGTTGACGAAGCGCTCCAGGTGTCCGGCTACCGACTCGGGAGTCTCGTTGTACTTCAGCTCCTCGTTCGGCAGACCGGCGTTCGGATAGCAGGAAATGCGCGTCGTGGCCATCTCGTGCAGTGTCCGAAGGTGATCGGTCATGAACTCCGGCCCAGTACCACAGTTCAGGCCAACCGAAATCAAATCGGCATGCGAGACTGATGCCCAGAACGCGTCCGCGGTCTGACCGGCCAGCATGCTGCCCATCGGCTCGATCGTCGCCGAAAGCATGACGGGGATGCGCCGGCCCAACTCCTGACGGAGCCGCTCGATCCCAAGCAATCCGGCCTTCACGCTGCGCGTATCGTTGCAGGTTTCAAGCAGGAGCGCGTCGACGCCGCCGTCAACCAGCGCCCGCGCCTGATCGTAGTAATTCTGTCTTAGCTCGTCGAAGGTGACGCCGCCCGTGACACTGATCGCGCGCGTCGTCGGACCCATGGAACCCGCCACCCAGCGCGGCTTATTCGGTGTCGAATACTCCTCGGCAGCCTTGCGGGCCAGTTCCGCGGCGGCTTTGTTCAGGGCATAAGCCTCGTCGCCGACCTGAAACTCGGCGAGCACCATTTGGGTCCCGTTGAAAGTATTGGTCTCGATAATGTCGGCGCCGGCTGCCAGGTACTGCTTGTGAATGTCGGCCACTACGTCGGGCCGGGTCTTTACGATATAGTCGGTGAGGTTCTCCAGGTGCGCGCCACCGTAATCGGCGACGGTCATGTGCAGTTGCAGCATCTGACCCATCGCGCCGTCAATTACCAGGATGCGCGAGTCCAGGGCTTCCAGCAGCGAGTTTTGACGCTCCTCCGTGCTAGTCATAGATAAATAGAGACTTTCCTTCATTCTACCAGGACTCTAACTGTGATAATATTCACGGCGGGAGGCTGTAAATGAAATTCTCCAAACTGTTTCTGAGACTGTCCGTCGCGTCGGGCCTGACTGTGGCCCTGGCGCTCGGCGCAAACACCATCGGCATGAAGGCCGGTAAGCCTGCGCTCAAGTCCGCGGGTCCGCTGGCGTTTGGACCCGACGGCATTCTGTTCGTCGGCGATTCGATGGGCGCGAGCATCGTTGCCCTCGATTCGGAAGACCGGAAAGCTGTCAAATCCGCAGCCAAGGTTGATATCAAGGGCATCAACCAGAAGATTGCTGCGTTGCTCGGTACAACGCCGGACCAGATCCTGGTCAACGACATGGCAGTCAACCCGATCTCAAAGAATGTTTACCTGTCCGTTTCTCGCGGGCGCGGCCCGGATGCGGTCCCGATGATCCTTCGTGTGGACGCTGCCGGTAAGCTCACGGAAGTGGCTCTCGACAATATCAAGCACTCGACGGTAAGCCTGCCCGATGCCCCGGCGTCGAAGGAAGGCGGCCGCAATCCACGGCTTGAGACCATCACCGATATGGCGTTTGTCGACGGAAAGGTTGTCATCGCCGGGCTATCGAATGAGGAGTTCGCCTCCAGCCTGCGCTCGATTCCGTTCCCGTTCGAGTCGGCCAGCAAGGCCACCAGCGTCGAGATCTATCACGGCGCCCACGGGAAGTTTGAAACCAACGCCCCGGTCCGCACCTTCGTTCCCTACAGCATTCTCAATAAAGAGTACCTGTTGGCAGCCTACACCTGCACCCCGTTGGTGAAGATTCCCGTCTCTGACCTCAAGCCGGGTAACAAGGTAAAGGGAACCACCATCGCCGAGCTGGGCAATCGCAATCGGCCGCTCGACATGATCACCTACCGCAAGGATGGCAAGGATTTCATCCTTATGGCGAACAGCAGCCGCGGCGTAATGAAGATGTCGGCCAATGGGCTCGACAAGTTCGGCGGCATCACTGCGCCGGTTGAGGACAAGCAGGGCGTTCCTTATGAAACCCTCGCTGAGCTCAAAGGCGTCATGCAACTCGACAAGCTCGACGACGCCAATGCGCTGATGCTCATCGACGACGCCGGGTCGCTGGACCTTCGCACCGTTGCGCTCCCCTAAGTTAGCCATCATCACGGTTCTCCTGCTGCTGCCCATCTGGGCAGCAGCAGGGGACATTTCCGTCCGTAGGGAAGCCGGGAGATTCGTGGTATCTGGCTGGGAGCCTGGGAACACCGTTCCGGCTGGCGGATGGCAGTCTGTCCTGGCTGTCTACGCCGGTGAGGGCATCGACGCGCCCCCGATGCTGGGATCGTACGTGGTCGAGAGCGGATCGCTGGTCTTTCGGCCGCGGTTCCCGGTAGCGCCAGGTGTCCTGGTGCGGGCTGTGTTCCGCGGCGTCGAGACGAAATTTGAGTCCCAGACGACTGCGCGCCAGCCGTCGACACGGGTTCAGCATGTGTATCCCACCAGCGACATTCTGCCCGACAACCAGTTAAAGTTTTACTTGAGCTTTTCCGCGCCGATGAGCCGTGGAGAAGCCTGGCAGCGCATCCGGCTCCTCGATCAGAATGGCGCGCCGGTGGAGCTGCCTTTCCTGGAGGTCGACCAGGAGCTTTGGGACCGCGACTACCGTCGCCTCACCGTCCTGTTCGACCCGGGCCGCATCAAGCGCGGTTTGCTGCCGCTGCAGGAAGAAGGTCCCGCGATTGAAGACGGCAAGCGATATACCCTGGTCATTGATCGCGCCTGGCTCGACGCTAACGGGACGCCGCTCCAGCAGGAGTATCGAAAATCCTTTCGCGTCGGCCCAGCCGACCGCACGCCACCCGATCCAGCCCAATGGCGTGTGACTGCGCCACGAGCTGGCTCGAGCGATCCTCTGGTCCTCGACTTCCCGAAGCCGCTGGATTGGGCCCTCGCGCAGCGTCTCATCGACGTTCCGGGAGTGGCGGGAACAGTAGCCATCGAACGCGGCGAAACCCAGTGGCGCTTCACCCCACAGGACACCTGGAAGGCAGGCGAGTATCAACTCGTAATCGATACGAATATCGAGGATCTCGCGGGGAACCGAATCGGCAAGCCGTTCGATGTCGACGTCTTCGAGCGCGTCACCAAAAGAGTCGTTCAGAAGACCGTTTCGCTATCGTTTCGGGTCCGTCAGAATTAGCGCCAGGGTGGCCCAGGCCGAAGTAGAAATGTGCTGGGCGTAGCTCTGCGCCCCCGCCGGTCGAGTTGTGGCAGGCCAGCCACCCGACTCCTGCCGCCGCTCCGTGAGAAATGTTCTCCCCCGGGCGATAGCCTTGCCGGTCCGGTTCGCGTCATCGAATTTTTGCAATGCGAGCATCGCGACCGCCGTATCGAACGGCTCTGCGCTGACCTGCGGATAGGGTCCCCAGCCACCATCGTTCAACTGCGCGCTTAGTAGCAGCTCGACGCAGCGCTGAGCTATAGGCTCGAGTGTGGCAAGCGCCAGCACGACCGCCGCCTGATCCAGAATACTCTTCGGCCGGCTGCGCAGAAACCACAAAGTCGCCTTGCTCATTGCCTCGCTGAACCGGTCGTTATACGCCGTTTCGAGAGTACGACGCGCCATGTAGGTAGCTAGGGCCGTTCCGTATGTTGTCGGCGACCCTATCACCGCGACGTCGACTGGCCAGGAGCCATCCGTCTCCTGAAAAGGTAACAGCGACTCGGCAGCCTGACGCAGCGCCTGGCTATCCACCGCGATTCTCGCGTCTGCCGTCGCCTCCACCAGCGCCGCCGAGAACTGAATTCGCGCCAACCTCTTATCGCTCGCCGCCGGATCGCCGCGGTTGCTATCCCAGCCCGCGGGCCTGGCCAGCCACTCGGTAGTGTCGGCCAGAGCTTCCTTCGGGACTTTGTATCCGAGCCGTGACGCCACGTAGAGAGCACGCGCCGCGTCGCCGTTATTGTGGCAGGAGAAGCACTTGTTTTCCCTGGACCAACGCGGCGTCTCGCGCGCCAAGTAGTCTACCGCCCGTTGCTCCGGCGACTGGGCTGCGAGCACGTGTGCCGCGACAAGCACCGCGAATACTGCTCTCATTGTTTCCGCTTGCCGCATAATCGCTCCCTCAGCTCCGCTGTCGCCTTCCGGTGGCACTTCAGACACATGGTCCGGAGATTAGAGAGATCGCACTCGCCGCCGCCTTCCGCCACCGGCACAATATGATCTGCGTCCCAAAGGCTCGCCCTTTTCAAGCTCCTGAGTCCCCAATCGCGCAACAGACCGACTCTCCTCGGCGGTGGCAGCCGTTTCAGCCGCCGCCATTCGGCGCCAGTGTCCAGCCGGCAGACCGCGCAGATGCCCTTGTCCCGCTCGAAAACCTGCTCCCGAAGATAGCTCGGATCGGTCCGCAGCCGCCATTCGTGAACGCACCAGTCGGAACAGAAGGTGAGTCTGCCCTTGGGCGTCTCCAAATTGCACCAACGACACAGGATTCGCCCATTCGGGCCGCGAGGCAGCTCTGCCCGGTCCACCCTGCCTCCACGCATCGTGCGATTTTTGCTGATCGACCAGGCGTATATCAAACTCCTAGTGTAAAGCCTCTTTGTACTGTTAAAATTCCTCGAAGGGGCAAATCAGATGAGCATGTCCGGCGAATCTCCGCAACTGCACGACCGGCTGCTAGTGAGCGAGGACCGCTTTCGCTTACTCTTCGAAGACGCCCCTGTCGCCTATCACGAGATCGATAGCGCCGGTAGAATCGCGCGCGTCAATCGCGCCGAATGCGCCATGCTGGGCTATGACCGCTCCGAACTTATCGGCAAAGGCATTTGGGAGATCGTCTCACCCGGCGACAGTAAGGGCATCCGCTCCTTAACTCTTCAGAAACTGGCCGGTTCCGCCAGGCTTACGCCGTTTCAAGCGAAATTCCTGCGTAAAGACGGCGCCGCGGTGACCGTTGGATTGTACGAGAATCTGATTCAGGACGAGCGTGGGGCCGTCGTTGGCATTCGGGGCATTCTGGTGAACATCAGCGAACGGGAACAGACCATCGAGGCGCTGCTCTCCTCCGAGCTGAAGTACCGTGATCTGTTTGACAACGTAATCGACGGCGTTTATCAAAGCGCGCCGAACGGACGCGTCATCACCGCCAATCCAGCGCTAGTGCAGATGCTTGGCTATAGTTCTGAATCCGAATTCCTGGAATCGGACCGCGGAGAAATCACGATTCTCCCCGAGTCACGGGCGATGCGCGGCGCTGAGCTCGAACGCAACGGAGAACTGCGTAACTGCGAGCTCAAACTTCGGACGAAGGACGGGCGGCTGATCACAGTCCTTGAAAATGCGCGTGCGGTCCGGGATCCGGCCGGAGTGATAGCCTATTACGAGGGAACCTTGACGGACATCACGGGCAGGGTCCAGGCCCAGCAAGAACTGACCGAAGAGCGAGATTTCACCTCTGCCATCATCGACGCGGCAGGCAGCCTGATTGTCGTGCTCGATCCGAACGGGCGCATCATTCGCTTTAACCGCGCCTGCGAGCAAACCAGCGGCTACTCATTTGAGGAGGTCCAGGGCCGGGCGTTCTGGGATATTTTGATCATTCCGGAAGAAGTCGCGGCGCTCCAGGAAATCTTCGCCAGGCTGCGGGAAGGATCAGGTTCAATCAAGCACGAGAACCACTGGGCGACGCGTAGCGGTGACTTGCGTCTGTTCGACTGGTCGAACGTTCCATTACGAGACAAGCAGGGCGCGACCGCCTACATTATCAGCACCGGTCTCGACATCACCGAACGCCGGCGAGCCGAGCAGGCTTTGCGCGCCAGCGAACAGCGTTATCGCGACCTTTTCGAGAACGCCAACGACATCGTCTACACGCACGACCTGCGCGGCGCCTTTACCTCCATCAACACGGCGGCGGAAAGAATAACCGGCTACAGCCGTTCGGAGGCGATGAAGATGAACATCGCCGACATCCTGGCGCCGGAATACGCCGACGAAGTGCGTCAAGGCATGGAGAGCAAGCTGGGCGGAGATGGTCCCACCACGTTCGAATTCGACATCATTTCCAAGTCCGGCGAAAGAGTATCGCTCGAAGTCAGCACGCGCCTGCAACTCGAGAACGGGCAGCCGATCGGTATCCATGGTGTCGCCAGGGACATTACCGATCGCAAGCAGGCAGAAGAGAAGCTGGAAAGCTATGCCCGCGAGCTGGCGCGAAAGAACGAAGAGCTCGCCACCGCGCTCGCCAGCGCGAAGGAGGCGACCGAGCTGAAGGGCCGCTTCCTCGCCACCATGAGCCACGAGATCCGGACGCCAATGAACGGCATCGCCGGCATGACCGATCTACTGATCTCAACCAGGCTCGACGCCGAACAGCTCGAATACGCCCAGGCCGTCCGCCACTCCGCAGAGGCGCTGCTTACGGTCATCAATGACATCCTCGATATTTCCAAGATCGAAGCGGGCAAACTGAAGCTGGATAGGACGATTTTCGATCCTCACGCCGTGATGGAAGAAGTCATCGACCTACTCACCCCGCGTGCTGCCGCCAAGGGCCTGCGGCTCGGATGCGGGGCCCAGCAGGAGTTGCCGAGAATTATTCTGGGCGACTCCGGGCGACTCCGCCAGATTCTCCTCAACCTGATCGGCAACGCCGTAAAATTTACCGACGAGGGAGAGGTTTCGGTCACCGCCACTCTCGCCGCGATGTCGCCGGACCGCGCATTGGTGCGTTTTTCGGTCCGCGACACCGGCATCGGCATTAGTCCTGAGAGCTGCGCCAAGCTATTCGAGAGTTTCGTGCAGGGCGACAGCTCCACGACGCGAAAGTACGGCGGAACCGGACTCGGTCTGGCGATTTCCAAGCAACTGGTGGAGATGATGGAAGGCAGGATCGAGGTCGAAAGCGAGCTTGGGTCCGGGGCCACGTTCACGTTCGAAGTTCCATTCGAAACGTACATCCCAAGCGATTCCCTGGGCGATTGCAGGGTTTTGGTGGTCGATGACCATGCCGAATCCGCTGCCATGACCGGCGAGTACCTGAGACTGTTGGGCTGCCGCAGCGAAGTATCCGCACGGTCGGGGGTTCTCAGCCGGTTGCGAATGGCTGCCGCCAGTGGCGACCCGTTTGGCGTCATCCTGTTCGACATGAGCTCGCCCGGAAGCGAATTCAGCGCTCTTAACGAGACAATTGCCGGCGATCCGGCCACGGCCGGAATCCTGCGCATTGGTTGCAGCGATACACCGATTCGGGGCGACAGCGGGCTCCGAATGTCCGGTTTTGCCGGCATCATCCAAAAGCCCATCGATCCCGCGCTACTGCACGACACCCTGATCGCCGCGCTGGAAGAACGCCGCGGCACGCCATAAGCGTCGGGTCCGCAGATCGCGTTCACAAGGGAAATTCTCACGCGTCGGCGGCCCGTCGACAGTCGGCGCCGATGAGCAGACACGTCTCGTAACAGCTTAAGAAAAGACTGGCAACCAACTGAAACATAGATTGTTATGGGGGGCCGACGCAGGGATGCCGCACTTTCGTCTTGGCGGGCTGCTGTCCCATTTGCTGTTCCAAACTGGATAATTCTTCCCCATCGCCGTGCTACTCTCGAACCGGAATCGGATCTGATCGGCGAGGGTGTAGTACCTTACGACTTGAATTCTTACATACTATTTCGATGCTAACCCTTGCGGTTTTGTGATTTTGAGCAAATAATGTTTCTCAAGTCCACCACGAACGTAGGACGCCTGGAGGGCGCATTGCGCTGGCGTATAATTGGAACCTCGGGTGCACGGCACACGGCGATGAGCTCGACAAAACTTCTCCGGTTCTCGTTCTTGTGCTCTTCTCTTCCCGGCCTCACTTTTATCCTGACATCCTCATTGCCTGGCCAAACGCTCATGGAGGGTTCAGGTCCAGCTGGCCTAGTCCGCATCTTTAATACGGATTTGGCGATCCTGGAGGCGCAGGAGCCTCGCAAGGATTTGAACTGCACCGTGAACCAGATCAAACCGCAGCTCGGTTTCGATATGAAGTTCCACGGCGGATACGAAGTTAGCATTCCATTGAAAGAGCTCGCCGGCTCGGAGGATCTCCTGACCACGATCTTCCGGGTCACGCCGGAGAATGCCAAGGAGAATCCGACCCATTTCTCACAGCGGATCACTGTGCCCTCGATCGAGCCGGATGCAAACGGGAATGCTTATCTCCAGGGCTATTTCGACATGGGAGAAGGCAAGTACCACGTGGACTTCCTGATTCGCGATCGAACCGAGCGAGTCTGCTCGTCCTATTGGGACACGGACGCCTCCCTGCCGGGCAAAGAGAAGCAATTGGCCCTGGTGATCCAGCCAAACATGGTTGCCGCCGCCGATCGCGAGCCGTTCCGGGAAGAGCCGCCCGTTGATCGCGCCACCGACTCGCAGCAGGGCGACGTTCCGCTCAACGTCAAGGTGCTGGTAAATTTCGCGCCGCAGAACTCCCGCGCCGCCACTTTGCAGCCGCTCGACATGAACGCGCTAGTGGCGATCCTGCGCAGCATTGCACGCGAGCCGCGCATCGGCAAATTCTCGATCGTCGCTTTTAATATGCAAGAGCAGCGCGTGCTGTACCGGCAGGAGGCGTCCGAACAGATCGATTTCCCGGCGCTGGGCGATGCGTTGAACTCGCTCAAGCTCGGGACAGTCGATCTCAAGCGCCTCAGCCAGAAGCACGGCGACACCGAGTTTCTCACCGACCTCATCAGCCAGGAGATGAAAGACACCAAGGATCGGCCCGACGCCCTCATTTTCGCCGGTCCCAAAGTGATGCTGGAGGAGGGCGTCCCGCAAGAGACGTTGAAGGAGATCGGGAAGGTGGAGTACCCGGTCTTCTACATGAATTACAACTTCAATCCGCAATCGAATCCTTGGAGAGATTCCATCGGCAACACAGTCAAATTCTTCCGTGGATCCGAATTTACCATCAGCCGTCCGACCGATCTTTGGCATGCCTGGACCGAGATCATGTCCCGTATAGTAAAATTTAGGGTAGGACGGCGGGAAACAGGTTCTCCGTCGCAATGACGGCATGCGGGCATCGCTTCTCGGATTAGCTCTAACGTTTGTTTGTTCATCGCAAGCACAGGACTTCGGCGCCGATAATCTAGCGCCCTACCTCCCTAGTCCCCAAGTTGTGGTCGAGCGTATGCTCGACGCCGCCCGGATTAAGCCGGGAGAGTGGGTCTATGATCTGGGTTCCGGTGACGGCCGGGTCGTGATTACGGCGGCCCAGAAGTATAAAGCCAACGCCGTTGGAATCGAAATCTCGGAAATCCTTTGCAAGTCGACGATCAAGAGAGTGAATGCGCTCGGATTGGCTTCTCAAGTCAAGATCATCCACGATAACGCGTTGAAGGTCGATCTGAGCCCGGCCGATGTGGTGACGCTGTATCTGCTGACCAGCTCCAACGCGCGGCTGAAGCCGAACCTCGAGAAGTACTTGAAGCCTGCCGCCCGGGTGGTATCGCTCAACTTTGGGGTTCCGGGCTGGACGGCCGCCCGCGTGGAGATGGTCCACACCGACAGGCAGACCCACAAGATTTACGTCTACGAGATGAGCAACCGGCTTAAGCCCGCCGCGAAGTGATCATCGTTTGACCGCTACGATGGCGTGCGTAGCCGTATCCTCGTAGATTTTCCTCACCGGCAAGGGATCCAGCTTGGCCGCGTCGTCCGGAAGCGCCACAAAGTAGTCGAAGCTTGAATCGGCGGGACTCCGGTCCACCGGCTGCATCCAATCGAGGCGATACATCCGGCGATAGAAGTTCAAGCCCTCCTCGAGCTGCCAAGTGACGGCCGCGACCCTCACTGAGCTTTTCGGATTTGAATCGTGATGCTTGCGTATTTCCTGAGTGATACGCCGGTTGGATGCGTCGCCCGGCCATTCCGCGTAGTGCCGTACGTCCAACTGTGAAACAAACTGCCCCAGGCAAAGGACCGCCGCGGCGAGGAAGGGAACTGCAACGAGCCGGTATCGCCCATTCAGGAGGGAGTGGATCATCAGCAGACATGTCAACAGGAACAGCGGAATCCAATACAGACCGCTTCTCCACATCGGATAAAGCACCTGCAGCATCCGGTTGCCGGCGATCGCCAGCGCAACGCTGCCAATCAGAGTCCAGGCAGTCAGCGTCAAGAGCGCTCCGGCCGCGTCTTTCATGACTCGCCAGGACATCAGCGCCGCAAGAGCTAGCGCCGCGACGAGTGGGATTTTCGCCCAGCGCAGGAGAACGTGAAGCCCACGGTCGCCGTGATGCGCCCAGGCGATCGAAAGGACTGTGTCCACGCTCGCGCCCAGGTTCGGAGCGCCAAAATGAAAACTATCTTTGGCCGCGTGCGTCAGCGGCGCCACCAGGATCGCGAACGTGACAACAACTCCGGGAACCAGGAAGCGGTCCACTGCCAGCCGGGTTTGGCTCTCGCGGATCAGCCACAAGGTGAAAATCATTCCCAGAGCCGCGCCTGGAAACGCGAACGTCAAATTCGAGGCGACCGCGAGCGCGAGACCGATCGCCGCCTTCGCCAGCGAAGCTTCCCGGCGATCCACGCGGTAGACGATCATGTGGAGCGCGGCCCAGAAGAAGAACGCCAGTGCGAGCCCGTATCCGCGCGCCGCCGACATGTAGTCCAGCACCGCCGGACTCATGCTCAGCAGGGCGAACGAAAGCAGCGAGAACCAGCCGTCGCCGAACGTGTACCGGCACAGTCGCAGGATCGTGACCATGTAGAACAGTCCGCCCAGCAAACTCGGTATCCGCATGGTGAACTCGGACAACCCGAATAGCCAGACCGATATCCGGCACAGGATCGAGTGCAGAACGTGATTGTTGGCGATATAGACCTTGAAGATGTCCTCTGCTTTACCGGCGACGTAGAGGTCGTAGGTGTAGGCTTCGTCGATGGTGATCGATTGAGTCCAAGCGCGGTAGACGTTCAGGGAGAACAGCGCCAGTAAAAGAAGGACAGTCAGGCGTAGGGCAGCCGAATTTTGGGACAGACGATTAGTGTACTCCGGATCATCAAAGAATATGCAGTTTGACGGCGGCGTGCCCGCTGACTTTAATGGTGACTGGCTCACCCTTCTTCTCGTAATCCTTGAAGAAGTCAGGATCCCACCAGGCGCCGGGCGCTACATCGTCCCAGGCGAACACGCTGTACTCTCCCGGACGAATGTTTGGAATAAGGTATCGACCATTCTGGTCCGTCTTGGCTTCCCGGAAGAGGTCTGGGCGCGAACGCAGCTTCGGATCGGGAATCAGCACCACGGTAGCGCCCGGAACCGGCTTCTCTTCCTTGTCGAGAACCACGCCTTCCAACCGGCCGCCGTCTCGCGCGAGGACGATTTCGAGTGCAATTTTCGCGGGCGCGGAGACCGTCAGGCCCTCGTCAAAAATATTCCTGCCTTCGATCGATACGCTTCGAATCAGCAGGTCCCGACGTTCAAGATATACATTGTAGTGCCCAGCTGAGAGGCCGACAGTGAACTTCCGGTCATCGCCGATCCGAGCGAATGTCGGGCCTGTCTTACCATCGTCGAATGTCACAATGCTGCCATCCAATTTTAGCTTTTCATCGCCGTCAACAGTGATGTGGCCCTCGACTTCCGATCCAGCGTCAACCACGATCCGAAGCCCCTCCAACGGTAAGTCACTCACCTGCACCGGGATGCTGGCTCGATACTCAGTCCGATAGAACATCAGTTCAAAGATATTGCTGGATGGTTTTGCCGGCGCTCGTGCGATGGCAGTCAGAAGATAGGAACCGGGCGGAACCGCAGGGAAATTGAAATCTCCGTTGGGACTCCTTTTAGCTTGAAGCTGGAACCCGATGGCATCGCTCCCATCGTCGGTGGAGTTCGAGTAATTCAGAGATATGCTGTCCAAGAGCGTGCCCGCTGGCACGATGGCGCGGCCCTTGACTAGTGTCGTACTGCTGTAGGGCAAAGTAATATCCACACCGGTAACGCGGGTTCCCGCGCCAATTTCCACCGCCCGCGCCGCAGCGGCGTCCCGGACTCCCGGGTAAAAGCTGGGAACCAGGATCGGCGGTGGCGTACCGGATTTGGGAGAGTATTCCGCAGCCCGGTTGTGAAACATGGCGGATCTCTCGACCTCGGCGCGAACGAGGTATTTGCCCGGTGACAGTTCCGATATGCGGTACTGGCCTAAGTCGTCTGTAGCGCCTTGACTCATCGCCGACACCCGGCGCCGCCCTCGCTCAAACTTGAAAGCATACAGCATGACCTTGGCCGCTGCCAATGGTTCGCCATCCACATCGCGTATAGTCCCGGCGATGACTCCAAATGGCAGCAATTTGAACTGCAAACCTGTGATCTGTTGCCCGGCGGCGAGCGTAATCGGCGTGCCTCTGCCTTCCGCTTGGGGCCTCCCATAGTAGGTCTCCAGGTATCCGTTGCGCTGACCCTTTAACCGGTATTGGCCGGGAGCGAGATCCGTGAGAGTGAAATTGCCCTTCGCGTCGGTCGTGGTAGACAGCATAGCGCGAGAGTCGTCTCCAGGACCCTCTGCCAGGATTTGCACTTTGTTCAACGTTTCCCCGGTGACAGAGCTGATTACCGTACCTGAGATCGTACATTTCTCTGCAGCTGGCTTGTCTTGCGGCGCAAACAGGAAAGCTAGCAACAGAATGTGTGTCACGTTTGCTCAACCATCATACATCTCGCAGTTGACCGCGATGCTAGGATGGAGTTGTCAGGTTTCGGGCTCCGTGCAACAGGCGGCTGCAAACCCCGCCAGGTCCGGAAGGGAGCAACGGTAGTGGCTTACCCTGTGTGCCGCGGATCACCCGGAGCCTGGCTTACGTCCCACCCATGTATCAAGTAATCGCCAGGAAATACCGGCCTCAGTCGTTCGCCGACGTGGTGAACCAGGAACACGTCAAGACCACGCTCGAGAACGCGATCGCGCAGAACCGGATCGCGCACGGCTACATCTTTTCCGGCCAGCGCGGAACCGGCAAGACCACCGTCGCGCGCATTCTGGCGCGGTGTCTGAACTGCGTGAACGGGCCCACCAACCAGCCCTGCGGCGTTTGCGCCAACTGCCTGGAGGTCGCGGGCGGTGGAGGCATGAACGTCATCGAAATTGACGCGGCGTCTAATCGAGGCATTAACGAAATGCGGGAGCTGAACCAGAGCGTTCGACAGCGCCCGGCTAGCGCCCGATACAAGGTTTTCATTATCGATGAAGCGCACCAGATCACTGCGGACGCATTTAACGCACTTCTGAAGACCATCGAGGAGCCGCCGGAGTGGGTGATTTTTGTTCTCGCGACCACTGAAGCTCACAAGATCCCGGCAACCATTGCCTCCCGCTGCCAGCACTTCAGCTTTCGGTCGGTCGAGTTCGAAGCTCTCATCGAGCGCATGGCTTGGATCTGCCAGCAGGAGGGCATCACCGCCGACAACGAAGCCTTGTCGGTGCTGGCGCAGGCGGGGGAGGGAAGCGTGCGCGATTCGCTCTCGGCTCTCGACCAAGCAATCGCCTGCTGTGGCGACAAGCTTGACGCCGCGCTGGTTCGCACACTGCTCGGAGGCTTCTCTCTCGACTCGCTCTACCGCGTCACACAGGCTCTGACCGAATCGAGCCCCGGCGCGATGCTGGCGATCGTCGAGGATCTGGAACGCAACGGAAGCAATCTGCAGCATTTTAGCCGTGAGGTGGCGCGGTATTTTCGGAACCTGCTTGTGGCGAAAGTCGGGGATGTGAAACTGATTCCCGCTTCAGCGCAAGAGCGCGAGCGCCTGCGCGACATCGCTCAAGCCTTCTCCGAGGAGGACCTGACTCGCTATCTGCAACTGGCGCTCGATCTGTTTGCCGATCTGCAGGAGTCGCTTCAGCCGCGGTTTCATCTTGAGCTTGGATTGATCCGCCTGGTCCAGGCAGGGAGATTAGTCCCCATCGAAGAGGCGCTGGCGAGCTTGGGATCCGGGCCCGAGGAGAAACCAAAGCCCGCTCCGCCACCACCGCCAGCGATCCAGGTTTCCGGACCTGCGCCGCCCCGAGGGCCTTCTCCCTTTGAACTCGATCGCGCAAAGAAGGCCGCCGTCGAGGCCGAGATGACCGCTCCGGCATCTGATGCGGACTGGAAGCAGCGGCTGCACACCGCGCTTATGGAGCTGGGGATGGCCTTCACCGCCGACGGTGTCGAGCATTCGACGGTCGCGGTATCGGGTAGCGAGCTGCAGTTCACCACCCCCGAAGAGTTCATGCTCGGTATGAAGCCGGACGACATCAACAAGGCGGTAGTCCGCGTCGCCGGCCGTCCGATGAAGATCAAGATTACCCCGGGAAAGGCAGCCGCGCCCGCCGCCGCTTCAGCTAACGCGCAGAAGGCGCCCGAAGATGAGACCTCTTCGCGAGCGCTGGCAAACCCCGAAGTGAAGCGATTCCAGGAGCTCTTTGGCGGGCAGGTTCGTACGGTTCGAAATCTTAAGGAGTAGATACGTGAAGCTACCAGGTAACATGCAGTCGATGATGCAGAAGGCGCAGCAGATGCAGGAGCGCATGCAGCAGGAGGTGGCCCTCATCCGCGTCGAAGCGTCGGCGGGCGGTGGAATGGTCACGGTCAAGATGGACGGCCACAAGAACGTGCTCGCGGTGAAGATCGACCCCGAGGTCGCCGGCGACGTGGAGATGCTGCAGGACATGGTGGTCGCCGCCTGCAATGAAGCGGTGAAGAAGGTCGACGACGAAACCAAGCAGAAGATGAGCGGAATGTTGGGCGGTCTCGGACTGCCGCCGGGAATGTTTTAAAGCATGCCCGATTTTGCGGAGCCGCTCGCCAGACTTATAAGCGAATTCAAACACCTCCCGGGG
>Ga0075431_100001304_pt1 | contig 22799 bp, 20 predicted proteins | sample RhiMetdeltSRZDD5_FD_75297 | JGI IMG/M metagenome (GOLD analysis project Ga0075431, IMG submission 75297) | Populus rhizosphere microbial communities from Tennessee, USA - Rhizosphere MetaG P. deltoides SRZDD5 | ecosystem: Host-associated > Plants > Roots > Rhizosphere > Soil | place: USA... | reverse complement strand
AACGGCGCCGGCATCGGCGCGAGTCATCAGACCGGCTGGACGGGACTGGTGTGCAAGCTGATCCAGCAGAGCGGCGGGTAATCAAACCGCAGGGACGCGCGAGAAACCCCGATGGAACAACACGACGGCTCCGATCTGGATCACATGATACAGATCGTTATGGTTGAAGCCTGGGAAAGGAGCCAGACGGGCGGCTTGCACTACTGACGCAGCGACTGAAACGAAAATTCCGGCGCGGATCGGCCGGGCAAGTATTGGTGGTCCGCTCCGCACTAACCAGAAGATGATCGCCAGGGTAGCGGCGTAGTCGGCGATCGCTGCGCGGAAATCGTTTCCCGGAAGGGCCCAGAACAGGAAGGCCGCCAGCTTGGTGGCCAGACCGATGATCCACGGCCGCCGGCTTTGTGACGGCGCCGTGATACCCAGAACAGCAATCACCAGCAGGAGGTTCGACACTCCGATGCTGATCAACGAAGCGCGGAACATCGGGCCCGCAACCTGTTCGCCCAGGAAACCGACCAACCCGTGATAGGCCCCGCCAGCCAGGGCTGCGAACCCCATTGCGAAAAACGCAGCCCCGGCGATCAGCATATGCCGGGCATGAAGGAGGTGAATACCCAGCCCGAGACACACGAAGCCCAACAGAAAGTCGGTGGCCATCGTCATCACTTCGCCGTTCATGGAATCTCGTGGGTACTATCGGCTATCGGCAACCAGGACTGTAGGTTCGATATACTTTGGGCTCTTCGAGGCAGCATTCGCGGCGGGAATTTCTCGCGGCCTGAGACCGCGGGCGGTAGTCTGCTCAAGAGCTTCGCAAGCGCGATTTTCCAGCGTGAAACGAACAAGCTAAAGCTCGTTCTACAACGACAAATCAAGGAGTCGAAGTCACTGTGGAACAAGCTTTAGCTTGTTCGTCCTACTGGTGATGTTACGATGGAATCGATGGTGCGATGGTGCATTGGAATCCTTATATTAGGCGTACTTCTTGGACAACAGCTTCCGGACGCGAAGACGGTACGGCCGGCGCCGGAGCAGCCGATTGCCTACAGCCACAAGCTGCACGCCGGAACATTGAAGCTGCAATGCGCGCAGTGTCATCCGATCCCCGGTGACGGCGATTTCGCCACTCTACCCCCGACTGCCACCTGCATGGGGTGTCACAAGACCATCAAGAAAGACAGTCCGGAAATAGCGAAACTGACGGCGGCTCACGACGCCGGTAAGCCGGTGGAGTGGGCGCCGGTTTATCACATTCCCGATTACGTCTGGTTCAATCACAAGCAACACGTTGCGGTGGAAGGCGTGACTTGCGAGTCCTGCCATGGGCCTGTCAAGGAACGGGATGTCATGCGCCGCGAGAAAGAGATTTCCATGGCGGCTTGCATGGAGTGCCATCGCGCTAAGAAAGCTTCCGTCGGCTGCACAGTCTGCCACGAGCAGCGATAGGTCTTCATCCGAGAGAGAATAAGGATGCGCGCATGCCAAAGAACTCGCATCCGCAAAATAGCGAAGAAACCGGCTGGCTCACGCGCGATCGGCTGACCGGACTGGCGCTGATTGCAGCGGCGGCGGCCTCCCTCTACATTTGCTATCGGATCACGACGCCATTCCTGCCGGCTCTGATATGGGCAGTGGCGCTTGCGGTCATGGCTCATCCGGCTCATGACTGGCTATCTCGTCATATTTCGCAGCCAAGTCTTGCTGCCTTTCTCGCGGTCGCGATCGTGGCCATCGTACTGCTTGGCCCACTCATCTGGCTCTCGAACGAAGTCTTCGGCGAGGTATCCAGCGGCATCGAGAAGATTCAGTCCGATGCATCGACCGGGCGCTGGCGAAAAGCAGTAGAGCGCAATGAAAAAGTCGCGGCGGCGGTTCGCTGGCTCGAAAGGCGAGTCAATGTGAAGGAGGAGGTGAAAAAGCTGGCCGACTCCACCCGTGAGCGGGCCGGTCTACTTCTCGCCGGCACCATCTCGAGCGTCACACAGTTGTTTATTGCTCTTTTTGCACTGTTTTTCTTTTTCCGCGACCGCGCCAAGGCGCTGCGTTCCGTACGGGCGTTTGTGCCGCTGTCGGCGAAAGAAGTGAATGAGGTTTTCGAGCGAATTCGGGCGGTGATTCACGCAGCCATTTATGGAACGCTGGTGGTAGCGGCTGTGCAAGGCGCCCTCGGAGGACTGATGTTCTTCTTCCTCGGCCTGCCGGCGCCAGTCCTTTGGGGAACGGCGATGGCGGTGGCTGCCGTCATCCCGGTTCTCGGCGCATTTGTGATCTGGGCTCCGGCGGCGCTCTTCCTCGCCATGGAGGGAGACTGGGGGAAGGCTCTGATTTTAACGGCCTGGGGCACGCTGGTCGTCAGTCTGATCGACAATCTGCTCTATCCGATACTCGTCGGAAAGGAGATGCGACTGCACACGCTGCCGGTGTTTATCGCGATTGTAGGAGGACTGTTCGTGTACGGGGCTCCTGGACTGATTTTAGGACCGGTGGCGCTCGCCGTGACGCTCGCTCTTCTCGACATCCTACGCCGGAGAACCGCGCACGGGAAGCCGGCGGAAGTGCCTACTTAGATCGCCTTTTCAAACTAATTGGGGGAGGATTTCCCCGGCGGGTCCCCGCAATGAGATGTCTACATGCGCGGACATCGGCGTCTCTTCGGGATTGATCTCGATGACGCGGGCGCCCGCGGATTTCGCGATCGGGACCAGGCTGGCGGCGGGATAGACGACAGCCGACGTGCCGGCAACCAGCAGAACTTCGCACTCGCGGACGGCGTGTTCGGCTTCCGCCCAGACCTCGCCGAGCGGTTCTCCGAACCAGACCACTCCGGGACGCGCGATCGCGCCGCATCCGCAGTGAGGTGGGAGCTTGGGCAGCGGCGTTCGCCGATCGGGCCAGTTTCGCCCGCACTCGGAGCACCGAAAACGCCAAATGTCTCCGTGCAGCTTGAGCAATCTTCGAGCGCCGGCGCGCTCGTGCAAGCCGTCGACGTTCTGGGTAATCAGCGTGAATACCGGCTTATCGCGCTCGAGTTGCGTCAGCGCGCGATGTCCGGCGTTCGGTTCCGCGTTGGCGATCAGGCTGCGGCGCCAATCGTACCATTCCCACACCAATCGCGGATCCTTGGCGAAGGCCTGCGGCGTCGCTAATTCTTCGGGCTTGAAGTTCTTCCACAGGCCGTCCGATCCGCGAAAGGTCGGGATGCCGCTTTCCGCGGAAATTCCGGCTCCGGTTAGCGCGACGACCGACGAGGCAGCCTGAAGCCAGTTGCGAGCTTGTTGCATAGCGCGAACTTAAATTATCGCGCGGTTGTTTCGAGGGAGATTACCCGGTGAGTCGTTCCAGCCGCAGGCGTCCCCTTTTCTGTAGCAATGGCTTCCACAGGTCCCCGATCGCGCGAACGCGCGCTGGAATGTTGTCCATGCGGAAGTTTTCGATCTTAATGCCCCGCTCAAGCTCGTCCCAAGTTACCGGCGTCGAGACCGTCGCCCGGGCCGTGGGGCGGACCGAGTATACCGATGCCAATGTTCGACCCCACATGTTCTGGTTGTAATCGACCAGGACGTGAGCCTTCGGCCGCTTTTTGACTTTGTATTCGGCCGTGATCAGATTGGGGTTCTGAGCTTCGAGCGCTTTTGCAATCGCCTTAGTGAATTTCCAAATGTCCTTCTGCTTCGGCCCCCTCACGATCGGGACGTAGATATGAATGCCGCGGGAACCGGTAGTCTTCGCATAGCTGTCGATTTCCAGTTCGGCCAGGGCCTTGCGAACCACGAGCGCAGTTTCGATCACCTGCTCGAAGGAGGCGTCGGGAGTGGGATCCAAATCGAAATGCAGGTAGTCCGGACGGCGCACGTCGTCGCAGGTGGCATACCACGGGTTCAGGTCGATGCAGCCGAGATTGACGGTCCAGAGCAGGGAAGCCAGATCCTGAACGATGGGGAAATCGATGATTCCGGCCGAGGCGTGCTCGATCGGGCAGGTCTCGAGCCAGTCGGGCCGTGAAGCAGGAGCGCGTTTCATGAAGAAGCACTCGCCGCCGGCGCCGTTCGGATAGCGCTTCATGATCATCGCCCGGTCGCAAAGATGAGGAAATAATACCGAAGCCATATCGGCGTAATATTGCAATAAGTCCCGTTTTGTGAGACCGAGCCGCGGCCAGAATACCTTTTGAAGATTGGTCAGCCGGACGGTCCGTCGTCCGATGGTAATCTCGGCCTCCTTCAATCTATTGGGGATTTCAACAGATCGGCCGTCAACAGGATGAGCGATTGCGGCGGACATCAGTCCCTCTCTTAGCAAAAAGTCTTGCAACTTTTAGTCCAGATATTTCCGGCTCTGCTGTTAGAATAAAAGGGACAGCCATGCCCCTCGACAGCATCCGCGGGTCGCTTCAAGACAAAGGCGTGCGCCTCACACGTCAAAGGCAAATCCTGCTCGAGCTGATCGACAAGTCCGGCCAGCACCTGGACGCCGAGAATCTCTATCAGATGGCCAAGGAAAAGGATCCGAAGCTCAATCGGGTCACCGTTTATCGCACCCTCAAGCTGCTGAAGGAGGGCGGACTGGTGGACGAGCTCGATCTGATGCACTACGGCGGAGATCAGCATTATTACGAAACGCGCACCAAGCAGGAGCACGCCCACGTGATCTGCCTGCGCTGCGGGAAGGTCGAGGAGTTCTTCGGCGATCCGCTGCAGAAGCTGCGCAGGCAAATCGAAGCGCATTTCGGATTTCAGATTGTGCTGGCGCGCACCGAGGTCGGCGGGTATTGCTCGCACTGCCAGGTTTTGCGCGCCCAGGAGATTGAAGCGGCGCGCGAGGAACCGGAGCCGCGTACGGCGGCGCGCACTGTGCTGAGCTATCGATCGCCAAAGCCAAAGCACGCTTCGCGGCGCGATGGCCGGCTCTAGTCCACAATCCACCAACGCCGCTTCCGTTGTTGTGGTGGATCCTTCGGGACGCCGGTCCACTGTCGCCATTGAAAGCCTGCCATTCCGGATAGGCCGCCAAGCCGGCAATCAGCTCGTCATGCGCGATAATCGCGCGTCGCGAGTCCATGCCCAGATCATTCGCGAGGGCGGCGATTATTGGATCGAGGATTTGAACAGCCGGCATGGGACCTACGTGAATGGCGCGCGGATCGAACGCCATCGCCTGCAGGATTCCGACCGGATCGAATTCGGATCGGCCGATTCCTACCAGTTGATATTCGTCGGAGCGGGGGGACGGGTCGCGCGGCTGATCGATCATTTCCCGGAGCCCGCCGCTACGGGAAGCAAGCTGGGGAAACTGAAGGCCGTCATGGAGGTGGCGCGCGCGCTGCAAGCGGCGCTTCCCACGCAGGACGTCCTGGGAGCGGTTATCGACGCCGCCCTGGCGGTTACCGGCTCCGAACGCGGATTTCTGCTGTTGCGCAACGACGGCGATCTGGAGATGAAGGTGGCGCGCGATAACGCGGGGAATGCGTTGGCCGAAAGCGATCTGCAGGTGCCGCGGCGGATCATACGGAAAGCGCTGGAGCAGCGGCGCGATCTGCTCTCCATGACTTTCGATCACGCCGGCGCGACAGGGATCAGGGCGGAGCATACGGCAGCGGATCTCGATCTGCGTAGCGTGGTCTGCGTGCCGCTGATCCGCATCGGCGCCGGCTTGACGCAGGAGACCATCGGTATTTCCACGGCGAACGAAACGGTGGGGGTCATCTACATGGACTCGCGCATCGGCGTCGCCGACCTTTCGGCGGGCAATCGCGAGTTATTGCAGACGCTGGCGATCGAGGCGTCGACGATTCTCGACAATGCGAGACTGCTCGAAGAGGGCCGGGAGCGGCAGAAAATCGAGGAGGAGCTGAAAGTCGCACGGCAAATTCAGCAGAGCCTGTATCCGCGACAGCTTCCTTCCGAAGGGTGGTTTCGGGCTTGCGGCAGCAGCGCGCCGTCGCTGCAGGTCGGCGGCGATTATTACGATGTGCTGCGGGTGAATGAAAGCTGCTGGGCGGTAGCGGTGGCTGATGTGTCCGGCAAGGGCGTCAGCTCGGCGCTGCTGGCCTGCTATTTGCAAGGGGCGCTTTCGGCCGCCTCGCACAGCGCGCACACGATTCAGCAGACGATTGAGCTCATCAACCGCTTTCTGGTGGAGCGGGCGGAAGGTGAAAAGTACGCTACTGTTTTTCATTGCACGTTGGAGCGTGACGGACGTCTCCGCTATGTGAACGCCGGACATTGCGCCCCGCTGGTTGCCTCATCCGATGGACGGCTTCGGTCGCTGGAGACGACCGGCGTGCCGCTCGGCTTGATACCGGACGCCAATGTTGCGACTGTGGAAACAACGCTGGTAGCCGGCGACAAGGTGATCATTTTTACGGATGGCGTGACCGAAGCGCGGGGCGAAGGAAGCGAGTTCTACGGAGCGGATCGATTGCGCCGCGTGATCAAGTTGAACGCGCCGCAATCGTCGGAGCACATGCACGATGCGATTCTGGATGACGTCCGAGCCTTCACGCAGGACGCGCCGCAAGCCGATGATGTGACGCTGGTCGTGCTGGAGTACCGGCCCTAGCTACTTCGCGGCAAGTTCGTCAGCATGCCTTTGTGGCGCGGACCCTCGGTCTGCGGCGTCGAGAATCGTCTCGACGCTCTTACTAAGACTTGATTTCAAAGCGCCGGGCATCGAGACGAGTCTCGACGCGGCAGGCTGAAGCCTACGCCACAAGCCTGCCTCACTTAACGAGGTCACTAAGACAGGCCACGAGCTACTTCGCAGCCGTCGGAACGTCGCGCGATGAGTAGGAGATCCTCAACGCGAACTGTCTTCGTTCGCCGTCGAAATCGAGGAGTTGGTAGCTGGCGAAGAGATGCTCGTCGGTGGCGCGGAGAATCTCGATGATGCGTTCGGTGAGGTCGGTCTGGACCGAATCGCCTTCCTTGAACGGAAGCTTGCCCAGTATTGCTTCCCGCACCAGAGGAGACACCTCGAAGAACTGGATACTTTTGATAATTCCCATGTCGAGCTTGGGAGGTATCGAATCGAGCCTTGGAGATAGAGAGACTACGCTCGGGGCGGGCTCACCATTCAGTAGGGTCGGTTGCGGCTCCGGCGTTTTGAATTCGATGGACACCTTCGCCGGCGACAGCGTTCCCGGCGCGTAGTGCCAATCGAGGATTGACAGGAGCGCCGCTTTGCGAAGCCCGGCGGGTCCGCTGACGACGCGGGCGTCGGTCACCACGCCACGCTCGTTCAGAGTAGCTTCGACGGTGACGATTCCCTGTACCTTGTTTCGCAGCGCTTCGGTCGGGTAGCGAATCGGCGCGCGGTGAAGCAGATTGGCGTCGCCCTGGATGACCTGCTGCGCCAGCACGCCGGCCGCACAAGCAAATAGCAGTAGTGCGCCGGCAAGCATGCATTCATTCTATAACTACTGACTGAGTGTGAAGTTCACATCCACTACGGTCGCTACCTCCACGGGCTGGCCATTGAGCAGCGTGGGTCTGTAGCTCCACTGCCGGACCGCATCAACCGCGGCTTCGATCAGCAGAGGGTGGCCCGAGACGGGTTGCAGATCTTGTATCGTCCCGTCCTTGTTGATCACGACATTGAACCGCGCAACGCCTTGAATCCTGGCCTGCTTTGCCAGAGGAGGATAGACCGGCTGAACGTAGTTGAGTACCATTGCGGCCTGGACGTTTCCGCCGACTCGAATTCGCTGCGAGCTGGACCCAGTGCTGAGATTTTCTGTTGGCGCTGCGTTGAAAATTGTTAGGACAACTTCGTCGGTTTCCCTATTGATCGTCTGGAAGCGAATATCGAGGTGCTCATCTATTTCACGAAGGATCTGCCTGATCTTTGGCATGGCGTCCGGCTGCATTGTTTCGCCTTCGCGAATTGGCAGGCGACCAGCCACTGCTTCGCGCATGCTTGGGGACAGACCCGCGAACAGGATCTGTTTGACGACTCGATTGGTTTGGGGACGACTGGCTTGGAGAGCCTGCGCCTCAGCCTTTAACTTGTCCTGCAGGGCCTGGCGGTTTGCAGGATTCGAAGCATTGCCGACGATGCCGCCGGTCACCCCACCGGGCACGCCGCCGATAACGCCGCCCGGGACGCCTCCAACTACGCCACTCCTGTTAGCCGGCAGCGTGAAATCAATCGCCACCTGAACTGGCGAGGGAACCTGCAACGAATAGTGCCACTCGAGTACGGACTTCAGCGCTGCTTTCCGAAGGGGCTCGAGGCCGCTCAGAACGCGCGCGTCGGTGACTACTCCCCGCTCGTTCAGCCTTGCCTCGACGACCACCGTCCCTTGCAGACCCTTTTCGATGGCCTCGGCCGGATATTCTATCGGGGCTCGATGTAGCAGACCGGAGTCCCCTTTCACTACCTGTTGTGCAGGAGCGTTGATCGGAAAACAAAGCACGGCGAACCGCGCGGTGATAACAAGCGCTCCGCTGATTGCGGCGAGCGAGGACAGTAATCGTCGTTTTGACATGGAGACCTCCTTCAGAATCAAAGCTACACGCTGGGCCAGATGAGTTTTCTTCAAAAACAGCGGGGCGGGGGCAAGGTCGGGCTGGAGACGCGCTCCGGCGACGGCCAGCAGCGCGTCGATGTACTGATCACGCGCCAAGGTGATGTCGATCACTTCGCGGTCGACAGTCTGCTCGCGAGTCAACTGGATCTGTCCGAGCAGCCACCAAATGGCGGGATGAAACCAGAACACGGCGCGAATCAATTCCTCGGCCATGGTGAACGCCCAATCGCGGCGGCGGACATGCGCCAGTTCATGGCAGACGATCGCCTTCTGGGCGCCGGAGGGCATCTCGAGAAATTGCGCAGGGAGTAGGATAGCCGGATTCTTGACACCGAAGGTCACCGGCCCGGAGACGCCAGTCGACAGGTAAAATCGCGGACTGACTTCGAGGCGTGACGCCATGGCCGCGAAGCAGGCTGGAGGCGGATCGAGCAGTTCTGAGTGGCGACGGTAGCGCCGCAGCCGTCGCAATCCGATCGCGAGCCATGTAAGCCGCACGAAAATTCCGGCGGCGAGCAACAGCGCGACAGCTTGCTCGATGGATAGTCCAGGCGCGGGGACGGGCACAATCTGGAAGGGCCCCATGCTGATCGAAACTCCTTCCGAAGACGATTCGATTACCGGCTGCTTCCATGGCTGCAGGAAAGGCAGGAGCAAACAGGCAACCAGCAGCATTTGGCGATAGATCAACATCGCGTCGGGACGGCGAACCCGAAACAGGTACGGCAGCATGGACCCAGCCACGACAATCACGGCGATTTGCGCGCTGTACGCGGCCAGGTTCTGCAGCCAGAGATGGAGTGTCATGACTTCCTCGCCTCGATCATTCGCCGGATTTCTTCGAGATCGCTCTTCGACAAGCGGCTGTCTTCGACCAGGTGCAGCAGCAGCGGCTCGGCCGATCCGTTGAACACGCGATCCACGAACTCGCGAACCATACCGCGGATTACCTGTTTTTGAGGTTTGGTGGCCTGGTACACGTATGCGCGATCCTGCTGGGACTTCTTGAGATAGCCCTTCTGCTCGAGGATGTTCATCATTGTCATGACGGTGGTATAGGCGATCTTCCGTCGTAAGAGGAGAGCTTCATAGACGTCGCGCACCGTCGATGCGCCGGATCGCCAGATGACCTTCATGATTTCCAGCTCCTGTGAAGTCAGGACTGGTTTCTTGGTCGACATACTAAGAGATTAGTACTAACGAGTGTGTATGTCAACAGCTATTTTGACGAACAAGCTAAAGCTTGTTCCACCGTGGAGTCGGCATCTTGTTCGTTTAAGGATTGGAGCCGGAAAGAGTACGGTACAACCGCTCGTTGCGCTCCGCCTCGGCGCGATCGCCCTTTTTTTCCGCCACTACCGCGCGCAGATGAAAAATCCGGGGGAAAATCAACGACTCAAACGGAGCCGGAGCGGGAGCGGTAGGCGTCGGAGTGAACTGGAGATGTTTTCCCGCTTCCTCGAAATTGCCGGTTTCCACCAGGGCCCACGCCAGCATCACGCCGCTGGTTTCGATCGGGCTAGGCGCGGCTCGTGTGTTGAGATCGCGCAGGATTGGCAGCGTCGTTGCAAAGTCTTTCGACAGCAGCAGAGCAATGGCGCGCATCACTGGATTGGGAAATGAGGCGCCTTGCGGGTTTGCGAGGAATCCACAGGCCCTGCGCTTGGCGGCTGCAGCGCGGTCGCCGGTTTCGAGCAGCCATACAGTTATCGTGCAATCCGCAATGGCGGCGGTCTCGCGGTCGCGCGTGGCGCCTAGGAAGGCTTCGAGCTTGCGGATCGCCTCGGCGCGTTTTCCGCGGAGAAAATCCCAGCGGGCGCGAGTGAATTCAATAACCGGATCGTTCGCGGCGCGCCGGACTCGTTCATATTCGCTGAAGATCGTCTCGGAGCCGGACACATCGCCGGTCATGAGCCGAGCCAGCGCCGATCGAATCAGGGGACCGGCATTTTGAAAATTCGGGTCCCGCTCGTAAGCCTGGCGATAGAGCTTTTCGGCTTCCGAAAAACGCCCGAAGTAGAAATGGACCTCGGCGATCGAATCGAGCGGATTGGCGTCCTTGGGAAGAACACGCTCGTACTCCCGGAGGGTCGCGACCGCGCCATCCAGATCGCCTGCGTAAGCGCGGGTGTACCCCAGAGTGTTGAGCAACGTGGGGTCGCCGGGCTGGAGCTCGAGCGCTTTTTTCAGATATTCGATGGCCGCGGCGTAGCGTTTCGCGGCAAGCTCCGTGTTGGCTAGAGTGCGAAGCAGGCTTGGATCGGTTGGCGTCAGCTTGGAGAGGGCGCCTAGCGACTGCGCTACCGCGGCCGTGTCGCCGGCGAGTTGCGCCGCGAAGACGTCGAGCTTGGCGCGGTCGACAGCGGGAATGGCGTCGCCCCGCGCGCGCGCGAGCGCCAGGAATTTCTCCGCGGAGGCGCGGTCCTGACGCCCCAGGCTGAATTGAAGCAGCGCCAGGTAAGCCGCTCCAAAATCCGGATCGGCTGCAATGGACCTGGATAAGGCGTCGATCGCCGCCGGCGCGTCGGACGCGTTCAGGCCGGCGACGAAGGTCGAGAGGGCAGCTTCGTTTTTTGCGCCGAGAGGGCGCGCGGCCGGGTCGAGCTGGCGGGAGACGGCGTTTGCCAACGGAACCAAGCCCGCGGAAAGAGGTCCGCTAGCCTCGGCCGATTTCGCGAATTTCCTCGATGCGGCGTCTTCCATCTCGGCGCGGAGGCGGAGCCGGTCGCCATTCTTCGAAACGTAGCCGTACAGGATGCGCCCAGCGCCGGCCGCGATAGCCTGCTCCCGTTCTCCCGACGGCTGCGGCGAATCGGCCACCAACACGCCTTCGAGTTGAAAGCCGATTTGACGGGCAGCGCCGCGGGCCATCCAGTCGAGACTGGCATCACCGGTGAGATTTTCAAATCGAAGGATAGCGAGCACGCCGCGGGCAGGCCCCGAACTCTTGGAACAGGACGCAGACAGTACTAAGAGAATCGCGACGAGGGCGGCCTTCACAATACGCGCGGTTCGGTCGCCATCAACTCCTTGAACTCCGCTGTCTCGCGCAACGTCGCGAATTCGGGATCTTCCATCAGCTTGTCGCGCTCCTTGAATCCCTCTTCGAGGGCCATCCGGATATACTGCAGGGCGCGCTCGCCGTTGCCGGCCTGGGCGTAGGTTTTCGCCAGGTAGTAGTGAAAACGCGCCCGCTCGGTTACGGAGCGCTCCTGAAGCAGAGTGCCATACGCGCTGCGGTGCTCGAAGACTTCCGGATCGAGCGAGATTGCTTTCTGGTAAGCCTCCAAGGCTTCCTTATACTTCTTGCGCGCGAACTGAGCCGTGCCGAGATTGCTGTAGACCGACGCCGAGTTTGGCGTGATCTTCAGCGCCCTCTGGTACTGGTTTACGGCGCGGCGGTAGTTCTTCTTGGCGTAGTGAACGGTGCCCAGGTTGTTGATGGCTTCTGCGTACTTTGGATTCAGTTTTACTGCGCGCTCGTAATACTTTTTAGCTTCATCGATCTGGGTCATTTGGTGGTGAGCGATGCCGAGCTTGTTCCAGATGACGTGGGATTTGAGGTCTCCCTCACGATAGACGTCGATCGCTTCGCGGTACATTTTGCGCGCCATCAAAATATCCGCGCGCTGCTCGGGGGTCAGGGTCGGCGTGGAGGCTTGCGCCCACGCGTTGAGTGAAAGAAACAGCAATACAAGAGATGTCAGAATACGAACGGAAACCATTGCCGGCCTCCTTTACCTCATTTAAACACACCGAAGATGCGGCCGAAAAAGCCTTTCTTCTTCTCCGGCGGCTTTTCGGCCTGCTCGGAGCGCCCCGCGGGCGGAGTCTCTCCAGTCACTATTCTAGGCTTATCGGCAGATTGCGGGGGCTGGTTTAGAGTGGCCGTCTGATTACTCGTCTGGGGAACTGGCGGCTGGGCCTCCCAGCCGGATACATGGGTTACGCCGGGCTGGCCGCCGCCGTGCAGCCGGCAGCTATCAAGCGGCTGGGTGCCGGCGATGAAGACTTCCTGTCGTCGCGAGGGGCAGGCTGCGGTGGCCGGCTGGCCGCTAAGCGGGTCGACATCCAAAGTCACAACACCCTCGGGCGCTGTAAAGGGCTTGGCGTTCTTGTACTCTTTGAACTCCAGGGCCCGCTTCATGAATTCGGTCCAGATCGGCAGGGCGGACTTGGATCCTTCGAGATTCAGCTCGCGATTGTCGTCGAATCCCACCCACACGACACAGATCAGCTCGGAGGTGAAGCCGGCGAACCAGCCGTCATGCGATGTCCCGGTCTTCCCGGCGGCGGGCGCTCGGAATCCGCGCGACCGGATGCCGGCGGCGGTTCCGCTGCGAGTGACCTCTTCGAGAAGGCTCACCATCATGTAGGCCACGCGCGGATCGAGCACCTGGTGAGTTTCGGGCTTGGACTTGTAGATGGTCTCGTTGTTCCGCGACCGAACCATGGAGATCCAGCTCGGTTTCACGTACTTCCCTTCATTCGAGAAGATGGTGTAGGCTCCCGCCATCTCCACCGGCGTGACTTCGTAGGCCCCGAGCGCCACCGAAGGAGTCGGCTGCACGTTGAGATTCATCCCGGCGTTCTTGGCCAGATCGACAACGGTGTTGTATCCGACAATCTCCGCTACCTTTACGGTGGGGATGTTGATTGAATGCGCCATCGCTTCGCGCAGTGTGATCTCACCCAGGAATTTCTTGGTGAAATTATTCGGCTCGTAGGGCTTGTCGTCGAACCAGAATGTGGTCGGCTCATCCATCACCCGGGTCGCCGGCGTCATGACGACCGGAGCGCCGGCGGTTACGCCCGTATTCATCGCGGCGGCGTAGACGAAGGGTTTGAAGATTGAGCCGGGCTGGCGCTTCGCCAGGATGTGGTTCAACTGGCTCAGTCCGTAATTCCGGCCGCCGACCATGGCTTTGACTTCGGCCGTGCGCGGATCGATCGCGATCAGCGCGACCTGCACATCGGGGAAGGAGACATTCTTATGACGGCGCTGCTTCTTGAGCTGCTCGTCCACATTCTGGATGCCGATCCGCACCGCTTCGGACGCAGCGCGCTGCAGGTTCATGTCGAGCGTCGTATAAATGCGATAGGAGGAGGCCTGGAAGTCGCGGTCCTGGAAAGTTCTGGTCAGCTCATCGTTCACCAGGTCGACGAAGTAGGGCGCGTCGGTGGATTCGAGGATGCCCGAAACCACGCCCAGTGGCGCTTCCGATTCGACCGCATACTCACGGTCGGTGATAAACCCGTTCTGCCGCATGAGCGAAAGGATCAGGTTCCGGCGGTCCCGCGTGCGTTCCGGGTAGCGGTATGGATTGTAGTAAGGAGGCCGCTGCACCATCCCGGCGAGCGTGGCTGCCTCCCGGATATTGAGTTGGCGGATATCCTTGCCGAAGTAGGCCTGGGCGCCTTGGCCGAAGCCGCGGACGGCGAAGCTGCCGCGCTGGCCGAGACTGATCTGGTTGCAGTAATACTCGAAGATTTCCTTTTTCGAAAGCTTCTGTTCGAGCTCGAGGGTGATCATCACCTCGGCGGCTTTGCGTCCCCAATTCTTGCTCTGGTCGAGCCAGAATTCACGGGCGAGCTGCATGCTGAGAGTCGACGCGCCTTCCTTCTTGTATCCTGACTTTAGATCGACATAAGCCGCGCGCATGACCCGCAGCGGATCAAATCCGGAGTGCTGGAAAAAGCGCTTGTCTTCCGCCGAAAGAACGGCTTCGACCATTACCTTTGGAATGTCGTCGAAACGGACCAGGCGGCGTTTTTCGCGATTGCGATCGGAGAGATTCGTGATCAGCTCGGGCTCGAGCTGGAACTGTGTGCGCTGGGTGTGATCCTGAGTAGAGACGATGTTCGAAATCTTGTCGCCGGCGTACTTGACGACTCCGGCCTCAGGCTCGACCGCATCAGGACCGGGGATAATCTCAACGGCGCCGGGCCGGACGTGATACCAGCCGATCCGATTCGAGCTCGATTCGCCGTAACCTGCGCGCCGGAGCCGCTCCACCAGGTCGGCGGGCGACATTCTGTCGCCGACTGAAATCATTTTCGATGCAGCGTAGATCTTGGAAGTATCGGCGAATGGGCCCGCGCGCAGCTTCTGGTCGATCAGCCGGGAGTACTTGACGTAGAAGTAGGTGAACCCGACCGATCCGATGGTGATGGCCAGCGCCACCAGGACAAGCAGAACCTTCCCCACAGGACTGAGGAGAAATCGGACCGCCCGTGCCCTGGGCTTGACCTTCAGCGTCTTGACCTGCCGCTTATTGCCGATGTTCATATTTTCCCACAAGAGTCTGCGTGAAAAACTCCGGACGTCAACGATCTAACGGCTACCGGCGCCTGGATAGAAATGCAGATCGACGGTGTACATCGGAAAATCCACGCGCACGAAGTAGCGAACATCGATCCGCATGCTATCCGTCGAGCGTTTGATATGCACATTGTCGGCCTTCACGGGAAGTCCCAGAACTGCAGCCTTTTCAAGGACGGCCACACGCAGCGCTTCGTCCGGCTGTGTCAACGCTGCCTCGTCCTGTGTAAGGGAGGCCACGTAACTTTGCAGGCGCATGTTTTCGAGATAGAGGGGAGCAAGACGAGCGCCCAGGATGGCGAGAGCCACCAGGATCAACACGGCTGCGGCGATTCGCAGGCGATACATAGTTAGAGGACTACTTCGGACGGTCTTCCTTCCCTCCGGGGTTGCCGGCTCCCGCCAGCTCGGACCATATATCGTCGGACTGCGGGGTCCATTCCGGGTTTTCCGAACCCGATATCTGGACTTCTGCGACATTCAGCCGTCCATGGCCATATGTGCAGATGTATTCGATTTCGGGGCGTCCGAACTGCAACATACGGCTCCAGGATCCGGTTTCGATTGGCATGCGCAGCCGCCGCAAACAGATTCGACACCTGTAGCGCTGGTCCCAGATGGCGGCGTAGAGCATGCCGCAGGAGAGCAAAAACCAGATGCCGACACCCAGGGTATAGCCGAGGTCGTGTCCAAATCGCGGTGGATAAACGTAAGCGAACTGCTGCTGGGGGGGCCAGAATCGGGCTAACGCTACGAACAGGCCGTACGACACGGCGGCGATCGCGATCAGCTTACCCGCAAAATAGGCCCAGTAGCGCATATACTCTTTGACTCGTTTAGCCGGACGAAAGTTCCCCCTGGTTTATCGCAGCAAATTTCGCAGTAGAAACAGCACATTCGCCGGGCGCTCAGCCAGGCGCCTCATAAAATATGGATACCATGCTTTGCCATACGGAATGTAGAGTCGTAATCGATAGCCTTGGGCGACGAGCCGCTTCTGAATATCGCGGCGTATGCCATAAAGCATCTGAAATTCGAAGCTTGAGGCCGGGATATTGCGGGTGGCGGCGAAGCGTTCGGTTGCGGCGATCATCGCTTCATCGTGCGTTGCAATGGCCGGATAGACGCCGGAGTCCAGGAGAATTTTCATCAGGTGGACGAAGTTGCTGTCGACGTCGGCCTTGCGTTCGAAAGCGACTGTTGGGGGTTCGAGGTAGGCCCCTTTACATAGGCGAACGCGTATGCCGAGGCGGCAGAGCTGCTCCACGTCCGCGCTGCTGCGGTGAAGGTAAGCCTGGATTACGGCTCCTACCGCTTTGTGACGGGCGTGAAGTTCGGTGACGAGGCGGAGTGTGCGGTCGGTATAGGCGCTCGATTCCATGTCGACCCGCACGAAGTTGTTCAGGCTGGCTGCGATCTGCACGAGACGATCGACATTATTGGCACAAATCTCTTCCCCGAGATCCATACCGAACTGCGTCAGTTTGATGGAGACATTGGAATCGAGGCCTGCAGCGTGAATCTGCTCCAGCGCGCGGATGTATTCGTCGCGGGAAGCGGCTGCTTCTTCGGCGGAAGTCACATTCTCGCCGAGGTGGTCGAGCGTGACGGAAATTCCTTCGGAGTTCACCCGCTTGGCGACGGCTAGCGCTTCGGCAAGGGTCTCTCCGGCGATGAAGCGCTCAGATAGTCGTCGCGCGACACCCGAGGTTTCCATCCACAGCCGCAGACGAGGCTGCCGAGACAGATAAAGCAGGAAATCGCGCACACGGATTACGGAGCTGTTTTCGTGATCGTCCCGAACATTTGGCCGCCGCCGTGCCCGTCGGCGCCGCTCCACATCCCGGCGTACTGTCCGCGATAGATGACCAGCCGGACCGTGAATTTCCCCATGCCGGCTACCATTTCGTCGGTAAGGGTGATGACCGGCGTATCGCCGGCCCACTTGACGTGGACGGGAATCGGCATTTTCATGTTCTGGCCCCGATAGGCGACGACGGCGTCGAACTGCCAGAGGTCGTCCTTCAGTTTGGTGACCTTTTCGATGACGTACTTGTCTTCGGAGAGATTGGTTGCGCCCTGCCGGCTAAAGCGGCCAGCGAGAGTCACGTTGGACATGGAGTCCTGGAAGGCTTTTTCAAGCGATGTCAGCTCCTGCGCCAGACTGGTTACGGTCGCGAGGATCGCGAGCAAAGATAGCCGTGGAATCATGAGTCTTAGTGTATCCTGACAGGTTGCGGAAATCGTCCTCAGCGGTTAAATTAGTAGAGTCTCACTTGTAGGCGCCCGTAGCTCAGTTGGATAGAGCGTCTGGCTACGAACCAGAAGGTCGCATGTTCGAGTCATGCCGGGCGCACCAAAAAAGAGCCAAGAGTTACCCGTTTGGTTCTGCCAAAGGGATCGTGTCAAACACGCAACCGCCTGATCCTTTTGGATGAGGCAGGATTGTTACCAGAGGGTCCGGTTCTCCGAGTCCTTCGAGATTTCGGACCCAAAAGGTCAGAGAGACTGAATTTTCCGACACGAAACGCCACGGCTGTGTGTCGTGTCTACAAAACACTTCTGGGATTGAGTTTAGCTGGTGACTGGAATTGGGAACCAACTCCAGTCACTTCCGGCAGCAACGTTCTATAATCCCAACATGGAACCGCAACTCGCTACTCAAAGCCAAGCCGAGCCGACCGGCGTCTCACTCAAAGCCGCCTACCTTCTGCTACGGGAGATGAACCAATCCCCGGAGCCACCTACGCTAGAAAGCCTTGCCGTCATGCTCGATACTGTCCTGAACTATGAATGGGCCGTTCGTTTGATTCGAGTCACCGCTGAGACCGTGCGAGATATTGGTGATGCCGAATGTATGAAAGAGGGTCTGGAACAATTCGAGACATGGGCTAACGAAAACCTGCTACGGTGACGCCGTGGAATGGCCTGAGCTCAGCGAAAAACTACAGTCGGCCAAGGATGACTTTATGGCGCACGACCGCCATCTGCTCGAAGTCGATGCGAACGAGCGTTCGATGACAGCACATTTTCGCAGAGCATTTGAAAGTAGCGCTCGGAGACTCCCCCGATTGCGATTGGCTACTACGCCGCGACCGGCAAAAGCCAGTCTTGTATATCTGATCGCGATGACTCTTTGCTGTTCGCACGGAGTGGCAACACTGGGATAAGGCAAAGCCGATGCTTCGTAATCAGCAGGTCCCTGGTTCGATCCCACGTCATGTCGTCTTTTGAGATATTTAGCGAACTGAGGCCCATTCGTTGTTCGCCTATGCCTCGAACCATTACCACCCAACCGTCAGAACGCTAAGCGTTCCTTTTTCGCTTCAATTTTGGCGAAATCAATGCCAGGAATCTTTCTAAAATCCTCGATCGACTTAAATGGACCGTTCTTTTCGCGATAGGCAATGATAGCGGCGGCGTGAGAGCGCCGCAACGACAAGCCGCTCTCCATCTCGATGGCGCGGGCCTTGTTCATGTTTATAGGAGGTAGGTCGTCAGCCGGATAGTTTTTGGCAAGATATTCGACGACCACACGAATCTCCCGGTCGGTCGCCTTCATTCCCAGCGCAGTCATCTTGTTTAGAGTCGTCTGCCAAGCGTCTCGATCCTGGCGTTTGGAGATGGAACGTTCGATCTCATGACATCCTATGCAAAGCTTCCGGACCTCCGCCTGGCCGGCCCCGTCAGGCAATTGCGGCCAGGCAGTGGTGTGGAGGAGGGCGCCCACGATCAAAATTCGAAAGATGCAATTGATCATCGACCCTTAATGCTCCATCGGGAAGCCAAAGGTGTAGATGTTGCCATCGGCGCCTCCGACATATATCTGACTGTTACCAGTGGATAGGCCACCATTCGGTGGAATGGACGTCGCGATAGTCGTGCCGCTATTCCAAAGTTCCTTCCCACTTGTTCCATCGAACGCATAAAGGACGGCGTGGGATGAGCGCGCGCCGCTCGACACCGCAAAAACCACTCCGTTTACGATCATCGGCGTCATCGGGCTATCGATCTCCCTTGAAATCCAACCGCGGACGAGTGATAAGGCGCCATTTTGCTCGACAACTTTCCACGCAGCGATCGCGGAGCCAGTGGCCACCAGGATCCAGCGGGTACCGGCAGAGTCCCGCCAGCTTGCCAGCGCCGAGGGCATGGATCCGGTGACGCCGGAAGCGGTTTTTGCGAGAGATGTCTTGATTGCCACCGGGTCGACCAGCTGAATGCTACCATCCTTTGCCATTGCAGCCACGACTGTTTTGCCCTTGTATTCAAAAACGACCGGCGACGTTGCAAAGCCTGCTGTTCCGGAACGGTAGGCTCCCTTGTGCCGCAGCGTCTTCGCCTCGAGCGCAACCAACTGGCCATCCGCGGTAGTGATGTACAAAGTAGTGTCGGGACCGAAAGCCGGCCCTGCGGAGCCGGCGATTCCGCCAGGGGCTTCCCACGACGTAACTTGCTTGGAGGCTAGATCGAGCGCCCAGACACCCTTTGCGGCGTCGCCGCAGTTCGGAGCCGCGGCCGCATACGCGAATCCGCCTGTGACGGTAAACCCGTGCACTTTTGCATACGGAGCCAGGAACGTCACTGCTGGCTGCGGTTCATCGCCATTCGAAAGATACATCGAATGCAGCTTGCCATCACTGGCAATCGCGTGGACCAGACCAACGGTTGGTGTGTTTACCGGCGCTGGATTTGGCCGGCGTGGGGCGCGTGCCGCAGCTGCCGCGCGTGCCGCGATTTCCGCGAGCAGCGCGGCGCCTTCGTTCGGCGCTCCCACGGCGCTCTTGGCAGCGCTGGCGCGGCCGGCGCCTCCTGTTCCGGCCGGAGTTACGGGAAATGTGGACACCGTGGGGCGCGTTAGACTGGGCGCGAATCCCGTCGCGCAAGGCGCAGAGGCGCTCGAAGGCGGAGCGGCATCGAGCCGTTTCTCCCATTCGAGACGCTGCAGGTCGGAATCGATCGCGAAAACGACGTTATCGCCGCCGCTGGCAAAAACAAAGGAGCGAAATCCACGATATCCGATGTAGTAGCCCAGTGACAAAGGCGCGGTGACCGCCGCCTGCCGATTGGCGTTCTTTTCGGACCCCGACTTCCAGAGGAATTGGAAGCCCTCCTTCACCAGCCGGTCTTTCGCGATCTTGGCATCAGTCCGGATCCAAAAGGAGCGCTGCGCGTCGAAGCCGCTGGTCATCCAATCGCCGGCTCCGCGTTGCGGCAGCGCCACGCTCGATGCCACTAGGAAGCTGCCTACGACGCGTACGAGACTAAGACCGGGCTTGCGCATGATGGAGTATGAGGCAACTAGCCAACGGAAATACTATACCTCACGTGGCTGGAACAGGGGTGTGCAAAATCAAGACGCTTTCCGATTTGCTGTGTTATATTCCAGAAACTGAGTCGGTATGCAAAAACTCCTCCTTGCCGCGTTGCTGTCAGCTCTACTTGGAAGTGCCGCGGACTGGCTGACGGACGGTGGCGATACTTATCGCACCGCGTGGCAGAGGGACGAAAAGATTCTGAGCCCTTCCACGGTGAAAGACATGAAGTTGCTGTGGAAGATCAAGCTCGACAACGAGGCTCGGCAAGTCCATTCCTTGCTACCCGCGCTGATCGCAGAAAAAGTGGCGACGGCAGACGGACCCAAAGAAATCGCCATCGTCACGGGCTCCTCCGATAACATCTTCGCCATCGATGTCGAGAAGGGCGAATTGCTTTGGAGGAAGCATTTCGAAAATACCTGGACACCAACACCCGGAGCGCGGGCGGCCTACATTCTCTGCCCCGGAGGAATTACAGCGACTCCGGTCATAGCACCCGCAAAGGAGCCGGGAAAGTACACGATCTATGCTGTTTCCTGGGACGGCAGGTTGCATCGTTTGAACGTTGCCGACGGAAAGGACGTGGCGCCGCCGGCGAAGTTCATGCCGCCGAACGGTAAACCATACGCATTGAGTCTCTGGAAGAACGTGATCTACACTCACACGGCCCAGGGATGTGGCGGAAATCCGAACGTTGCATATTCCTACGATCTGGCGACCGACAAAGTTGGCACATGGGGTCCGGCGAGTGGCGGAATGTGGGGGCGAACAGGCCCGGCGATCAGTTCCACGGGCGTCATGTACACCGGAACGGGAGACGGGCCGTGGAATCCCGAAAACGGGCAGTTTGGTAACGGCATCATAGGGGTGCAGCAGAATCCGGAAACCAAAGCGCTGGAGCTGGTCGACTATTACGGGCCATCAAATGCGGAATGGCTGTTCAAGCGCGATCTCGACATGCAGGTCACGCCAGTGATCTTCCCGTTCAAGGGCAAGGAATATATGGTGGACGCAGGGAAGGAGTGCCGCCTGTACTTTATGGACACCGAATCCATCGGCGGCGACGATCATCGCACACCGCTCCAGCGCACACCACTGATTTGCAATGAGGAAGTAAATTTCGCGGGCGCCGGCATCTGGGGTTCGCTGGCCAGTTGGGAGGACGCAAAGGGCACGCGTTGGGTACTGACTCCGTTCTGGGGACCAAAGCACTCTGCTTTTAAGGCGCCGATAGAACACGGAGCTGTGACCTGGGGCGCCGTCGCGGCGTTTAAGGTCGAGGAGCGAAACGGGACGCCGCAACTGATCCCGGCGTGGATCTCACGCGACATGAATCGCGCCGAACCACCAGTGATCGCTAATGGCGTGGTCTTCGGCTATGGCAGCGGCGAAAATACCGACCAAGCTTTCCCAGACATCGGCCTGAGCGTCGTGGCGACTAAACGCATTCAGTCATCGACTCACGCCGTCCTCTACGCGCTCGATGGGCAAACCGGGAAGGAATTATGGAACAGTGGCGATCAGATCACTTCGTTCAACCACTGGACCGGACTCTCGGTGGCCAACGGCAGAGTCTACATCCCGACGTTCGACAACACCCTCTATTGCTTCGGTATCAAGAAGTAGCGGTCAGAGGTTAGACAAGTAGCCGAGTTTACCCTTGCTGTCCCCGAATGTCTCAACCGGCGTCCCCATCCGGTCGAGCATTGCGACGAACAGGTTCGCCATCGGAGTCTCACGCGCTGAGACTACGTGACGTCCCGGGGTCAGCGAACCAGAGCCACGGCCGGCGAGCAGCGTCGGGAGGTTGTTGTGCTCGTGGCGGTCGCCATCGGCCAGCCCGCTGCCATAGACGATCATCGAGTGATCGAGCAGGGTTCCATCTCCGTCCTGTGTGGCCTTCAACTTTCCCAGGAAGTAGGCGAACTGCTCCATATGGTAGCGGTTGATCTTGACCAGCTTCTCCGTTTTTTCCTTGTTGCGCTGGTGATGCGAAATGCCGTGATGCGATTCGGGTATACCGACTTCCGGGTAAGAGCGATTACTCTGCTCCAGGCTCAACATGAGCGTTGAAACACGGGTCAGGTCCGCCTGAAACGCGATCGTGAGCAGGTCGAACATGAGCCGCGAGTGCTGGGCTTGATCGGCCGGGATGCCGAGGCTCGGCTTGGCGAATGGAGGAGCGACATCGCCTCCCGCCTTCTCTATTTTTTCGATGCGGGTTTCGATATCGCGCACAGAGAACAGAAATTCGTCGAGCTTCCGCTGGTCTCCGGCGCCGAGCGAGATCCTGAGACTCTTTGCATCGGCCAGAGCGAAGTCAAGAATGCTCTTCTCGTCGGCCCGCTGCTGGGCGCGCCGTTTTGGATCCTGCGAAATATCGCCGCTGCCGAACAGGCGTTCGAACACCGCGCGAGGACTCACTTCCGGCGGCATAGGAGACGAAGGAGTTCGCCAGGAAATACTGTTGTTGTAGGCGCAACTGTAGCCGTTATCGCAGTTGCCTCCTAGCAAGCCTTCTTCGCAACCCAGCTCGAGCGATGAAAATCGTGTTTGGGCGCCGACGGTCTGCGCCGCGATCTGGTCTACTGACACGCCGACCTTCAAATCGACGCCGAAGGTCTTCTTC
>Ga0075431_100001303_pt1 | contig 22800 bp, 16 predicted proteins | sample RhiMetdeltSRZDD5_FD_75297 | JGI IMG/M metagenome (GOLD analysis project Ga0075431, IMG submission 75297) | Populus rhizosphere microbial communities from Tennessee, USA - Rhizosphere MetaG P. deltoides SRZDD5 | ecosystem: Host-associated > Plants > Roots > Rhizosphere > Soil | place: USA... | reverse complement strand
CGGAGAACCCGCTGGAGCACATCCCCGGCGACGACGGCTGGCCGATCGTCGGCAACACGTTGACTGTGCTGCGGGATCCCGTCGGTGCCGTCGAAGCCATGCATGCGAAGCACGGCCCCGTGTTCCGCAGCCGCGTGTTCGGGTTTCGCGGCGTATCCCTGCTCGGCCCCGAGGCCAACGAGCTGGTTCTTTTCGACCGTGAGAAGAATTTCTCCTCCGCCGGCGGCTGGGGAACCATTCTCGATCAGGTTTTCCCGCGCGGGCTGATGCTGATGGACTTCGACGAGCATCGCCTGCATCGCAAGGCGCTCGGCATCGCTTTCAAGCCCGCGCCGATGAAGGCCTACCTCGGCGCGCTCAATGACGGCATCGCCCGCCGCATCGCCGAATGGCATCTGACAGGCGACGGGCAGGGTAGCGCCGCCGACCTGAAGTTCTACCCCCTCATCAAGCAGCTCACCCTCGATCTCGCCTCCACCTCGTTTCTCGGCATCGAGCTTGGTCCCCAGGCGGACACCATCTATCGCGCCTTCGTCGACATGCTGGCGGCCTCGATCGGCATCGTGCGCTCGCCGGTGCCCGGCACGGCGATGTGGCGAGGCGTGAAAGGGCGCAAGGTGATCGTGGACTTCTTCTCCAGCGAGATCCCGAAACGCCGGCAAGGCCAGGCGACGGACTTGTTCTCCGAGCTGTGCCGCGCCACCAAGGAGGACGGCGCCCTGCTCTCCACCCAGGAGATCGCCGACCACATGAGCTTCCTGATGCTGGCTGCGCACGACACGCTGACCTCGTCGGTCACCTCGCTCGTGTACATGCTGGCGAAAAATCCACAGTGGCAGGACAAGCTGCGCGCGGAAGCGCGCGGGCTCAACCTGCCGACAGGCGCGCCGCTGCCTTACGAGCGGCTCGGCGAGCTCGAGCTCCTCGAGATGGCCTTCAAGGAGGCGATGCGCATCAATCCGCCGGTGCCCTCAATCCCGCGGCAGGCCGTGCGCGATTTCCAGTTCAAGGGCCATCACATTCCGGCCGGCACGCGCGTCTCGGTCAACGTCATCTTCACGCATCGCATGCCTGAGATATGGCCCGAGCCCGGGAAGTTCGACCCCATGCGGTTTACCGTCGAGGCCGTGCAACGCCGGCACAAGTACGCGTGGGTGCCCTACAGTGGCGGCGCGCACATGTGCCTGGGGCTGCACTTCGCCTACATGCAGGCCAAGTGCTTCTTCTACCATCTGCTGACGACCACGCGCGTCAGCATCGAGCCCGGCTACAGTCCGCGCTGGCAGATGTGGCCGATCCCCAAGCCTCGCGACGGGCTGCCGATACGCCTGGAGCGCATCAACTGATCGCCTATGTCCTGGAACCAGCACGGAGGAAATTGGCACGAGACAGAAGTCTTCCGCACTGCAGTGGCAGCATTCGTCCAATCGACTGAGGCGCAAGCAAGGACAGCCGCGCTGCGCTCAGTTGGTTTCCACCGCGATCCGCTCCCGCCGCGAGCGCAGCGCCGGCAGGGCGGCCGAGGCGAGCAGGGCGAGTGCCAGCACCAGGCAGGTCAGGGAAATCGGTCGCTCGACGAAGGTCCAGAAGCTGCCGTCAGACACGATCAGCGCCTTGCGCAGGTTGTTCTCCATCATCGGCCCCAGCACGAAGGCCAGCACCAGGGGCGCCGGCTCGTAGCCGAGCTTGCGCATCAGGTAGCCGAGCACACCGAAGGCGATCATGACATAGATGTCGAAGACGTTGCTGGCGATGCTGTAGACGCCGATCAGGCAGAACAGCAGGATCAGCGGGAACAGAATGCGGTAGGGCACTTTCAGCAGCTGCACCCATAGCCCGATCAGCGGCAGGTTCAGGATCAGCAGCATGATGTTGCCGATGTACATGCTGGCGACGATGCCCCAGAACAGGCCCGGGTTCTGTGTCATCAGCAGCGGGCCCGGCTGCACGTTGTGCACGATGAAGGCGCCCAGCAGCAGCGCCACCACCACGTTGGGTGGAATGCCGAGCGTCAGCAGAGGTATAAAGCCGCTGCTGGCCGCGGCGTTGTTGGCGGCCTCCGGCCCTGCCACGCCGGCGATCGCCCCCTTGCCGAATCTCTCCGGCGTCTTCGAGAGGCGCTTCTCCAGGGCGTAGGACAGGAACGAGGAGATCACCGCGCCACCGCCGGGCAGGATCCCGAGGACAAAGCCCAGCAGGGAGCCGCGCGCCAAGGGCGCGGCGCTCTCGGACCAGTCCTGGCGCGAGGGCAAGAGGCCCTTGATGCGCTCGGCGAAGATGGCGCGTGACAGCCTCTGCTCCAGATTGACCAGGATCTCGGCGATGCCGAACAGGCCCATGACGATCGGCACCAGGCCGACGCCGTCGATCAGCTCCATCCGGTCTAACGTGAGCCGCGGTACCGCGCTGATCGAGTCGAGCCCTACCAGGCCCAGCACCAGGCCGACGCAGGCCATGGTGAGGGCCTTGAGCAGGGAGCCGTGCGACAGGTAGGTGAGGATGGAGAGGCCCAGCACCATCAGGCTGAAATACTCGGCCGGTCCAAACCGCACGGCGAAGCGGGCCAGCGCCGGCGCCACCAGCATCAAGCCGACAATCGCAAAAGTGCCGGCGATGAACGAGCCGATGGCGGCCATGCCGAGGGCAGGGCCGGCCCGGCCTTGCCGCGCCATCTGGTGGCCGTCGAGCGTGGTGACCACGGATGCCGCCTCGCCCGGGATGTTGACCAGGATGGCCGTGGTGGAGCCGCCGTACATGGAGCCGTAGTAGATGCCGGCCAGCATGATGATACCGGCCTCCGGCGCCGCGGTGAACGTCACCGGGAGCAGCAGCGACATGGCCGCCACCGGCCCGATGCCGGGCAGCACGCCGACCAGCGTGCCGATGAAGACCCCGGCGAAGCAGTAGGCGAGATTGATGGGCTGCAGCGCGACGGCGAAGCCGAGGCCGAGGTTGTTGAGGAGGTCCACTCGCCTCTAGCTCCGCCCGAACAGGATCGGCAGGTGCGTCGTCAGCCACCTCTCCACCTCACCGTCTGGCAACTGGGTGCCGAGCCAGCGATGGAATACGATGTACGCGGCCGCGGTGGCTAGGACCGCGCCGAGGGGCGGCGCGATCCAGCCCTGGCGGTCTATGGTCATGAACAGAGTGAAGAGCAGGAGCACGGTGGTAGCGAAAAAGCCGAGCACCGGCAGCAGCCAGCCATAGGCTGCGAGCAGAGCAACCACGTAGGGCACCAGCCACCAGCGCGTGCCCTGCCACAGGCTGCCGAGCCCCTCAGCGGGGGCCCGCCTGAGTGCAGCCGCTAGCATCGCCAGCGACAACGCTGTCATGACCGCGCCGACCCAGAAGATCATGCCGCCGGGCCCCGGATCGCTGAGCGTGCCCAGCCCCAGGTCCCACCCGGACCAGGTGATGCCAAGCGCCACCGCCAGCCAGAAGGCGGAAGCGAGGAGCTCGCCCGTGCGCATGGCGCCTACTTCTTGCTCAGGCCCAGCTCCTCGACAAGCGTCCTCGCCTCCTCGATCTGCTCGACCACGTGCTTTTCGTAGGCGGGCGTGTCGAGGTAGGCGACCTCCTGGTCGAACTTTTTCAGGGCTTCCGCGTAGGAGGGCTCCCGAACGCCCTTGGCGAAGGCGTCAGCCAGCACCTTGACGACCTTCGGATCCATGCCCTTGGGGCCGGCCACGCCGTAGGGTGAGTTCAAGACCAGATTGACGCCCTCCTCCTGCAGCGTCGGCGCGTTGGGCCAGTTCTTGCTGCGGGTCGGGCTCCAGATGACGAGCAGGCGGAAGTCGCCGGAGTTCACCAGCGGCGCCCAGCTGGTCGAGTCGGCAATGGCGTCGATATGGCCGCCGAGCAGGGCGGCATTGAGCTCGGCGCCGCCCTTGTGAGGCACGTGCGTCCACTTCGCACCGGCCTGCTTGGCGATCTGCTCCATGCCGATGTGCAGGCTGGTACCGGTGCCGGGCGAGCCATACTTGACCTTGCCCGGATTAGCCTTTGCGTAGGCCACCAGCTCCTTGAACGTCTTCCACTGCGAGTCCGACTTCACCACTACGCCGAACGTATAGGCCGTGAGCCCGGCGATGTAGGTGAAGTCCTTGTTGGCATCGAACGTGACCTTGGTCATGAACGGCAGGCGGAATACGGTGATGGGGATCTGGGCGATGGTGTAGCCGTCGGGCTTGGCGTTGGCGGCCATCTGTGCCGGCCCGAGCGTTCCGGCGGCGCCCGGCTTGTTGTCGATGACGATGGGCTGGCCCAGGTGTTTCTGCGTGGCGTCGGCGAGCGCGCGGATGGCGAGGTCGGTCGAGCCACCGGCCGGCCACGGTACGACAAAGGTCACCGGCTTGACGGGAAACTCCTGCGCCTGGGCCGGCGCGCCCGTTAGCACGCCGAGGGCAGCCAGCGCGCCCGCCATCAAAGTCCGCATCACAGGCCACTGGCAGTCCATGGGCTTCCTCCAGGTACGTTTTCTGTGTCTGGCGAGCGTCGCCGACGGTGGGATGTCTCCCAGTCTAGGGGTACATCAGCTCTCCCTGCCTTAGCAATGCTGGTCGATCGCGAGGACGAGTCCTGCCGGGTTGGGGACGCCCTCTTCTCGCCTGGCGTCGGTCACGTTTCCCCCGTGAGCCAAAGCGCCAATCGAATCCACTGAGCCGACGTTGAAGCATCGGCTCAGTCCTGTCCCAGTGCACCACGTGTGCGCGCAGACCGCAGCAGGACGTGCTCTCCCGCACCACTGTTGGGTCGCGGCCCTCAGATCGGCCAGAACCACGGCACGAGCATGATCGCAATGCAATAGATCAGGACCGTCAGCGGCAAGCCGACCTTGAAGAAGTCGAAGAACTGGTACTTGCCGGGCCCGTACACCATGAGGCACGAGGGCTCCAGCGGCGTCAGATAGGAGCAGCTTGCCGCCACCGCCACCATCATGGCGAAGGCGCGGGGATCGACGCCGAGCTGAAGGCCGGTTTGCATGGCGATCGGCAACACCACCAGGGCGGCGGCCTGGTTTGACATGGGTTGCGTCAGGGTGACGGTGAGGACGAAGAAACAGCTGAGCAAAGCGTATCGGCTCTCAGCGCCTACGATGGCGATAAGCTGCTGCGCAAGATACCTGCCTGCTCCGCTCGCCTCCATTGCAGCGCCGAGCGATAACAGCGCGCCGATCAGAATCAGCGCCTTCCACTCCACTTGCCGGTAGGCTTCGTCCGGCGAAAGGCACCGTGTCGCGAGCATCAGGAAGGCGCCGCCGAGCATGGCGACGGGCAGCGCCGCGACCTTGAACGTCGCGACCAGGATGGCCAGGGCGAAGATGGCAGTGGCAAGCGGCGCGCGCGAACGATTGAACCGCCCCTGCTCGACCCCGCCGAAGACATTGAACAGATTGCCACGCTCCAGCGCGCTCACGTCCTCGGGCGTGCCCTGCAGGAGCAGTACGTCGCCCATACGCAGCCGCGCCGAGCTGATGGTCTTGGGCACCCGGCCCGCCCGGTGCAGGGCCAGCACCTGCAGCCCATACCGCCCCTTGAAGTCCAGGCCCCTCAGACTGTAGCCAATCAGTGGCGAGCGCGGCAGCAGCACGCCTTCCACAATGGTGGTCTTGCCCTTCTCGTCCCCGGGATCGGCCAAATGCACGTCGGCCTTGAAGTCGAGACCCTCGATGTCCCTGATCTTAAGCAGATTTGCGCGCAGTCCCTCGATCAGCAGCTCGTCGCCTGCCTGCAGCTCCAGATCGGCCAGCCGCTTCTCGCCGCGCAGCGTTTCAGCACCGCGGGTGAGCTTGACAACCGACAGTCCCGTGCCGCCGGTGATCTTGGCCGCCGTCGGCGTTTTGCCGACCTGCGGCCCGTCGGCGTCAACAATGATATCGGCCTGGTACTTGCGCTCGCCGATTTTCTCTTCCGGCTTCTGGTCCCGGCGTTGCGGGAGAAGGCGCACCCCGATCGTCCAAATGTAGAGGATACCGATCATCGCGATAGGGATGCCAACGGGCGCCATCTCGAACATTCCGATCGGCGGCTGTTGATAGCGGGTCAGCAGGTCGCTCACCAGCAGGTTGGTCGAGGTGCTGATGAGGGTGACGGAACTCGTCAGTATCGACGCGAACGCCAGAGGCAACAGAAACTTCGACGGGCTCTCGCCGACCTTGCTGGCATAACCGAGCACCAGCGGCACGAAGAAAGCCGTGGCGGCCGTATTGCTCATGAAGGCGGAAACCGTGGCCACTGACAGCATCATCACAGGCAAGAAGATCGCAGGGTTGCGTCCGGCCAGATCGAACACGTAGCGGCCGGAAATCTCCACCACCCCGGTCTGGACGAGGCCGGCGGTCATCACGAGCAAACCGAGGATCATCATGACGGTGTCACTACCGAACCCGGCGAAGGCCTTGTCGACCGGCAGCAGTCCGGTGGCGATCACGGCCAGCATGACGCCGAGTGCGATGACGTCGGCGGGCATCCGGTCCCACGCGAACAGCAGGACGGCAATGCCAAGAATGGCCAGACAGATGGCGATGTCAGCGGTCATTTGTTCCCACTGCCCGAGCGAACGGCGCCGAGGCTCCTTGGTTCCCGCTCGATGGACCTCACCGTCACAGCGCCGGAGCGCGTGAAGCGCACCTGCCCGCAAAGCTCAAGTCCGGCTATCCTCCCGCCGGTCACTTCCACTTCCGGCAGTAGTTGTTGCTGCATTCCTTAATTCGTCCACGAATCTACCTTTGCATTCGCCTGCTCCTGCAAGTGCAAAGTGAGCGCCGTGCCCAGTTATTGGTGGAGTTTTGTCGCCGAGACAGCGCCAGGCGTTACCCTAACGATCGTAGGGTTCGTTGCGGCAGCGTCGGCGCACGTACTGGTCTCCCAGTCGGAGCGCGGCCGAGCCAGAGCGGCCATTGCCTATCTCTGTGGCCTTTCGTCTGGACTGCTTACGACGGTGCTCTTCTCTCGGCTCTTTTGCTGGTTCGTGGAGACCAATGCCATCGTAGGGCCCGGAGTGTTCAGCTCCTTCTTCTTCCCATTCTTGGGCATGGCCCGCGCGAAGTGGGAACGACCACGAAAACGTGCGAGGCGCGCGGCAGTCACGCGATCGGGTTGACAAAGACAAAACCGCCCAAAGGCCGGCTCGGGTACCCGGACCGTTCATTGAGCCAAACCGGTCATCGTCATCCAGCTCGAGGAAGACGAAGCTGCCACGCAATGGGCGTATCCACCCGAACAGCATGGCATCTTTTCAGGGTTCTTCTGGATGGTGCGGGGCAACGCGCGGCCTAATCTTTTGCCATCAACCACTGGAGATGGCGTAGGGCCGCACGCCCTGCACGCTGAAGCGCCGTGATCAGCAGGTGTCGACGAGGTTGCCGCCCTTGCCCGCTCCAGCGTTTGGCACGCTGCGCGAAAAGCCGCACACCACGACCCGGCCGCCGGCGCGCAGGGCTGCACCTTTTGCCGGTCGGCTGCGCCGCCTTCCTCGGTGCTTCTTGTCAGTCCGCCGGCATATTGGATCCGAAAGGGCCAATCGCGTCGGCGGAGCGACTTCTCCTGATCAACTCCACGGCGATCATGCTCGTGGTCATAATTCCCGTCATCCTGGCGACCCTGGCGTTCGCCTGGTGGTACAGGGCATCCAATCCGCGCGCCAGCCGCGCCTCGGATGTGGCCTATGAAGGGCGCATCGAGTTCGTCGTCTGGTCGATCCCGGCGCTGACCGTGCTGCTGCTCGGCGGCGTCATCTGGATCGGCTCGCATCAGCTCGATCCGCGCGCGCCAATTGCGGCGAAGGCGAACCCACTCCGGGTGGATGTGGTCGCGCTCGACTGGAAATGGCTGTTCATCTACCCGGACCAGCACATTGCCGCGGTCAATCAGCTGACCATCCCCGTCGGGACCCCGGTCGCGTTCAGGCTCACGTCGGGGACGGTGATGAACTCCTTCTTCGTGCCTCAGCTCGGCAGCCAGATCTACGCCATGGGCGGTATGACCACGCGCCTCAATCTGCTGGCGAGCGAGCCGGGCGACTTTCAAGGGTTCTCGGCCAATTTCAGCGGCCGCGACTTCTCTCGCATGCGCTTCGTCGTCAAGGCGGTGCCGGCGGACGAGTTCGATGCCTGGCTGGGGCAGGTGCGGGGCAGCGGCGGCGCCCTCGATGATGCCGGCCTTGCGGAGCTGATCAAGCCGGGCCTGATTGCGCCCGTCGCCTACCGGTCGGTCGTACCCAAGCTGTTCGAGCGCATACTCGACCAGACTGCGGCAGGGGCCACGGGGCCTGAAGTCGGGGCACGTTGGTGCCCGCCGAAGATACCGGAGAGGCGTTGAGATGCTGGGCAGGCTGAGCTGGTCGGCAATTCCCTTCGACGAGCCCTTGCCCCTCATCAGCGGCGCGGTTGTCGCCGCCGTTATTCTTGCCGTGCTCGTGCTCGTCACCGGCAAGGGCTGGTGGCCCTACTTGTGGCGTGAGTGGCTGACCAGTGTCGACCACAAGCGCATCGGCATCATGTATGTGACGCTCGGCCTCGTCATGCTGCTGCGTGGCTTCTCAGACGCCATTATGATGCGGCTGCAGCAGGCTCTCGCCATCGGCAACGCGCAGGGATACCTGCCCCCCGACCATTACAACCAGGTCTTCTCCGCGCACGGCACCATCATGATCTTTTTCGTGGCGATGCCGCTGGTGGTCGGACTCATGAACTTCGTCGTGCCACTGCAGCTCGGCGTGCGCGACGTAGCCTTTCCGGTGCTCAACTCCGTCAGCTTCTGGCTCACCGCGGCGGGTGCGCTGCTGGTCAATCTGTCCCTGGTCATCGGCAATTTCGCCCGATCGGTGTTCATCTTGTCTTCTTTCTGCATCTGGGCAGCGGCTCGGACGATACGAACAATATTCTCGCCCTCGCGTTCGGCGTGCTTATCGTCTTTCTCATTATCGCCGGGTCTATTTGGATCATTGCTCATCTCAACGCCAACCTGATGTCCATGCCCATGAATTGAGGGGCAGCCAGCGAGCAAGGACATCCTTTGCTTGCTGGAAAGGGACCTCCGCAATTGACAGCGGGAGCACTGCGGCTCGATCGGCAAGGATTTCTCTATCCGCCGCCATATCGAGGATGCGTTCTGCAACCAGCGATGCGCTTAGCCATCTCTGGCAGCGCGGAGACAGGCAAGCGATGAAGGCCTTGATTGCGCTGGGCTAGGGCGGGTTTCCAGTTGATATGCATTGGGGCAGTCTGCACGCCGCCTGCCGAGTTGGCGGCCAATGATGGGCTCTCCCCTTTTCGTCATCCGGCGCCGCTTGTGAGCGAAGCGAGCAAGCGGGACAAGGCCGGGACCCGGACACGCGGCAGCATGCTCACCGGTCGGAACGCAAGCACAACGGCTCCGCGGCTCCCGTGAGCCGTCAAATACGGCACGCTGAGCTTGTGTAGAGGTGCATGGGTCCCGGCCTAGTCCCGTTCGTGCCCTTCCGGGCACTCACGGCGCCGGGATGACGTTGGTGGGGTGGCAGGCGAAGCGCAACGACCGACCCGCACGAAGTGGAAACCGCCCTAACTCAGCAAGGTGACGGCTGTAGCCTCGCGGCCCTTTGAGGTCTTCACCACCTTCATCGCCAGCCGCTGGCCCTCGTCGAGGCCGCGCAGTCCGGCACGCTCGACGACAGAGATGTGGACGAACACATCCTTTCCTCCATCCTCGCAGACCACGAAGCCAAACCCCTTCTCGGGATTGAACCACTTCACCGTGCCGTTGACCTCGATGGCGGTGGCTGGATCGGGGCGCTCGCGGCGGTCGGACGACGGGCGCGGAGAGGACCGCGCTGGCGGACGCGGCGCGCCACGACCACTCGCATCGACCGAAAGAACCGCCGTGACTTGACGCCCCTTCTGCCCCTGCCCGACCTGCACGCTCAGCTTGGTTTCCGGATCGACCGTGTCATGTCCGGCCGCTTGCAGCACGGCAACGTGGAGAAATGCGTCGCCCGAGCCGTCGGCCAGCTCGACGAACCCGAAGCCCTTATCAGGTGCGAACCACTTGACGACGGCATCGATGGCCGGGCCGCTTGGGGCGGCATTCTCCCGTGGCGCTCGTTGGAATGACCGCTGCGGCCGCTCCTCGCGCGCTGGAGGCGGCGCGTAGAAGTCATCGTCAAAGCCGCGGCGTCGCGGACCCCGGTCTCGACCTTTTCCCATGTAGTTAACCTGCTCGCCTGCCTGACGACCGCCAAGCTGTGTGCCACTCACCATCAACGATTTATGCCTGAGAAGCCCGGACCGCAAGGTCCACGGACTCGAGCAGGGCGGCCTATCGGTAGCAGGCGCTTGCCTGCGCGGCGGCGCGGCCGCGCGATCCTGAGGATGACACCCCCGGATTCCGCGAAGATCCTGCTGCGCAACGTCTACGGGTGGTTCGTCAGAGTGGACCGCGGCCGCTATGCGCTCGGGCAGAGCGGCGTTGGCGCCTGGGAGGTACCTTCCAGCTGCGACCGCCGAAGAGCCGGTCGCAGTCGCATCAAAGCCCACACTGCCGCTCGCTGAGGTCCCACAGGCGCCGTGCCGCCTGCATGTCCTGAGCCGCCCGGCTCGGCTGCCTCTGCTGCCGGTCGAAGAAGTATTTGCCGCTCACGTTGGCCACGTCGGCCGAGGTCGCGAGCCACACCATCGTGTCGGCGCCGACGGCGGGTGTGCGAGCCATGACGTTGAGGGCCGTCATGCCTATGTCTGTCAGCAGCCCATTGCCACGATTGAATCCCGTGGCCACGAGCCCGGGGTGGTAGCAATTGGCGGTGACGCCCGTGCCTTCGAGCCGGCGGGCCAGCTCGGCGGTGAACAGGATGTTGGCGAGCTTAGTCTCGCCGTAGCGCCCGAAGCTGCGATAGCCGCGCTCGGCATTGATGTCATCGAAGGGGACGCTGGCACCCTGATGCGCGCCGGAGGCCGTGGTGATGATGCGAGCAGGCGCGCTCGCCTTCAGGCGGTCCAGCAGCAACGTGGTCAGCAGGAATGGCGCCAGGTGGTTGACCGCCCAGGTCAGCTCGATGCCGTCCTGGCTCAGCCGCCGCGTGCCGTGCATGGCGCCCGCATTGTTGACCAGCACATCCAGCTTCGCACAGCGCGCCAGCACCTCGGCGGCCAGCGTGCGCACGGCGGACTGCGATGACAGGTCGGCCACGAAGGTCGTGACCATTGCCGACCTGGCTGCCGCACCGATCGCCGCGGCCGCCACGCGCGTTCTGGTCTGGTTGCGGCCGACGATGGCCACGTTGGCCCCAAGCGCGGCCAGGGCCTGCGCGGCCGCCAGGCCGATACCGTTGGTCGCGCCCGTGATCAGGATGTGCTTGCCCTGCACGAGGTCCCCCAAGCAATGCGCTGGCGCTACGCGGCCTTCCACTTGATGGAGCAGCCGACCGAGGGGAGCTGCTCCAACGGCGTCGCCCCGGCCGCGATCGCGCGCATGGCCTCCACGAGCTCGCGGCGCGCGGTCGAGGGGATCGGGGCCGTGCGACCTTCGTCGAGGCGGCCGCGATACCTGAGCTTGCGCTCCTTGTCATAGCCGAAGAAATCCGGCGTGCAGACCGCCGCGTAGGCTCGCGCCACCGACTGATCGTCGTCGTGCAGATACGGAAACGGGAAGCCGTGCGCTTTGGCGAAACGCTGCATGTTCTCGAAGGAGTCCTCGGGATAGGCTGTGGCATCGTTGGAGCAGATCGCTGCGAAGCCGATGCCCTCGGCCATCAGCCCTTTGGCATCGATTACGAGGCGGTCGATGACGGCTTTGACGTAGGGGCAGTGATTGCAGATGAACACGATCACCGTGCCCTTGTGGCCCGCGATATCATCGAGCGCATAGGTCTTGCCGTCAGTCGCCGGCAGGCGGAACGTCGGTGCCGCCGTTCCCAGCGCGGTCGATGGAGCAGTTGCGGCCATGATGCTCACTCCACGTGGTCATCCGACCATCAAGGTAGCCACGTGCGCGCGCGAATGCCAGAGGCGGCAAAGGGTCTCGCCGAAGGCGCTGGTCATCCTGGGCCAGGAAGAGATCCGCCTGAACAGTTGTCATAGCGGTACTCACAAACGATGCGAACAGCGGTCACCCAGTCGGCCGCGCCTACGCTACCGGCACCGATTCTCCCATCGGACCGCTGCTCGCCTGCGGCTCGCATCGCGCCGAGCCCGACCGCTGGGCGAGCTCCGCGGTCCCGCCGGGATGATGAGGTGGCAGACCGGCCGCTACCCGAGGTAGCTCTCGAGCAGGCGGCGGTAGATGGCCGTGAGCGCCACCAGGTCGGTCACGGGAACGCGCTCGTCAACCTGGTGGGCGGTTGTGTTGAGGAGCCCGAGCTCCACCACCGGGCAGTGCCTGCGGATGAAGCTGGCATCGGACGCCCCGCCGTTGGTGGTGAGCGCCGGGGTGCGGCCGGTGACGGCCTGCACGGCCCCGCACAGCGCGTCCGCCAGTGGGCCCGGCTCCGTCAGGAAGACCTCGTGCGTGCCCGAGAAGGCCAGCGTGAACCGTGCCGCCAGCTCGCGGGCGACCGCCTCGCAGTGCCCCCGTACCCAGGCCTCGATGGAGGCCCGCGCGTGCGCATCGTTGTAGCGGATGCTCAGGAGCGCGCGCGCCCAGGCCGGGATGACGTTGGAGGCGCTGTTGGGCACCGTTACCACGGTCGCCTCGACGCTCGATGGCTGGAACCTGGCCGTGCCGGCGTCGAGAGGCGTGGCGCTCAGCCGGTCGATCATGCGGGCGAGCTTGGGGACGGGGTTCTCGGCCAGGTGGCCGTAGGCGGCATGGCCCTGCTTGCCGTGGACGGTGAGCTCCACCGTGACGGAGCCGCGCCGGCCGATCTTGACCTCGTCGCCCACCGCCTTGGAGCTGGTCGGCTCGCCTACCAGGCAGGCGTCGGGCGCCTCGCCGCGTTCCCGCATCCACTCCAGCACCTTGGGCGTGCCGTTGACGCCCGGCCCCTCCTCGTCGCCCGTGATCAGGAACGAGAGGGACCCGCGCGGCAGCCCGCCGCTGGCCCGCCCACCTGCCTCCCGGATATAGCCCAGCGCCGCCGCCGCGAAGCAGGCGATGCCGCCCTTCATGTCGACGGCGCCGCGGCCGTAGAGCAGGCCGTCCAGGATGTCGGCGGCGAACGGCGGGCGGGTCCAGGCGGATTCGTCGCCCGGCGGCACCACGTCGGTATGGCCGGCGAAGCACAGGTGCGGGCGGCCGGTGCCGAGGCGGGCGTAGAGGTTCTCCACGTCGGATGTTCCGGGCGCACGCATGGTGAGGCGGTGGCAGGCGAAGCCGGCCGGCTCGAGGATGGCCTGCAGGTACGACAGCGCCCCGCCTTCGCTGGGCGTCACGCTGCGGCAGCGGATCAGCCCCTGGGCGATCTCGACAGGATCGTGGATGTGACTCGGCATGCAGGGCAGGCTAGCGCGCCGGGCGCTTCGCGTCAGGTGCTTTCGGCCAGCTGCGGCGGCATGCCGTCGGCGGCCGCCGGCGACCGGTGCGCCGATCCTGGCGCCTGGCGGATGGCCGAGTCCAGCATCATGATCTTCTGCCAGACCTTCTGCGCCATGCCCGCAGCGATGCGCTCGATGTCGCTGACGGCCTCGGTGACCACCGGGTCGGGCAGGCTCTGGGCGAACAGCACGGCCACCTTGGAGGTGAGGGACATCATCTCCGAGCAGTAGTCGAGATAGCGCGACAGCTCGTAGGGCGTGAGCGTGCGCGGCGGCGAGGATGCCGTCTTGCCGCCGACGATGACGGCCGCCGTCGGGTCCTTGGTGAGCTGGTGCATGTCGATGACGTGCATGATGGCGCGCAGCTCGTGCAGGGCAGCCAGCGCCCGCCGCCGCTTCAGGCGCTGCTCGATGGTGACCGTGAAGAGCAGGATACCCCCCGTCAGCACCGCCAGGTTGGCGACCGCGTCGATGCCCTGAACTATGGTGAAGACGCTGTCGTTGGCGGTGCGCGAGTAGTCGATCCGGCTGAGCACCCAGGCGAGCAGGGCCACACCTCCCGCCAAGAGCACCAGGAGACCGAGACGCAGGAGCACATGGCGCCGGGCGATCTGCTCGGCCCGCGCGGAGCTGGCCTGCGCCACGGTCAGGAGGTCGCCGCAGACCTTGGCGAGGCCGGCGCCGGGGAACCGCTCGGTGATACGCCGCTGCAGCGTGACGATGGTCTCGATCACCCTCTCGGCATCGAGGGTCAGGTTCAGGCGCTCGCGGTCCACCGTCACCTCCCCTAACGGACGGGGTCAGACCCCGCGCCGCACATGTCAGTCGCGCAACAGCTCGTTGATGCCCGTCTTGGCGCGGGTCTGGGCGTCGACAGTCTTGACGATCACGGCGCAATAGAGGCCCGGGCCCGGCTCGTTGTTCGGGAACGGCTTGCCGGGCAGCGTGCCGGGCACCACCACCGAGTAGGGCGGCACCTTGCCGGTCAGGATTTTGCCGGTGGCGCGGTCGACGATCTTGGTGGAGGCGCTGATGAACACCCCCATGGAAAGCACCGAGCCTTCGCCCACGACCACGCCCTCCACCACCTCGGAGCGGGCGCCGATGAAGCAGTTGTCCTCGATGATGGTGGGGTTGGCCTGCAGCGGCTCCAGCACGCCACCGATGCCGACGCCGCCTGACAGGTGCACGTTCTTGCCGATCTGGGCGCAGGAGCCCACCGTGGCCCAGGTATCGACCATGGTGCCGGTGTCGATGTAGGCCCCCAGGTTCACGAACGAGGGCATCAGCACTACGCCGGGCGCCACGTAGGCCGCCCGCCGCACAACGGCGCCGGGCACCGCCCGGAAGCCCGCTGCCTTGAACCTCTCCGGCGTCATCCCCGCGAACTTCGAGGGCACCTTGTCCCACCAGCTCGCGCCGCCCGGCGCGCCCTCGATGGCGGTCATGTCATGCAAGCGGAACGAGAGCAGAACGGCTTTCTTAAGCCACTGGTGGACAATCCATTCCCCGTCCCGCTTGGCGGCAACGCGGGCCTGGCCCGTGTCGAGGAGATCGAGCGCCGCCTCGACCGCGGCGCGGACGTCGCCCCCGGTCGCCGGGCTGACGCTGCCGCGCTTGTCCCACGCGGCTTCGATGATCGTCTGTAATGCTTCGTTTGCCATGACGGGTGTTCTCGCTTGGCTGGAGCGATGCTGTCAACCGGATGGGTAGACCCGGCAGACTCTGTGTGAGGCCCCTCCTGTGAGGTCTGGTCCCGCCGAAGACCGATGATGCTCTAGCCGATAGTCTAGCCGAGAGGAGGCTTTACCGGCCTGCAGCGGTCGCCTAGACTCCAGGCAAATTGGTAAAAATGGGGGCGCGATTTCATGATGCGGCGTGGCTTCGCCTGGGGTATTTGCAGCCTCGCGACGGCCTACCTGTGCGCGCCCTTGGCGGCAACCGCGCAGGAGCTGGCCGCGGCCGACGCACGCGTGCTCTCGCTGCCCTCCACGCCGCCCAATCTGTCCCCCGACTGCCGGTCCAAGCGGCTTCCCGGCGAGGCCTTCCGCAGGCCGCTGCCGGCGCTGCGCCGGGCGGCGCGCGCCAACCGGGCGGTGAAGGTGCTGGCCATCGGCTCGTCCTCCACGGCCGGCGTCGGCGCGTCCTCGCTGGCGACCACCTACGTGGCCAAATTGGAGACGTCCCTGGAGGGCACACTCAAAGGACTCGACTTCGAGGTGATCGGGCGCGGCCAAGGGGGCGAGGAGGCGCAGGGCGCCGCCGACCGCATGCGGCGTGAGGTCGAGGAGGCGAGGCCCGACCTGGTGGTCTGGCAGGTCGGCACCAACGACGCGCTGCGCCATGTGGTCCTCGACGGTTTCAAGCAGTGCCTGAGGACGACGCTGGCCTGGCTCAAGGAGCAGCGCATCGACGTGGTCCTGGTCGATCCGCAGTACGGCGACGCGCTCGCCAAGGACGACTACTACGGGCACGTGGTGGGAGCCATCGCCGAGGTGGCGCGCGACCGCGGCGTCATGCTGGTGGACCGCTTCGAGGCCATGCGCGAGCTGGCGCGCCAGAACGGCGACCGATTCTACCTGGCACCCGACAACCTGCACCTGAATGACATCGGCCACCGCTGCACCGCCGAGCAGCTGGCCCGCTCCATCGTCGCCGGCCTGCTGACCGCCGACTCGGACGCCGCGCAACCGATTTTCTATCCGTGAGCTCTACCCGTCATCCCGCACGGAGCGACGCGAGCTGCAGGCGGGAGGCGCTCCGATCCGGGACCTCAGCCGTCCGATTCGCCTCACGCGGTCCCGGATAGCCTCGCCTCCGGCTCGGCTTCCGGGATGACGGGTATAAGCCTTCCGTGCTAACGGGCTCGCTCGGCAAGGCGGCGGGGGCCGCGAGCGAGGCTTGGTTCAATGGCCGATGGTGCGATCCGGCGCGCGCTGATCTCGGTGTCCGACAAGGCGGGGCTCGTCGAGCTGGCGGAGGCGCTGAGCGCGCTCGGCGTGGAGGTCCTTTCAACGGGCGGCACCGCCAAGGCCCTGAGTGATGCCGGGCTCGCGGTGAAGGACGTGTCGGAGCACACCGGCTTTCCCGAGATGATGGACGGGCGGCTCAAGACCTTGCACCCCAAGGTGCACGGCGGCCTGCTCGCCATTCGCGGCGACGCAGCGCACGCTGCGGCGGCCGCAGCCCACGGCATCGCGCCCATCGACCTGCTGGTGGTCAATCTCTACCCGTTCGAGGCCACGGTGGCGAAAGGTGCTGCCTTCGACGACTGCATCGAGAACATCGACATCGGCGGCCCCGCGATGATCCGCGCCGCCGCCAAGAACCACGCTGCCGTCACCGTCGTCGTGGACCCGGAGGACTACGGCCGCGTGCTGAATGAGATGGGCCGGCACAACGGCGCCACCACGCTGGAGCTGCGCAGGGCGCTGGCCGCCAAGGCCTACGCCCGTACCGCGGCCTACGACGCGGCGATCGGCGGCTGGTTTGCCCAGACGCTGGGCGAAACGGCGCCCGCCTGGCGCGCCTTTGGCGGCCGGCTCGCCCAGGAGCTGCGGTACGGCGAGAACCCGCACCAGCGGGCGGCCTTCTACTTTTCCGGTGAGCGGCGCCCCGGCGTTGCGACCGCCGTGCAGCACCAGGGCAAGGAGCTGTCGTACAACAACTTCGGCGATGCCGACGCGGCGATGGAGTTGATCGCCGAGTTCGATCCCAAGGCGTCGCCCGCGGTGGCGATCATCAAGCACGCCAACCCGTGCGGCGTCGCGCTGGGCACGACGTTTCTGGAAGCCTACGCCAAGGCGTTCCGTTGCGATCCCGTAAGCCCCTTCGGAGGCATTATCGCGCTGAACGGCACCATCGATGAGGCAACCGCGCGCGAGATCACCAGTATCCTCACCGAGATCGTCATCGCTCCCGATGCGACGCCCGAGGCCAAGGCGGTCTTCGCCAAGAAGAGGAACCTGCGCCTCCTCACAAGCGGCGGCCTGCCCGATCCGCGCGCTGACGGCCTTACGTTCCGCTCGCTGGCCGGCGGCTTCCTCGTGCAGTCACGCGACAATGCCGTGGTGGAGGACATGGCGCTGAAGGTGGTGACAAAGCGGGCGCCGACGCCGCGGGAGCTGGCCGATCTCAAGTTCGCCTTCAAGGTGGCCAAGCATGTGAAGTCAAACGCCATCGTCTACGCCAGGGACGGCGCCACGGTGGGCATCGGCGCGGGCCAGATGAGCCGCGTGGACAGCTCGCGCATCGCCGCCCTCAAGGCGGCGGAGGCGGCGAAGGCGGCCGGAGAGACCGAGCCGCTGACCCGGGGCTCGGTGGTGGCCTCCGACGCCTTCTTCCCGTTCGCCGACGGCCTCCTGGCCGCCGCTGCGGCGGGCGCCACCGCGGTGATCCAGCCGGGCGGCTCGGTGCGCGACGACGAGGTGATCAGGGCCGCCGACGACGCCGGGCTCGCCATGGTCTTCACGGGCACGCGGCACTTCCGGCATTAGGGCGCCCCGCAGGGCTCCCGCTCCCCGCCGCCCTCGGGCTACCCGCGAACGCGATCCTCGTCACAAACTCCTGAGGGCGACGGGGAGAGGGCTGGCCTGAGGGGCACCAAAGGCCTCTCACCTGTCAAACCGCAGGTCTGCACACCGCTTCGGATCTATGCTCGAAGGCTCCTCGTGGAGAGGGTTTCGCTTGTGGCTGCCCCTCACCCTAGCCCTCTCCCCGCAAGCGGGGAGAGGGGATTCCGCGGCGCCGCGTCGCCTACGTCTGCGACCGCGGATCGCCTTCGGGGAGGATCTCCGGCGTCGTGAAGAACACGCCATCGGGCGTCGGGTGGGGCGTCGGCGTCACCGCCACCTGCGGTCCGGCACCAGCAAGGAGCTGGAGCCGCAGCAGCATCGCGAAGTCCTCGTGCACCGTGTTGTGGCAGTGGTTCACGTAGGACCCGCCGAACTCGCCGAACTGCACCTGGAACGTGACGGTGCCCGATGGACGCAGGCGCCAGACATCCTTTCTCACGAGCAGCTCCGTGGCGGGGATCGGGGCCGGCTGCTCCACCCCTGTGGCCAGGTCGCCGCGCCTGATGGTGACGCCTTCCTCGAAGTGCAGATGGATCGGGTGGTCCCAGCCGCCGCCGCCGTTGACGAGGGTCCAATGCTCGATCTCACCTGGCTGCGGAACGAGCAGCGAGATGCGGTTGGCGTTGAAGCTGTGCGCGTCCTGTCCATCGATCTTGATCGACCAGGGGAAGGTCGCGAGCTCGGCGCAGTCGGGCGTACACTGGCCGGTGACGGGGTCGCGCGAGGTGCCGTTGATCTCGTCGCCCGACCTTCCGTACTCGATGACCCTGGTCCGCACCGGCGCAACGATGGGGATCTGCTCCGTCAGGATCGCCGGCACCTGGCTGCGGTCGTTGGGGCCGCAGCTGTTGGCGATGGTCAGCGTGAGCCCCGGTTGGTCGACGCTCGGCGTCGAGGCCACCACCCGGAACTCCATCATTCTGCCGATCACCGGGTCGGTCGGATCGCCCGCCAGCGCCTGGGCCAGCGACAGCGCCTCCTGCGGGCCACGGCCGTCGCCGCGCATCTTGAGCAGGTTGACGAGGTGGATCCTGGAGCCCACGGGGAACGCCGAGAAGTCGACCACGATGTCGTAGCGCTCGGCGATCCCTTGCTCGTCGAGCTGCGTCAGCGTGATCGGGTTGACCACCAGATTGCCGTCGTTGGCGATGAACCTGAACGGCACCGCGGCCCCGTTGAAGCTCAGCGCAAGCTTGTAGAAGCGTGACATGGACGCGTTGAGGATGCGGAACCGGTACTTCCGCGGCAGCACGTCGAAGAAGGGCGCATAGGCGAAGTTGACGAGCGGCAGGTCGCCCAGGAACCCGTCGTTGGTGAAGATATCGAAGAAGTACTGACCGTCCACGTCGGTGGCACCGTCCGAGACCGTCAGGTTCACGTCGAAGTCGACGTTGCCCCAGCCGAGCCGCGTGCCGCTGGGCAGCCGCAGATTGCCGCCGGCGGTGTTGGTCTCGTGCCCCCTGTCGCGGCCGCTGTAGTAGTTCACCGACATGAGATTGCCTTTGTAGACGTTCTCAGCGGTGAAGAAGAAGCGGTGGTCGTGGGCCCACATGGTGCCCTGGATCTCGCGCCAGTCGCCGGCCACCTTGACGACGCCGGAGCCGTTGTCCGGCCCTGCCGCCCGAATATCGGTGGCGTCGGTGTTGATCTGATCGCGCCGGGCGAGCGAGGTGCTCCACAGGTAGTCGTAGAAGGTGCCGGGGTAGTGGTGGGCGCCGGTGGCGCCGTCGCTCTCTGCGCCGTTATGGGCGTTGTGGAAGTGCAGCTGCGTCTCGTTGCGGCCAAACCCGCCGTTCTGCTCCACGCCGTTCAGGACCCGATCCTTGGGCGTGTTGTTGTAGACGCGGGTGATGATCGGCTCGCCGTACCGCCCCTTGATCAGCGGCGGGGCCATCGTGCCCCCCGAGAACGGCCCGGAGCCCAAGCACCAGACCGCGTTCGGCTCCTGATCGGGGAGGCCGGGATGGAACCTGGTGCCGGGCACGCACTGCCCCAGGGAGAGGACATAGCCGACCTTGGGGAAGAACTCGCCCCAGCGCTGGTGGGCGAAGAACTCTCCGGGGGGACGGCCTTCCATGGGCCCGCGGTTGGTGAGCGGGTTGCGGTAGGGGTTCTCGCTCGCCGGGACCGGCTGCCCGGTGACGGGGTCGACGTAGTCGTTGAAGTCGTTGTGGTAGGACAGCCGCTTGGCGTTGTGGTAGCCCAGGCCGGCCGGGAACACGGCCTCGTTGGCGGCATTGCTGACGAGCGGGAGCGGCGTCTGCGTCCTCAGCCGCGGCATCCTCTGGGTGAATTTCAGCACGCCGAACAGGGGGCTGCGCGGCGTGCCCGTGGGGACATCGGCGAAGGCGCTGCGCGCGAACGGGCTGAGACCGTTCTTCAGGGCGAGCGCGCCCGTGCCCGTGTAGATGCCCCACTTGACGAGGTCGCGCCGGGTGATCTGGCCCAGCCGCAGGGCCTTTCTGATCTCCGTGCGGTTGTCGCGCGCCCTCTGCGCCTCGCGCTGCCTTATGCGTGATGCCTTGGATGAAATATACATGGCCGCTTCTCCTGGTGAGGAACTCGATCGTTCGTCACTTCGACGCCGATTGGCCCAGCGTCTTGACGACTACGGTGTTGCCCGGACCGCGCACGCGCATTTTCACGCGCTGCCCCTTGAGCTCGGTCTTGACGAGCTGATCGATGAACTTCGGCAGCACCCGTCGGTCGCCGCCCACGGCCATGAGCCAGAGGTTGTCGCCCGAGGCCCAGTCGCCGGAGCCCAGGCGCACCACCTTGTCGAGATTCTCAGACAGCTGCTTGTCGATGGACGCCGAGACGCTCGCCCACAGGGCCACGGCGACCGGCACAAGCACCCCGCCGTCCTTGCCCTTGGCGCTCGCCTGAGCGGCGCCTGGGGCCCGCCCTGGCGGCGCCGGCATCTGCGCCAGCCGGAACTGGCCGGACATGACCGGCGGCAGCACCAGCCACTCGAGGTCGGCGAGGCGCATCTGGCTGAAGTTGCGGTCGCGCATCAGCACGGCCACGACCTGGGCGAAGGACTGCCCGAGCCGCAGCTGCCGCGCGTCCCTGGGCCGTATCGCGGTCTTGGTCGCCGCGACCTGCGGCCGCGGCTTGCCCGCTCCGTTGCCGCCCGAAGCCTGCGGTTGCCTGTTCACCCTGTCCTCCGTTCCTGCGGCCGGATTGCTCCGTCGCCCTCTCTGCGGCGGTGTGCCCGCCGCAGACCGATTCAGGCCAGGATGAAGTCATCCTGGGTAATGGCGTTCACGCCGCTGCCGCTGATCCCCACCAGCGCGAACGAGTCGGCCCCGATGGTGACCATGGTGACGGCACCGATGCTGGTGATCGACACGCTCCCGCTGAAGGTCGCGGCGGTGATGCCGAGCGCGCTGATGTCCAGCAGATCCTGGCCGCCCGTCGGATTCGCATCGAAGCCGCTGATCCGGTCGGCGCCGAAGCCGGCGGCGAACACGAAGATGTCGTTGCCGGCCCCGCCGTCGAGGGCGTCGTTGCCGGCCCCTCCGATGACGGTATCGTTGCCGCCGCCGGCGAGGATCGTATCGGTGCCGCCCCGACCGTCGATGACGTTGGCGTCATTGCCGAAGACGATGACATCGTTGCCCTGGCCACCGATGATATTCTCGATGCCGGAGAGCGTATCGGAGCCGATCTGGGCGCTGGACGCCCCCGTCGCGGCGATGCGGCTGGCCGCCGTGGTGGCGGACAGATCGTAGGTATCGATGCCGGCCCCGCCGTTGTAGGCGTCGTTGCCGTCGCCCGCCGCGGCAACGAAGCGATCGTTGCCGTCGCCACCGCTGACGTTGTCGACGCCGGCGCCGCCCGTGAGGGTATCGTTGCCGACGCCGCCGCTCAGCGCATCGTTGCCGCTGCCACCGACGATGACGTTGTCGAGGGCGTTGCCGGTGCCGGTGAAGTTGCCCGTGCCGACGAAGGTCAGGTTCTCCACGTTGGCGCCCAGCGCGTAGGAGTTGAGCTGCGAGAGCACGGTATCTGTGCCGCCGCCGGCGCCCTCGGTCACCACGTCGCCGGCGTTCTCAACCGTATACGTATCGTTGCCGCCGAGGCCCGTCATGGTGTCGGCACCGGCGAGGCCGTTGAGCGTGTCGTTGCCGGCGCCGCCGGTGATGGCGTTGGCGAGCGCGTTGCCGGTGCCGGCGAAGTTGCCCGTGCCGGTGAAGGTCAGGTTCTCCACGTTGGCGCCCAGCGTGTAGGCGTTGAGAAGGGCCTGCACGAGGTCCGTGCCGGCGCCCGCGCCTTCCACCACCGTGTCGCCCGCGTTGTCCACGACGTAGGCGTCGTTGCCGCCGCCGCCCGTCAAGGCGTCGGCGCCGGCGCCGCCGTCAAGGGTATCGGCACCGAGGCCGCCGAAGAGCGCATCGTTGCTCGCGCCGCCCGTGATGACGTTGTCGAGATCATTGCCGGTGCCGGTGAAGCTGCCCGTACCGATGAAGGTCAGGTTCTCCACGTTGGCGCCCAGCGTGTAGGCATTGACCAGGGCCTGCACGAGATCCGTGCCCCCGCCCACGCCTTCCGCCACCGTGTCGCCGGCCGTGTCCACCACGTAGGTATCGTTGCCGCCGAGGCCCGTCAGCGCATCGGCGCCGCCGAGGCCGTTGAGCGTGTCGTCGCCGGCCCCGCCGGTGATGGCGTTGGCGAGCGCGTTGCCAGTGCCGACGAAATTGCCCGTACCGATGAAGGTCAGGTTCTCCACGTTGGCGCCCAGCGTGTAGGCATTGACCAGGGCCTGCACGAGATCCGTGC
>Ga0075431_100001299_pt1 | contig 22828 bp, 20 predicted proteins | sample RhiMetdeltSRZDD5_FD_75297 | JGI IMG/M metagenome (GOLD analysis project Ga0075431, IMG submission 75297) | Populus rhizosphere microbial communities from Tennessee, USA - Rhizosphere MetaG P. deltoides SRZDD5 | ecosystem: Host-associated > Plants > Roots > Rhizosphere > Soil | place: USA... | reverse complement strand
CCAGCCGCGCTCGGTCTCCTCGGAGAGCACATCGAGCCGGTCGGCGATGGCGGCGGCCCGGGCGTTGGCCTGCTCGGCCGACAAGAGCAGCTTGGGGTCGAACAGGCCGCCGATCGCGCCCTGCTCCACCACGAAGCGGGTGTAGCGCGAGTGCAGATCGTCGATGATGCGGGTGACGTAGCGCGCTTGCTCCACCACATCGCGCAGGTCGCGGCGGGCGCGCACCTCGCCGGTGCCCAGCTCCAGCGCCGCCTCCTCCAGGCCGGTGTCGATCAGGAAGTCCTCGTAGGCGCGCTGGTCCTTCAGATAGGTCTCCGACTTGCCCTTGCTCACCTTGTAGAGCGGCGGCTGGGCGATGTAGAGGTGGCCCTTCTCGACGAGCTCCGGCATCTGCCGATAGAAGAACGTGAGCAGCAGCGTGCGGATGTGCGCTCCGTCCACGTCGGCGTCCGTCATGATGATGATCTTGTGGTAGCGCAGCTTCGACAGGTTGAAGTCGTCGCGGCCGATGCCGGTGCCGAGCGCCGTGATCAGCGTGCCGATCTCCTGGCTCGAGAGCATCTTGTCGAAGCGGGCCCGCTCCACGTTGAGGATCTTGCCGCGCAAGGGCAGCACGGCCTGGAACTCACGGTTGCGGCCCTGCTTGGCCGAGCCGCCGGCCGAGTCCCCCTCGACGATGAACATCTCAGTGTTGGCCGGGTCGCGGTCCTGGCACTCGGCGAGCTTGCCCGGGAGCGAGTTGATGTCGAGCGCGCCCTTGCGCCGGGTCAATTCACGCGCCTTGCGGGCCGCCTCGCGGGCGGCGGCGGCCTCCACCACCTTGGTGAGGATGACCTTGGCCTCCTTGGGGTGTTCCTCGAACCACGCCGCCAGTTGGTCGCCGACGACGTTCTCGACCACCGTCTTCACCTCGGAGGAGACCAGCTTGTCCTTGGTCTGGCTGGAGAACTTGGGGTCCTCCACCTTCACCGACAGCACCGCGGTGAGGCCCTCGCGCGCGTCGTCTCCGGTGATCGCCACCTTCTCTTTCTTGGCGATGCCGGTTTCATCCGCGTACTTGTTGATCACGCGCGTGAGCGCCGCGCGGAAGCCGGCGAGATGGGTGCCGCCGTCGCGCTGCGGGATGTTGTTGGTGAAGCACAGCACGTGCTCGTGGTAGGCGTCATTCCACCACAACGCCAGCTCCACGCCGGTGCGGTCCTTCTCGCCGCCGACCATGATGGGCGGCGCTTCCTGAAGGATCGGCTTCTTGGAGCGGTCGATGTGGCGCACGAACGCGGCAAGGCCGCCGTCGTAGCGCATCTCCTCGACCTTCTTGTCGGCGTGGCGGTCGTCCTTCAGCACCACGCGCACGCCGGAGTTCAGGAACGCCAGCTCGCGCAGGCGGTGCTCGAGGGTGGCGTAATCGAACTCGGTGATGTTGTGGAAGGTCTCCGGGCTCGGCCAGAACGTGACCTCGGTGCCGCGCTTGCCATCCGCAGGACCGATGACCTTCAGCGGCGCCTCGGCGACGCCGTTGCGGAAGCGGACGAAGTGCTCCTTGTCATCGCGCCAGATTTTCAGCTCCAGCGTGGTCGACAGCGCGTTCACCACCGAGATGCCGACGCCGTGCAGGCCGCCCGACACCTTGTAGGGGTTGCCGTCCTCGCCCTCCTCGTTGAACTTGCCGCCGGCGTGCAGCTCCGTCATCACCACCTCGGCGGCCGATCTGCCCTCGGCATGCATCTCCGTGGGGATGCCGCGGCCGTTGTCGCGGATAGTGGCCGAACCGTCAGCGTTGAGCGTGACGCTGCATTCGGTGGCATGGCCGGCCAGCGCCTCGTCGATGGCATTGTCGACGGCCTCGTAGACCATGTGGTGCAGGCCCGAGCCGTCGTCGGTGTCGCCGATGTACATGCCGGGCCGCTTGCGGACAGCATCGAGCCCTTTCAAGACCTTGATGTTGGCGGCGCCGTAGTTGTCGGCACCATTGGTCTTTTTCGCAGGGTTTGCGCTCATCTCAGCAGGCGTCCTGTGGGGGGAGATCCGGTGGATCGGAGACTAACAAAATATGGGGATCGGCGCACGCGAAAAGAAGGCCCATCGACGACGAAATACATATGTTGTTTCAATAACTTATTGGCTTGCGCTTGACGGCGTTCAAGTGGCGGCGCCTGGGGCGATTCTTCCATCCTCGACTTGGTGAAACTGAGCCCTTCCGGCGAGGGCCGAGAACCCCTCCGGATCGGTGCCCGTCATCCAGGTTTGGCCACCCAGGGCCGTGATCTCGTCGAACAGGGCGGCGCGGCGCAGGGGGTCCAGATGGGCGGCGATCTCGTCGAGGAGCAGAATGGGGGCGCGGCCGTCCCGATGGCGGCGGACGTGCTCGGCGTGGGCCAGGACCAGGCCGATCAGCAGTGCCTTCTGCTCGCCCGTGGAGCAGACGCTGGCCGGCATCGATTTGGGGCCGTGGCCAACGACGAGGTCGGAGCGATGCGGGCCGTCGAGCGTGCGCCCGGCGGCGCGGTCGCGCTCGCGCACGGCTCTGAGCGTGACCGCGTAGGCGTCCTCCACGTCGACGGCGGGACTGTGCGCCAGGTTGGCCTCCAGCGCGCCGGCGATGGCCAGGTCCGCCCAGGGGAACGGGCTCTCGGGCGCCGCCTCGCGACGTGCGGCGATGGTGGCGGCCAGGTCGGCCACGGCGGTGGCGCGGGCAGCCGCAATGGCGACGCCGGTCTCGGCCATGATGCGCTCCAGGCCGGTGAAGCGGGCCTCGTCGCGCACGCCCTCGACGAGCAGGCGGTTGCGGTGCTGCATGGCGCGCTCGAACTGGCCGAGCCGGGTGCGGTAGCCGGGATCGAACGACGGGATCAGCCGATCGAGGAAGCGCCGCCGCTCCCCGGCCGAGCCGGTAAACAGGCCGTCCATGGCCGGGATGAGCCACAGCACGTCGATCTCGCCGGAGAGGGCACCGGAGCCGGACTTGGCTTCCCCGTCGATGCGCACGACGCGGCCGGAGCGTCCGCCGGCGTCGCGGTTGTCGAAGCCGGTGCCGAGACTGATGGCGCCCAGCGGCGTGCGCAGCGTGCCGGCGACGGCCCACTCGGAGCACCCGAGGCGTGCGAGCTCGGCGTAGGGTGCGCGGCGCAGGCCCTGACCGGCGGAGAGCAGCGAGACGGCCTCCAGCAGGTTGGTCTTGCCGGCGCCGTTGGGGCCGGTGAGCACCACGGGCTCGGGGCCGACGTTGATCGCCAGCTCGGCGTAGTTGCGGAAGTTGGTGAGTCTCAGCCGCTCCACCCAAACGCGCTCGTCCGGCACGTGGTGCGGCGTCGCGACCGCGGGGGTGGCGGTCGAAGCGGCGGGAGGCGGCATGAGGACTCGCGCGAAGGAAACCTTGGGGGCGGGCGTCAGACGCGCATCGGCATCAGAACGTAGAGCGCGCCTTCGTCGCCCTCGTCCTTCACCACCGTGGGCGATCCGGCGTCGGCGAGCAGGAATTGCGCGGTGTCGCTCTCGATCTGGTTGGCGATGTCGAGCAGGTAGCGCGCATTGAAGCCGATCTCCAGCGGCCCGGCGCTGTAGTCGGCGCCGAGCTGCTCCGTCGCGCTGCCGCCGCCTTCCGGGTTGTTGACGGAGAGCATCAGCGTGCCGTCACCCAGGTTGAGCTTGACAGGACGGCCGCGGTCGCTGGCGATGGTGGAGACCCGGTCGACCGCCGCCATGAACTCGGCGTTGCGCACCTTGAGGGACCTGTCGTTGCCCTTCGGGATGACGCGGGCATAGTCCGGGAACGTGCCATCGATCAGCTTGGTGGTGAGCGTGACGCCGCCGATCTCCTTGTCCGTGCCGATCCGGAAGCGGGCCTTGGAGGCGGAGATATCTATGCCCACCATGGTCTCGCTGGATTCGATCAGGCGATGCAACTCGTGCACCGTCTTGCGCGGCAGGATAATGCCGGGCATGCCGTCGGCACCGGAGGGCAGCGGCAGCTCGGCCTGCGCCAGGCGATGTCCGTCGGTGGCGACGGCGCGCAGCGTCTGCTGCCCACCCTGGGTGGCGGGGTGCACGTAGATGCCGTTGAGATAGTAGCGCGTCTCCTCGGTGGAGATGGCGAAGCGCGTCTTCTCGATCAGCCGCTTGAGGTCGCTGGCGCCCACCTCGAAGCTGTGGCTGAACTCGCCCGGCGACAGGTCCGGGAAGTCCTCCGGGGCCAGCGTCTGCAGGGTGAAGCGGGACTGGCCGGAGGCCAGGACCAGCCGCTCCTTCTCGTTGTCGCGGCGCATCTCGACCTGGGCGCCGTCGGGCAGCTTGCGCGCGATGTCGTACAGGGTATGCGCCGACACGGTGGCAGCCCCAGTCTGCGAGACGTCGGCGCGGGTCTCCTCCACCACCTCTCGCTCCAGATCGGTGGCCCGCAGCTCCAGGCCGCCCTGGGAAGTCCTGAGCAGCACGTTGGAGAGGATGGGGATGGTCGTGCGCTTCTCGACCACGCTCGTCACATGACCGAGGCCTCTAAGCAGCTCACCGCGATCAATCACCAGCTTCATGGTCAGGCGTTCTTTCTCTTGGTGCTCCTCGCCCCTGGGATAGGGTGTGACCCTCGGGGAGGGCGGGGCCTCATCGGCGGGTGGCTGCAAGCCGAAGCCCGCCGAGAGACTCATTTTGCGGCTGCGAGCGTGGACCGCCGCCGGTCCTTTGGCAAGGATGGTATAGCAACTCGCTGGGAATAAAGCAGCGGGCGGCGCCAGCTGCGCCGCCCGTGTCACACCTTGGAATAGTCGAGAAAGCTATCGCCTACCGGTTCAGCTGGCGCTTGAGCTCCTCGATCTCCTCCTTGAGATGCGGGTTGTCGCCGATCTCCTTGTCAATCTTGCGGATGGCGTGCAGCACCGTGGTGTGGTCTCGGTTGCCGAAGCGGCGGCCGATCTCCGGCAGCGAGCGCGAGGTGAGCTGCTTGGCCAGATACATGCCGATCTGCCTCGGCCGGACCACCGAGCGGTGCCGCCGATCAGACAGGATGTCGGCCTTGGAGACCGCGAAGTGCCGGGAGACGATGCGCAGGATGTCCTCGACCTTGATGCGCTTGGGCTCGATGCCCAGCACGAGGTCGCGGATGATCGCCTCGACGGCCTCCAGGGTAATGGGGGCGCGGGTCAGCTGCCACGTGAGATAGAGGCGGTTGACGGCACCCTCCAGCTCACGCCCGCTTTCTGTCAGGCGCTCGGCCAGAAGCTTGAGGATGGCAGCAGAGATCTCAAAGCCCGGGTCGGCCGTGCGCTTCTCCTGCACCCGCCGCTCCAGGATCTTGAGCCGCAGCTCCTCGTCGAGCTCGCCGATCTCGACGATCAGGCCCCGCTGCATACGCGAGCGCATGCGGTCGTTGAGGCGTTCGAGCTGGGCCGGTGGCCGGGCCGAGGCCACCACCACCTGCTTGCCGCCGTCGAGCAGCGCATTGACGATGTGCTCGAACTCCTGCTCGGTCTTCTCGCCCTGCATGAACTCCAGGTCGTCGATCAGCAGGATGTCGATGGCGCGGAACTTCTCCTTGAAGGCCATGGCGTCCTGGCTGCGCACCGCCTCCACGAACTGGTAGCGGAACCGCTCGGCCGTGAGATAGAGGACCTGGGCCTTCGGCAGGCGCCGCTTCACCTCCCAGGCGATGGCATGGAGAAGGTGCGTCTTGCCGAGCCCGACCTGCGAATGCAGGAAGAGCGGGTTGAACTGGCGCGGCTCGTCGAGCACACCTGCGGCCATCTGCTGGGCGACGGTCAGCGCCATCCGGTTGGCGTTGCCCTCCACGAAGCTGGCGAAGGTGTATTTCGGGTCGAGCGGTGAGCCCGCGAAACCATTGACGCCAGTGGGCACGAACGGCATGGCCGGCATCGCCGGCCGGCGCGGGCCTGAGCCCACCGGCTCGGATTGCGGAACGGACCTGCCGTGGCCGGCCCGTGGCGTGGCCGCCGCCGAGCGACCGCCGGCAGCACCGTACTCCCGCACCACGATATCGAGCCGCTCGGCGCCAGAGAACTCGGCCTTGCAGCACTCCAGGAGCGAGTCGGCGTAGTGCGCCTGGATCCAGGTCTGCAGAAACTTGGTGGGGAGCGACGTGCGCAAGGTGCGCCCGTCGAAGCTCTCGAATTCCATCAGGTGGAACCAGGAGCCGTAGACCTCCTCGCCGAAGCGGGCACGCAACACCGCGCGCGCCTTGCCTCCTATCGGGCCGCCTCCTGGGGAGGCCGCTACCGCGGATACCGGGGAGCCGCCAGCTGGCGGTGGCACCCCACCTCCGGCTGCCAACGGCCGGTGTGCGCTTCCCGTCGTCTCCGGTCTATCAACCGGCGCGTCGACGTCATGAGAAACGCCAAGCGCATGCGTGCTGTCTGTCATTTCTTACCCCGCCGTTACTAAGCATTCGCCGCCTCCACGACTGCCGCCTTCGCAGTCGCTGTTGCGCCCTGTGCCTGCTCCGGCCCCGATGGCCTGGTTCGGGGAGGAGCAGCCACTGCGCGTCTCAAGTGGACGGGTGTGGGTTCAGCCCTGCACCCAGGGAAGGCCTTTGGCTTTCCAGCCGGCCAGCGTCCCCCTGTGGCGATTGGGATCGAGTGGCCCCTCGAATCCGTCCGCCACGTTACGGCAGCGGGAGTATCCCGCCGCAGCCATAGCCCGCGCAGCACCAAGACTTCGGCCGCCCGAGCGACAAAGGAAAAACAGCTCGTTGTCCTTGTTTGCGCCAATGGCTGCGAGCGCTTCGGTGAGCCGGTCAACGAACGCCGTGTTGCGCTGACCGCCAGGAAAATCCTGCCACTCGACCAGAACCAGCCGCTTGCCGAGAGAGGACAGTTCGGGCAGGCCAACGAAGGCCCACTCAGCACCCGTCCTCACATCGATCAAGACCGAGCCAGCGTCGCTCCTCAGTCGCGCCCATGTCTCTTCGACAGACAGGGACTCGATCTGCACTTCGCCACCCACGCCGCTCTCACCTCCACGCCGCTTTAGTACTAATGCTGGCAATACGACTCCGCCCCTGACATAGCGAAGAATTCGTTCCGCTATCTCAAGTACTACCCACTACAGAGTGCATCTTGCCGCACAACACGCAGCGTCGTCCGAGCTATGAATACTGGCCTGCACTCGGAGGGGCTGCAACGCATTACTCGCGGTCCTAAAAACTACGCGGTGCCGCGCAAGGTTTGTAGGCCAAGAAAGCCGAGCCGGTCAACCCGAGCGGTCCCGTAGCTTCGGGTAGCGCGAGTCTCGTGGGTGACCTAGCGGGTTGGGCGAAACCTGGGGAAAAACCAGAGTCATCAACTGGATTCGTCGTCATCCCGGGCGCCTTGCCCAAGTGACGGCTCAGTGACTATCGAATGTCGTTCAGATGCAAGATTTCTCTTCGCGCGGCGAACCAACTGCCGGCCGCGCGTTAACAAGTGGTGTCCGCTGGTGGGGCGAGAACGCTGGATTTTCAGCGATTTAGTCGATTGTCCCGCCGCGCCGGGGTGGATGGTATTGCGACATTTCTGCAACCCGGCGGGCGGTCAGGAAGGGCAGTAAAGAAATTGTTAACAACTCGGTGCGTCGGAGGGCGTCTCAGGCCGAGATTCAGGCCCGATTCAGGCCTGAACTTCAGGCCATCGCCTTCAGGCGCGAGTTGAGCCGCGAGACCTTGCGCGATGCCGTCTTCTTGTGCAGCACATTCTTCTGGGCCGAGCGCATGAGCGCGGGCTGCGCGGCGGCGAACGCTGCCTTGGCCGCCTCCTTGTCGCCCGAGGCGATCGCCTCCTCGACCTTGCGCACGTAGGACTTCACCTGCGAGGACCGGGATTTGTTGACGGCGGTGCGGCGCACGGCTTGGCGCGCAGCCTTGGTGGCCGATTTGGTATTGGCCATGTGTGTTGAGCTCCTTCCTTCACAACGGGGCACAATCAGGCGCTGCAAGCCCCGGCGCGGCACGCGCGGGGCTCTCTTAGACCGGGGTCTGAGATAACGTCAACGATGTCCTGTTGTCACTGCGATTCCAGCAGTGAACCGGATTCCGGCAGCCGATCTCAAATTTCGAAGATGAGGCAGGTGGTGGTGCCGTGGGCGAGGAGGGTGCCCTTGGCGTCGAGAATCTTGCCCTCGGCCGTGCCGGAGCGCCGGCCGACGTGCAGCGAGCGGCCCTCCGCGCGGATCGGTCCCGTCGCTGCCGTGATCAGGCGCACGAGGTTCACCTTCAGCTCCAGGGTGGTGTAGCCCTGGCCCTTGGCCAGGTTCGTCTGCACCGCGCAGCTCATGCAGCTTTCATGAAGTCATTGTTTTTCAATGGGTTACGCGCTTCTGGGCAGTAATTGGGCAGTGCGATTTTACGAGGTGGAATGGTGTGATATGAGGGTTGTTGTGCTGCGTCGGTGCGCGTTGAAACGTAGGGATGCGACGATGAGCTACGACTACGACTGGCGGAAGATGACGAACGTCCGTGAGGGTGAGTTCGAGGTCAGCGACGATGGCGTGTATCACGTGCCGAGTGGCACGATGTTCTGGGCGTTCCCAGAGAGCAGGGAGCCGCATCGGATCGACTGGGGCAAGGGTGATGATTGCGATGAGGAGGGTCAGCCGCTCTTCGACCAGGGCTACATCGACTACGTGGCGCGGGAGCTGCTGAAGGCGCGGCTTACGGTGGAGGCGGGGACGGCGGAGAACAGGCCGGGGCCGGACACGATGGGCCAGGCGCTGATCAAGGCAATCGAGGCAGCGAACAAGGCGTACCAGACGGACGCCTGGCAGAGGAAGTGGCCGGAAGCAGACCGGAAGGCGATGAACGTGCCGGAGGAGAAAGACCCAGGGCGGTACCGGAAGTGAGCTGATGGGGAAGGACTAGATGACAGTGCTAGCAGCTCCTCTAGTCTCTGGCAGGTAACACCTGTTCCCCCATCAAGTCGCTTCCAGGGTAGCTGTCGTCTAAGTAGCCAGGACCGTGAAGTTCGATCTCATTGGCCGCGATGGAAACTGTGAATGAGCGTCCGCAATCGGGGCACTCGCCGGAGCCGCTAATGCGTACCCATTTGTCAGTTTGGATAGTGTCCATAGTGTAACCGGCGATGATGCGACGGTGTGGGCATCGGCGAGTAAGCAGTTCGGCGTACCGTTGTTTAATGCGGTCCCAGAAACTTGGAGGTCCCATAAATACTATTTCATCGTTATTTGGCTTTGATTATAATCCAACCCCGTGAAATCGCTTCTTTCAGAAAGACGGGGGTTCGGTGAGTTATTGAACCGGGATTGCGAACATCAAGTGCAAAGGCGTACTCGCGCGTGGATATTTCGCCGCGTAGGAATGCGAGGCAAAGTGGAACTTCGTCTTTAGTGAAAGTGAGCTGGGGTGGGTAGGTGCGTGAGCTTCTCATAGAGAGGGCTCGGTCTAATAATGCTTGTTTGGCCATATGTTGACGTGTTTGGTTGATATTCCGTCAACATATCATGTGGTTGAGCACCGAGCAAGTTGCAGGCTGTGGAATTATATTCCACCCTCTTTTGCTCGACAGCGCACCGAGCTGTAACGAAAGAGAGCGAAATCAATAGGTTACAAGCGGGTTTATGCAGGGGCCGGAATGCTTTTGGGCAGTAACTGGGCAGTAATGCCGTTTTGTTCCGAGGGGTGCTGGAATAGTTTTTCGTTGCGGTCGATATGGGAAAGCGCGGTTAGCACAAAGGCATATGGAAACGAGTTAAGAGTAGTAGATTTATGCGCAAGGGCGTTTATTCAGCTCATGCAACTGTCGAGCAGGGTCGAGGCAACCCCGCCGTGCACCGTGCCGATGGGGTTGTAGTGGCGCAACGCCGGCGTCATGGTGAAGACGGCGAGGCCCAGCGCCACCTGGCTGAGCCGGAAGTCCAACGTCGCCGCGATCGGCGGTTGCGCCACGCTGCCCTCTGCAATGCGGCGCAGGAAGTCAAGGCCGCTGTAGCTCCTGATCTCGTCCAGCGAGGCGACGTGGACGCTCGCACTGCTCATGATCGCACTGGTCCCGCTCGCCTCGCCGATGCTCACCGTGTGGTCTCCCTTTGGTTGCGCAGCTCCGTCCGCGTGGTCTGCGCGCCCCGCGTGGTCCCCTGGGGCGTGCCAAGGGCAAAGTCGAGCGGGAGCGCGGTGGTGTACTTGATCCGCTCCATGGCGAAGGCAGACGAGACCTTCGCAACCTCCACGCGCGAGATCAGCTTCTTGTAGAAGGCGTCGTAGGAGGCGATGTCGGGCACGACCACGTGCAGGAGGTAATCGACATCACCGCTCATGCGGTAGAACTCGATCACCTCGGGGAAATCCACCACGGCGGCGTGGAACTTCTCCAGCCACGCCAGGGAGTGCTGGTCGGTCTTGATGGACACGAACACGGTAACGCCGGCGTTCACCTGAACCGGGTCCAGCACGGCCACCCGGCGCTGGATGACGCCCGCCTCCTCGAGCTTCTGGATGCGGCGCCAGCACGGCGTGGTGGAGAGGCCCACCTCCTTGCCGATATCGGCGACCGAGCGGGTGCAGTCCTGCTGCATGATCCGCAGAATCTTGACGTCCATCTCGTCGAGCATGACCTGTACCGGTTGCAAGCCGGGCCGTTGCCCGGTGTTGACCGCCAGCTGGAACATTTTTTCCTCTGGAGGATGAGATGGCTCGTAGCTTGACGTGTTTATTGCGTCAAGTCCGGAGTCGCGAGCGATATTTTCTCATCGCTGGCCGGCTCGGCACTCATCCGTGGGCATCGGCCGCAAATCCGGTAGCCGGCGGGAAGGCGCGCTCAGAGCATGTTGTGGGTGCCGTCGCAATTGGGCCGGTCGTCGGTGCCCTTGCAGCCGCACAGATTGAAGATGCCCGAGGAGTCGGCGACGAAGCGGTGGGGCTCCAGACCCGTGCCCTTGTGCGAGCCGTCGCAGAACGGCTGCTTGGCGGAGCGTCCGCAGGCGCACCAGAAGTATGCCCGGCCAGCCTCAAGCTTGACCTGGTAGGGGCCCTTCTGGGCACACATTGGCTCCTCGGCCATGGTTGCTCTCCCTTCGCTGCGCCCAGTCCGCGAGTCGGCGAACGGAAGCACACCTACACCAGCGGATCGCCGGGTGGAAGACTGGGCCAAGAGGGCTTAGGGGGCTCAGACGACGTTGAGCTTGGTCTTCTCGGAGATTTTCACGCCGTTGTCGTCGGTCCAGGTGAGCTCAAGCTCGCCAGGGCCGGGGACGCGCATGTAGAAGGACAGATAGGGATTGGCGGAGATCCCCGGATGCAGCTCGGCCTTGAACACCTCCGCGCCGGCGAAAGTGGCGGTGAACGCGTTGATGATGAAGCGGGGGATCGGCTTGCCGTCCATCTCCTTGCGCTGGCCCGTCTCCATGACGTGCGAGATCAGCGTCTTGACCTCGATCACGTCGCCGACCTTGGCACTCTCGGGCAGCCTGATGCGCGGCCTCGTCATGTCCCGTCCCCTACCCCGTCTACCCGCCGCAACCGCCGATGGTGACCTTCACGGCCCGGCGCGCCATCAGGAACTTGCCGTCGCTCATCTCGGCGAGGCCGATCACGTCCTGCGTGCGGGCGAGGCGCATGCGACTCGCGACGAACGCCCGGCCTGACAGCGGCGTGAAGCGGAAGGAGGCCACGCTCGGCTGTGGGTTGGCCGTGGCGATGACATGAATGGCCTTTACATGGTCCTTATCGGTCATCGGGCCGTCGAATCCGATCGAGAACGGCACCATGTTGCCGTTCTCGGCGATCTCCGGCAGCTCGAAGGCGAAGCGGCTGTCGGTGGCCGGCTTGGCATCGCCCGCAACCTTCTTCACCGCCTCCTCCCAGGAGGGAGCGTCTTGCGCGGCAACCCGGGTTGCGGTCAGGAAGGGCGCAATGGCAGCGACGGCGCCCGCCCCGAGAACGAATGCGCGCCGATTTAACACTGAGTTGTCCATGTCGAGCTGGGTTGCAGGATTTGCTTCCAGGTAGCACATGAACGGCCCGACACGCAACGCACTTCCCGGTGAAAACGTGGCGCGGAGAGCCGGGGCATCTGCGGTCGAGGCGAGGCGGGGCACGCCGGTGAAACGCTATGCCCGCGATGGCTGGAGCGGCAGCAGGCGAAGCGCGCGACGGGCGCTTGTGCCGCGATATCCTTGCTGCAATCAAGTTCATGCGGAAGGCTTCCGGACCCGGCAGCGCCGACGGAGGTTTCAGGGGACAAGGACGGCAGTATAAATTGATCGGGACGACGGGACCGGCGGCGGGTGCAGACGGCCGTTGCCGACAGCACCATGAAAGGAGAGGGCATGCCTGGGCCGTCGAGACGGGATCTGGGGAGGATGGCGGCGGCGGCCGGCGCCGGCCTGGCCGCGGCGTCCTGGCTGCGCTCCTTCGCCATCGCACGCACCGAGGCGAAGGTGGTGATCGTCGGCGGCGGGGCCGGCGGGGCGACGGTGGCACATACCCTGAAGGCAGGCGCGCCAGACCTCGATGTGACCCTGATAGAGGCCAACCCCATCTACAGCTCGTGCTTCTTCTCCAACCTCTACCTGGGCGGCATCCGGCCCCTGGAGTCGCTCAATCACAGCTACGCGGGGCTGCATCGGTTGAGCGTCTGGGTGGTGCACGACTTCGCCATCGACGTGGACCCGGTCCGCAGGACGGTCAGGACGCGCGGCGGCCGCACCTACAGCTACGACCGCCTGGTGCTCTCGCCCGGCATCGATATCAAGTACGACTCCATCCCCGGCTACTCGCGCGAGGCGGCCCGCGTTATGCCGCACGCCTATACCACCGAGGCCGCTCCGAAACGGCTGCTGAAACGGCAGCTGCAGCAGATGCGTGACGGCGGCACCGTGGTGATGGCGATGCCGCGCGAGCCGTACCGTTGCCCTTCGGCCCCCTACGAGCGGGCGTGCATGATCGCGCACTATCTCAAGACCCGGAAGCCCAGGTCGAAGCTCGTCATCCTCGATCCCAAGCGGGGGTTCTCCAAGCAGGCTCTGTTCGTCGAGGCCTTCGCCAGACACTACAAGGGCATCGTCGAGCTGAGCCTCTCCAGCGCGGCCGACGACTTCGGGATCGCCAGCGTCAATCCGCGGACCAGGGAGATCGTCACCCACTCGGGCAGGAGGCTGCGGCCGGACGTGGCCAACATCATACCGCAGCAGCGCGCCGGCGAGATCGCCGCCAGGGCAGGCTGCACGGAGGGCGACTGGTGCCCGGTGCATCCGCAGAGCTTCCTGTCGCGCACGGCGCCCGACATCCACGTGCTGGGGGATGCGGCCGTCGCCGACGATATGCCGAAGTCGGCGTTCTCGGCCCATAGCGAGGCGAAGGCGGTGGCGGCCGATATTCTGGCATCGCTGGCGAAGGTGGAGCGGACAGAGCCGCACTATCGCGATGTGTGCTGGTCGCTGCTGGCCCCCGACGACTGCGTGAAGGCGGGCGCCGACTACGCGCCGCGGGGCGCCAGGCTCGAAGCCTCCGGCAGCTTCGTCTCACAGACCGGGGAGCCGGCCGAGGTGCGCAGGCAGAACTACCAGGAGAGCCTTGCCTGGTACGCGACCATCACGGCCGACATGTTTGCCAAGACGGGTATCGGCGGGCCGCTGCTGGGAGGCAGCGGCGCCGAGGCTCTGCCGCTGAAGCCCGATCCGCCAAAGCCGGATACGTCAAAGCCGGAGCCGCTGAAGCCGGAGCCGCCCAATCCGGAGCCGCTCCTCTCCGATCCCTGAGAGCCACCCTCGCAGGCTCCCGTCCGCCATAGCATGCGGGTAGGCGGTCGGACCCCTGGCCACGTGGTTCCACGAATCTCCTCGCTCGCGGCCAGGGGGAAACATCCCAAAACGGAGCGTCGGAGGAGGGGGGCTGTGACCGAATTGGAACCTGTCCCGTCAGTGCTCACGAGTCGGAGCGGTGCGGCCTATCGTCCAGATTCCAATTGCGGAAATTCCAGATTGCGACCAATGTATTGATACGGGAGGGCGCCGACGTTCGGCCCCCGGACCGGCCGCAGCATAGGGGCCGGGACGCGGAGTCGAGCTCCGGTCTACCAATCGCAACGAAATAGAAATTCCAGGGGAGGAGGACGATGAGCGGTGCTCTCCGCTTCAACGCGATGCACTTCATGCCGTATGTGCATCTGCCGGAAAATCACAAGGACTATAAATCCCTCTGGGTCAGCTTCCCGAACAAGTACTTCGACCCTGAGAAAGGGCACGCGCTCTACAACCGCTATTTGAGCGAGATGGTGCTGGCCGACAAGCTCGGCTTCGACGCTCTGGTCGTCAACGAGCACCACAACACCGTCTACAGCATGATGGCGACGCCGAACCTGATCGCCGCCGCGCTGGTGCCCCAGACCACAAACGCCCGTATCTGCGTGTGGGGCACGCCGCCCAACTTCATGCTGCCGAACCGCCTGGCCGAGGAGTATGCGATCCTCGACGTGATGTCGAAGGGCCGCCTCGAGATCGCCCTGCCACTCGGCACCGGCATGGAATACTGGTCGAACCCGGTGAACCCGGCCACGGCGCGCGAGAAGTTCAAGGAATCCCTCAAGATCATGCTGCAGGCGTGGACTGAGGACGGCCCGACCACGCATTACGGCCAGTTCTACACCTACCGCTTCCTCAACCCGTGGCCGCGTCCCTACCAGCGGCCGCATCCCCCCTGCTACATCGTCGGCACCGGCAGCCCGGAGACCATCGAGATCGCCGCGGAGCTGGGCTTCGGCTACGCTTCGGTGTTCGTAACCCAGCAGCGCGCCAAGGAGCTGAATGACACGCTCCGCCAGCGCGCCGCCCACTACGGCCACCAGCTCCGTCCCGACCAGTTCCCGCTGCTGACCTTCGTCTACGTCGCCGAGACCGAGGAGCGGGCGCGGCAGGAGTATGTCGGCCACCTGCAGAGGTTCTTCGAGGACTACGCGCGCACCACACCTCAGTATCTGGCGCCTCCGGGCTATCTCTCGGTGGACCAGCTCAAGCAGCGCGCGGCCATGGCCGACAAGATGCACGGTGGCTTCGACTTCGACGCCATCAGCAAGTCGTTCTTCATCGCCGTCGGCACGCCCGATCAGGTCGCCAACAAGATCGGCGAGTGGTCGCAGTGGATGAAGACCGACCACATCAACTGCGTCATGCACATCGCCGACATGCCGCACTGGAAGACGGTGAAGAACCTCACCCTGATGGCCGAGGAGGTGTTCCCGCGCCTGCGCGCGCGGGTGCAGCCGTCGCTGCGCGCTGCGGCCGAATAAAAGTCTGAACGGGGGAAACATGGGCAAATTCGCGCGCGAGACGTACACGGTCAACGGCGTCAAGACGGTCGTGTACACGGCGGGGAGCGGCGACCCTCTCGTCTTCTTCCACGGCGCCGGTACGGTCGACGGGTTCGACTTCGCGGAGCCATGGGCGGAGAGATTCAAGGTCATCCTGCCGTACCACCCGGGCTTCGGTGAGTCGGACGACGATCCGAGCTATACCGACCTGCACGACTACGTCATGCATTACCTGGAGCTGTTCGACGCGCTCCAGCTCGACCGGTTCAACCTGGTCGGCTTGTCGCTGGGCGGCTGCCTGGCGGCCAAGTTCGCCAGCGAGCACGGTCATCGCGTCAGGAAGCTGGGGCTGATCGCCCCGGCTGGCATGATCGACCCGATGAACCCGATCCTCGACCTGCTGGCGGTGCCGGGTGAGCAGGTGCCGGAGCTCTTGGTGTCGAACTTCGACGTGCTCAAGAAGCACCTGCCGGAGAAACCCGACCTCGACTTCATCGGCGACCGCTACCGCGAGGCGACCACGGTGGCGCGCCTGCTGTGGGAGCGGCCGGGCGATCCGAAGTTCATGCGCTACCTGCACCGCATCAAGATGCCGACCATGATCGTGTGGGGCGACGAGGACAAGATCATCCCGGTTGGGCAGGCGGAGACCTGGCGCCGGTTCATTCCCAACGCGGACATCAGGGTCTACAGGGGCGCCGGCCATCTGGTGCACCTGGAGCGGAGCGAGGTGGTGGACGCCTTGGGGTGTTTTCTCGGCTGACGCAAGAGCAGCCGGATCAAAACGCGCTCGACCGGCATGAAGCCGGCGGGAAGGCACCGGGGTCAGACCCCTCGCATCGAACGTATCGTCAAGAGCGGGCGTTGGAGGCGAGGGGTCTGACCCCGTACAAAAGGGGAGGTTTAGCCAATGGATCGCAGAACGTTCGTCAAAGGCACGGCCGCCGCCGCGGGCGCGTCGACCCTGTCGGGCCGGGTCTTCGCGCAGGCGGCGGCGCCCGACAAGATTCGCTTCGGCTACGCCATCACGCAGTCCGGTCCGCTCGGTCCGGGCGCGGAGTCCACCAGCATCTCCCAGTACAAGCTGTGGCAGAAGCGGGTGAACGATGCCGGCGGCATCTTGCTGAAAAAGTTCAACAAGAAGGTACCGATCGAATTCGTGAGCTATGACGACCAGGGCAAGCCCGACGAGTTGCTCAAGCTCACCGAGCGCCTGATCCAGCAGGACAAAGTGGACATGATGCTTGGTCCCTACGCCACGCACATGAACCTGGCCGCCGCGCCCATCATCACCAAGCACGAGTATCCGGTGATCATGACGACGGCCACCACGGCGAAGACCTACGAGCTCGCCGCCAAATGGCCCTATGCGTTCTGGAACATCTCCCAGCCCAACGAGTCGGCGCATCCCCTGTCCAACGCCCTCGGCCAGCTGAAGAAGGAGGGCAAGGTCACCGGCCGCGTCGCCGTCGTCCACGTGGCGCTGGAGTTCGGCGTGGAGATGCACGCCGCGTTCGTGGAGCAGGCCAAGAAGGACGGCCTGGAGGTGGTGCTGAGCAAGAGCTATCCGCTGGGCTCCGCCGACCTGCAGCCGCTGATCCGCGAGGCGATGGCAACCAACGCTGATGCCTTCGTGTGCATGAGCTATCCGCCGGACACCTTCATGCTGACCGAGCAGTGCCAGATCGTCGGTTTCAACCCGAAGTTCATGTACGTGGCGGTCGGCGGCGTGTTCCCGGGCATGAAGGACAAGTTCGGCAGCAAGGTGAACGGCATCCTTGTCTACGGCGGTGTCAATCCTGGCGAGCCCGGCATGGCCGAATACAACAAGGCCCACCAGGCCATGTTCAACCGCGGCTCCGAGGCGGGTGCGCTCAACGTGTACGGTGCCCTGCAGGTGACGCAGCAGGCGATCGAGAAGGTGGGCGAGATCGACCGCAAGAAGATCCGCGACGTGATCGCCTCCGATACGTTCCCGACGCTGTGGGGCGATCTCAAGTATGTGAACCAGCGCAACGCCAGCCCCTGGTGTGTCGGCCAGTGGCAGAACGGCGAGGTCGTGGGCGTCTATCCTGCCAACAAAGCCGGCGCGAAGGCGCTGCTGTTCCCGAAGCCGGCATGGTCGTGACGAACGCCCATCGCGCGCATGAACGCCGGGTCAGGCCGAGGTCTTCGGCCTGACCCTTTGTTTATCGCCCTCGGGGAGGGGCTGGCGTGCTCGAAGTGCTTCTCGGTGGTCTGCTCCTCGGCGGGATGTACGGGCTGGTCGCGCTCGGCCTCAACCTCCAGTACGGCGTCTCCCGCGTTCTGAACCTCGCCTACGGCGAGTTCCTGATCGGCGGCGCCTTCATCGCCTTTTTCACGGTGATGAGCCGCTGGCAGCTCAATCCGCTGCTCAGCCTGCTGGCGAGCGTGCCCATCGCCTTCGTGCTGAACTGGCTCATCTACCGCTGCCTGATGCTGCCGCTGGTGAAGCGCGCCCCGGACCAGGATGCGCTCGATGCCGACGTGGTGCTCGTCACGTTCGGCCTGTTCTTCGTGCTGCAGGGGCTGGCGCTGGTGGGCTGGAGCGGCGATCTGCGTGGCTACAGCTTCCTCGCGGTGGCCAATCCGTTCCTGAGTACTCACTTTGGGCTGATGATCGCGCAGAACCGCTTGCTGGCGTTCCTAGGAGCGTGCGGACTGGCGCTGGCACTGTTCCTCATCCTGCGCCACACGCGCGTCGGCTCGGCGCTCAGGGCCATGACCATCGATCCGGTCGCTGCCGAGCTGATGGGCGTGGACGTGCGAAAACTCTCGGCCCTGGCGTTCGCCGCCGGCGGGGCCTTGGCCGCGACGGCCGGAATGCTGGTGAGCACGTTCATCTCCTTCAGCGCCACCACCGGCGTGGAGTACACGCTGAAGGCCCTGATCGTCGTCATCATGGCGGGCGTCGGCCGGGTGACGGGCACGCTGGCCGCCGGGCTGCTGCTGGGCGTGGTGGAGCAGATGGGCGGCTACCTGCTCGATCCGGGTCTGACGCTGGCCATCAACTTCGGTCTGTTCACGCTGATTCTGCTGCTGCGGCCGACGGGGCTCTTCACCCGTGCTTGAGTGGCCGCGCAACAACCCATGGACCTGTATTCTGCTGGCGCTCGGCGTGCTCGCCCTGGCGCTGCTGCCGCAGCTGGCCTCGAGCTACGTGATCCAGCTCTGCATCTCCATCTACGCCAACGTGGCCCTGGCCACGGCCTGGGCGTTCTTCTCCGGCACCACGCGCTACATCTCGCTCGCCACCGCCGCCTTCTTCGGCATCGGCATCTATGCGCTCGCCATCCTGCACGAATATCTGCCGCTGCCGCTCGCGCTGATGGCGGCGGCGGTTGCCGGATTTCTCGTGGCTGTGCTGGTCGGCCTTTCGACCCTGCGCCTGCGCGGCGTCTACTTCGTCGTCTTCACGTTCGGCCTCACCGAGCTGATCCACCAGGTCGTCAACTGGGGGGCCATCAAGAGCCGCACGGTGACGCGCTACATCTTCACCGATGCGTCCCGCGTCGAGATCTACGAGACGCTGCTGGCCATCACGCTCTTCACCGTCGCCGCCAGCTGGTACGTGAGCCGCACCCGGCTCGGCTATGCGCTGCGCGCCATCGGCGAGGACGAGACCGTGGCGCGCCACGCCGGCATCGACACCACGCGGGTCAAGGTCCTGTGCTTTGCGGCCTCCGCCGCGGTCATGGCGCTGGTGGGCGCCGTGCTGACGCTGCAGTACCCCTATGTCGACGCCAGCATCGCCTTCAACAACACCTGGTCTTTCGAGGTGCTGATCGCGGCGCTGCTGGGCGGCCCTGGCCGTCCCTGGGGGCCGGCGGTGGGCGCTATTCCGCTGGTGCTTCTGAAGGACCAGCTGGTGGGCAGTCTCTATTTCACCATCGCGCTGGGTCTCTGCTTCGTCGCCGTGGTTTACGTGCTGCCGGGCGGCGTGGCCCCGCTGATCGAGCGCTGGTACCGCGCCTTCGATGCCGCGGCCCTGCGCCAGGCGCTCCGCACCGGCCGGCTGCCAGAGGGCTGGGGAGCGGGCTGGGGCTGGCCGCGCCGGCTCAAGCTCGGCCTCAAGGCCGGCCTGGCGCGGCTCAATGGGCTGTGGAGGCTGTAGGCCGTGGCGAGACCAGGGACCGGCGTGGCGCTCAGCATCCGCAACCTCCACAAGGCCTTCGGCGGGCTCGTCGCCGTGCGCGATCTCTCCTTCGACGTGGCCGGCGGCGCCATTACTGGCCTGATCGGCCCCAACGGCTCGGGCAAGACCACCGTGCTCAACCTCGTCACCGGTGAGCTGCGCCCCGACCGTGGCGTCGTCATCCTCGACGGGCAGGACATCGCTGGTTGGCCGCCGTTCCGCATCTGCCGCGCCCGCATCGCCCGCACCTTCCAGCTGGTGCGCGTGCTGCCCACCATGACGGTGCGGGAGAACGTTATGCTGGGGCGCATGTTCGGCAGCGCGCCGGCCGACCCGGCCCGCGCCGCCGCCGAGGCCGAGGCTTTGATCGAGCGCGTCGGCCTCGGCGGGCGTGAGGCGATGCGCGGCGCCCAGCTCACCTACATCGACCAGAAGCGGGTGGAGCTGGCACGCGCCTTGGCCTGCCGGCCGCGGCTCCTCCTGCTCGACGAATGGCTCGCCGGCCTCAATCCGACGGAGCTGCAGACCGGCATCGGCCTGATCCGCCTGATCCGCGCCGAGGGCATCGCCATCGTCATGGTCGAGCACGTGATGGAGGCGATCCGTGCGCTGTGCGACAGCGTGGTGGTGATGAACGCCGGCGAGCGGATCGCCGCAGGCACGCCGGAGGCCGTGCTTTCCGACCCGGCGGTCATGCGCGCCTATCTCGGAGCCGACGATGCTGCGGCTTGAGAACGTCTCCGTCGCTTACGGCAAGCACGAGGCGCTGCACAGCGTTTCGCTCGACGTAGAGGCCGGGCGCACCACGGTGATCCTGGGCGCCAACGGCGCTGGCAAGACCACGCTGCTCAACACCATCGCCGGCCTGGTGCGGCCGCGGTCCGGCGGGCGCATCCTGTTCGAGGGCCGCTGCATCGAGGCCGAGCCGACGCACCGCATGGTGGCTGCCGGCATCGCCCTGGTGCCCGAGGGCCGGCGCCTGTTCGGACAAATGACGGTGATGGACAACCTGCGCATGGGTGCCTACGCCCGGCAGGCGCGGGCGGGGGAGGAGCGCAGGCTGGCTGGCGTGCTCGCCATGTTCCCGCGGCTTGCCGAGCGCCGCGGCCAGCTCGCCAGCACCATGAGCGGCGGCGAGCAGCAGATGGTGGCCATCGCTCGCGCTCTGATGTCGGGGCCGAAGCTGCTGCTGCTCGACGAGCCATCGCTGGGGCTGAGTCCGCTCTTGGTGAAGGACCTGTTCGCGGCGCTCCACAAGATCAAGGCGCACGGGCAATCGCTGATCCTGGTGGAGCAGAGCGTGCGCCAGAGCCTGCGGCTCGCCGACTACGTCTACGTGCTGGAGAACGGCCGCATTGTGCGCGGCGGACGCCCCGCCGAGATCGAGGGCGATGAGGCGATCCAGAAGGCCTACCTTGGGCTCGCCGGCAGCCGTCCGCCTGCAACCTCGGCGGCAGCGCCGCCGATGCCGGCAGCCCGGCTGCCCGAGACGACTCACGCTATGAGGCGGGTGCGCGCCGCGGGCGGATTCCGGAACCCCCACGCGCGCTGCGTCGGCGCGGTGCCGGGCGCCGCCCCCGTCCGCCACGAGAAGGAGCAGGCGATGACAGGCGAGTCCACGTATTTCGCGCATGCGGGCGGCAGCGGCTTCTTCCATCCGTTCGCCCGCTCCGTTGGGCACACGCCCACTGTTGCCCCACGCGCCGCACCGACGCCGGTTGCCGCTGCGCAGCCTCCTCCCACCGTCCGACCGGAGAGGATTCCCACCACCGGTGGCTTTATCAACCCGCGCGCGATGAACCCGCAGGCGCGCCCGGAGCGGCTGTAGGCTGTAGGTTGGGTCAAGCGTGGCGCCAGCCGCGCGCGGATCCAACACGTGTGCGGCTCACATGCGTTGGGTCTGCGCTTCGCTTGACCCAACCTACGAGACAGGCCCGTTGTCAGGCCCAGGCGCGGTGAGTAGGTTCACCGCAAGAAGCATCCAGCAAAAGGCCAGAGCGAAATGCCCCAGCACCTGCTGCCCACCACCGTCGTCGGCAGCTATCCGCAGCCCGACTGGCTCGTGAACCGCGCCATGCTGTCGAAGAGCGTCCCGCGCGTGCGCATGAACATCTGGCGCGTGCGGGACGACTGGCTGGAGCAGGCCCAGGACGACGCCACCGTCCTCGCCATCCGCGATCTGGAGCGGGCCGGCATCGACATCATCACGGACGGCGAGATCCGGCGTGAGAGCTACTCCAACCGCTTCGCCACCGCGCTCGAAGGCATCGACCTCGCCAAGCCGGGGCAGGTGAAGTCGCGCTCCGGCCACCGCACCCCGGTGCCGCGCGTGGTTGGCAAGATCAGGCGCAGGGGGCCTGTGGAAGTGCGCGACATGAAGTTCCTGCGCGCCAACACGGACCGCACGACGAAGATCACGCTGCCCGGCCCGTTCACCATGGCCCAGCAGGCCATCAACGAGCACTACAAGGACGCGGACGAGATGGTGATGGACTACGCCGTCGCCGTGAACGCCGAGGCCAAGGATCTGGTCAAGGCCGGCGCCGACGTGATCCAGCTCGACGAGCCGTGGCTGCGCCAGGACCCGGACGCCGCCAAGCGCATCGCGGTCAAGGCCATCAACCGGGCGCTAGCCGGCATCACCGTGCCCACCATCGTGCACCTGTGCTTCGGCTATGCCGCGCTGGTGCCGGGCGAGACCAAGCCCGTCGGCTATTCCTTCCTGCCAGAACTGGCCGACTCGACGGCCGACCAGATCTCCATCGAGGCCGCGCAGCCGAAGCTCGACCTCGGGGTGCTCGCCGACCTATCGCCCAAGAAGATCCTGCTCGGTGTGCTGGATCTCGGCGACCTCAAGGTGGAGACGCCCAAGAAGGTGGCCGAGCGCATCCGCAAGGGCCTCAAGCACCTGCCCGCCGAGCGCCTGATCCCGGCGCCCGACTGCGGCATGAAGTATCTCCCGCGCGACGTGGCCTTCGGCAAGCTGAAGGCCATGGCCGAGGGCGCCGCGATTGTCCGGGCGGAGCTGTCGTAGGTTGGGTCACGGCCGCAGAGCCGTAATCCAACATGTCGAGGCTGCCGACGTTGGGTTACGCCGCTTCGCGGCTAACCCAACGTACAAATTGCTGGCTTGGAACGGCGGCATCTATCTACTGCCGGCGGCTTGGTGTTTCAGGGCAACGGCCAGGGCCGTTTCGTGGCCTTCGAGGCGAGGACGGCACGAAGTTGTGGGGCTACTTCGGCCAAACCGGCATAGTGGCCGCGCCCGTGACCTACGAGGCGGACGGCGAGCAGCACGTGGGGGTCAATGTCAACGCCGGCTAGGGTGGTGCCATTCCCAATGCGGCAGCAGCCGCCTATCCGACCCTGGCCTTCTGGCACGGCCAGCCCCTGCGAAATATCATAGGCAAGGTGAACTTGCGGCGCTGCCCTGGAA
>Ga0075431_100001294_pt1 | contig 22848 bp, 22 predicted proteins | sample RhiMetdeltSRZDD5_FD_75297 | JGI IMG/M metagenome (GOLD analysis project Ga0075431, IMG submission 75297) | Populus rhizosphere microbial communities from Tennessee, USA - Rhizosphere MetaG P. deltoides SRZDD5 | ecosystem: Host-associated > Plants > Roots > Rhizosphere > Soil | place: USA... | reverse complement strand
GTTCACCGTGGCGAAGGGACGGCCGAGCCGGATCACCTGGCTGCGGTCGTCGGCCTCCGGTTTGAGCAGAACAGGGTTCATCTCCACGCGCGGCGCCACGCCCGCCGCCTCGGCCTGCATGGCCTGCGCCCATCCCATCTCGCACCCGTCCGCGGTCACGTGGGCGTTGTTCGACATGTTCTGTGACTTGAACGGCAAGACCCGGAGGCCGCCGCGCGCGAGGAGTCGGCACAGCCCGGCCGCGAGCACCGTCTTGCCGGCATGCGAGCCGGTGCCCTGCAGCATGATGGCGGGCGGGAGCGCGCGCCTCATCCGAGCGCCCAGACGCCGAGCGCGATCAGCCCGACCGCCAGCCCGGCTGCGCCGGCGGCGACGCGACACGCGCGGGCGATGGTCCGCGCATCCGGCCACGGACCGGCGCCCAGCGTGTAGTGGCCGGGCTTGCTGAGCGTGACACCGACCGCGCCCGCCATGGCGGCCATGGTGAGACCGGCGTTGGGGCTGGCTGTCCGCGTTCCGTCGCGCCGGAGCGTGCGCCAGGCCTCGCGGGTCGAGGCGCGCGTGAGCCCGGCGCCGGCCACGATGGTCACCGCCGCGATGCGCGCGGGCACCCAGTTGAGCACGTCGTCGAGCCGGGCCGCCGCCTTGCCGAGATACTCGAGCTCGCCCTCGCGGTAGCCCAGCATCGCGTCGGCGGTGTTGACGACGCGATAGGCCCACGCCGCCGGAAGCCCGCCGAGCATGTAGAAGAAGAGCGGCGCCACCAGGCTGTCGGTGAGATTTTCGGCCAGCGACTCGACCGCCGCGGATCCGGCGAGCCCGGCGCCGAGGGCCGCGGTGGGCCGGCTCACGAGATCGGCGCCGAGGGCCGCGCGGGCGACGGCCAGATCGCCGCGGGCCAGCGCCGCCCGCACCCGCAGCACCGCCGCGAAGAGCCCGCGCGCCGAGAGGGCGCACTTGAGCAGCCAGGCCTCCACGACGAGGGCGACCATCGGCCACGGAGCGAGCAGCCGCTCGATCCCATGCGCCGCCACCGCGGCCAGCAGTGCGACGCCGCCGACCGTGACCGCGCCTCCGAGAAGGAGACGCCGCGGGCTCGCGCCCGCGAAGCGCCGGCGCCCCGTCGCGAGGGCGCCGCCCACCCACGCCACGGGATGCCACCGGTTCCGGGGATCGCCCAGCGCGAGGTCCATCGCGAGGGCGAGCAGCAACGCCGTCATCTCAGCGAAGCTGGAACACGAGCGGAAGCCGCACCAGCAGCGGACGCCGGGGAAGGTCGGGCGGAAACGGCGCCGGCTCGATGGCGCGCACCGCGGCCACGGCGGCCTCGTCCAGGGCGGAATCGGCGGAGGACACCGCGACCGCCACGCGGCCGACACGCCCGCTGGGCTCCAGCAGCACCTCGAGCTCCACGCGTCCTCCCTGCCCGCGCCGGCGCGCCGCGAGCGGGTAGACGAGGGCTTCCTCCACGCGCTGCCGGAATCGCGTGAGATAGGCCGCGTACTCCGCGGGTACGCCGCCGCGCCCCTCACCCGGCCGCGCCAGGGCGAGAAGAGCGCCCGTGGAGCCCGCGCCGGGATCGGCGGCATCGGTGCCCGATCCCTGTCCGGCGTCGCGCGACGCGCTCGTCCCCGGGGCCGGACCTGGCCCGCTCTCTCCCGACGTCGGGGGCGCGGCGGCGCTCGCGCCCGGTGGCGTCACCGGGACCGGCGCGGGCGGGGCGCTCGCGGTCGGTACGGGCGCCGGCTCCGGCATGGGCGGCACGAGTGGAGCCGTCGCGGGTGGCGCGATGGGCGCGGGCGCGCTCGGCGTCTCCGGCGCGGACGGCGCCGCCACGGGACCCTCCGCGCGCTGGGCCGGCACCGGGCGGGCGCCGCCGCCCGTCTGGCGCCGGCGCTCGCCCGACGTCACGCGCTCGCCGCTCGCGCGCGCCGGCGCACGGGGGAGGGCCGCCGGCTCACTCAGCGTGGTGAGATCCACATAGAGCGGTGTGGACGTGTCTCGAGAGAACATGCCGGGCAGCGCGGCCAGTGCCAGCAAATGCAGGCCCAGCGAGGCGGCGATCAGCGCGGGCCAGCGGCGACCGGCGCTCACGGGTGGCGCTCCCGCCAGTCGCGTATCCGCTCGACCAGCGCCCGCCGCGCGGCGCGCGCGATCGTCGCGCCCATCTCGCTCGCCGGCCCGCCGTAACGGGCGGAGGCCCCTCGCCCCGTCGCCGCGATGACGACGGCGTCGGTCGACGTGCCGGTGGCGAGATGGCCTTCGGCGTCGCGCAACCCGGCCTCCATGAGGGCGAGGGCCTTGACCTCGGTCACCGTCATGATCGCGTTCACGAGGGCGGCGGGCTCGGGGTCGCCGTCCACCAGCACCACGGTGTTGATGGTCGAGGCGGTCCAGCGCGCCGCCGCCGCGCGGCCCGCCGCGATGCGATTGGACAGGCCCACCGTCGCCACCGCCACCGCGTGGAACCCGCAGGCGGTTTCCTCGGCGATCACCGCGTGCTCGGTGCGGGCGGCGGTGAGCAGGCCGACCCAGGGCGCGGGCACGCCCGCGGCGCGGACGAAGGCGGCTACGAGTGGCTCGGGATCGGCATCGGGATGGCCCGTGTCCACGTGGAGATTCACGACCGCGCGCGCCTCGACCAGGCCTCCGCGCAGGACCGCCGAGGAAAGGATGCGCAGCGGCCGCTCTGCGGCCACCACCACCGCCCGCTCGTCGATCGCCACGCGGAGGCCCGGGATCATCAGAAGGAGGCGCGCGCCCCGAGCAGAAATGCCGTGCCCAGCGCCGGGAACCCCTTGACCTCGGCATAGTCGGCGTTGAGGACGTTGGTGACCTTCGCGGTGAGGTCGAGCGCCTGCAACACACCGTGGCGATCGAGCAGCCTGAACGTCCCACCCACGTCGATGCGCGTGTGGCCGGGGTTGAAACCCGCCGCCTCGGACTCGAACTGGCTCGAGACGATGTGGATCTGCGTGAAGAGTTGGAGCCGCCGGATCGGCTCCCAGGTGATGCCGATGTTCCAGCGGTGCTGCGGCTCGCGGGGAAGCCAGCGGCCCGTGTCGAGGTCCTCGGAGTCGGTGTAGGTGTAGTTCACCGAGGCCACGAGGTTCCGCAGGAGATCGACCTCCCCGGTGAACTCCACGCCGGAGGTGCGCGCCCGGGCGATGTTCACTGCCGCTACGAAGGGAAACGTGGTGATGGGCACGAAGCGGATCAGGTCGTCGAACTTGTTGTAGAAGAACGTGGCGCCGAGCCGGATGCGCTCCGACCAGAGCGTCTGGTCGACGCCAACCTCCCACGACAGGCTCGTCTCGGGCTCGAGCGACGAGTTGGAAAAGCCCGGGAAGAAGAGGTCGTTCAGGGTGGGGGCACGGAAGCCCGACCCGCCGCCGCCACGGAGCCGCGTGCCGGTCTCCTTGATGAAGAAGGCCAGCGAGCCGCGAGGCGTGACGTGGGTGCCGAAGGTGCTGTGGTCGTCCACCCGCACCCCGCCGGTGATGAAGAGCCGCTCGAAGAAGCGGAGCTGTTGCTCGAAGAATGCCGAGTAGGTGTGCGTCCGGGCCGAGAACGTCCCCTTGTTCTCGCCCTCCTCGTGGCGATACTCGAGCCCGATGGTGCTGGTGCTCCACTTCCCGATGTGGAAGGCGTTGATCCACTCCGCCTCCCGCCGCAAGGTATTGATCTGCGCGAAGACGGGGAAGTCGAAGTCGTACCCAGGGTCCGGGGGATCCTGGAAGCCCTGGTCGTTCTCGTAACGGGAGATGCGACCCCGGCTCTCCCACCACGGCACGGGCCGCGTACGCCCCTCCAGGCTCAGCACGAGGGTCTCGGACTGCTGCTGCTGATTGACGTCGATGAGGGGCTCGTCGGGCAGCGGGTCGCAGCAAACGAACTTGACGGGCAGGTCCGTGTCGGTACGGTTCCATCGCGCGATGAACGAGAGCGACGAGTTGTAGGGCAGGGTGAGGCCGATGCGGCCGCTCAGCGCCTCCTGGAGGGCGTTGTCGTTCTTGAACTGGCCGTTCGACTCCATGTACGACCCCGCGAAGGAGTAGTCGAGGATCTTCCACTGCCCGTAGCCGGTGCCGCGATTGACCCAGGTGGCGTAGTTCCCCGCCTGCTCCTCGATGCTGCCCTGGATCACCTTTCCCTGCCCCTTCTTGGTGATGATGTTGATGACGCCGCCGATGGCGTCCGCCCCGTAGAGGGTGGACTGCGGACCCCGCACGATCTCGATGCGCTCGATGAGATCCGGCGAGATGTCGGCGAGCTCCGCCTGCCCCAGCGTGGGGCTCTTCACCCGTACCCCGTCCACGAGCACCTGCACCTGGCTGGGGCTCGCCCCGCGGATGCTCACCGCTGTCGTCTTGCCGAACGAGCCCGACTGCCGCACGTCCACGCCCGGGACCCGGCGCAGAGCGTCGCCCACCGTGAGGTATTGATAGGTCTTGAAGTCCTCGCCGGGGATCACGGTCACGGCGGCGCCGGTCTCGCTGACCGGCGTGTCCACTTTGGTGGCGATGCTGACGATGGGGTCCACGTTCTTCGCTTCCGGCGTGGTGTCCTGGGCTTCTCCCCACGTGGGAATCACGGCCAGGAGAACTGCCGCGAGCACGATGCGCATGTCCGCTCCTTTTCTCTCGAAAGGGGGTACCGCGTGCCCCGGACAGGTCTCCTGACTCGTGGATCGTCGCGCAGGTCTCCGGCCTTCCCGGGATCGCTCCCAGTGGCCCGCGCGGCCCTTCGCCGCGCGATCTGGAGCCTGGCTCCCCACTCACAGTGGCGGGACCGTGCCGGATTCGGCTCGATGCGTCCGAGCCTGACCGGCTTCCCTTGAGCCGGGGCGGTGTCACGAACGGGGTGATCCCGGCGCGCTCACCTCCCCTCGGGCGCCGTCGGCTCGGGCCAGACGACGCGCACGCTCGGCCGTCCGCTGCGCGGGTGCTTGTCCACGGACACCGCGCAGCCGTAGACGACCCCCAGCACGGCCTCCTCGAGGACCGTATCCGGCGGCCCGAGCCGCGCGGGGCGCCCGTCGGCCAGGAGCAGCAGGCGGTGGCACAGGTGGGCGGCCAGGTCCAGATCGTGAGAGACCAGGACCACGCTGAGCCCGTCCCCCGGCTTCCGGGAGTGCAGATCTCGCAGCAGCGCGACGCACTCCGCCTGATAGCGGAGATCGAGGTGGGCGGTCGGCTCGTCGAGCACCAGCAGGCGCGGACGCTGGGCGAGCGCACGCGCGAGCATGACCCGCTGGCGCTCGCCCCCCGACAGTCGATCGCACGGCTCGGCGCGGAGCGCCTCCACGCCCACGGCCTCCATGGCCTCCGCGGCGATGCGCCGGTCCTCGCGCGACTCGAAGAAGCGCCCGGGCGAGTGGGGGAAGCGGCCCATGAGCACCAGCTCCTCCACCGTGTACGGGAACCCGGCGGGAACGTCCTGGGGCACCACGCCCACGCGGGTCGCGACGGCGGCACGCGTGAGCCGGGCCATCGGCTGTCCCTCGAGGAGGATCGTGCCGCGATCGGGGGCGAGCAGGCGGGAGAGGAGACGGATAAGCGTGGTCTTGCCCGACGCGTTGGGGCCGACCACCCCCACGATCTCGCCGGGGGCGACCGCGAGGCTGACGTTCCGCAGCGAAAAGGGCGGCCGGGCGCCGTCCGCTCCCCGCCGGGGCGGATAGGTGAATCCGACGTCGCGCAGCTCGATGACCGGCGTCATGGCAGGGCGCGGATGCCACGCGCACGCAGCAGATAGATGAAGAACGGCGCGCCGCAGAAGGCGGTGAGCACGCCCACCGAGAGCTCGGCTGGCGCGGCGACATTGCGCGCCAGGGTATCGGCGACGAGGAGGAAGATCGCGCCGCCCAGGACGGCCGCGGGCACGAGCACCCGGTTGTCCGGACCCAGGAGCATGCGGAGAGCATGGGGCACGATGAGCCCCACGAAGCCGATGGGGCCCGCGAACGCGACCACCGCCGAGACGAGCAGCGCCGCCCCCGCGAAGATGCGCCGCTTCACCGCGAGGGCGTCCACGCCCAGCTCGCGCGCGGCGTCCTCACCCAGGGCGAGCACGTTGAGCCGGCGCGCGTCGGCGAGGACGACGGCGACTCCCGCCAGGGTCACGAGGGTGAACACCGCCAGCGCGGCCGGCGGCACCGGTGACACGTTGCCCAGCAGCCACTGCACGATGGCGCCGAGGCGGTTGGTGTCGACAAGCGAGATCAGCACGGCGATGGCGGAGGAGAAGAAGATGCCCACGATGACCCCGGCGAGGAGCAGGGTGTGGACGGACAGCCCCCCCGCGGCCGAGGCGATCAGGTAGACCACGCCGCCCGCCACGAAGGCGCCGGCGAAGGCGAAGGCAGTGAGCCCGAGGGCCTCGAGCAGGCCCGTCCCCAGCCCGAACAGCTGCCCGGCGACCACGCCGAAGGCGGCACCGCTCGACACGCCCAGCACGGAGGGCTCGGCCAAGGGGTTCCGCGTGAGGGCCTGCAGGCCCGCGCCCGCGACCGCGAGCGCGCCGCCCGCGAGGGCGGCGGCGAGAATGCGCGGCAGCCGGAGATCGAGGACGACCACGCGCGTCACCGCCTCGGAATCCGGCCGCCCCAGGAGCGCGCCGATCACGGCGGCAGGCGGCACGCCCGCGCTCCCGACGAAGAGGGCCAGCGCCATGAGAGCGAGCAGCGCCGCCGCGAGTCCGCCCATGATCGCGGCGAGGCGGGCGCGCGCGCTCATCGAACGGCGGCGCTCGTGAAGGCGCCGGGATGAAGGAGCCGGGCGAGGATCTCGAGGGCGTCCACGACGCGGGGGCCGAAGCGGTGGAACAGGTCGCCGTCCACCGCATGGAGGCGCCCCGCCCGTATCGCGGGAAGGCCGGCGAAGCGTTCCCACTTCTCGCGCGCGTAGGGCGCGACGCCCGCGCCGTGTCGGGCGAGGACGATCACGTCGGGGGCGCCCGCCACCGCCGCCTCCACGCTGTAGCGCGGATAGCCCTCGGGTCCCTCGGCGGTCACCGAGTCGCCTCCCGCCAGCGCGATCAGCTCGGTCACCGCGGCGCCGCGGCCCGGCACGATGAGCGGCTCGGGCCATACCACGTAGAGCACCCGCGGGCGCGGGCGCGCCGCCACCCGGGTCGCCACTGCCCGGACCCGGCCCTCGAGCCCGGCTACCAGCGCGCCGGCGCGTGCGCGGCGGTCGGTCAGATCGCCGAGACGCTCCATGGTGCGGAAGACGTCGGAGAGACCGTGCGGGTCGACGAGATACACCGGCAGGCGGAGCCGTTCGAGCTGCATCCGCGTGTCGTCGCTGTTGCCGGAGCTTGTCACTATCACGAGGTCGGGTTTGAGCGACACCAAGAGCTCGAGACTCGGCGCGACCATCCCGCCCACGCTCGGCTTGGCTCGGGCGGCGGGCGGATAGTCGCAGAAGTCCGTGCGCCCCACGAGCCGATCCGCGGCGCCGATGGCGAAGAGCATCTCGGTGACGCCCGGAACGAGGGAGACGATGCGCCGCGGCGGTGCAGGGAGCGTGATGTCACGGCCCGTCCCGTCCGTGACCACGATCGCGCGGGCCGGTGCGAACGCGCCCAGACCCAGCCCCAGCGCGACGCCGGCGGCGAGCGTGCCCAGCGCCCTCCGGCGCGTCATCGACACGGCTCGCTCGCCTCGGACACGCCGGCCGTCTTGAATGTTGCCATCTCGGTGAGGATCGCGGCGGCCGCGCGCGCGAGCCCGATGCCCAACGCGGCCCCGGTTCCCTCGCCCAGCCGCATGCCGAGGTCCAGATACGGATCCAGGCCGAGCGCCGCGAGCGCGTGCGCGTGGCCCGGCTCCGCCGACCGGTGGGCTGCGATGACGTAGTGTCGCGCCGCGGGCGCGATGCGGACGGCGGCGAGGGCGGCCGTGCCGGCGATGAAGCCGTCCAGGAGCACGGGAATCCGGTAGGCGGCGCCCGCGAGGACCACGCCCGCGAGCCCGGCGATCTCGAAGCCGCCCACCCGCGCTAGCACGTCGACGCCATCGTCTCCGTCGGGCCGGTTCACGGCCAGCGCGCGCGCCACCACGGCCACCTTCCGCCGCCAGGTGGCGTCGTCCACGCCGGTCCCGCGCCCCGTGACCTCCGCGGGGGTAGCGCCCGTCATGGCGGCGACCATGGCGCTGGCAGCGGTCGTGTTCCCGATGCCCATCTCGCCGGTGCCGATGAGGTCGAGTCCGTCCGCGCGTTCGGCCTCGACCAGGGCCATGCCGGCCTCGATCGCCTGCAAGGCCTCGGCGTACGTCATGGCGGGCCCCTCCGCAATATTCGCGGTGCCGCGACCAAGCCGATACGAGCGGAGGAGGCCCGCCGCGTACCCCAGCGGCGCCGCCACCCCGAAGTCGGCCACCACCACCCGCGCCGCCACGTGACGGGCGAGGACGTTGACGGCGGCGCCTCCATTGAGAAAATTCTCGACCATCTGGGACGTAACCACCTGCGGATACGCGCTGACTTGCTCCGAGACCACGCCGTGGTCGGCAGCCAGGGTGAATATCGTCGCCCGCCCGGCGGGCGGCGGGCAGACGCCGCTCATCAAGCAAAGCGAGCGGGCGAGCTCCTCCAGCCGCCCAAGGCTGCCCGGCGGCTTGGTCAGCCGGTCGAGACGGCGCTGGGCCTCGACCCCGGGCTCGGGCGCGGGGGCGACGATGCGATCAATCAGCCTGATGGTCGGCTCCTCGACGGGCGCCGCCGCCCGCGGTGAAGGGCGGGCTCGACTTTGATGGCGAGGGGGATGCCGGCGACCATCAAAGTGACGCGATCAGCGACGGCCGCGACGCGCTGATTCACCTGCCCCAGCAGGTCCCGAAAGCGCAGCCCGTCGGCGGTGGGCGGATGGACGCCCTCCCCGACCTCGTTGGAGATCAGGACGAGGGCGGCCCGACGCTCGCCCAGGGGGCGGGCGATCTCGTCGCCGCCGCCGACGATCGCCTCGTCGGGATGCCCCCGGAGCATGCGATTGGCAACCCACAGGGTGAGGCAATCCACGATGACCAGATCCGCCTCGGCCCCGGCGCGGCGGCATGCACCCGCGAGATCCAGAGGCTCCTCCAGCGTGGCCCAACTGGCGGGACGCTCGGCGCGGTGGCGCGCGATGCGCGCGGCGAGGTCGGCGTCGCGCGGCTCCGCCGTCGCCACGAACGCGACGCGCCCCGGCCAGGCACGCCCGATCTCGAGCGCGTGGCGGCTCTTCCCGCTGCGGGCGCCGCCCAAGATGAGATGGGTCAGCGACGGAGAGACAACACCCGAAGTGCTCGCCGCGATCAACCGGACCCTCCCTCGAAGACCGGTATGGGGTTACCGGAGGTCGGGTCGGTCTCCTGGCTCTCGGATCGTCCTACTCCCCACGCCTTCCCGGCCGCGGCGCTGCCGGCCAGTGGCACTTCCGTGGGTTTCGTCCCCGATTACAGTGACGGGGTCGCGGCGGATTCGCACCGCCTTCCCGGTGGGCCCCGCTCGCGGGGCTCCCCGAACTCCCTGATCGCGCCGACCGTATCAGAGCCGGCGTGACCGCGCAAGCAAGGGCGTCAGCGGCGCGACGCGGGGATCTCCGCCGCCACCTGCGCGGCCATCGCAGGGTCGAGGGCGGCGAGCGCCGTCATCTCGCTGGCCGCCCGCTCGCGCGCCCCCGCCAGCGCGTAGGCCCGGGCCAGCCACGCGCGCCCGGAGGGATTGCGGGGGTTCATCTGGACGGCGCGCTCCAGCGGCGGCACCGCCTCGGCGAAGCGGCCCTGATCGAGCCGCGCCCGCCCGAGATTGATGAAGAGATGCTCCTCGTCGCCCAGGTCCAGGCCCTCGCGGAACAGCGCCTCCGCCTCGGCGGGGCGGCCCGCGGCGGCGAGCGCGCCCCCGTGATTCTTCAGGGACAGCCGGAGGCTCGCCACCACCTCGGGCGCGCCCGGCTTCATGGCGTTGGCGCGGCGCAGGAGCGGAATCGCGTCGGCGTAGCGTCCCTCCACCGCATAGAGGCGGCCGAGATTCGAGACCGCGTCGCGGAACTCGCCTCCCGACAGCTCGATGGCCTTCGCGTAGGGCGCCTCGGCCTCGCGATAGCGCTGCTGCAGCGCCAGCGCGGTGCCGAGATTGTTCCAGGGGCCGGGCCGTTCCGGCCGCAACGAGATCGCCTTGACGAACATCCGCTCGGCATCGCCGTGGCGGCGCTGCGCGAGGAACACGTGGCCCAGATTATTCCAGCAGAGCATGCACTCCGGATCGACGTCGATGGCGCTGCGCCAGAGCGTCTCCGAATCGTGCCAGACCCGGCTCTGCTGCCACGTGCCCGCGCTGAGCCCCACCACCACGAGGGCGGCGGCCGCGGTGACCGCCGCGGCGACGGGCCACCCCACCCGCCGGGCCGCGCGCAGACCGAGGGTCCAGGCCAGCGCGCCGCCCAGGAGCAGCGCCAGCCCCAGCCCCGAGAGGTAGCTGTAGCGATCGTGCGCCAGCTGATAGCCGGTGTGGGCGAGCCCGCTCACGGGCAGCAGCACGATGAGCGACTGGACCCAGGCGGTCAGCCCGGCCGGCCAGCGGCGACGCAGCAGCACGAGGGCCACCGTGATCAGCGGCACCGCGATGAGCGGCGCCAGGAAGGGCCACGCGAGCGGGTCGACGCGGACCGGCAATTCGTAGAGCGGCGTGAGCCCCACCGGCCACACGAACTTCCAGGGATAGAACACGAAGCTGTAGGCGGACATCGCCGCGCGCGCGGCCGGGCCGTAGGCCTCGAACCCGGTCCAGGTCGCGCCTCGCGTCTGGGAGAGCAGGGCGCCCACGGCGGCGAGACCGCCCAGGACCGCGAACGGAAGCTTTTCCACGACGAGGCGGCGCCAGCCCAGCGCGCTCCGGCGCAGCGGATACACGTCGAGGAGCAGCAGGGTGGCGGGAAGCGTCATCGACATTGCCTTGGACAGGAGCGAGGCCACGAAGGCCGCGAGGGCGAGCGCGCGCCAGCGGCCCGACAGGGTCCGCCCGCCCTCGACGCCCCGCAGATAGGCGAGACCGGCCAGCATGTAGAAGAGCGCGCACAGCACGTCGCGCCGCTCGGTGATCCAGGCCACGGACTCCACGCGCAGCGGGTGCGCGCCGAACACCAGCGCGGCCAGCGCCGCGCCGAGCTCGACGGGCACCCCGCCGTCGCCCAGCGCGGCCGCGATGAGGCGGCGCGCCACCAGAAAGAACACCGCGGCGGCGACAGCATGCACCAGCACGTTGACCAGGTGGTATCCCCAGGGATCGAGGCCGCCGAGCGCATAGTTGGCGCCGAGGGTGAGCCACGTGAGCGGGATCCAATGGCCCATCAGCGTCGTGGTGAACATCCAGCGGAGATTGGCCCACCCGAGTCCACGGAACCCCAGGTTGGTCGTGAAGTTCACGTCGTCGTCCCAGTTGACGAATTCACCCGTCAGCGTGGGAACGAAGGGTGCCGCGCTCGCGACGAGGACGACGACGAAGAGGAGGAAGCCGAGACGCCGGCGCGCGGCCGGAGCCGTCCCGGCGGCCGACGGATCGAGGCCCGTCACCGTTGGGTGATCCGCTCCAGCAGCCGGCGCTCGCGCTTGGTGGGCCGGCCGGCCCCGCGCGGCCGGTACATCGCCGGCGGCACGCGCTCCTCGCGCGGGGGCGGAGGCGGCGTCAGATCGTCGTAGAGGAGCGCGGCGGCCGCTCCCGATCCGCGACGCTCGGCGAGCGCTTTGATCCGGACGATACGGCGACCGTGGCGGAGGGAGATGTGCAGCAGGTCGCCGGGGCGAACGGCGCGCGCGGGCTTGGCGGCCTGCTCGTTGACGTCTACTTTGCCGCCGTCGCACGCGGTGGCGGCCTGGGTGCGGCTCTTGAAGAAGCGCGCCGCCCATAGCCACTTGTCCAAGCGCTCGGCGCTCATGCCGGCCCTACACTAGCACAGCGCCTCCACGGGCCCGCCGCTCCCCACCCAAACAAGCGAGCATCGCGGCCCGGGCATCAGGTATCCTTGGTGCGTCATGCGCCGCCGGAGCCTGATCCTCGCCGCCCTTCTCGCCGCGATGGCGAGCGTCGCGCTCGCCCAGCCCGGCACCGTGCCGGTGGAGGACTGGTCGAAGGCCCCGCTCGGGCACACCGGCATCCCCCCGGGCTGGCAGAAGCAGACGTGGGGCAGCCCCAAGTACGACTTCAAGATCGAGGCCGATGGGAATCCCCGCGTGCTTCACATGAAGAGCGAGAACGAGGGCTCCACCATCAGCAAGGAGATCAAGCTCGACATCAAGCAGCATCCCGTCATCCAGTGGCGCTGGAAGGCGGTGACCCTGCCGAAGGGCGGCGACTCGCGGAAGAAGGCCACCGACGACCAGGCCTGCCAGGTCTACGTCACGTTCCCCCGCTTCCCCCAATCCGTGCGCTCGCGGAACATCGGCTACGTGTGGGACACCACCGTCCCGGCGGGGGTCTTCGCGCCCAGCGAGAAGAACGGCACCGTACACTATGTGATCGTGCGATCGGGCTCCGCGGAGATCGGGAAGTGGCATACCGAGAGCCGCAACGTCTACGAGGACTACAAGAAGATCTACGGCGAGGAGCCGGGCGAGCAGGTCGGGGCGGTCTCGGTCGCGATCGACTCCAACGACACCCAGTCCACCGCCGAGTGCTACATGGGTGAGATCGTCTTCAAGAAGCCGTAGTCGACGCTACTCGGGGCCGGGGAAGGTGTCCGGCGAGATGGCGGCGGTGGCGCTGTTGAGGTTCAGCACGGTGGGCTTGTCCTTCTCCACCGTCACCCGGACGTCCCAGAGGGGCTGCTCGCGCGGCTCGATCGCGATGACGACCAGCCGGTAGCTCCCGGGCGCGATGTTCGGGAACGCGTACTTCTCGCCCAGCCGGGCGGCGCGGAGCGACCGCACGCTCCGGTTCTCGAAGTCCTCGCCGGTCAGCGTGAGCCGCACCGGAACGCGCCGGGTCCCCTGAGCGATACCCTTCCACTCGAGGGTGCCGCTCAATCCCGTCTGGGGGCCCGCCGCCGTCGGCGGCCGCGCATCGGACGTGCTGCCGGGGCTCGTCGACGCTGCCGCCGGCTCCTCGCGCAACGCCCCCACGCTCACCAGCCACTGGCGGGCAGTCTGATACTCCGGGGAGGTCCGAGCCGCGCCCGCGACGACATGCTGGAACTGGGCCACGGCGTCGGCACGCCGGTTGAGATGCGAATAGGTCGAGCCCAGGACGAACCGGAGGGAAAGATCGTCGGGTGTGGAGGCCAGCGCCGTTTCGTACTTCGCGGCGGCCCCGGCATAATCCCCCTTGGCGGCCAGCGCGTCGCCCTCCTCGCGGAGGACGACGGCCGGCGCCTTGGTGGGCTTGGGAGGCTCGGGGGGCGGCGCCTGCTGGCACCCGGCCAGGACGGCCAGGAGTGCCGCGATCAGGACGCCCCGTCGCACCTCTAGTTCTCGCGCCAGCTGAGGATCTTGTGCACCGCCAGCATCTGCTGGACCATGTCGAGGTTCTGCTTGCTCGAGCGGATGCGGAGATCGAGGTTCTGGTCGATGAAGAAGTCGAAGAGCCCGGACGACTCCGTGGGCTGGCTCTCCATGCCGGTCAGCGCGCCGTAGATCGTGGTGTTGCTGCCGCTCCGGAACGCCGCCGAGACGTACCGGCCGGTCACGATGACGATGCCATCCCAGCGGAGGTTACCATACTGCTGGAAGTCGCCGTCCTCGATGATCAGGATGCCCGCGCCCGTCACCATGTTGTTGAGGGTGACGCCCGCGAACGCCGAGCTCGTGTCCGGGTCACCCCGGAAGTAGACCATCTTCGGATCGGACGTCGTGCCGAGGTTCACCGTCTGGTTCATGCTGCAGCTGTTGGTGAGGGTCGGCGTGCTGGTGGCGGTGCTCGTGCCACCGGTCATCACGATCGGGCACGCCTGGGTGCTCTGGAGGATCTGGGTCGACGGGTTCGACGCGATCTGCTGGAGGAAGGTGTTCATGACCCCCGGCGTCAGGGAGCCATCGGGGCCGATGGTGTTCAGACCGGTGGTGTAGGCGCCGGTCGACTGGTGCTTGCCCTTCACGATGCCGAGCCGGGCGGTCCGGTTCGCCGCCTGCGTGGCCGCGCTGCAGTCACCGCCCGTGCACACGTCCGCCTTGTCGAAGGGCTGCTCCGCCCGCGTCTCGTACGTGATGCCGAGGTCCACCTGGGTCCCGGGCTGCACCTGGATGCCGAGCTTGTTCGGGTTCGAGGCGTTCTGGGTACCGTTCCGGTCGTAGTCACGGCCGTCGATGTCGTAGCGGTTGGCGTTGCCCGCGTTGATGTTGTTGTTCATGAAGGTGTCCGCCTGATACCCGGGGATGTTGACCGCGCCCGGGAAGGGCGGGATGCCGATCCGCTTCAGCGCCACCTGAATGGTCCGCGTGGCGCCCCGGTAGTTGCCGGTAGACGTGACGATCACGATGCCGTTGGTGTCCGTGAACTTGTTGCCGCCGTCCACGGCGCCCGCACCGTTGAACTTGTCGTCGCCGGCGAGGTTGTCGTTCCGGACGGTGACCGAATAGGTGCCCTCCGTCGTCGTCTTGGTGGGCAGCGGGCTCGGCGAGCCAAGCGTCGTCAGCATGGCGGCCGTGTTCTGCCCGCTCACATTGGTCGTCTGCTGATCGTCCGCGGTGTTCTGAACATTGTCGGGCCCGGCAAAGAGGTTCGGCTCGAAGCTGCCCGCGGCGGCGCCCGCCGGCCTCGCGGCGATCTGCTTGAACGCCCACTCGATGCCGGACTCCGCCATGTACCGGGCCCGCGCGCTCTCGGTGAGGTTCTGGGAGATCTGGGGTTCGACGCCCGACAGGGTCAGGAACGTGAGCACCATCACGGTGAGCGCGACCAGGCAGATCAACGCCAGCGGCAAGGCCACGCCGCGCTCGTTCAGGATGAGGCGACGCCAGCTGGACATCGCAGCACCTCCCACGCCCGAGCTCATTACTTATTCCTCAGGCGGATTCGATTCGTGAGGACGACTCGCGCGGGGTTGACGGGGGCGGTGGGGCCGGTGAACTGGCTCACCGTCGCGGTCATGACCACGGTGCGGACATTGGCCGCGGTCGCGGTCGTGGCATCGTTGATGTCGAGATACTCGAAGGCGAGGCCCTGCACGCCACTGATCAGCACCTGCGGCGTGCCGTCCACACCCGTCTCACGCCGGGTCAGGTCGGTCCCGGACAGCGCGTAGATCACCTGCTCACCGCGGGCCGTCCCCTTGACGGGGTCGGTCACGGTGATGGTGTTGTCGATCGCTCCGTTGGCGTTCCAGTCGTTCTGGATGGTGAGCCCGGTGGCCGAGAAGGAGATCACCGGGTTGAAGGTCGTGGCGCTGGACGGGTTGTACCCGGCCTCGCGGATCTCTTGGGAAATCCGCGCCATGGCCACCCGCCCGGCCTGCTGCGCCTCCACCTGATTGGTGCCGCGCTGATAGCTCTGGTTGCTCGACATGAGGAGGCTCAGCATCCCCGCCATGACGAGGCCCACGAGCGCGGTGACGACGAGCAGCTCGGCGAGCGTGAAACCGCGCTGATTGATGACGCGACGGAAGATTCTCATTTGCGATCCGTGAGGAGAGCGGAGAAGCGCACCTCGCGCTCTGCGGCCAGCACACCGAAGCCCACGACCGGGCGATAGAAGACCCGCACCTCCACCAGCTTGGTGTCGGCGAGGCCCCCGGGCGCATCGGCGATGGTCACCGTGCGCCGGTAGCCCGGCATGGCGTGGCCGTTGTTCGAGATGGCTCCGTACCCCTCGGCAGGATAGTTACCAGTTGTGACGTTGAGGAAATTGTTCAGGGCGCCGGCCTTCAGCTGTTCCATACGCTGTTCGGCCAGAAAGGAGGCGGTGGTCTGCTGCCGGCCCGCTTCGAGCCCGCCCACCGCATAGAGAAAGCCGGCGACGACCCCGACCAGACCGAGCCCGATCACGGCCGCCGCGATGATGATCTCGACGAGCGTGAATCCGGAGTCTTTTGAAAGCGCCTGCCGCAATCTCTGCATGAGCATGGTCTAACTCCTCTCCGCGAACTGGCAGCAAGAGCAGTGCCGGAACACAAGGTACTTCAAATTGCGGGAAAGTTTAAGAATTCGGAGGCCGTCAGCGGCCGGACACCCTGGCCCCCGACAATTCCCAGTAGGTGTCTACAAATCGCGACATTAACCCGCTCTCGTGCCGACTCGGCTCGAAGTGCTTGAGAACACGTTGGACGCGGCAGGGCGATCATCCGGGGTCGCGCACTCGGATGGTCAGATCGGCAACGAGTGTGGCGACACGCCGACACCCTCCGCCCGAGTCGCCTGGCTACGAACGTCGAGAGATCCAGACGCCTTCGAGCTGCGCCCCCCGGTCCATGGAGGTTCGCGGCTGATACTGACGCACCCACGGCGCCCAGCACGCGAACAGACGGGGCGCCGGCGTGAACAGATAGTGCACTTGATCGGCGGCGAGGCGCTGGATGTCGTCGACCAGCCACTTCCGATCCCGCCGGGTGAGCGCGCGCCGCTGCCCCTCCAGCAGCGCATCCATCCGGGGATTCGCCACCATGCTGCGATTGCCGGGGCGGCCCGACCGGTATGGGGCGTAGAGATGCCCGTCGACCTCGCTGGCGGCCGGCCCCGCGCCCCAGCTGGTCTCATCGGCGCGGCCGGGCTCTTCCGGCGCGGCCTGGAGATCGACGCCGATGTCCCGCAGACACGCGGCGAGGCGCTTCAGCTCGGCCATCGCCTCCGTCCCCGCGTCCGGCGCGACGCCGCAGCGCAGCCGGAGCCCCGCCGCGTGCCCTGCCTCCGCGAGGAGTCGCCGCGCCAGGGCCGGGTCATGGCCCAGCCAGCGCGCGCCGTCGCCGAGGGCCCGACCGGGCAGCTTCCACTCGTGCAGGGCGGCAGGAACGGGCCCGGCATCCTCGATCCCCTGCCCGTCGAGATGCTCGGCCACCCAGCGGCGGCGCGCGACGGCGAGCGAGAGGGCGCGCCGCACCCGGACGTCGTGAAGCGGCGGACGGTCGCAGCGAAGAGCCAGGCGCCGCACGCTGAGCCCGTCCCAGGTCGCGATCAGCGCCGTCGGATGCCAGCGTCGCGCCTCGAGCGCCTCCGGGCGCGACACACGCGCGTCGTGCGACGGCAGATCCACCTGGCCCGCGCGGAAAAGCGACAGTTGGGTGGCCCGGTCCGTGATGAAGAGCCACTCGACACGGTCGAGCAGCGGAAGCCCCTTCGCGTGGTAGTCGTGATTCCGGACGAATGCCGCCTTGATCCCCGGCTCGAAGCGCTCCAGCGTGAACGGGCCGCAGCCGATCAGCGCCTCCACGGCGTGGTGATCGCCCGCGCGGTCCTCGACCTCCCGGGGGAGGATGGCGGTCCAGGGCTCCGCGAGGCTCGACAGGAACGGCGCGAAGGGCTCCGTGAGATGCACGCGGACGAGGTGGCGGTTCGGGGCTTCCACCGCTTCCACCGGCCCGAGCAGGCCCGCGTGCGGCGACCGCCGCAGCACGCGCTCGAGCGAGTACTTTACGTCGGCCGCGACCACCTCGCGCCCCCGAACGGGCGTCCTGTTCTCCCATCGCACGCCGGGCCGAAGCGTGAGGGTCTGCAGTCGGCCATCACGAGACGACTCGACCTTGAGGGCGAGGTCGGGGATCAGCGCGGACTCCCCCGCCCGCGCTCCCGCGCCGAGCTTGAACAGCGTGCGCCGTACGAGCGATGAGACCAGGGCCGTCGCCTCGGCCGGGCTCAGGTGGGGATCGAAGCTCCCAGGCTCGATCCCGATGGCCTTCAGCGTCCCGCCCCGTCGCGGCGATTCCGCGGCGCCCGCACGGGGCGCGCTTCCCGCCGCGAGCGCCCCCGCCGCGGCGGACAGGAAGCGACGGCGGTCCATCAGGCCTGCGCCCCCACGGCGAGCGGCGGCGGCAACTCGGCCGACTCGTCGTGGTTCAGCAGCGACAGCGACCACGGCGCTCCGGCCGGTCGCTCGAGCACGGAGAGGCCCGCGTAGTCTTGCCCCAGGGCGAGGAGGCGGTCGAGCGGCATGCCCAGGGCCCGGCACAGGATGGCGCGGTTGCTCCCGCCGTGCGCGACAATGGCCACCCGCTCGCCCTCGTGTGCGGCCACGATGTCCTCGAAGGCTGCCCATGCGCGCCCCGCCACCTGGTCCAGGTTCTCGCCGCCGGGGAACTGAAAGCGCCCGACGTCTGCCATCCAGGCGGCAAAGGCCTCGGGCGCCCGCGCGCGAATCTCCTCCGCGGTGAGACCTTCCCATCGGCCCATGGCGAACTCGCGAAGGCCCGCCAGCGGGACGGTGCGAAGGCCGTGCGGCGCGGCGACGATATCAGCGCTCTGCCGCGTGCGGAGGAGGTCGCTCGAGTACACGGCCCGCAGAGCCACCGGCGCGAGCCGGCGCGCCACCGCGGCGATCTGCGTCTCACCCCGCGGCGAGAGCGGCACGTCGAGATGGCCGATGAAGCGGCGGGTCTCGGCGCCCACGACCGCCCCGTGGCGAACCAGGTAGACGACGGTGCCCATCTAGGCGGCCAGTCGCGTGTGCGCGGCGGCGGCCAGGAGCACGCCCAGCTCGCCGAGCTCCACCGCGGCGCCGAGGCCATCGCCGGTGATGCCTCCGAGCCGGCGCGCCACCAGGGCCGCCCCAAGGAGTGCCAGCGCCAGCCCGGCTCCGACCGCCGCCATCCCCCAGCCTCCGACGAGCACGCCCGCCAAGATCACGGCAAGCGCCCCGTACACGGGGCCCGCCGCGCGCGGCAGCGCGGCGACGAAGGCGCCGCCGAGGCCTGATGCCGGCGTGGCCGCGCGCAGGAGCGCGCCGGCGAGCAGCGGCGCGATCCGCCCCGTCATCGGCGCCAGCACCAGCGTGACGCCGCGGGGCCCGGGCGGCAGCTCGGCGAGGGCGACCAGAGAGGTGAGGAATACCACCACGAGCCCCAGCGCGCCGTACACCCCGACGCGGCTGTCGCGCATGATGGCCAGGCGGTGCGGCACGTCGCGCCCCGCGAGCCCATCCAGACAGTCGGCGAGCCCGTCGAGGTGAATGCCTCCGGTGAGCACCTTCCACAGCGACACCACCAGCAGCGCGGCGAGCAGCGGCGGGAAGAGCCAAGCGAGCCCCCGGTCCGCGGCGGCCAGGCCTACGCCCAGCGCGAGCCCCACCGGGGGAAACCACCACGCGGCGCGGCCGAGGGCGTTCTTGCCGGTGGACTCCCGTCCCGGCACGGGGACGATGGTGAGGAAGCGGGCGGCGAGGACGAGGTCCGGCAGCGCGCGTCGGCCGTCCACGCTCCGGCCGGCCTCAGACGGGGGTGACGGGATTGCGGCGGGCCGGGAACTCCTGCTGCTTGGACTCGGCGTAGGCGAGACGCTTGATCAGCTCACCCCGCAGCTCACCCCCGGCCACGATACCGTCTACGAGCATCTCCGAGGCGAGCTTGTAGATGTCCACGTCCTCGGCGTACTCGTCGCGCTTCTGCTTCACGTAGGCGGCGCGCTCCCCTTCGGGCAGCTCCATGATCTTGTTGTAGTACACCGCGTTGACGGCGGGCTCGGGACCCATGATAGCGACCTGCCCCTGGGGAAGGGCCAGCGCCGCGTCGGGCTCGAAGGCGGGCCCGCACATGGCGTAGAGGCCCGCGCCGTAGCACTTCCGCACCACCACGCAGATCTTCGGCACGGTGGCCTGCGAGGTGGCGAAGACCATCTTGGCGCCGTGGCGGATGATGCCGGCCCTCTCCACCTTGCTGCCCACCATGAAGCCCGAGACGTCGGCGAGGTAGACGAGGGGAATGTTGAAGGCGTTGCAGAGGTTGATGAAGCGGGCCGCCTTGTCCGAGGAGTCGACCATGAGGACGCCGCCCTTGACCTTGGGCTGATTGGCGACGATCCCCACGGCCCGGCCGTCCAGCCGCGCGAGGCCCACGATGATCTCCCCCGCGAACAGCCGCTTCACCTCGAAGAACGAACCGTCGTCCACCACGCGATCGATGAGCTCGTACATGTCGAACCACTTCCGCTGATCGAAGGGAACGATGTCCTCGACGGCGCGGCCGGGACGGGGCGACGCCCCGTGGGCGCGCGCGGGCCGCGCCCGGTAGGAGTCCGGCATGAAGGCGAGGTAGCGGCGGGCGAGGGCGATGGCATCCTCATCGGACGCGGCGAGCACGTCACCGCAGCCCGAAACCGTGCAGTGCATCCGGGCGCCGCCCAGCTCCTCGAGGGTGGTCTTCTCCCCGATGGCCATCTCGACCATTCGTGGTGAGCCGACGTACAGGCTCGCCTTGCCGTCCACCATGATGACGAGATCGGTGAGCGCGGGCAGATACGCCGAGCCCGCCGGCGAAGGGCCGAACAGGATGCAGACCTGCGGGACCACGCCCGACAGCTGCACCTCGTTGTAGAAGATGCGGCCGGCGTGATAGCGCCCCGGGAAGATCTTGATCTGCTCAGAGATGCGCCCGCCCGCGGCGTCCACCATGTAGACGAGGGGAATCTGCAGGCGCTGCGCGCGCTCCTGGATGCGGACGATCTTCTGCACCGTCTTCTCGCCCCAGGACCCCGCTTTAACGGTGTAGTCGTTGGCCATCACGCAGACGGCCCGGCCGCCGATCGTGCCCACGCCCGTCACCACGCCGTCGGCGGGCGTGTCGGGCTCCTGGTTGCGGGCGAAGAGGAAGTCCTCCTGGAATTCGGTGCCGGGATCGAGCAGGAGGGCGAGGCGGTCACGGACGAAGAGCTTCCCCTCCTCCTTCAGCTTGTCGCGGTACTTGAGGTGGCCCTGCTCGATGCGGGCCCGCTCGCGGAAGTAGCGATCCTCGCTCACGTGCGCTCTCAGCGCTCCGGGTTGGGGTTCGCCCACAGGATGATGATGAGCACTCCTTCGCCGTGCGGGGGCCCGCCCAGCACCGCGGGCGCCCCCGGCGCCACCGACATGATGGTGCGGAGCTCCGGCTGCTCGCCGCGGAGGAGCCGCACGCGCATGCGAAGGAGCGAGCCCTGCAGCTGATCCGGCGTCACCTCGAGATGGCGCGAGCCCGGGAGGGGGAAGCGCTGCTGGGTCCCCAGGGGCACCTCGGCGCGCTGGCGATCGAGGGTCGTGTAGTCGGTGTAGCGGAAGAGCGTGCGCAGCCGCGGCAGGATGTGGCGCAGGCGCTCGTCGGTCTCGGCCTCGGGGCTGACGGGCGCGGGCTGGGCCGGGGAGGAGGCCTGCAGCACGCGGATCCCGAAGCGAATCATCGGCTCCGCCGCGCCGGCTGGGGCGGGGCCGAGGGTGAGTCCGAGCCAAAGGAGCGCGGCGAGCATGGACCCGAGCGCCGCACGCAGCCGGCGGCGCGCGTTATGCAGCCGCGACATCACCGTCCCGATCGGGCAGTCGAGCACCTGGGCGATCTCACGATAGGACAAGCCTTCGATATCACTGAGCATGATAATCGTTCGTGCCTTGAGCGGCAAGGCATCGATGGCGCGCGCGATGCGCTCGCGTCGCTCCGCCCCCAGCGCCGCCTCATCCGGACGCAGCCCGGGATCCGGGGCGATGCGCGTCCACTCTTCCTCGGTCACCCGCTCGGCACCGAACGCGCGCGCCCGCGCGCCCCGCGCGCGATGCCGGTCCGTCGCCACGTTGAGGGTGATCCGGAAAAGCCACGTATAGAAGGCCGACTGACCCCGGAAGCGCGACAGGGACTGGTACGCCCGCACAAAGGCCTCCTGGGCGCAGTCGAGCGCCTCCTCGCGATCCCGCAACACTTGATAGGCGAGCCGCCAGACCCGCGCCCGGTACTTGTCCACCAGCGGCTCGAAGGCGGCGACGTCCCCCGCCTGGCAGCGGCGGATGAGCTCGCCTTCGTCCGGTTCCGCGGGAAGTTCGGGAGGACGGTTGGACGGGGGAACCGGGCCCGTCATTCACCGCGCGAGCGCGGCCGCACGGGGCGCCGGGCGCGCCGCCGGGCGGTGGCCCCTCCGCGCCCGGCGAGGAGCAGGGCGGCGTCGAGGCCGAGGCGGTAGCTCGCCGGGCCGAAGCCCGAGATCTGACCGGCCGCCGCCGGGGCTGTCACCGAGTGGCGTCGGAACTCCTCGCGCGCGTGGATGTTGGACAGGTGCACCTCGACCACGGGGAGGCGCACTGCGGCGATGACGTCGCGCAGCGCGATCGAATAGTGCGTCAGCGCGCCGGGGTTGATCACGATCGCGCCAAAGCCTTCTGCGGCCGCGCCCTGTATCCAGTCGACGAGCTGACCTTCGTGGTTGGACTGCCGGCACTCCACGCGGATGTCCCGCTCGGCGGCGTGGCGGGTAAGCGCTCGGTCGATCTCGGCCAGCGTGGTCCGCCCGTACACTGCGGGCTCACGGGTGCCGAGCAGATTGAGGTTCGGCCCGTGGAGGACGAGCACGCCGTTGACCGGCCGGGGCGCCATGGCCCGCGAGGATACACCCCGCCGGGCGGCGGCGGCAACCTTTGGATCAGCTACCGTCTTCGGGCGCTGAGCGCGCCGGACGGCTCAGGCGCGCGCGGTCGCTCCGAAGGCCCGGCGCAGCACCCCGCCCTCGGTGACGAGCCAGTCCAGGGTCGCCTCGCGTCCGAAGCGCAGGGCCAGCCGGCTCGCCTCGAAGCCCATCGACGGCCCGAAGAGGGGCGTGTCGCCGGCAGGCGGCTGCAGGAGATGGATCTCCAGGTCGGGGTGGCGGAGCGACAGCTCGCGCAGGCCCAGATCGAGCAGCCCCTGACTGTTGATCCGCCCCACCTGCTCGAGGATGCCGTACAGCCCCTGGCCTCGCAGGTATCGGGAGACAGTGGCGGATCCGTCGCTCCGGAGCGGGATCAAGGG
>Ga0075431_100001288_pt1 | contig 22906 bp, 26 predicted proteins | sample RhiMetdeltSRZDD5_FD_75297 | JGI IMG/M metagenome (GOLD analysis project Ga0075431, IMG submission 75297) | Populus rhizosphere microbial communities from Tennessee, USA - Rhizosphere MetaG P. deltoides SRZDD5 | ecosystem: Host-associated > Plants > Roots > Rhizosphere > Soil | place: USA... | reverse complement strand
CCGAGCGGCGGCTTGAACACCACGATGTCGCCCCGATCCGGGTCGCTGAAGCGGAAGCTCACGCGATCGACGAGCACGCGCTGCCCCACCTCGAGTGTGGGCACCATCGACTCGCTTGGGATCCGGAACGGCTTGACGAGGAACGCCTGGATCCCGAGCGCGAGACCGAGGGCGACCGCCACGATCGTGACGAGCTCGATGAGCGAGCCGCGGGTGCTCTGATGCTTGCTCTTGCTGCGGGCCACCGTGCCCCGAGCCCCCCGGGCTCCGTCCTAGTCCCGCGACTCGTCGCTGGACTCCGGCGCGTCCGCGTCCGCGTCTGCGTCGTCGCCGGAGTCGTCCGCCTGGGCAGGCGCGTCCTCCGCGGCTACGGTCTCGCCGGCCGGCGCGTCGCCCGGCTCGGCGTCCGGGGCCGCGCCCGCCGTCTTGGCGGCCGGAGCCTCCTCCGAAGCCGGGGCCTCTCCGGCCTCTGCCTCGTCCGAGACCACCTGCTCGGCGAGCTCCTCCTCGCCCGGCCGCGGCGCGTCGTCGGCAGGCATCGCGCCCTCGTCCACGAGGTCGCGGGCGCCGGTCCAACGGCGCTCGCGAACGCGGGCGCCGCGGCCCACGCGCTCCCGCAGGTAGTAGAGCTTGGCCCTGCGGACGTCACCGCGCGCAGCCACCTCGATCCTCTCGATCTTCGGCGAGTGGAGCGGAAACGTGCGCTCGACGCCCACGCCGAACGACTGCTTGCGGACAGTGAAGGTCTCCCGCGCGCCGGTGCCCTGACGCTTGATCACCACGCCCTCGAACACCTGCGTACGGCGCCGGGTGCCCTCCACGACCTGGAAGTGCACGCGCACGCGGTCGCCCGCCTGAAACGCGGGGACGCGGCGCAGCTGAGCGCGCTCGATGCTTTCGATGACGCCGGACATGATTTCGGGGCGCGAATCGCGGCGGGAGGCACAAAAAGGCGCGACCTCCCTGGAGCCGTCGCGCGTGGCGGCAATGGTAGCGAAGGAGCGGCGGGCGGTCAGACGGGCTCTGACCCTCCGGCGGATCCCTCCGGGCCACCCCGTTCCCTGCTTCTGGCGAGCCGCCACTCCCGGACGCGACCATGATCGCCGGAGAGCAGGATCTCGGGCACGGTGTGGCCGTGCCAGTCGAACGGCCGGGTGTAATGGGGGTACTCGGGCGCGCCCTCGAGCGCCTCGCTGAAGGACTCCTCGACCACGCTGTCCATGTGGCCGAGCGCGCCCGGCAGCTTGCGGATCAGCGCATCGCAGACCACCATCGCGGCCAGCTCCCCGCCGGACAGCACGTAGCGACCGATCGAGACCACGTCGGTGGCCAGGTGCTCGTGCACCCGCTCGTCGAAGCCCTCGTAGCGACCGCAGAGAAGCGTGAGCTGCTCCTCGGCCGCCAGCTCGGCCGCCAGCGCGTCGTCGAAAGGCCGACCGCCGGGCGCGAGCGCGATGGTCCGCCGCGCGTCCGTGCGCGAATCCCCGTAGCGCGCCGCGAGGGCCGCCTCCACCACATCCACCCGGATCACCATGCCGGCGCCGCCGCCGTAGGGGGTGTCGTCCACCTGCCCGGCCCCCAGCGGCGTGGTGGAGCGGAGATCCACGAACTCGAGCTTGTGGCCGAGCTCAATTGCGTTGCGCACGTGGCGTTGCGTGGTGAACCACTCGAACCACGCCGGGAAGAGGGTGAACACATCGACCCTCATCCGAGGAAATCCTTCCGCAGTTCGATCCGGCGGGCTCCGACGGCGGCGATCGCGTCCGAGACGAACGGCACCAGGGTGCCGTCGTCGAGCTCGAGGAGCGAGCAGGACGGGCCGTCGAGCACGCGTTGTACCCGGCCCAGGTCGCCCACCTCGAGTCCGACCAGGTCGGCGGCGAGCCATTCGTCGTCGCCCAGCACGTCCTCCACCATGAGCAGCTCGCCTCGGAGCGCGCGCGAGTCCTCGACGTCCGCGAGCCGCAGCAGCGGGCGTTCGTCGGTCCCGCCGCGGCGGGCGACCACGTGCTCGGTTGTCCCGATTACGAGCCGCGTGCCCTCGGCCAGCTCGTGTCGCGCGTCGTCGACCCAGAAGCTCCCGTCGAGGCCGTGCGCCCTGCCCACGCGCCCCGCGGTTACGAGGGTCAATCCACGACGTCGACGAGCACGCGCCGGCCCTGGCGCACCGCCGAGGCCTTCACGACCGTGCGGAGCGCGGCCACCGTGCGGCCGCCGCGGCCGATCACCTTGCCGGTGTCGTCCTCGCCTACGTGCAGCTCGAGGACGATCGTCCCGTCCTCCTCCTCGAACGACTCCACGCTCACCTCGTCCGGGCGGTCGACGAGCGACCGGGCGAGATACGCGAGGAGGTCCTCCACTACTGCGAGTCGGCGTCGGGCTGGGGCTCGGCGTCGAGCTGGGGCTCGGCGGCATCGGGCTGAGCCTCGGCGGCGTCGGCGTCAGCCTCCGGCTCGCCTGCCTCGGCAGGCGGCTCGGCAGCGGCCTCGGGGGCGCTCGCCTCGTCGGCCGCGGGGTCCGGCACCGGCTCGTCGCTCGCCTCGATGACGACGGGCTCGGCGTCCGCCACGCCCTCGGGCCCGGCGGCCGGGGCTTCCGGGTCCGGCTGGGCCTGCGGCTCGGGGGTTGCCGCCGCGGCGCCCACCGTGGCCGTGCTTGCGCTCTCAGGCTGGATGCCCTTGGCGTGGGCCTTCATCAGCTGCTTGACCGTGCCGGTCGGCTGGGCGCCGCGGGCGATCCAGTGCTGCAGGCGCTCCTCGTCGAGCACGATGGTCGATGGGTCGGTCTGCGGGTTGTATCGGCCCACGGTCTCAATGAAGCGACCATCGCGCGGCGAGCGCTGGTCGGTGACGACCACGCGCCAGATCGGATTCTTCTTGCTGCCCACACGGGTGAGCCTGACTCTTACGGACATAGCGGCGAAGGAGGTTAGCGACCGCCTGCGAGCTGTTGCAGGTTCGGCATCTTGCCGCGCGCGATCTGCTTCATCAGCTTCTTCATCTGCGCGAACTGCTTCACGAGCTGCGAGACCGCCTGGACGGAGGTCCCCGAGCCCCGGGCGATCCGGCGGCGGCGAGAGCCGTCGATCATGGTCGGGTTGGCCCGCTCAGCGGGCGTCATCGAGCGGATGATGGCCTCGAGGCGGTCGAGCTCCTTCTCGTCCACGTTCAGGTTGCCGAGCTGGGAGCCGACCCCGGGCATCATCTTCAGCAGCGATCCGAGCGGGCCCATGCGGCGCACCTGCTGCATCTGCTCGAGGAAGTCGTCGAGGGTGAACTGCTCCTTGCGGATCTTCTTCTCGAGCTCCTGGGCCTGGCGCTCGTCGATCTGGCGCTCGGCCTTCTCGACGAGGGTCATGACGTCGCCCATGCCGAGGATGCGCTGGGCCATCCGATCGGGGTGGAAGCGCTCGAAGTCGCCGAGCTTCTCGCCCGTGGAGGCGTAGAGGATCGGCTTGCCGGTGACCGCCTTGACCGAGAGCGCGGCGCCGCCGCGGGCATCGCCGTCGAGCTTCGAGAGGATCACGCCGTCGAAGGCCGCCGTCTCGGCGAACTGCTCGGCCACGTTCACGGCGTCCTGGCCGGTCATCGCGTCGACCACGAGCAGCACGTTGTGCGGCTTGGTGCGCTTCTTGACCTCGGCCAGCTCCTTCATGAGCGTCTCGTCGATGTGGAGCCGGCCGCTGGTGTCGATGATCAGCGCGTCACGGCGCTCCTGGCGCGCCTGGCCGAGCGCCCACTCGGCGATGTCCACCGGGTCGCGGTTCGTGCCCTGCTCGTACACGTGCGCGCCCGCCTGGGCGCCCACCTTCACGAGCTGGTCGACGGCGGCCGGGCGGTACACGTCGCAGGCCGCCACGGCCACGTCCATCCTGTGCTGCTCGCGCAGGTGGCGAGCGAGCTTGCCGCAGGCGGTGGTCTTGCCGGATCCCTGCAGTCCGGCCATGAGGATCACGGTCGGCCCGGCCTTGGCGAACACGAGGTCGCGACCCGAGCCGCCCATCAGCGTGGTGAGCTCGTCGTTCACGATCTTCACGACCTGCTGGCCGGGGTTCAGTGAGCTGAGCACCTGCTCCCCGAGCGCGCGCTCGCGTACGGCGTCCGTGAACTGCTTAACGACCTTGAAGTTCACGTCCGCCTCGAGCAGCGCCAGCCGCACCTGGCGCATCGCCTTCTTCACGTCGTCCTCGCTCAGCGCGCCGCGCGAGCGGACGTCGCCAAGCGCGGCCTGAAGCCGATCGGAGAGGGCGTCGAACACGCGTTGGAGGCTAGCGGGGCGGCCCGGGCGGGCCGGGTGGCTCGGACCCGGGGTCGCTCGGCGGCGGCGCGCCGGGCGGGCGGCTCTCCGGCTTCGGGATCACGTTGCCGATGTTGGCCAGCGCCTGGGTCACCTCGCTCGGGATGATCCACACCTTGTTCGACTCGCCCTGCGCGATCTGCGGCAGCGTCTGCAGGTACTGGTAGGCGAGCAGCTTGGGGTCGGCGTCGCCACGGTGGATGGCGTCGAAGACCTGCTCGATCGCCTTCGACTGACCCTCGGCGCGCAAGATCTCCGACGTCTTCTGGCCCTCGGCCCGCAGGATCGAGGACTGCTTCTCCCCCTCCGCGGTGAGGATCTGGGACTGCTTGACGCCCTCGGCGGTGAGGATCGCCGCGCGCCGGTCGCGCTCGGCGCGCATCTGCTTCTCCATCGCCTCCTGGATCGTGACGGGCGGGTCGATCGCCTTCAGCTCGACCCGGTTGACGCGAATCCCCCATTTGCCCGTGGCCTCGTCGAGAACTGTGCGCAGCGACGCGTTGATCGTGTCGCGCGAGGTGAGCGTGTCCTCGAGCGTCATCCCGCCGGCCACGTTTCGCAGCGTGGTGACGGTGAGCTGCTCGATCGCGACGATGTAGTCCGCGATCTCGTAGGTGGTGGCCTTCGGGTCGGTGACCTGGAAGTAGATGACCGAGTCGATCGACACCGTCAGGTTGTCCTCGGTGATCACCGACTGAGGTGGGAACGAGACCACCTGCTCACGCAGGTCTATCAGCGGCTTGACGCGGTCGACGTACGGGATGATCAGCGCCAATCCGGCGTCCAGCGTGCGGTGGTAGCGGCCGAGCCGCTCGACGATGCCGGCGCGCGCCTGGGGGACGATCCGGATGCCCTGCGCGAGCGTGATCAGCACGACCGCGGCGAGGACGATGAGAACGATCAGGGTTGCCATGTGCGAGCGGAGTCTCCTTTGCCGTCAGTCGCCGACGAGCGCGGTGGCGCCCTCGATCTTCATCACCTCGACGCGAGCGCCGGGCTCGAATGTCTCGTCCTCATCGTAGGAGCGGGCGGTCCAGATCTCCCCGGCGATCTTCACCTGGCCGCCGTCGCGGTCGACCCGCTCGAGCACCAGTGCCGAGCCGCCCACGAGCGCGGCGGTGCCGGTGCGCAGCTGAGCCGGGGTGCGCAGGTGACGCCGGGCGATCGGGCGCAGCACGAGCAGCGAGGCCAGCGACACCACGATGAACACGATCCACTGGATGCCGACCCCGGCACCGGCCAGCGCCACGATCGCGGCGGCCACCGCTGCGACCGAGATGGGCCCGAGGAAGAAGCTGAGCGTGAAGATCTCTCCGACCGCAAGCGCACCCGCCGCGACCATCCACCAGACCCATTCGTCCATGTGCTCTCGATCCTACGCGCGGGTCTGGACACCCGCCATGTCGAGCGCGCGCGCCACGTCGGACACCAGGTCGGCGGTGTCCTCGCACCCGGCAGAGAGCCGGATGAAGCCCTCCGACACGTCGTCGCCGGCCCAGCGGGCGCGCCGCTCGGCGGTGGTGTAGACGCTGCCGAAGCTCGTGGCGTCGGAGATCAGCTCAGCGGCGGCGAGGAAGCGCTCGGCGCGCTCCGCGGTCTCGAGGTCGAACGACACGACCATCCCGAACCCCCCGCGCATCTGCCGGCGCGCCGTCTCGTGCCCCGGGTGCGACGGCAGGCCGGGGTAGAGCACGCTCGCCACGTCGTCGCGCCCCGAGAGCAGCTCGGCGATCGCCTGCGCGCTGCGGCAGCTGCGCTCGAGCCGCAGGGCGAGCGTCGGCAGCGAGCGGTGGGCGAGCCAGGTCTCGAACGGCCCCGGCACGCTGCCGGCGTCCCGGCGCCAGTCGCGCAGGCGCTGCGCGCGCTCCGGGTCGCGCGTGGTGACGTAGCCGAGCAGGATGTCGGCGTGGCCCGTCATCTGCTTCGTCGCGCTCGTCATCGCGGCGTCGGCGCCGAGCTCGAGCGGGCGCTGCAGGAGCGGCCCGGCGGTGGTGTTGTCGACGACGGTGAGCGCCCCGGCGCCGCGCCCGGCGGCGGCGAGCGCCGCGATGTCGTAGACCTCGAGCTTCGGGTTCGAGGGGGTCTCGAGCCACAGCACCTGCGCGCCGCGCACGGCCTCGTGGAGCGCCTCGGGGCTCGCCAGCCGCACCTCCACGCCGCGCGGCTCGAGGTGGGTCTGGGCCAGGCGGCGCACGCCGAGGTAGCAGGAGCGGTCGATCGCCACGACGTTCCCCGGTCGCAGCTCCGTCAGGAGCAGCGCGGCCGCGGCGGCCATGCCGGAGGCGAACAGCACCGTCTCGCCCTCCTCGAGGCCGCCGAGCGCCGCCTCGTAGCGCTCGAGCGTCGGATGCTCGTAGCGGGAGTAGACGTACGGCACGTCGGCGGGGTCGCCGCTCGCCTGGAAGGGCGCCGCGAACACCGGTCCGGGCAGGAAGGGTTCGCCCTGGCCCGGCTCGGGGAGCCCCGCCCGCACGACTCGCGTGCCGTCGCCGCTCACGGCTCCAGGATCGCCTTCGCGAAGTCGTCGGCGTCGAACGGGCGCAGGTCCTCGAGCGACTCGCCGACACCGATCAGCTTGACGGGCACGCCGAGCTCCTGGGCGATGGCCAGCGCGATCCCGCCCTTGGCGGTGCCGTCCAGCTTCGTGAGGGCGATTCCGGTCACGTCGACCGCCTCCCGGAACAGCAGCGCCTGGCGCAGCCCGTTCTGCCCCGTGGTGGCGTCGATCGTGAGCAGCGTCTCGTGAGGTGCCCCGTCGGCCTGGCGAGCGACCACCTTGCGGACCTTACGCAGCTCGTCCATCAGGTGCTGCTGGGTGTGGAGGCGGCCGGCGGTGTCGCAGATCACCACGTCGTAGCCGCGAGCGCGCGCGGCCTCGATCGCGTCGAAGAGCACGGCGCCCGGATCGGACCCGGGCTCCCCGCGCACGATCTCGCAGCCCGCCCGCTCCGCCCACGTGGTGAGCTGCTCGGCGGCGGCGGCGCGGAAGGTGTCGCCCGCGGCCAGCATCACCTTGCGACCGAGCTCCTTCTGGAGGTGCCAGGCGATCTTCCCGATCGTGGTGGTCTTGCCGCTGCCGTTCACGCCGACCACGAGGATCACCGAGGGCTTGTCGGTGAGGGGAATGGTGTCCTCCCCGACGCGCGCGGTCTCGGCGAGCAGCTCCTGCAGGCGCCGTGACAGGTCCTCGCCGTCACTCAGCTCGCCGGAGTCCGCCTCGTGCTCGAGCCGCTCGACTATGGCGGCCGTGGTGGGCGCGCCCACGTCGGCGTAGATGAGCGTCTCCTCTAGCCGCTCGAAGGTCTCGTCGTCGAGGGACTGGAAGACCGTGGCCTGGAGCTCGGCTCCGAGCGCCTGGCGCGTCTTGGACATGTTGTCGCGCAGGCGGCGGAAGAAGCCGCGGCGCTCGCCGTCGCTCTCCTCCGGGGCGGCCGCCGCCGGGGCGTCCTCGCCGGTCTCGAACAGCTCGTGCCAGGTGCGGGCCATGGGCCCGCGAGGATAGTCGCGGCTACGCGGCTTCCTCGGCGCCGGCCGGAGCGCTCGCGTGCTCGTCGGCGGGCCGGCCGGCGAGGCGGCGCGAGACCACGCGTGAGATGCCGTCGCCGCCCATGCTCACGCCGTACAGCGTGTCGGCGGCGTCCATCGTGCGCTTCTGGTGGGTGACCACGATGAACTGGGCGCGGTCCGCGTAGCGCTTCACGAGCTGGAGGAAGCGGTCGATGTTGATGTCGTCGAGCGCGGCCTCGACCTCGTCGAGGATGTAGAACGGACACGGCCGGGCGAGGAACACCGCGAACATGAAGGCGAGCGCGACCAGCGACTTCTCGCCGCCGGAGAGCAGCGACAGGCGCTTGGTCGACTTGCCCGGCGGCGTGACCTCGATCTCGACGCCCGCCTCGGGCTGATCGGCCTCCGGAGTCTCGGCGTCTGCGTCGGCCTCGGGATCGGCCGCCTCGCCGCCCACCACCGGGCGCGGGCCCTGCTCGGCCCGCACGAGCCGCAGCCGGCCGCGGCCGCCCGGGAAGAGGTGCTCGACGACGTCCTCGAAGTTGCGCGCGGCCGCCTCGAAGGTCTGCTCGAAGGCCACGCGGATGCGGCGGTCGGTCTCCTTGATCAGGCTCTCGAGCTCGGCCAGCGCGGTCTCGAGGTCGGAGCGCTGAGTCTCGAGCTCCTCGACGTGCGCCACGGCCTCCTCGTACTCGCGCTCGGCGAGCGGGTTGACCGGGCCGAGCTGCTCGCGGCGGCGCGCGAGCCGCTCCACGCGCGCGAGCAGCGCGGCGCGCTGCTCGTCCGGCAGCGGCTCCTCGGCGGGCTCCGGCTCGAGGCCGAGCCGGCCGGCGATCGCGGTCAGCTCGCGCTCGGCGTCGGCGGCCGAGTCGCGCACCTGCTGGGCGGCCACCTCTGCGCCCGTCACGGCCTCGCTGGCGCCCCGGAGGCGGCCCTGGAGCTCGGCCTCCTCCGCCGCGCAAGCCCTGAGCGCGGCCGCGGTCTCCTCGCCCGCGGCGGCGCCGGCGTCGAGCTCCGCGGCGAGGGCTTCGCGCCGGGCTCCGACGGCGTCGCGCGCCTGCTCGATGGCGCGGGCGGCGCGCTCCGCGGCGGCCGCCACCCGGGCGTCGCGCTCCGCACCGGCGCGGAGTGCCTCGAGGGCCCGCGCTCGCTCGGCGCGCTCGCGCTCGATCCGCTCGGCCAGCCGCTGTTCCGCGCGCAGGTCGCCGAGCAGCTCGGCCCGCCTGACCGCCTCGGGACCGTCCTCGGGCGCGTCCCGGCGGCGGCCGATCAGCCACTCGGCGCGGCTCACCCGCTCGCTCGCCTCGGCGGCCTCGCGGAGGGCGCCGCGCAGCTCGCTCTCCGCCTGCTCGCGCGCGGCGTCGGCAGCGCCCACCGCCGCGAGTGCGCGCTCGAGCGCGCCGCGCGCCTCGGCCTCGGCGGCCACGGCGCGCTCGGAGGCGGCGATCAGCTCGTCGCGGCGGCCAAGCTCCTCGAGCAGGCGCTCGGCGCCGCCCGCCGGAGCCTGCGAGAGCTCTCCGGTGGTGCCGTCGAACAGGCGCCCGGAGCGCGTGACCGCCACGCCCGCGAAGCCGGCCGGGAGCTCGTCGAGCGAGACCACCACCCAGACGCCGTCGAGCAGGCGGTCGGCCAGCCCGGCCGCGCCCGGCTCTGGGCGCACGTGGGCGAGAAGCGGCTCTGCGCCCGAGACGGGCGGATCCGAGGCCTGGCGAGCCTCGCCCGCGGGCCGCCGCTCCACCAGCACGCTGCCCCCGTCCCGCCCTGCGGCCGCGAGCAGCCGCTCGCCGGCGGCGAGGTCGGCCACGACACCGGCCGTGAGGCGCGGCCCGAGCACGGCCGCGAGCGCAAGCTCATAGCCCGCCTCGACCTGCAGGCGCTCGGCCAGCGGGCGGGCGTCCCCCGCCGCCGCGCTTGCGCCGCGCACGAACTGGTTGAGCGCGGCGAGCTCGGCGCCCGCGCGAGCCGCGCTGGCCCGCGCCGCCTCGGCCGCGCGCTCCGCGTCGCGGCGCCCGTCGCGCGCGCCGTCGGCCGCCTGCTCCGCCGCGTCGAGCGACGCGCGCAGGTCGCCGGCGGACCGCTCGCAGCGCTCCAGCTCTGAGCCCGCCCGCATCAGCTCGCGCTCGAGCTCCTCAAGCTCTGCTGCGAGGCGCCGCTCGCGCCCGGCGTCGAGCTCGGCGAGCTCCCCCTCGATGGCCTCGATGCGCCGCGCGGGCCGCTCGTCCTCAGCCGACAGCGAGGCGTCGGCGGCGGCCTGCTGCTCGAGCAGCTCGATCTGGCGCTCGCGGCGCTCGCGCCGCTCGGCGGCCGCCGCGCCCTGTTCGCGCACGCGCTCGAGGCGCATCGCGATCCGGTCGTGGGCCGCTCGGGCACCGTAGACGCGGCCCTGGAGGCGCTCGCGCTCGCGTGACTGCTCGGCGAAGGCGTGCTCGGCCCGCTCGCGGCGCCGGCCGACTTCGGCCAGGAGCCGCTCGGCCTCGTCGCGCGAGGCCCGCGCGGCGCGGGCGCGCTCCTCCGCGTCCGCCAGCGCGACGCGCGCGGCGCGCGACGCGTCACGCGAGAGATCGAAGCGCGCCTCGAGCGACTGCCGCTCCAGCCGCGCGTGGAGCTCCGCGGCCTCCGCCTGGCGCTTGAGCGGCCGCAGCCGCGAGCGCGCTTCGCGCTCCACGTCGAGGGCGCGCGAGAGGTTCTCCTCGGTGCGCTCAAGCTTCAGCTGGGCTCGGCGCCGGCGCTTGCGGTGCTTGCCGAGGCCCGCGGCCTCCTCGATCAGCAGACGCCGGTCGCGCGGCCGCGAGAGCACGATCTGCTCGACCTTGCCCTGCGAGACCACCGAGTGCATCTCCTTGCCGAGCCCCGAGTCCGACAGCACCTCGAGCACGTCGACGAGCCGGCAGCGCGCCCCGTTCAGGCGGTACTCGCCCTCGCCGTCCCGTCCCAGCCGGCGGACGATCGACAGCTCCGCGTAGTCGCTCTGCAGCGCACCGTCCTCGTTGTCGATCACCACCTCCACCTCGGCCGCACCGGCGCCCTGGACCCCGTGCGCCCCGGCGAAGATCACGTCCTTCATCGATTGCCCGCGCACCGCCAGCGGCGACTGCTCGCCGAGCGCCCAGAGCACGGCGTCAGTGATGTTCGACTTGCCGGAGCCGTTCGGCCCGACGATCACGGACACGCCCGTGCCGAACTCGAGCTTGGTCCGGTGAGGGAAGGACTTGAAGCCCTTCATCGAAATCGAACGCAGGTGCACTAGCCGGCGGCCTCCACCTCGATTGCGTCAAGCGCTTGCAGCGCGGCCTCCTGCTCCGCGCTCTTCTTCGTCTTTCCCTCCCCGCGGCCGAGCTCCTCCCCCGCCACCTCGGCGACGGCGATGAAGCGCTTGTCGTGCGCGGGCCCCTCCTCGGAGACGGTGCGGTAGGCCACGACCTCGGCGCGGCGGGCGAGCCGCTCCTGGAGCAGCGACTTGTAGTCCACGGGGTGCTCGAGCGCCTCGTCAATCTCGTCGGCGAACGACTCCACCACCGCGGCCGCCGTGCGCTCGAAGCCGAACGCGAGGTAGGCGGCGCCGATCACGGCCTCGCACACCGACGCGAGCACGCGCTCGGACTCGACGAGCATCGCGGCGCTGCGGCCCGTGGTGCCGCTCGGCGCCGCGGCCTGCAGCGCCTCGGGAACGCCGAGACCGGATGCCACGCGCGCACACGAGGCGCCGCTCACGGCCTGCGCGCGGACCTTGGTGAGCCGGCCGGCGCCGTGGCGCTCGAAGCGCGGGAACAGGTGGGTGGAGACCGCGAGGCTCAGGACCACGTCGCCGAGGAACGCCAGCCGCTCGTAGGACTCGGGCCGGTGCTCGACCCACGACGCATGTGTGAACGCCTGCCGCCGAAGGTCGTCCGGCAGCTCGGCGAGCAGCTCCTGCAGTGACTCAGCGCTCGATCCCCGCGGCATGGACGGCGACGAAGTCGGCGGCTTGGCCCACCGTGAGGATCTTCGCTGCCTCCTCATCGGGTATGCGGATGCCGTAGCTGTCCTCGAGCTCGACCACCAGCTCCACCAGGTCGAGCGAGTCGGCCTCCAGGTCCTCCTTGAAGCGGGTGTCGTCGCGGATACGCCCGGCGTCTACCTCCAACTCGGTGGCCAGGTGCTCCCGAATGCGCTCGAGGACCTCCTCTCGGGTCATCGCTCGGCGACGCTAGCAGCGGGCGCGGACCGTAAGGCCCCCGCCGCCTCGAGCGCCGCCGAGGTGCGATCGACCATGTCCTCGTCGACCGCTCGCCGCGCCAGCCGGACGGCGTGCTCGATCCCGACCGGCCCGAAGCTGCCGTGGCCGACCACCACCGGCTTGCGCAGCCCGAGCAGGATCGCGCCGCCCACCCGCTCCGGGTCGAGATCGTCGCGCAGCTCCCCGAGCTTCCCGCGCACCAAGAGGCCGCCGAGCGTCGACACCGGTCCCGAGCGCACCCGCTCCCGGATCTGGACCCCCACCGCCTTCAGCGTTCCCTCGAGCACCTTGAGCGCGACGTTGCCGGTGAAGCCGTCCGCCACCATCACGTGGGCGCGGGCGGCGGGGAGGTCGAAGCCCTCGAGGTTGCCCACGAAGTTGAGGCCTCCCTCGGCGAGGCGCTCGTGCGCGGCGAGCACGCCCGGCGTGCCCTTGCCGGCCTCCTCGCCCACCGAGAGCAGCCCGACCCTTGGCTCCTTCACACCCACCACCGCCTCCATGAAGCTCGCCCCCATGTAGGCGAACTGCACGAGGTGCTCCGGGCGCACCTCGACGCTGGCGCCCGCGTCGAGCAGCAGCACCGGCCCGCCCGGCACGGGCATCAGCACCGCGAGCGCCGGCCGGAACACGCCGCGCAGGCGCTTGATCGAGATCGTGGCGGCGGCGAGCGTCGGCCCTGTCGAGCCCGCGGACACGAGCGCCTCCGCCCGCCCCGCGGCAACGGCCTGCGCGGCCTGGACGATCGAGGCATCGCGCCGGGACCGCACCGCTGCCACCGCCTCCTCGCCCGCCTTGATCGACTCCGGGGCGTCCACCACCTCGGCGTGAGGTCCTGCCCGGTCACCCAGCTCGGCGGCCGGGCCGAACAGCAGCGCGGGCACCCCGGACCGGGCGACTCCCTCGGCGACGGCGGCCGGGCCCTGATCGGCGCCGTTCGCATCGACGGCGATCACTGAGCGCTACTCGTCGTCGTCGGAGCCCCGCTGCTGCACGACGACCTCACGGCCGCCGTAGGTGCCGCAGCTCGGGCAGACGCGATGCGGCAGCCGCGGCGCGTGGCAGCGCGGGCAAAACCGAAGTCCGGGCGTTTCGATCTTGTGTTGCGCGCGACGCTTGCTCGTCCGCGAGTGCGACTGTCTCTGCTTGGGGACCGCCATAGCGGCCGGGAAGGATAGCCGGTGGCCTCCCGCCCGGTGTCTACTCGAGCTTCAGCTCCCGCAGCGCAGCCCAGCGCGGGTCGGGGGCGGACTCGTGCGCGTGGCCCGGCTCCGCGTCGTTCAGGTTCTCGCCGCAGACGGCGCAGAGTCCCAGGCAGTCCTCGCGGCAGACGATCTGGGTGGGCAGCGCGAGCGCCAGGGCGTCGCGCGCCCAGGCGTGCACGTCGAGCTCGTCCTGCTCGAGGTACGGCGAGCTGAGGTCCTCGCCGCCGCCCGGCTGGTCGATCTCGCGTGCGTCGACCTGCAGTGTGTGGCCGGCCGGCTCGAGGCAGCGCATGCAGGGTCCGTCGAGCGCGGTCTCGAAGCGCAGCCGCAGCGAGTACCCGGTGGTGGTGTGGGACGCGTCGAGCTGGGCCTCGACGGCGCCGCCCGGCACCTCGTAGCGCTCGCCCGCGAAGGAGAGCGGCTCCACCGGCACGGTGAGCGCGATCCGCCTGCCCTCACCCGACGAGAGGCCGAGCTTTCCGACGTCGAATGTCTGGGTGCGCTGTCCCATGGCTCGAGAGTAGCCTGGACGCGGTGAGCGACGGCAACGCCGAGCTCGTGAGCGCGGCGTTCGACGCCTGGAACCGGCGCGACCTCGACGCGCTCCTCGCACTCTGCGAGCCGGACGTGGTGGTGCGCTCGCTGATGACCGAGGCGGAGCGCTCGATCTACGACGGCGCCCCCGGAGTGCGCGACTGGCTCGAGTCCGTGCTCGATGTGTTTCCGGACTGGCAGCCGATCCCGCGGTGGGTCGACGACTATGGCGACGCCCTCGTGGTGTGCTTCCACGTGAACGCCACCGCCCGCAACAGCGGCATCCCGCTCGATCAGGACTTCTGGCTCGCGACGCGGCTCTCCGAGGCGGGGCGGCTGCGCTTCTGGGGCTTCTTCCGAACCGAGGAGCTGGCCCGCGAGGCCGCGGGCGTCGGCGGTTACGGGCGGCCGATGAGCTCGACCCGGTAGCCGTCCGGGTCCCGCACGAAGCAGATCATCGGCCCCTCGGTGCGTCCGCCCGGGCGGTAGGGCGGCTTCTCGGGCTCGATCCCGTCGCCGGCCAGCGCCGACAGCGTGCCGTCGAGGTCGTCGACGGCGAGCGCGATGTGGTTGTAGCCGGTGCCGAGGTCGTACGAGTCGACGCCGTTGTTGTAGGTCAGCTCGAGCACCTCGTCCTCGTCGGGCATTCCCATGAAGACGTTGGTCGCCTCGTCGCCGATCGGCATGCGGCGACGCTCCTCGAAGCCGAGTTTCTCGTAGAACGAGACCGAGCGGTCGATGTCGCCGATGCGGTAGCAGGTGTGGAGATAGCGGGGCATGCCCCAACGCTACCCGGAGGGCAGGGAGGGATCGACCTCGTCCCAGTCCGGCGCCTGCGCGGTGTAGATCTGGCGCACCGTGCGCAGCCCCGTGGGGGGATCGAGCGTGCCGGCTGAGATGCTGATCGTCGTCCGGTCGGGGGCGGCCCAGAACAGGCTCGAGCCGCATTCGCCGCAGAAGCCGCGCCGCGCGTGGGCGTCGCTCTCGGGACTCTCGATCCAGCGCAGCCCGCGCTCCTCGACGAGCCTGAGCTGGTCTCGCTCCGCAGCCGTGGCCGGGCAGGGCCCGCCGTGCCAGCGCAGGCACTCGACGCAGTGGCAGAGGACCACGTCGCGCAGCGGGCCGTCGACCTCGAAGCGGACGGCTCCGCAGAGGCAGCGTCCGGTGGAGCTCATCGCGCCGCGCCCCGGCGCGTCAGCCGACTTCGGCCTCTTCGTGCTCGCGGCCCTGGAGCCGGTCCCTGCCGCGCTGCACGGCCGCGATGAACTTCGTGAGGTTGACCTCGAGGGTGTTGAGGATGTCGTCGGCGTAGTCCTCCGCGCCGAGGCGGATCTCGCGCTCGCGGGCGCGGGCGTCCTCCACGATCTCGTCGGCCTGGCGCTCCGCCTGCTTCACGACCTCCTCCTCGGAGATCAGGCGGATCTGCTCCTCGCGCGCCTCCTTGATGATCCGCTCCGCCTCGCGCTTGGCCTCGGCGAGCATCTCCTGGCGCTCCTTCACGATCCAGCGCGCCTGCTTGATCTCCTCGGGGATCGTGGCGCGCATCTGATCGAGGATGTCGTAGACCTCCTCTTTGTCCACGCGCACCTGATCCGTCAGGGGAACGGGCTTTGCGTTGTGAATCGTGTCGTCGAGCTTGTCAATCAGGACTAGGACGTCCATGCGCGGTTCCTCAGTTCTCTACCGCTTCAGTTCTTCCTGCAAACGGGATGCCACCTGGTCGGGCACAAGTCCGCCCACGTCGCCGCCGAACATCGCCAGCTCCTTCACTCCGCTGGAGCTCAGGAAGCTGTACTGGGGCGCGCTCATCAAGTAGATGCTCTCAATGTCCGGGGCGAGCTTACGGTTCAGCTGGTTCATCTCGAACTCGTACTCGAAGTCCGAGATCGCTCGAAGACCCTTGACGATCGCCTTTGCCCCGTGCTCACGGGCGAAGTCGACGAGCAGCGTATCAAAGGGTTTTACCTGCACATTGCCGTATTCCGCGACCTCGCCCTTGATGAAGCTGACCCGCTCCTCCGCCTCGAACAGCGTCTTCTTCTTGCGCACAGGCTGGTTCACCACCCCGACGACCACGCGATCGAACACGTGCGCCGCGCGGCCGATGATGTCGAGGTGCCCGAAGGTGATCGGGTCGTAGGACCCGGGGCAGACGGCCGTCCCCTGGTTGCGCTCAGCGGCCATGGATCGCGATTCGAGTGTCGCCGTAGGTCCGCTCGGTGAGGAGCGGTAGCGACAGCTCGAGCGGGGTGCGTTTGGCGGATTCGGTCACGATGCGGGCGTCGTCGGAGAGCACCGCCGGCAGCAGCTCGGAGAGCGGCGCGGCCAGGCGGGCCGCAGAATCATAGGGCGGGTCGCAGAAAATGAGGTCGTACGGACCGCGAGCCTCCCCGAGCACCGACAGCGCGTCGCGGGCGAGGACCGTCGCCTCCGCGCCCACCGCGTCGAGGTTGCGCCGGATCGCCGCGAGAGCGCGCCGGTCGCGTTCAACGAACACCACGAGCCGGGCGCCGCGCGAGAGCGCCTCGATGCCGAGCGCCCCCGAGCCCGCATAGAGGTCGAGAACGCGGGCGCCCTGCACGTCGGCGAGCATCGAGAAGACCGCCTCGCGCACCCGGTCTGCGGTCGGGCGCGTGCGCGCGCCCGCGGGGGCCTGCAGGCGCCGGCCCTTGAACTCCCCGGCCACGACCCTCACGCCGGGATCGGGTCGAGCTCGGGCCCGAAGCGGGCGGCCACCGCCGCGCGCAACAGGCCGTGCTCGGGCTGCTCAAGGGCGGGGTCGTCGAACAGCAGGGCGTCGGCGCGGTCGCGGGCCCGCACGAGCAGCTCGGTGTCCTCGGGAAGGCGGGCCACGCGGAACTCGGGGAGCCCGTGCTGGCGCGTGCCGAGCACGTCGCCCGCCCCGCGCAGCTCGAGGTCGATCTCGGCCAGGCGGAAGCCGTCGCGCTCGCGGGCGATCGCCTCGAGCCTCGGCAGCTTCGGGTCGCCGAACAGGATGCAGAGCGAACGGTGCTCGCCCCGCCCCACGCGGCCCCGCAGCTGGTGGAGCTGCGAGAGGCCGTAGCGCTCCGCGGCCTCGATCAGCATCACCGTGGCGTTGGGCACGTCGATGCCCACCTCGATCACGCTGGTGGCCACGAGCACGTCGGCCTCGCCGGCGGCGAACGCCTCCATCGAGGCGGCCTTGCGCTTCGAGGGCATCTGGCCGTGGATCAGCTCCACGCGCTGGTCGCGGAACTCGGTCGTGCGCAGGCGCTCGTACTCGGCGGTCGCCGCCGTGGCCTGCAGCGCCTCGGACTCCTCGACGAGCGGGCAGACCACGAAGCACTGCCTGCCCGCCGCGATCTCCTCGCGGATGCGCTCGTAGGCGCGCGCCCGGGCACGTGCTCCGTCGACCACGTGGGTCTCGACCGGCTGCCGTCCACTCGGCAGCTCGCGCAGAACGGTGGCGTCGAGGTCGCCGTAAGCCGTGAGCGAGAGCGTGCGCGGAATCGGCGTGGCCGTCATGTGGAGCGTGTGGGGCGAGAGCTCGCCGCCGGCCTTGGCGTCGAGCGCTGCGCGCTGGCGCACACCGAAGCGGTGCTGCTCGTCGACGACCACCACCGCGAGCGACTGGAACTCGACATCGGGCTCGATCAGCGCGTGCGTGCCGACCACGAGGCCGAGCTGCCCGTCGGCGAGCCGGCCGAGCAGATCGCGCCGGCGCGCGGTCGGCGTCGAGCCGGTGAGCAGCTCGACCGGCCGGGCGCCGCCGAGCAGCGTGTCGAGCGTCCGGTGGTGCTGCTCCGCGAGCGTCTCGGTGGGCGCCATCAGCGCGGCCTGGGCGTCGTTCTCGAGCGCGCGCAGCATCGCCCCGAGCGCCACCACCGTCTTGCCGGCGCCGACCTCCCCCATCAACAGCCGCTGCATCGGGCGCTCGCCGGCGAGGTCCGCGTCGATGGCCGCCAGGGCGGCGCGCTGGTCGGCGGTGAGCTCGAACGGCAGCGCCTCGCTCCAGGGCCCGACGAGCGTGCCGCGTGCCGCGAGCGGCCGGGCGCGGCGCCCCTCGCGGCGCGAGCGGCGCCGGCCCGCCACGGCGAGCTGGAGCAGGAACAGCTCCTCGAAGGCGAGCCGGTGGCGCGCGCCGCGCTCGTCCTCCTCGCGGTCCGGGAAGTGGGCGGCGCAGAGCGCGGCGGCGCGGTCGGTCAGTCCCTCGCCGGCGCGAAGCCTGCCGGGCAGCGGCTCCACCACGTCGAAGATGAGGTGGTAGGCGTCCCACACGAGCTGGCGCACCCGCGCGGCGCTGATGCCCTCGCTGGCGGGATGGACCGGCACTAGTCCCACGGTGTGCACGGGTGCGCTGCCGCCGCCGTTCGCCCCTCCGAACAGCTCGTGCTCGGCCACCCAGAACTCTCCCGCGCGGCGCAGCTTGCCGTGAAGCAGCACGGTGGCGCCCTCGCCGAGCTGCCGGGCGAGCCAGGGCTGGTTGAACCAGACGGCCAGGAGCGGCCCGCTCTCGTCGAACACCCGCGCCTCGACCCGCTTGCGGCGCCGGTCGCGCATCGGCTTGACGCGCACGCCGCGCACCGCCACGGCCACCGTGGCCTCCTCCCCCACCATCAGGTCGGCCACGAGGCGCACGTCGCGGCGGTCGCGGTGCGAGTGCGGCAGGTGCTCGATCAGGTCCGCGCTCGTGTCGATCCCGAGTGCCGCGAGGGCCTTTCCGGGGGCGCCGCGCAGGCGAACGGGCTCGGCCAGCCGGCTGGGGCGCGGGATCGAGCGCAGCTCGGGGGCGGTCAGCTCGTGGGCGCTCAGCTCGTGGGTGGAGGCGAAGCGAGTGGGTGCCCGGCTCACTCCGCGCACAGGAGCCACCACCAGGCGGGCTGGCCGCCCTCGTGGTACTCCACCTCGACCCCGTCGGGCACGCGCGCCTCGACGTCGTCGCGACCGAGCGGCGGGCCGTCGCCCGCGATGCAGGTGAGCAGCTCAGCGCCGTGGGCGATCCGCCCGAGCGTCGTCGCGAGCGTGGCGGCCGGATCGCCCCAGGCCACCAGCTCGCCGCCCGCGTACCCGAGCGCCTCGCCGGCGCTGAAGCGGCCCAGCGCGTCGTCGCGCGCAGCCGGGGCGACCCCGCCCACGCGCAGGGCGTCGGCGGCGCGGCCGACGGCGTGCGCGTTGCGCGCGCAGTCCGCGTCCGGGTCGAAGGCGAGCAGCGCCGCCAGGCCCTCCTGGGGGGCGGTCGTGGGCACGACCCGCGCCGGCTTGTCCGAGAGCTCGGACGCCCGCTCGGCGGCGAGGATCACGTTCGGGCTGTTGGGCAGCACGACCACCTCCGCCCCCGGCGCGGCGTGGATGCCCGCCAGGAGCTCGTACGTGGAGGGGTTCATCGTGGCGCCGCCGTCGACCACCAGCACGCCAAGCTCCTCGTAGAGCCGCTTGACGCCCTCGCCGCTCGCGACCGCGACCACCGAGCAGGTGCTCTGGGCGGCCGCGGTGCCCTCGCCGGCGAGCCGCGCGCTCCGCTCGGCCACCTGCTCGTGCATGTCGGCCACGTCGAAGCGGGAGACCTCGCCGGCCGAGTCGAAGAGCGCCACCGCTCGCTCCGGGTCGTCGGTGTGCACGTGCACGCGCAGCGTGCGGTCGTCCCCGACCACGAGCACGGAGTCGCCGATGTCCTCGAGCAGCGGGGTGTAGCGGCCGCCGTCGAGGGCCTCGCCGGTGACCGCGAAGTTCGTACAGAAGCGGAAGCTCGAGGACTCGTGCTCGGGGAGGTGGAGCGCGGCGGGCGCGTACTGGTGCTCGAGCTCCGGCGCGGCCTGGTCGCGCAGGGCGGCCAGGCAGCCGGCGACGATCACCGTGAGGCCGTAGGCGCCGGCGTCGACCACGCCGGACTCGCGCAGGATCGCGAGCTGCTCCGGGCCGCGCTCGACCGCCTCCTTGGCGGCCTCGAGCGCGTTCTCGAGCACCTCCGCGAGCAGGGCGTCCTGCTCCGCGGCCGTGACGTCGGGCCCGAGCCGCCGGGTGTCCATGTGGGCGAGGTCGTGCGCCACCCGGCGCGCCATCGCGCGCACGGCCGAGAGCATCGTGCCCTCGGCGGGGTCGCGCACCGACGCGTAGGCGGCGTCCGCCGCCCGCGCGAGCGCGGCCGAGACCAGGATCGGGTCGACCAGCTCGCCGGGCCGCGAGGCGAGCTCCTCCGCCGCCCCGCGCACGATCTGGGACAGGATCACGCCGCTGTTGCCGCGCGCGCCGAGCAGCGCCGCGCGGGCCACGGCGCTCACGATGGCGTCGCGGCCGATCACGTCGATCGGGTCCCCGCCCATGGTGTCGAGCTCGTCGAGGACCGCCTTCATGGTGAGCGCCATGTTGTCCCCCGTGTCGCCGTCGGCGACCGGGAACACGTTCAGGTCGTTCACCTCCTGGCGGCGGCTCTCGAGCTCGCCGAGCGCCGCGGCCACGACGCGCCGGAAGCGGATGAGGCTCTCGTCGGGCACGGGCAGGTTTTACACCTTCGCCCGGCTCGCCTCGTTCGTCAGACGTGCTTGAGGACCTTGCCGGCCTTCAGGCAGCGCGTGCAGACGTACTCGCGAGAGGGCGCTCCGCCCACGGAGATGCGGACCTTCTGGAGGTTCGGGTTGAAGCGCCGCCTGGTGGCCACCATCGAGTGGCTGCGGCTGTTCCCGAACGAGGGGCCCTTTCCACACACGTAACAGACCTTCGGCACGGCGGATCACCTTAGCAACGGAGCGCAGCCGGCCGAGCCGGCTGCTTCCCGCCTACAACGCTTCACGGGCGGCCGCGAGGGCCTCGTCGATGCCGGAGCGGTCGACGTCGAGGTGCGTGACGGCGCGCAGGCGGCCGTCGAACGTTGCGCTCAGCTCGATCCCGCGCTCGGCCATTCGCTCGGCGAAGCCCTCCGGAGCGGCGAAGATCACGATGTTCGTCTCGGGCGGCACCACCTCGCAGCCCAGCTCGGCGAGCCCGTCCGCAAGCACGCGCGCGTTCTCGTGGTCGTCGGCCAGCCGCTCGACGTGGTGGTCGAGCGCGTGCAGGCAGCCGGCGGCAACGATGCCCGACTGCCGGAACGAGCCGCCCATCATCTGCTTCCAGCGCCAGGCCTCGTCGATCAGGTCTCCCGAGCCCGCGAGCACCGCGCCAACCGGCGCGCCGAGGCCCTTCGTGAAGTCGAGCCACGCGCTGTCGAAGCCGCCGGCGAACTCGGCGGCCGGCACGCCCGACGCCACGACGGCGTTCATGAGACGCGCCCCGTCCATGTGCGCGCGCAGGCCGTGCTCGCGCGCCCGCCCGAGAACGGCGCGCAGGCGCTCGAGCGTCCAGACCCGGCCGCCGCCCATGTTGGTGGTCTGCTCGACGGACACGAGTCGCGAGCGGGGCAGGTAGCGGCTCGGCGGGCGGATGGCGGCGGCCAGCTGCTCCACGGTGAAGATCCCGCCCTCGCCGTCGAGCGCGTTGATCATCAGCTGCGCGTTCTGGGCCGGCCCGCCCGCCTCGGCGATGATCGGGTGCGCGCTGCGGTCGAGGATCATCTCGTCGCCGGCGCCACGGGCGTGCACCCGGAACGCGATCTGGTTGCACATCGTGCCGCTCGGCAGGAACAGAGCGGCCTCCTGACCGAGCAGCTCGGCCACGCGCTGCTGAAGCCGGTTCGTGGTCGGGTCCGCGAGCCGCTGCTCGTCGGCCACCTCGGCCGACGCGATCGCCCGCCGCATCGCGTCTGTCGGGCGGGTCTGCGTGTCCGAGTAGAGGTTGACCACGGGCGGCCCGCAGGCTAGTGGTCGCGAACGCCATTAGGTTCCGGGTCTGGCGCGCGACTGGGCGTGGCCGGGCGCGTCCGGACGCCGCCAGAACGGAACGGAATTGCGGGAGTGACCACTAGCGAGGCACTCGAGGATTACATCCCGGGCGGTGCGGGAAGAATTCCGGAGCCCGGACGCGGGAGCCGGGCGAACTTCTCGGGGAGGTCAGCCGGCGGGCACGATCGTGAACGTCGCGATCCGCGGCTTCGAGCGGTTGCCCGCGCCGTCCAGAGCCACGGCGCGCGCGATAGATCCCGGGAACCAGGGTGCAGCGGGCGGACCCGGCGCCGCGCGAGTCGCCTGGCCGCGTCTACGCCAGCTCGCGCCGCAGCTCGGCCATTCGCAGCACCGCCTGCGCGGCGTCCTCGCCCTGGTGGCGCTTGCCGCCGCCCGCCCGGGCGAGCGCCTGCTCCATCGTGTCGACGGTGAGCACGCCGAACGCGCACGGCACGCCCGTATCGAGCGCCACGCGCGCGATGCCGCTGGCGGCCTCGGAGCAGACGAAGTCGTAATGGTCAGTCTCGCCCCGAATCACCGCCCCGAGGCAGGCCACCCCGGCGTAGCGGCCGGACTCGGCGCAGTAGCGCGCGGCCAGCGGCAGCTCGAAGGCGCCCGGCACGTCGTGCACCTCGACGGACGCTCTCGCTTCCGTGAACACGCGCTCGGCGCCCTCCACGAGCCGCTGCGCCAGATCCTCGTAGAAGCGGCCGACGGCTATCGCGTACGAGTCACTCGCCACGCGGAGCCGGTCCCTGACCGTACGGATCCGAGATGTCCGCCTCCTCGCGCTCGCGGTCCTGGATGCGTTCACGATGGATCATCTGCTCGTCGAGCGACATGCCCTGGTGGTGCAGCAGGTGGCCGAGCTTCTCGCGCTTCGCACGCAGATACCCCTCATTGTGCGCGTTCGGCCGGTGCTCGATCGGGATCTGGTCCGTGACCTCAAGGCCGTAGCCCTCGAGGCCCACGATCTTCTTCGGGTTGTTCGTGAGCAGCCGGATCGAGCTGAGGCCGAGGTCGACCAGGATCTGGGCACCGATGCCGTAGTCGCGCAGGTCGGCCGGCAGCCCGAGCTCGAGGTTGGCGTCGACCGTGTCGCGGCCCTCCTCCTGCAGCTTGTAGGCGCGGAGCTTGTTGAGCAGACCGATCCCGCGCCCCTCCTGCGCCAGGTAGAGGAGCACCCCCCGGCCCTCCTGCTCGATGCGAACGAGCGCGTCCTCGAGCTGCTGGCCGCAGTCGCAGCGCAGCGAGTGGAAGACGTCGCCCGTGAGGCACTCTGAGTGCACGCGCACGAGCACGTCGTCCTCCCCGTCCACCTCCCCCTTGACCATCGCCACGTGGTGCTTGCCGTCCAC
>Ga0075431_100001287_pt1 | contig 22907 bp, 18 predicted proteins | sample RhiMetdeltSRZDD5_FD_75297 | JGI IMG/M metagenome (GOLD analysis project Ga0075431, IMG submission 75297) | Populus rhizosphere microbial communities from Tennessee, USA - Rhizosphere MetaG P. deltoides SRZDD5 | ecosystem: Host-associated > Plants > Roots > Rhizosphere > Soil | place: USA... | reverse complement strand
CGCGAAGGTCTTGCGCTCCATGCCGGGGCGCACCCGCACCCAGTCGATGGCGTCCCAGTTCACGTTGTGGGCTGGCATGACTCCTCCAAACGGGGTCAGCACTGTAGGTTGGGTCGAGCGTTAGCGAAGACCCAACACATGGCGAGCGCATCGCCTTGAAGGTGTTGGGTCTGCGCTTCGCTTGACCCAACCTACGTCGCAGCTCTTCTAGGCTACATCGCCCTTCGCGGCACGCTCGACAGGAACTCCCGCAGCTGCTGCTGCCAGAACTTCGCCATCCCCGTGGTGCCGTGGCCGCGCGTGTCCTCGCTGGGGGGAATGAGATAGAGGCGGCCGCCCTTCACGCGCTTCATCTCGCGCTCCATGATGCCGGTCTCGGGCGGGTTGCGCTCGTCGTCGGCAGAGTTGATGGCGAGCAGCGCGGCCTCGATGCGCTCCAGGCCCGGGGAGGGGTTGTAGTCGCGCGAGGAGTCCCACTGGTAGAGGTAGTCGTTGGCATCGGCATTGGACAGCGCCGCCAGCCGCTGGTCGAGCATCTTGTCGGCCAGCTCCCGCGTCGGTGCCAGCTTCTGGTACGCCAGCGTGCCACCGCTGGTGGCGATGCCGAAGAACACGGCAGCGGTGCGGAAGGCGCGCGGCTGGGTGTCGTAGCTGCCGCCCTTCCAATCGGGATCGTTGCGGATCGCATCAATGATCAGGCGCCGCATCATCCAGTTGCGGCTCGACATCTCGGTGGGTTGCGAGGCCATGGGCACCAGCGCGTCCATGAACTTGGCGTGCTTCACGCCCCAGATCCATGTGTGCATGCCACCCATGGAATTACCCAGAACCAGGCGCAGATGGCGGATGCCCAGCCCCTCCGTGACCAGCCGGTGCTGCGCATCGACCATGTCGTCGTAGTTGTACCTCGGGAACTTGGCGCGCAGGCCGTCCGAGGGCTTGGACGACTTCCCGTGACCGATGCTGTCGGGCAGAATGATGAAATACTTGCTCGCATCGAGCGCCTGTCCGGAGCCGAACAGCTCGCCGCCGAACCCTGACGACAGCATGCTGGCGCCCGAGCCCGTGGTGCCGTGCAGAATCAGCACCGGCTGTCCCGAGGGATCGCCGACCGTTCGGTAGTGGAGGCGCAGCTCGGGCATGACCTCGCCGGTGTGAAAGCGGAAATCTCGCGCCGTCCACTGGCCCTCCTTGGGAGCCGGAAACTCCGCCGCCAACGCCGGGAGCGCGGCGAGGCCAAGGGCGATGCCGAGGCCAAGCCATAGAGCGGCACGTCGCGAAAGCGATCTCGGTATTTGCATGGTTTCACCTCCCCTGGCGACGTGACTGCCCTCGATCGCGCGGTGCCACGTCCTGTTGGCTGCCTTGACTTGAGCCTGTGATACTGCGGTGGGAAGCCGGGAAAGTCGATGCCGGCAGGGGTGCGCAGCTGCGGCTGCGCGGCCACCCTGGCCCGCGAGCGATGCAAAGCTATCCCCTATACGATAGCGAACTGTGTCGCCGGCGCGCCGGGTGACAGGCAAATGCGCCCTGGGCCGAGGGGTCGTCCACCGCCGTTCCGTGGCGTGAGCTTGCTGCAGGAGCGGCGTAGGGCATGATCGGCGGCCTATCGTGAAGGCGGGAGGTTCGGCTCACCCCATGCACACGCTCATCCTGGGCGGTACCGGCTCGGCCGGGCGGGCCCTCATCCGGCACCTGCCGGGCCGCGGGGGCCCCATCGATGTGAGCGTGGTGTCGCGGACGGCCACGAGCCTGCCCGGCGTGGCGCGGGTGCTGACGGGGCACTACGGCGACCCGGCTTGCACGGACGGGCTTCGGCGCTGGCTGGCGGATGTCGATGTGGTCGTGCATCTCGCCGATGGGCTTGCGGCCCTGCAGGAGCCCCGACTGGCCGCCGACGCCGCGGAGGCCGAGCGGCTGATCTCGGCCTCCCATCGGCTTGCCGTCGCGGTGCGCCAGGCCGAGGTGCCGCTCCTCATCCATGTCAGCTCGATCAAGGCGCTCTGCGACGAGGACGATGGCCGGGTGCTGACTGAGGCGTGCGCCTCGCGCGCCACGACCCTCTATGGCCGCGCCAAGCTGCGGCTGGAGCAGGTCATGGCTAAGGTGCTGGCCGGCTCCGCCACGCGGCTTGCCATCGTGCGCAATCCGGCCATGTACGGCCCCGACAAGGGCGGCAGCGTGCAGCGGCTGCTGAAGCTCGCCGACACGGCCCTGCCGCTGCCCCTGGGCGGACTGAGCAACCGCCGCAGCCTGCTGGCGCTCGACAACTTTGCCGGGGCGCTGGCTGCGATCGTCCGCACGCCCGCGGACGCGGCGGCCGGCGTGTTTCACGTTCACGACGGCCCGGCGCTGAGCACGACGGAGATCGTGGCGACCTTGCGGGCGGCGCTCGGCCGGCCGTGCCGTTTGCTCGCGGTGGGGGCAGGTGGAGCTGGACTCGCCAGGCGCATGCCGCTGATCGGGCCGGCTGCACGCCGCCTCTACGGCTCACTGGAGGTATCGGATGCACATTTCCGCCAGACCTTCCGTTGGACGCCTGTCATGGAGACCCGGGCGGCGCTGGCGGAGATGGCCGTGGCCCGGCGTGCGGCCCGAGGTCTCGATGCCGGCAGCGCCGCAGTGCGCCGCGGAGCCTGACGGCGTGGCTTGGTCGTCTCCGGGGGCCGACCCCTTGCCTCCAACCTCTCGATCGAGACACAACGTTGCGCACGAGGGGTCTGCCCCCGGTCGTGGCGAGCTGGCCGTCCGGCTGGCAACGGCAGCCTGGACCGGGATGGGCGTGCTGCTCTGGGCAATGTTTCCCATGACGGCCGCGGTGCTGCTGCCGCTGTGCACGATCGCCCCGGTCGCCTGGCTCTTGGCGCGGCGGAGGCGCCTGCCCCTCTATCCTCCGGAGCCGGCGACGATGGCGCTCGGCCTTGCTGCGGCCTACCTCGCGATCAACGCCACCTGGTCGCTCAGCCCGGACACGGCGGTCAACGCGGTCGTGCTCGCTCTGCTCATGGTGGCGACCCTGCATATCGTCTTGAGCACGCTACCCGATCTGGAGCCGCCGCCCGTCAACGCCATGGCGCTCGGCGCACTTGTGGGGCTGGCCGCGGCAGGCGCGCTGCTGTGCTTCGAGGTGTTCAGCGATCAGTTGCTGCGCCGCCTCCTGATCCGTCTCGTGCCGGCCTTGCAGCCCAATCCCAATCACATCGCGACGGATGGCGGACACGCGCTCCGGCTCGCGTCCTATCTGCCCAACGCCAGCATCGGCGTGCTGACACTGATGCTCTGGCCCGTCGCGCTGATCGCCGCCCGGCTTGGCCCGCTGCGGGTGTGGAAAGTCCCGGCGGCCATCGCCGGCGTTGTGATCGCGGCGGCGGTGCTGGCATCCGAGCACGGCACGTCTCAGATGGCGTTCGTCGGTGCGGGCCTGACGTTCCTCTTGTTTCGGCTACGTCCGCAACTCGGCAGGGTGCTGCTGATGACGGGCTGGGTGGCCGCGATCCTGCTGGTCGTGCCGGTCGTATCCCTCCTGTACGGCGCCGAGGCCTATCGTGCTTCGTGGCTGTCGTTGAGCGCCCGCCACCGGGTCGTGATCTGGCACGCCACCGCCGAGCAGATCCCCAATGCGCCTTTCCTCGGCGCAGGCATCGGCAGCGCCCGCGTGCTGCGCGAGGCCGCGGAGAGAGAGGGGGCCACGGCGCCCGGCACCAGGTTCCAGCTCTCGCCGAGCCTGCACAGTCACAACGCCTACCTGCAGGTCTGGTACGAGGCGGGCGCGGTGGGCGCATTGATCCTGCTGGGCCTCGGGCTCACCGTGCTGCGGTCGCTGAAGCGGCTTTCGGAGGATGTGCAGCCCTATCTGGCGGCGACCTTTGCGGCCGGCGCATTGTTGATTGCCACCGCCTACAGCATCTGGGCGCCGTGGTTCATGGCATCGCTCGCCATGGCCTCCATCTTCGCCGCCCTCGGTGCGGCGCTGCGGGAGAGGCACATCGCCACTGCCGGAGCGAATGCAGGCGCTAGCTGCGGTCGTGGTGCCTGACCACGGACTAAAGCCGCAGCACCCTGAGCCAGCGTGCCACGTCGAGCAGGCTCATGGCGGCTGCGGCGACGTAGGTGAAGGCGGCGGCGCGCAGGATCTGGCGCGCGGCCGGCATGTCCCGGTCGGGAATGTAGTTGCCGGCCTTGAGCACCGGCAGGGCACGGCGGAAGCTGGCGTCGAACTCCACCGGCAGCGTGTAGGCGTGCATGACGATCGACAGGCCGAGAAGCATCAGGCCGGCGGCCACCTCGATCAGCAGGACGTGCGCGCCCCTGGCCAGCACCATCATGATGGGCGCCGCCAGCATCACCACCGCGCCGATCCGCTCCATCCACATCGCCCGCCTGGCGAGCTCGGTGCGCGCCTTGAGGGGGGCGTAGTCGCTGGCGTCCTGCATGGCGTGGCCGGTCTCGTGGGCGGCGATCACCAGCGCTGCCAGCGAGCGGCCCTTGAAATGCTGTGGCATGAGGCGGATGACCTTGGCGTCGGGATCGTAGTGGTCGCCGAGCGGCGTCTCCTCCACCTTGACGTGGCCGAGCCGCATCTCGTCGAGCAGGTGGCGGGCGAACTCGCCGCCGGTGCCCGGAAAGTCCGGCCGGTCCACCGAGTGCCGGGCAATGACGCGGCGCACCCACATCTGCGGCAGCACGGCAAGGCCCAGCACCACGGCCAGGAAGAGCAGCATCAGGGTCAAGGCGAGCGCTCCGCGGCAGCTTCATCCAGCGTGGAGGTGTCCGTCGCACCAACCTAGGCGAAGCAGCGCGGGCGCGGAAGAAAGAAGGCACAGTCCCAGCACGACGGACCCCTGAGCGGGGATCGGATGCCGGCGGTCGAGCAGCTACTTCTTCGCCACCGGCTCGACGAACCCTGCGGCGCGAAAACCCGATGCGCCGGTGGAAGGGGCGGCGGGGTGCAACAGGCCCACGCTGCCAGGCTGGGTGGGGGCGGCGGCCGGCGGCGGGGCCTTGGGTGCGGGACCGAGGGCCACCTGCTCGCCGCTTGCGCACTGCCGCTCAGGCACCAGGGGGCGCGCGGCGCCTACCCGCATGGCTGGCTCTGGACCGGCGGACGGCTGAGTGATCATGCGGCGCCAGCGGGCGACGAGGCGCCCGGCCTCCTCGCGCGTGGGCTCGGCAGTCGCGCAGAAGATGGTGGCGTAGGTGTCGTCGATCCAAATGCGCTCGTGCGAGGGGGCGCTCTCGGCCGCCATTGTCACCAGGGCCAGCGCGCGGCGCTCGTCCTTCTTGACGTGGCGTCCGCGCCAGAACAGCTCCGCCAGCAGCGCCTGCGCCGGAGCGTGGCCTTCCTCCGACAACGCCGCCAGGTAGTGCAGGCCGCGCCTCACATCGTCGCCGGACGAGCCGCCCAGGTAGATGCGCGCCAGCTCGAGCTGGGCATCGCGGTCGCCGAAAAACACGGCAGCGTGATGCAGGTAGTCCATGGCGCGGCTTGGATTGGGCGCCAGGTCGATGTCCGTGAGGCCGACGCGGACAAAGCCGGCGAGCGCGATCAGGGCCTTGGCCACGAAGGGCGCGCGCTTGCTCGTCTCCGGATCGATGTCGAGATTCTCGTCGGCCAGTTTGCGGAACAGCACGAACGCTTTGGTCTGATCGGCGCCCGCGGCGATGTTCTCGGCGTAGATGCGGGCGAGATAGAACTCGGCGGCGAAGCGGACCGACGGATCGCCCCGCGATGCGGCCTCGCTCAGGGCGGAGAGGGCGGCCTCGCGTGAGCCCGCCTGGTAGGCGCCCAGGCCGCGCTCGATGGCTGCCTGCGCCGAGGACGCCGGTGTCTGCTGCGCGGTGGCGCCCACCGTCCATGCGATCAGTGCCGCCGCAGTGAGAGATGTGACACGGAGGCTCAGACGGTGCATCCGAGGCACGGCAGCTCGCCAGCGACCCTTTTCGACCATCCGCCCGCTCATGACCGTCTCAAGCTTCCCGCATTCACCAAGCGACAACCAATCCCTCTCGGAAGCGCTTTTCGGCGTCCGAGCTGTACCTCGTCATCGAGGTCGAGACGGTACCTGGATCGTGTGCGCCGCCGGCCCGCCGAAACCGGTAACGACTACCGAGACTCTATGCTTGACAATTTGTCGGTTCTTTGTGGCTCCAAAGTGGCAGGTGGTGGCGCTGCGGCCACAGCCGATAGACATCTCCGCCGAGACACTCGGTTTTTCCCAAGCTTGGTGCGTTTCGTTTTCAACCGCTCACCGGCGCGCCGACCCTCGATAACGAAACAGGCGTGCTGCTCGGCGGTGGAGCGGGACGCGAGGGAGCATCAGCCGAGGGCTCAACCTATCAACGCCGGGTTGGAGCCCTTTGCTGCCCCTCACCCCGCAACGCCCTCGGGACCCTTGTGGCAAGGTTGCCCCTGTGAATGGCCCGAGGGCGGCGGGGAGAGGGAGACCTGCGGCTCGCCTCCCTCGCCACGCCAAGGCCGTTGGCACTCACCATTTCGTCGTCGAGGGTCGGCGCCAGCCGGTGGTCGGCTGACACCTAATCCGCCACGATCGGCTTGAAGTCGTGCACCGGCGGCAGCACCGGCGTGCGGGGAAACACGCTGCCCTCCTCGAACCAGCTCCTGGGCGCGGGTGTGCCCCACAGGGTCTGACGGCGCGGGTCGCGCAGCGACCAGCGGATCGGCTCGAAGTCGGGATCGACGGTGAGATAGTCCGACGCGTAGAGCTCGCAGCGGTGGCCGTCGGGGTCGCGCACGTAGAGGAAGAAGGCGTTGGCGATGCCATGCCGGCCCGGGCCGCGCTCCATGTTGGCGAGGTGGCCGCTGGAGGCCATCACGTCGCACAGGTGCACAACGTTGAGGACGCCCGGCACCCAGTAGGCAAAGTGGTGCAGCCGCGGGCCGCGTCCGCTGGTGAAGGCGATGTCGTGCACGCCGCCCTTGCGGTGCAGCCAGGCGGCGGCGATCCTGGGCTCGGCGTCGTCGCTCTCGGCGTACTCGGTGAGGCGGAAGCCGAGGCCGGCGTAGAAGTCTGCCGCGGCCTGCACGTCGGGCACGAACAGGTTGAAGTGGTCGATGCGCTGCGGCTGGCAGCCGGTATAGCGGCCGTAGTGCTGCAGGATGCGCTCGCGGCTCTCCATCTTGAAATAGAGCTCCAGCGGGTTGCCCTGGGCGTCGGCGGCATGAAGGGTGCGGCCCTGGTAGGGCACCTCGACGAAGTCGGCGGGCAGCTGGCGCTCCCTGAAGTAGGCGTAGGCGCGGTCGAGGTCCTCCTCGCTCCCCACCTTGAAGCCCAGCCGCTCGGCGACCGGCTCGGCGCCCCGCTTCAGCACGAGAGAGTGGTGATTCCGCTCCTCCATGGCCCGGAGATAGAGCGCGTCCCCGTCCGCATCCTCAGCCTGCAGGCCGATGATGCCCTCGTAGAAACGCCGGCTCGCCTCCAGGTCGCGGACACGCAGCACCGCGTGGCTGCAGCGCACGATATTGAACGGCGGGTTGAAGATGTGCTTGGGCACCGGCATCTGCGTTTCCTCTGCGCACCGGGGTCAGACCCTGCGGGTCTGACCCCATGGCACAACCGACTGGTCCAAGTATCTCCGGGTCGGCAAATCGCGGCGTAGCGGCCTGGGGTCAGACCCGCAGGGTCTGACCCCGTTTCATCCGCCTATCCTGGGCACCTTGTGCGTATCGTAGGCCACCGCCACGTTCTTCGTCTCCATGTAGAAGTCGAAGGAGTAGTCGCCGCCGTCGCGGCCGATGCCGGAGGCCTTCATGCCACCGAAGGGCGTGGGGAGGTGGCGCACGTTCTCCGAGTTGATCCAGATCATGCCGGCCTCCAGGTCCCGCGCCACGCGGTGGGCGCGGGCCACGTCACGGGTCCAGACATAGCCGGTGAGGCCGTAGCGCACGTCGTTGGCGATGCGGACGGCCTCCGTCTCGTCGTCGAAGGGGAGCACCGTGAGCACGGGGCCGAAGATCTCGTCCTGGGCGATGCGCATGCCGGGCTTGGCGTCGAGGTAGAGCGTGGGCTCCACATAGTTGCCCGCGCCGCCCATGGCGCGCCCGCCGCCACAGGCGATGCGCGCGCCTTCCTTCTCGGCCGACGCCGGGAAGCTCAGCACCTTGTCGACGTGCCTCGGGTGAATGAGCGGCCCGATCTCGGTGGCCGGATCCAGTGGATGGCCGACCTTGATGCGCTTGACACGCTCGGCCAGCCTGGCTGTGAAGCCGTCGTAAATAGACCGCTGCACCAGGGCGCGGCTCGAGGACGTGCAGCGCTCGCCGTTGAGGCTGTAGATCATGAACAGGGTGGCATCCAGCGCCCGGTCGAGATCCGCATCGGCGAACACGATGACGGGGTTCTTGCCCCCCAGCTCGAAGTGCACGCGCTTCAGGGTGGCCGCCCCCTGCGCCATGATGGCGGAGCCGGTCCTGCTGTCGCCGACGAAGCCCACAGCCTTGATCAGCGGATGCTCGGTCAGCGCGCGGCCGGCCTCCTCGCCGAGCCCATGCACCATGTTGACCACGCCGCCCGGCAGCCCGTGCTTGCGGATCACCCCATCCATGATCTCGGTGAGCAGCGTGGCCGTGAGCGGGCTCCACTCGGCGGGCTTGTGCACCACCGTGCAGCCGGCGGCCAGCGCCGGCGCGATCTTCCAGGTGGAGAGCATGAACGGCGTATTCCACGGCGTGATGATGCCGACGGGGCCGATGGGCTGGCGCAGCGTGTAGTTGAGGTGGTCGGTGTCGGGGAGGGCGAGGCCGTCGCCGGCGCCGGGGGCGCGGTCGGCGAAGAAGCGGTAGTTCTCCGCCCCGCGCAGCGCCGCCTTGGCCATGTAGCGGATCGGCTGTCCCGTATCCATGCTCTCGACCAGCGCGATCTCGTCGGCCCGCGCGACGATGGCGTCGGCGACCGCATGCAGGATCGCTCGCCGCTTGGCGCCCGGCACGGCGCGCCAGGCGGGGAGGGCTGCGGCGGCGGCTTGCGCTGCGGCGCCGATGTCGGCGGCATCGCCAGCCGCGACCTTGGCCAGCACCGAGTTGTCCACGGGACACAGCGTCTCGAAGGTCCTTCCCGATCGGCTGACGACCGCCTCGCCGCCAGTGAAATGGCGCACCGGCGCGCCCCGGAATTGCGCCAGCGCCCGCTCCGCCGCATCGAGATTCGCCGCTAAGCCGGGCGTATCGCCCTTGCCACCTGCCATGCCCGTGCTTCCTTCCCGCCGGTCGCTGCCGCCGACCGTTTTCCAAGGTGTCACGGGAGAGCATTGCCGTTGTTGCCCCTAAGGGCAAGACTGCTCCTGTTCCTGGTGGCGCCGGATTGCTACGCCGCCGACTGCTGACGCCGCCGCCGCCAGAAGGCGCTTGCTCCCACGCCTATGCCAATCACGAAAGAGGCAGCCAACGCACACCAAAGCGCCCAACGCGTTGCGTTCAACGCCCCAGAGAGGGACTCGCCCTTGAAGCTGTCGAAGGCGAGGGCTGCCACGAACAATCCGCACAGTTGAAGGACGGCCAACGCCAAGAGCAGTCGATTGGTTCGCCAGGTATCCTCGCGCTCGGCGAGGTCGCTGGAGTCCTTGCGAAGCTCGTAGAGGCTTCGCGTGAAGCGCTCGAATCCCTCGGTCCGCTGACGGAGGCCCCGCTGTGCCACGATCTCCTCGAACATGGCCCGCTCGGCCGGGTAGCGGAAGATATTCGGCAGGGCGTGGAGCGCCTGATTTTCGAACAGCTGAACTCGCGCTGCAAGGCCCTGTCGCGCGGCCTCGGCGCCTGCGCCGCCATGCGGAGCTACCCATCTCGCGTTCCGCACCGACAACTTGATCTGATCGATCAATTGCGCGTTTTGATCGAGCAGGTACTCGTTGTAGGCGAGAACGACATTGGTAAGCATGACGTAGGGGCACCCCCCAATTGCCCCGCACATCTCGGTGAACGATCGCGATGTACGCGAGTAGAGAACGGCGAGCGTCGGGTGGACCAGCAAGACGTTCTCGTCGGACACAACGGCTTGCGAAAGGCTGTCCATTACCTCGTGCGCGTCCTGGTTGTGCACATCGAGAACGTTCTGGCCAAGGGCCGCTATCGCGCGCGCTCCGGCGCCAATGGCGATCTTGCCCGCTTTCGCGGTCCTGCACCAATCGACGATGTCGTCGTGCCGCCGTGCGCCCACGATCTCGACCGATGCAGACCGCAAGTCGCTCCACGCCAAGTTTGGCATTCCGGAAGGAGCCTTGGCGCGGTGCGGCTTGCTCCCTCCAGCCGAGTTCAAGACCGGCCCGATCAGATCCGCGAAAACGTTCGCCGTGCTCATCTGGTCGCAAAGAAAGGCAAGGCGGCCATTGATGAAGGTCGGAAGGTCCTGACCGTCCGCCTCGCCTTCAAATCTGAACAGGACTTTCGACCTGATGCCGTCCAGTTTCCGATGATGACTGACGCCCGATGAGCTGACGAGACTTGTGAGGGCGGATATGTGTTGCGCCATTGTATCTTGTGCGGTTGACGCCGATGTGCCGTCCGTTGCCCAGGGGCTTTGCAGCACGAAGGCCGGTGCATACACCACGTGGCCGCTGTCGAAGAACGTCACGGCATCCTTGAAAAGGGCCGGAATCCTGACTGGAGAGACGGTTACTCTGCGTCCTTCCCAAGCCGTCTCGATCGTCCGGATCTCGATCTCGACGGGGGGATGCACGGATGCCTTATGAGTCGGCTCGGTCAGCGCCACGATGGGAAGCTGTCGTCTCGTGGTGAAAGGGATCGTAACGTCCGCGTAGAACGAGGAGAGGGGGTCGACATACGCTGCCGCGGTCGGCGATCTCTCGATCTGGATGTGCACATCGTCGAGCCCAGCCGGAAGGCCGGACGCACTCTTGGTGTTCCACCTCGCTGCTGAAACGAAGAAATAGCGCAAGGCGATGTGCTCGGCGGCTGCGATCGACTCATGGGCAGCGACGGGGTCGGCGATGGCATTGGTCATCTTGATTGAACTCCCCCAATGAAATTTTGTCAGCCGCTAAGCTTTTGATTACGCGTTCTAATTCCTGCGTTCCGCGTTGCCCGAGCGAGTCAAAGAACTCACTGATGAAAGCTTCGACGGTGGCTCGCGGAATGCTGTCGGGGGCTTGGCCGCCGGGCGCAAGAACAACGAGCATGAGGTCTTCGACCGGTTCCTGGCCAGCGCCGAGCCTGGGTTGAACGTATTCAAGGTCGAGCTTGCGTCCGCCCAGGGCCGCGATCGTGGAGAGGCGCGCTTGCGCGGAGCGACGATCGTGGTCGTTGTGCTGCGCTTCGGGTCGTTCCACCTCAGCGAATACGACCGGCCGTGCACCGCCATTGTCTGCCGCAACCGCGTCGATCGCCCTGGCGACCAGGCGCCGCCCCAGGCCGCCCCGCCTTTCCCGGGGCGCAACGGCCAGGTATGTGGCCAACGCAGCCCGGCTGCCGCGGTAGTATTCTATGACGATCCCACCCACCACAACGCCCGCTCGCTCAGCGCGGGGTGGCTTGCACGCTACGATGAGGTGGAGAATTGGCGCGGGCGGCGGGTGATCGTGGTTGATCAGAGGCAGCCACACGTCGGGGGTCTCGATCTGATCGAGCTTCGGAAAGGCATGCTTGTAAACGCTTGAAAAGAAGTCGTAGCACAGCAGCCTGCGCTCCGCGGCGTCCGCCACATCGGAGCGAAGGTCGATCAACTCGACCCTGCTGGAATCAAAATCCGACAACTCTTGATCCTCGCGCCAGGCCGAATGGGCGTAATGACCCCGTCGAAACCTTATTCGCAAGAGGGCGCTCTGCAAAGATCGCATCGCGCCAAAACATCGTTCTGGACACGGCACACCTGCCGCGCGTGCAGGCATTTCAGGATGATGCGCCGCGGAACCGGGCCAGCAGCCATACGCGGATGGCGCTCGACAGGCCGCAGCCGGCGCGATCCGCATCGATGCGGGCGATCAGGCGCGAGACCGGCACGCCCTCCTCGGCGGCCGCCGCCTTGAGCGCATCCCAGAACGCGTTCTCCAGCGAGATCGACGTACGGTGGCCGCCAATGGTGAAGGAGCGCTTGGCCGGTCGTCCGGAGATGGCGGGCGACCGGCGCGGCCGCTCAGAATTGCCGTGCGGGAGCATGGCGCACATCTACACGAGCGCCGCGCAACCCGCACCTACCCTGCGCCCTGGGCCGCGCTGCGCACGGCCTCGGCGATGTCGCCCACGACCTGGCGCACCACCACCTCATCGTCGCCTTCGGCCATCACCCGGATCACGGGCTCGGTGCCGGAGGGGCGCACCAGCAGCCGGCCGCTCTGGCCGAGGCGGACCTTGCCGGCGTCGATGGCGCTCTTGACCATGGCATGCTCCAGCGGCGCCCCATCGGCGTAGCGCACGTTCTGCAGAAGCTGCGGCACGGGCGCGAAGCGCGTGCACACCTCGCTCACCGGCAGGCCGGTGCCGACGACCGCGGCCAGCACCTGCAGCGCGGCGATCAGGCCGTCACCGGTGGTGGTGTAGTCGGAGAGCACGATATGGCCCGACTGCTCCCCGCCCACGTTGTAGCCGTGCTTGCGCATGTTCTCGACCACGTAGCGGTCGCCCACCGGGGTGCGCTCCAGCTTGAGCCCCAGCCCGGCAAGATAGCGCTCCAGCCCCAGGTTGGACATCACCGTGGCCACGACGCCCCCGGCCGCCAGCTTGCCGTTGCGATGCCAGCTCTCGGCAATGACGCCCATGATCTGGTCGCCGTCGACGATGCGCCCCTTCTCGTCCACGATCACCACCCGGTCGGCGTCGCCGTCGAGCGCGATACCGATGTCGGCGCGCACCTCGCGCACCTTGGCGCACAGCGCCTCCGGGGCGGTGGTGCCGCACGCCTCGTTGATGTTGAGGCCGTCGGGCTCCACGCCGATCTTGATAACCTCCGCGCCCAGCTCCCACAGCACCGCCGGCGCTACCTGGTAGCCGGCGCCGTTGGCACAGTCGATCACCACCCTGAGGTCATTGAGGCGCATCTCCCGCGGCAGCGTGCGCTTCACGAACTCCACGTAGCGCTCGCGCGCGCTCTCGATGCGCCGGGCGCGGCCGATGCGGTCGGCGGAAACCAGCAGGCTGGCGCTGTCGGCCGCCATCAGCGCCTCGATCTCGGCCTCCGCCTCGTCGGAGAGCTTGTAGCCTTCCGGGTCGAACAGCTTGATGCCGTTGTCCTTGTAGGCATTGTGGGAGGCCGAGATCATCACGCCGAGGTCGGCCCTCAGCGAGCGCGTCAGCATCGCCACCGCCGGCGTCGGCATCGGGCCCAGGAGGAACACCTCCATGCCGACGGAGGTGAAGCCCGACATCAGGGCGGATTCGATCATGTAGCCCGAGAGCCGCGTGTCCTTGCCGATCACGACCCGGTGCAGCCGGCCGTCGTCCTTGGAGAACAGCTTGCCGGCGGCCATGCCCACCTTCAGGGCGACCTCGGAGGTCATGGGGTGCCGGTTGGCCAGCCCGCGTATGCCGTCGGTGCCGAAATATCTGCGCGCCATGGATCAGCCTTGGTATCCGCCTCGGGAGCGGCCACTCGATAAACCGCTCTATAAGCCTCTGGGGCTCGTGCCATTGCAACCGTGCTCAACTGTGCCCGGTCTCGGCCCCAGGAGCAAAGACGCAGCAAAGACGGGGCAAAGACAGGACTACGCGACCTTAACGCATCGTGCCGGGTACCGAAGGGGCACCGGACTTCACAAGCTGTGACCGAAGATTGCACAACTTAGAGGCGAGATCCATCTGCCATCCGACTGCGTCCGGGGTCTAACCCCGTTCAAGCCCGCATCAAACCGCCTGGGCCGCTTCCCACAGCGCCAGCGCCTGCCGGGTCTCCGCCACGTCGTGGACGCGCAGGATCTGCACGCCCTGGGCGGCCCCGAGGAGGGCAGCGGCCACCGAGCCCGGCAGCCGCCGGTCGGCCGGCGCACCGCCGCTCAAGCGGCCGACGAAGCTCTTGCGCGAGGCGCCGAGCAGGATGGGGCAGCCGAGCCCGTGGAAGATGCTCAAGCTGGCGAGCAGTGCCATGTTGTGGTCGAGCGTCTTGCCGAAGCCGATGCCCGGGTCCACGACGATCCGCTCGCGGCCAATGCCCGCCGCCTCGCAGATGGCGATGCGGGCCTCCAGCCAGTCGTAGACATCGAGCACCACGTCGTCGTAGCGCGGGTCGAGCTGCATGGTGCGGGGATCGCCCTGGGCATGCATCAGCACCACCGGCAACCCGCTCTCGGCCGCGACCCGCAAGGCCTCGGGATCGTGCCCCAGGGCGGCCACATCGTTGATGATGCGCGCCCCGGCACCGGCGGCCCGCCGCATCACCTCGGCGTTGCGTGTGTCGATGGAGATGGGCACCCGCACCTGTCTGGCCAGCCCGGCAACGACCGGAATGACCCGCCTCAACTCCTCATCGACGCCGATGGGCTCCGCCCCGGGCCGCGTAGATTCCCCGCCGATGTCGAGGATATCTGCCCCCTCCGCCTCCAGCCGCAGGCCGTGGTCCACCGCCGCCCCGGGATCGAGCCAGCGCCCGCCGTCGGAGAAGCTGTCGGGCGTGACGTTGACGATGCCCATGAGGCGCGTGCAGTCCATGGCAAGGCCGGCGATGGGCGGGCGCGGCCGCTCGATACGGTCGAGCAGCGAGGGCAACTCCGCTGGCGGCGCCTGCAGCCGGTCGCAGGAGCGCACATTGCGCGCAACTCTGCGCCCGTCCCGGTCGATCAGCTCGACCGCCGCGAACAGCACATCGCTGCGCCCGCCGACGCCCTGCACGGGCACCCGCGCCCCATCCCTGGGCTGCGGACCGATGCGGGCCATGGGGCGGACGTAAAGCTTCGCTGCCACGGGAGATCCAACGAAACGGGGCCAGGCTTTCCTGAAACCTGGCCCCTGATCCCTGAAACCATAGGGTCAGACCCGCAGGATCTGACCCCAAATCTCACGTCTGCGGATAAGGCTCGAGCCCCCCACGCCCCGGCTCGGATCGCGGCGGGCGCGACTTGCCGGCGGCGGGAACGGCCGGCCCGGCGGGACCTTTGGTATCCTCGTAGTCGTTGTTGCGTACGATGGGCTCGCCGCGCAGCACCTTGTCCACCTCGTCGGCCGACAGCGTCTCGTGCTCCAGGAGCGCCTTGGCGAGCTTGTGCAGGTCGTCCACGTGCTCGCCGAGGATGCGCTTGGCGGTCTGCTCGCCGGCCTCGATCAGGCTGCGGATCTCGTCGTCCACCAGCTTGGCCGTCTCCTCGGACATATTGACGGTCTGCGTCACCGAATGTCCCAGGAACACCTCCTGCTCGTTGCCGTGGTAGCGCACGCGGCCGAGCTTCTCCGACATGCCCCATTCCATCACCATGGCGCGGGCCAGCCTTGTGGCCTGCTGGATATCGCCGGTGGCGCCGTTGGTCACGTTCTCGGCCCCGAAGATCAGGATCTCCGCCTCGCGCCCGCCGAACACCGAGGCCAGCCGCGACACGCAATATTGCCGCGTGTAGCTGAGCCGGTCGCGCTCCGGCAGGTTGACGGTGACGCCCAGGGCGCGTCCGCGCGGGATGATGGTGACCTTGTGGAGCGGGTCGTGCTGCGGCACGTGCATGCCGACGATGGCATGGCCTGCCTCGTGGTAGGCCGTGAGCCGCTTCTCCTCCTCGGACATGATCATGGAGCGGCGCTCGGCGCCCATCATCACCTTGTCCTTGGAGTCCTCGAACTCGGCCTGGGTGACGAGGCGCTTGTTGCGCCGCGCCGCCAGCAGCGCCGCCTCGTTGACGAGGTTGGCGAGGTCGGCGCCCGAGAACCCGGGCGTGCCGCGCGCGATCACCTTGGCATCCACGTCGGGCGCCAACGGCACCTTCCTCATGTGCACCCTGAGGATCTTCTCGCGCCCGCCCACGTCGGGGTTCGGCACCACGATCTGGCGGTCGAAGCGGCCGGGGCGCAGCAGCGCCGGGTCGAGCACATCGGGCCGGTTGGTGGCCGCAATGATGATGATGCCCTCGTTGGCCTCGAAGCCGTCCATCTCGACCAGCAGCTGGTTGAGCGTCTGCTCGCGCTCGTCGTTGCCGCCGCCCAGGCCCGCGCCGCGATGCCGGCCGACGGCGTCGATCTCGTCGATGAAGATGATGCAGGGCGCGTTCTTCTTGGCCTGCTCGAACATGTCGCGCACGCGGGAAGCGCCCACGCCCACGAACATCTCGACGAAGTCGGAGCCCGAGATCGTGAAGAACGGCACGTTGGCCTCGCCGGCCACGGCACGCGCAATCAGCGTCTTGCCGGTGCCCGGGGGGCCCACCAGCAGGCACCCGCGCGGGATGCGCCCGCCGAGGCGCTGGAACTTCTGCGGATCGCGCAGGAATTCCACGATCTCCTGCAGGTCGGACTTGGCCTCGTCCACGCCCGCCACGTCCTCGAAGGTGACGCGGCCCTGCCGCTCGGTGAGAAGCTTGGCCTTGGACTTGCCGAAGCCCATGGCCCGCCCGCCGCCCGACTGCATCTGGCGCATGAAGAAGATCCACACGCCGATCAGGAGCAGCATCGGGAACCAGTTCGCCAGCAGGCCCAGGATCGACGGCACGTCGTCCTCGGGCAGCTTGGCGTTGATCTTGACGCCCTTCTTCTCCAGGCGCCCGACGAGACTGGATTCGTCGGGAGGAGAGATGGTCAGGAACCGGCTGCCCTTGTCACGGTAGCTGCCCCAGATCCGCTGTTTCTGGATCGTGACCTCGGAGACATTGCCGGCCTCCACGCTGGCGAGGAAATCGGAGTAGCTGATCTCGTCGCCGCGCCCGCGCTGGCCCGCTCCGCCCTGGAAAAGGTTGAAGAGCGCGACAAGCAGCAGGATGATGACAACCCAGATCGCAAGGTTCCGGAAGCTCGAATTCATTCGGAGTCCTTTTGCCCCCCGGGGTCGCCCACTGTCGGTCGCCCGCCTTCGGTCGCCCGATGTCGCCGCCGCCCCAAGGTGTTAGCGAACCGGCCTACCGACTTCCGGTCCAGTGCTACAGCGCTTCTAACATAGGTGTGTGCAGGGTATTTGCCAAGTTTGGCTCCGGGCGACGGTGCCAGGTCCCGCCTTGCGGCCGCAAGCCGAGCGGCATCCCTGTAGCCTTGCAGGTCTGTGCAATCTGTTAATCAAGAGCGAGCGTCCTGTCGCAGGGCTGCCCCCATTGTGGCTCTCCCCGACCGGGTTTAACCGGCGTTCCGGGCCAGATTCCGCGTATGGGACTGCCCCGATTTGCGCCTCCGGTGACCGCTGGCGGAAGCGTGCTTGCGCTCGAGTCGAACACTTTTGTCGCGCTTCAACACCCCCGGTTCCCGCCCGCGCCAAGTCCCAGCTCTGAAGCGGCACGCTTGCGGCAACCGGAAGTGGAGCCCGCCTTATCCTCACCCCCTCCGGTCACTGCTACCATTCGCCCGTCGCCTGGCTGCCGCCGCGCTCTCCACCGGTGCCCGGACAGCGAGTCGACCGGATGCCTGTTGGCCTCCGCGCTCTTTGACATCGTGAAACACGTGGCGCCGGGTGGCGCTGCACTCGCCTCCGGGTCGGCCTGTCGGGCGCCAACCCGGGCACGCCGTCAGCTGCGGATGCTCGATCCGCTGTATGCGAAGCTATGCTACGCTTGAAGGCACACTCCCGACAGGAGGAAGCGATGGCCGAGACCGCACGACACGACGCTTGGGCTGCGGGCGACCGCTACGAGGCGTACATGGGGCGCTGGAGCCGGCTCGTCGCCCCGCGCTTCCTCGACTGGCTCGCCCTGCCGAACGACCTGGACTGGCTCGACGTGGGCTGCGGTACCGGCGCGCTGTCCGCCGCCATCCTGGCACGCGGTGGCCCGAGGAGCTTGTTGGCGATCGATCCGTCCGACGGCTTCGTTGCCGCGGCAAAGGCCGAACTGCAGGACGGGCGCGTCCAGGTCGAGGTGGGGGATGCGCAAGCGTTGCCGACGGAAAGCATGAGCAGGGACGCGATCGTCTCGGCGCTGATGCTGAACTTCGTCCCCGACAAGCCCAAGGCCCTTGCCGAGATGAAGCGGGTGGCCCGCCCTGGCGCAACGGTCGCCTTCTATGTCTGGGACTACCCCGGCGGCGGCATGGAGATCATGCGGACCTTTTGGGCGGCCGCGGTGGCCCTCGATCCGGCAGCGGCCGACCTGAGCGAGGACAGCCGGTTCCCCATGTGCACGCCCGACGCCTTGACCGCCCTGGCCGCAGACGCCGGCCTTGGGCGCGTCGCATGCGCGCCCATCGAGGTGCCCACCGTGCTCCGGGATTTCGAGGACTACTGGCACCCGTTCACACTGGGCGCGGGGCCGGCGCCCGGCTACTGTGCCAGCCTCACCCTCGAGGCGCGCCAGCGCCTGCGCGACCGGCTGCAGGCCAGCCTCCCCCGCAGCGCAGACGGGTCGATCCACCTCAAGGCAAGAGCCTGGGCCATAAAATCGGCCGCGTAGCTGATGTCAGCCGCTTACCGGCTGCGCCGACCCTTGATGACGAAACGGAGCACAGCCGCTTGGCCGTGGCTCGAGAAGGGCAAGGCGCTCGGTCTCCCTCTCCCCGCCACCCTCGGGCCATTCACAGGGGCAACCTTGCCGCAAGGGTCCCGAGGGCGACGGGGAGAGGTCGGGTGAGGGGCAGCAAAGGGCACCGACCCATCAACGGCAGGTCTGCACATCGCTTGGGATCTGCGCTTGAAGGCCCCTCGTGGAGAGGCTTTCGCTTGTGGCTGCCCCTCACCCTAACCCTCTCCCCGCAAGCGGCGAGAGGGGACGCGGCGGCGCCCTCCATCGGCGTGCGTTTCGTATCAAAACCGCCCGAACGAGTTGTACACGTTCTTCGTGTGCAGGGCGGCGTGCTGCGGGTTGTTGGCCCAGGTCGCGTCGAGATCGGCCAGCGGCGCCATGGCGATGACCTCCTGCTCGGTCTTGCCCTCCTCGTAGAGCTTCTGGATGCGGTCGCGCGAGGTGATCAGCATGTTGCGGAACACCTCGAGATCGGCCCGGCTTGCCAGCGGCCCGTGGCCGGGCACGATCTTGGTGCTCTCGTTGGACGCCTTAAGGTAGGTGTCGAGCGCCCGGATCATGCCGCGCACGTCCCCACCGTTCAGGTAATCGATGGCCTGATACTTCTTGAGGTTGTTGAAGGTGTCGCCGGTGGCGAGCACGTTGGCGTCGGCGAGATAGACCCAGGTGTCGCCGTCGGTGTGGGCGTTGGCGATATGGGTCAGCTTCGCCTTGCGCCCACCCACGTCGAGAACAAACGAGCCGCCCACATAGGTCTGCTTCGGCAGGGCCTCGGGCGGCACCGGCGGCACCTTGGCGCCCGTCAGGCCCGAGGTCGTGCCGGCCGCGAGGCGCAGGCGGATGTTGTCGTGGGCCACGACGGTCACGCCGTCCTTGGCGAAATTGGCGTTGCCGCCGGTGTGGTCGCCGTGGAAGTGGGTGTTGACCAGATACTTGACCGGCAGCGGCGAGATCGCCTTGACGGCGGCCTTGATCTTCTCGGTCAGCGGCGCGAACTGCCCGTCCACCAGGAGCACGGCCTCGCTGCCCACCACCACCGTAATATTGCCGCCCTGCCCCTGCAGCATGTAGGTGTTGCTGCCGAGGTCCGTGGTCTTGATCTCAATCTTCGCCCAGTCGATCAGCGGCGGAGCCGGCGGCGCGACGGGCTGCTGCTGCGCATGCGCCAAGCCTGCGAGCAGGAGACCTGTCGCGGCCAGAGCGGCCAGTCTTCCCGCGGCAATCCCGGTGGTCCTCCTTAAGGTCATGCGCGCTTCCTCCCGTTCGCGTCGGTTTGTGCGAGCAGAGGCTATAGGCGGAGGCGCGGCTTGGCGTGTAACGTTTCGGTCAACGACAGCTCTCCAACCATGGCGCCCGCATGATCCCTCTCCTCAATGGCCTGCGCATCCTCGATCTGACCACGGTCATCCTCGGCCCTTACGGCACGCAGATCCTGGGTGACCTCGGCGCCGAGGTGATCAAGGTGGAGCCTCCGCAAGGCGACAGCATGCGGCCTGTCGCCCCGCTGGCCGCACCGGGCATCTCGGCCATCTTCGCCAATTTCAACCGCAACAAGCGCTCCGTCGCGCTCGACCTCAAGACCGAGGCCGGCAAGGCGGCGCTCAAGAAGCTCATCGCCACCGCCGACGTATTCGTCCACAACATGCGCCAGGAGGCCATGGACAAGCTGGGCTTCACCTTCAAGGCGGTGCGGGAAGCCAACCCGCGCATCATCTACGCCGCGGCAGTGGGCTTCGGCCGGCACGGGCGCTACGCCGGCAAGCCGGCCTACGACGACGTGATCCAGGCTGCCTCCGGCTTCGCCGGCCTGTTCCAGATGCGCGACGGCACGCCGCTCTACGCCCCCAGCATCGCCGCCGACAAGGTGTCCGGCATCCACCTCGCCTATGCCGTGATGGCAGCCCTCCTCTACCGCGAGCGCACCGGCGAGGTGCCGGGATACGTCGAGGTGCCGATGTTCGAGCTGATGGCCGCCTTCAGCCTGTGCGAGCACATGAGCGCCGCCACCTTCGAGGAGGACGGCAAGATCGGCTACGTGCGGGTGATCTCGCCCAGCCGCCGGCCCTACAAGACCAAGGACGGCTGGGTTGGCGTGCTGCCCTACAGCGAGCGCAACTGGACCAAGGTGCTCACCGAGATCGGCCGCCCCGACGTGGCCGAGCTCGCCTGGTTCCGCAACGCCACCGAGCGCAGCCGGCGCGTCGACGAGCTCTACGACATCCTGGCCGAGGCCATGCCCGCCCGCACCACCGCGGAATGGCTCGCCACCTTCCAGCGCCTCGACATCCCGCATTCGCCGGTCCGCTTGCCGCAGGACCTGCTCACTGACCCCCACCTCGACGACGTGGGGTTCTTCGCCGGCAACTTCGCCGGCGAGACCCCGGTGAAGCGCACGCTGCGCCAGGCCGTCAACGTGGAGGACGTGGCGAGCGCGCCCGACCTGCCCCCCCGCCCGCTCGGCGCCGACACCGAGACCGTGCTCCGCGACGCCGGCTGCACCGACGCGGAGATTGCGGCGGTGGTGAAGTCGTAGGGTGCCAATGCGGCGACAGCCGCATTGCACCGGTGCTCTCTCTCTGACCATTCCGACCGGCCTCGCGCGAAGCTTTTCCCCAGCGCCAGCCCCCCGATCTGCAATCGCCCGCGGCGTCGTGTATGATGGCGCACGCTCCGTATCGGGGGAAAGGACCAATGGGGCCATCGGGTTATCTCCGGCTCGCCGCCGCCTCGGCCGGTGTGGCGCTCATGATGGCGCTGGCGCTCGCCGCCTCGGTGCAGGCGCGCGACGACGACAGCGGGGAGGAGAACGATCCCTGGATGCGCCGCTCCACCTGGGAGCTCAACACCTCCCTGACATTCAACCGCTACATCGAGCCGTTCGAGCGGGTCTCCTCCGCACGTGCTTGCCGCAACCGCTGCGTGCGTCACCCCCGCTGCACCGGGTGGACCTACTACGACCCCAACTTCAGGGAGGCGGGCGATCTCTCCTACCGGCTGCAGCGCATCTGCGTCCTGGGCGCCGCCCTAAAGGACCGCAAGTTCGGCGGCATGCCGGGGCGCACCTCGGGCGTGGTCAACGGGGAGGGATCGCAGGACTAGCCGGCGTCAGACCCTCCGGGGTCTGACGCCGTGGCTCCACTCTTCACCCCCGCCCCTCGAACGGCATCTTCGTCGCCTTGATGTTCATGAACAGCACGTTCGCATCGAGCGGCAGGCTCGCCATGTAGCGGATGGCCGAGCCGCAGTGCACCACGTCCATCACCGGCTCCGGCTTGACCTCGCCGCTGGCCTGCGGAACGCCCGCCTTCATGCGCCCGCCGAGCGCGGTGTCGGCGTTGCCCACGTCGAGCTGGCCGCAGGCGATGTCGTGCTTGCGCCCATCCAGCGCGATGCACTTCGTGAGGCCGGTGATGGCATGCTTGGTGGCGGTGTAGGGCACCGAGTTGGGCCGCGGCGTGTAGGCCGAGATGGAGCCGTTGTTGACGATGCGCCCGCCCCGCGGGCTCTGCGACTTCATGATCTTGATGGCCTCTTGCGCGCACAGGAACGAGCCCGTCAGATTCACGTTCACCACCGCCATCCACTGCTCGTAGGTGAGGTCCTCCATCGCCACCGGCGGGGCGCCCATGCCGGCGTTGTTGAACAGGAAGTCGAGTCGCCCTCCGAAGGCTTGTCCCACCTCGGCGAACAGCCGCTTCACGTCCTCAGGCTTGCCCACGTCGGCCGGAATCCCGACCATCTTGCCGCCGCCGGCCTTGGCGAGCGCCACGGTCTTGTCCAGCTCCTCCTTGCGCCGGCCGGTGATGGCCACGTTCCAGCCGTCGCCCTGCAGCGCCAGCGCCGCCGCCTGGCCGATGCCCGTGCCCCCGCCCGTGATCAGCGCCACCTTGCCCTGAGCCATGCTCGCTCTCTCCCTTTGGCTGAGCCTCAATCGATGCCGGCCGCAGCCTACTCTCTTCCGCTGCGACGAAGCTAGGCCGCCGCCGCCCGGACCACCGAAGGGCGGCGTGCACAGGATCGTGAAGCGTGCACGGTTGACATCGGCGGCGGTGCGCGGCAACACTTAACCACATGGTTGAGTTTAGCAGTCTCCAGCTCGATCTGGCCTTCGCGGCGCTCGCCGATCCGACCCGGCGAGCGATCCTCGAGCGGCTGGCCGACGATCCCGAGCTGTCGGTCAGCGAGATCGCAGCCCCGTTCGCGGTCTCGCTGCCAGCCGTCATGAAGCATCTGGACGTGCTGGCGCGTGCAAACCTGGTCGAGCGCAACAAGACGGGGCGCACGGTGCGCTGCCGCCTGGTGCCGGGGCCGATGGAGGCCGCCATGCTGTGGCTCGCCCGCTACGAGCGGTTCTGGACCGAGCAGCTCGATCGCCT
>Ga0075431_100001286_pt1 | contig 22915 bp, 16 predicted proteins | sample RhiMetdeltSRZDD5_FD_75297 | JGI IMG/M metagenome (GOLD analysis project Ga0075431, IMG submission 75297) | Populus rhizosphere microbial communities from Tennessee, USA - Rhizosphere MetaG P. deltoides SRZDD5 | ecosystem: Host-associated > Plants > Roots > Rhizosphere > Soil | place: USA... | reverse complement strand
TGCCGGCGGCGTTCCCACCCAGCTTCCTCGCCCTCTACGCCGAGGTCGCCGCCGAGCCCAAGGCCGCGCCGCCGGGCTGACGCGGGCGCCGGCCGTCTGGGAGCCATCGGGAGCCATCGGGAGCCTCTGGGAGCCGACTCGTGGGCGATCGCCGCGCAACGAGAGACGGGGGACCGGGTCCAACGGACGCCGACCAGGGCCTCTGGCAGGGGCGCTCGATCGCGCGCCGCTTCGCCTCGCCGGACGGCATGACGGTGCTCGTCGGCCGGACGGCCGCCGACAACGACGTCCTGAGCATCCGGCTCGCCTCGCCGCGCGACTTCTGGTTTCACGTCGCCGCGGGCTCCGGCTCGCACGTCGTCGTGCGCAACCCGGACGGGCTCGATCGGTTGCCACGCGACACCGCACGGTTCGCCGCGGCGCTCGCCGCAGGGCACTCCAAGGTCAAGGCGGGAGGGCAAGTGGCGGTGCACTGGGCGCGCTGCAGTGAGGTCCGGAAGCCGCGCGGCTTCGCCCCGGGCAAGGTCACGCTGGGGAAATACGAGACGATGACGGTCGCGCCGTGGCGGCCGGCGGCCGGCGCCGGCTCCGAGGATCGTCGCTGACCCGACGGAGGCCTAGCTACCCGCCGCGACGGCGGCAACCGCGAGCGGGGCGGTCCCGCTCTCGCCCCGTGGCTCGATCACGTCGATCCGCACTTGCCCACGTCCGCGGTGGACGAGGCCGAGCTCCGCAGCTGCCGCGCGCGAGAGGTCGAGGATGCGACGGCGGTGGAACGGGCCGCGGTCGTTCACGCGCACGACAACGCTGCGACCGTTGCGCAGGTTGGTCACGCGGACCACGGTGCCGAACTCGAGACTCCGGTGGGCGGCCGTGAACGCGGCGGCGCGGTAGGGCTCGCCGCTGGCCGTCGGACGACCCTCGAACCCGCGGGCGTAGTAGCTCGCCTCGCCGGTGCCGACGAGAACGGGGCGGCGCGCTTTCGGCTCGGGGCGCAACGGGGCGGGGCGCAACGGGGCGGGAGCAACCGCGCTCTCGTCCCGCGCCTCGACGAGCGGCGGCGCCGCGGAGAACGCAGACGGGATCGTCACGGTGCGCGCCAGCACCTTCGCCGGAAGCGGGCGCAGCGCGGCGGGTGCGACGGGAGCGGGGGCGGGAGCCTCGGCGAGCGCACCCACCTCCGCCGGCAACCGCCCCCAGGCCAGCGCCGCGGCGACCGTCAGGGCGCCGAGCGCACACGCCTGCCGCACCAAGCGCCGGCCCGCGCGATCCCAGGCCAGCCGAGCGGGCAAAGCGGCACCGAGGAGCTGGGTGGCGGGGAGGAGTCGCTCTTCCATGGCCGGACGGAGGACGCTGCCTGGTGGAACGCTGCTGGCGCGAGCCAGCTCCATGGTAGCAGCCGCCTGTGTCGCACCCCGAGTGGGTCGGTCAGCCGTCCCCACCCGGGGCCAGCGGGTCGCCGGGAAACCCGACGAAGCTCGGCTCGGGGTGCAGCAGCACCCCGAAGCGATCCTCGACGCGCCGGCGGATCTCCCGCACGAGCTCGAGAGCCTCGGCGGCGGTCCCCGCGCCGCGGTTGACGATCGCCAGCGCGTGTTTGGTCGAGATGCCGACGCCGCCGTGGCGATGTCCCTTCCGGAAGCCGGCCCGCTCGATGAGCCACCCCGCGGCCAGCTTCACCCCACCATCCCGGTTCCCGCCATCCGGGCTCACGCCACGATCCCGAGCCGGGAACCGCGGCGCCGTCGCGGGGTCGATCCCCTGCGCCGCCACCCGCTCCAGGAAGGCGTCGAGGGCCGCGGCCGGAATCACCGGGTTCATGAAAAACGACCCGTCGCTGCGCGTGTCGGGGTCGTCCGGGTCGAGCACCATCCCCTTGGCCCGCCGCAACGCGAGCACGCTGCGGCGCACGCGGGCCAGGTCGGGCTCGCCGCCCTCCTCCTCGAGCCGTTTCGCGAGCTCGCCGTAGCGCACCGCCGGCGCACCGCCGGGCTGCAGCCGGTAGGCGACCCGGAGGATGACCCAACGGTCGCGCTCCTCCCGCTTGAACACGCTGTCGCGGTAGCCGAAGCCGCAATCGGCCGCGTCGAAGCGGCGCGCCCCCGAGCCGTCGCGGGCGAGCGCCTCGACGGCGGCGATCGTCTCCGACACCTCCTGGCCGTAGGCGCCGACGTTCTGGATCGGCGTCGCCCCGGCCGAGCCGGGTATCCCGGAGAGGCATTCGACGCCCGCCAATCCGCGGCTAACTGCTTGTTCCACAATGGGATCCCAGTCCTCGCCGGCCGCCGCCTCGAGCATCACGGCGCCGTTCCAGGGCTCGTGCCGGATCCCGCGCAGGGCGATCCGCAGCACCAGGCCGGGGAAGCCCTCGTCGGCGATCAGCAGATTGCTTCCCCCGCCGAGCACGAAAAGCGGTAGTCTCCGTTCTGCCGCCCAGGAGAGCCCTTCCTCGACTTGGGCCGGCGAACCCGTTTCCAGAAACCAGCGCGCCGGGCCGCCGATACCCAGGGTCGTCCAGGGCGCCAGGGGAACACTCTCGCGCGTGCCGGCGGGGGGTTTGGGCCAGGTCCGCGCCATCTCGTGGGGCCGGCAGTATAGGGCGACCGGCGCCCCCGGAAGTCGCGGCTGACAGGGAATAGTTTTCGGTCGGAACCTCGTTTGATCCAAAGTGAAGGGGGAGTCGCCTTCCCCGGGACCCGCCCCCTCCTGCCGGTACAGGGAGAACTGCTTGACCCAGCGTAAGTTGCGCCCCCAGGACATGCTCGCCAACGCGACCCGACAGCTCCTCGAGCGGGGGCGCGGGCATGGCTACCTGCTCTACGACGAGATCTACGACGCCCTGCCCGTGAGCATCCTCGACCAGCCCGGCGAGATCGAGGACCTCTACAACCGCTTCGCCGACGCCGGCGTCGTGGTCATCGACCGCCCGCAGATGTACCACACCCCGGTCGCCGAGGCGGAGGCGGACCTCGAGACGAAGGAGACCGAGGCCGAGGTCATCGCGCACGACGACGACGCCGGCAGCGACCCCGTGCGCCTGTACCTCCAGGAGATGGGCGCCGTGGCGCTGCTCGACCGCGCCGGTGAGGTGGTCCTCGCCGAGCAGCTCGAGCGCGGGCAGGCCGAGGTCTTCCTCGCGCTCGCCGACAGCGACAACCTCCTCGTCCAGCTCCTGCGCCTGCACGAGAGCGGCCTCGAGGACGTCGAGGCCGCCTTCGACGCCCTCCCCGGAGTGGCCGACAGGCTCGACGCCAAGCGGCGCGGCAAGGTCGAGAAGGCGCTGGCGGTGTTCCGCAAGGTCCAGAAGCTCGGCGAGGAGCTGGCGGAGGTGCGCGAGCAGCTCGACGAGACGGACGACGACGACGACGAGAGGGGCTCGCTCGAGCGCGACGCCGACCGCGTCATGGCTCGCCTCTCGGCCGAGATCCGCAGCATCGACCCCGCCGGGCAGGTACGCAATCGCCTCCTCGGAATGCTCGACGCCATCTGGCGGCCACTGTCCCGTGCCGCGCAGGAGGCCAAGGCCATCGACAGAAAGATGCGCCAGACCAAGTCCGAGCACCTCAAGGGGCTGTACAAGAAGCGGGCGGCGGAGCGCCGCGCCACGCTGAGGAAGCTCGAGCAGCACTCGGGCCTCTCGTGGCGCGAGCTCGAGAAGGCGATGGTTCGCATCCGCGGCGGCGAGGCCGAGTGCGAGGTCGCCAAGGAGCGGCTGATCCGCGCCAACCTGCGGCTCGTGGTGTCGATCGCCAAGAAGTACACCTACCGCGGCATGCAGCTGCTCGACCTGGTGCAGGAGGGCAACATCGGCCTCATGCGGGCGGTCGAGAAGTTCGAGTTCCGCCGTGGCTACAAGTTCTCCACCTATGCCACGTGGTGGATCCGGCAGGCGATCACCCGCGCCATCGCCGACCACTCGCGGACGATCCGCATCCCGGTGCACATGCTCGAGACGCTCAACAAGCTCCGCCGCACGACGACCGCGCTCGTGCAGGAGATGGGGCGCGAGCCGACGCCGGACGAGATCGGGCAGCGCATGGACCTGCCGGCGGCGAAGGTGCGCGAGATCCAGAAGATCGTGCAGCAGCCGATCTCCCTCGACACGCCGATCGGCGAGGACGGCGACAGCTACCTCGGCGACATCCTCCCCGACCACCAGGCGGAGTCGCCGCTCTCCAGCTTCCTCGCCGCCGACCTGCGGCGCGAGACGATGGAGGTGCTGCGCACCCTGACGCCGCGCGAGGAGAGCGTGCTGCGGATGCGCTTCGGCATGGCCGAAGACGGCGAGCTCACGCTCGAAGAAGTCGGCCGCTCGTTCAACGTCACCCGCGAGCGGGTGCGGCAGATCGAGTCCGAGGCGCTGCGCAAGCTGCGCCGCTCGGGACGTGCCTCGCGGTTGCGGCCCCTTCTCGAGATCGTCGATTGAGGGAGTCGACGGTGGGCAACGCCCACCTGCTGATGGTCGATGCGCGCCGGTAGGATGCCGTCGGTAGCCGGGATGGCTCGTCGCTCCGTACGCTCCACAGCACCCTCGGCGTCTCCGGCCGAGGGTGAGGCGACGCGCCGGAAGACGCCGCCGCTGGCGACGGTCTGGCGCGAGGCGCGCGACATCGTCTGGCAGCGGCGCGGGCGCCTCGGTATCGGCCTCGTGCTGATGGTCATCTCGCGGCTGGCGGGGCTGGTGCTGCCGGCGAGCTCGAAGTTCCTCATCGACAAGGTACTGGTCGGCAAGCAGGTGGACCTCCTCGTGCCGCTGGCCCTGGCCGCGGCCGGTGCGACGGTGATCCAGGCAGCGACCTCCTTCGGCCTCTCGCAGCTTCTCGGAGTCGCGGCGCACCGCGCGATCACCGAGCTGCGCCGGCAGGTGCACCGCCACGTGTTGCGCCTGCCCGTCGGCTACTTCGACTCCGTCAAGAGCGGCGAGATGGTGTCGCGCGTGCTCAACGACGCCGAGGGGATCCGCAACCTCGTCGGCACCGGCCTGGTGCAGCTCGTCGGCAGCGTCGTCACCGCCGCAGCCGCGCTCGGCGTGCTCCTCTGGCTCAACTGGAAGCTGACCTTCGCGACGCTCTCCGTGATGATGCTCTTCCTCGTCGGCATGACCGCCGCATTCAAGAAGGTGCGGCCGCTCTTCCGCCAGCGCGGAAAGATCCAGGCCGAGCTCACCGGCCGCCTCGCCGAGAGCCTGGGCGGCGTGCGCGTGGTCAAGGCGTACACCGCCGAGAAGCGCGAGGAGCGAGTGTTCGCCCACGGCGCACACAAGCTGCTGCGCAACGTCGCCTCCACCATCACCGCCACCTCGGCGGTCGGCTCCTTCTCCACCGTCGTCATGGGCGCGGTCGGCCTGGTGATGATGCTCATGGGCGGCAGGGCGATCCTCGCCGGCCAGATGACCCTCGGCGATTTCGTCATGTACGTCTTCTTCACCGGCCTCCTCGCCGCGCCGCTGGTGCAGATCGCCTCCATCGCCACCCAGCTCTCGGAGGCGTTCGCCGGGCTCGACCGCATCCGCGAGGTGCAGAAGCTCGCCACCGAAGACGAGGGGGACGAGGGACGGCGCCCGCTCGACACCGTCGCCGGCGTCGTCGACTTCGAGGACGTCACCTTCGAATACCTGCCGGACGCGCCGGTGCTGCGCGACGTGTCGTTTCACGCGCCGGCAGGCACCACCACGGCGCTCGTCGGCCCCAGCGGCTCGGGCAAGAGCACCCTCATCCACCTCGTCCTCGCCTTCGCGCGGCCGCAGCAGGGTCGCGTCCTCGTCGACGGCCAGGACCTCGCCGAGGTGAGGCTTCGCGACTACCGCGGCCAGGTGGGGGTCGTCCTGCAGGACAACTTCCTGTTCGACGGCACCGTGCGCGAGAACATCACCTACTCCCGTCCCGACGCCACCGACGAGGAGATCCGCGCGGTGGCGAAGATCGCCCACTGCGCCGAGTTCGTCGAGGGGTTCGCCGACGGCTACGAGACGGTGATCGGCGAGCGCGGCGTGAAGCTCTCGGGCGGTCAGCGGCAGCGGCTCGCCATTGCCCGCGCCATCCTCGCCGACCCGCGCATCCTCATCCTCGACGAGGCGACCTCGAGCCTCGACAGCGAGAGCGAGGCGCTCATCCAGGACGCCCTGCGCGCGCTCCGGAAGGGCCGCACCACCTTCGTCATCGCCCACCGCCTGTCGACCATCTACAGCGCCGACCAGATCCTCGTTCTCGACGGCGGCCGCATCGTCGAGCGCGGCGGCCACCGCGAGCTGCTGGCGCGCGGCGGCCGCTACCGCGACCTCTACGAGGCACAGCACCGGCTCGAGACCGACCAGTTCGTCAACCCCGGTGAGGACCCGCTGGCGGTGGCCGCCGAGCCGGCGGCGCGGAGCGGCAGACCGCTGGGCGAGCCGGGACCGCGGTTGCTGCCGTAGCCAGTCCGCCGTCGGAGCTCCCTCTGTACCGGCAGCGGACGACCGCTTCCAGCCTCGCAGGCGCGGAGAGTCTCGGCGCGCGGTCTTCGAGGTCCCACCTGGACCGTGGATCGCTGGTCTCCGCCCCTGACTGGTACACCATGCGCTGGGCTCCTGTAGATTCCGGCCGCCGTGCAGTCGGGCGCGCGAGCGCGGGTGCGCGGCTCGCCTGGATCCGTCGCCGATGAAGCCGAGAGACGTCACAGCCATTCGCCTGCTGAGCCAGGGGATCACCGCACCCCTGGCCGTCGACCCCGCCTCGCTCGTCCGCGCCCTCGGCGCCGTGCAGGCGCAGGACTACCTGGCGTCGCTCTGGGCACTCGGGTTACGCCTGCGCGGCGCCACGGAGGCGACCGTCGAGAGCGCCATCGCCTCGCGAGCCGTCCTCCGCACCTGGCCGATGCGCGGCACCATCCACTTCGTCGCCGCGGAGGATGCGCGGTGGATGCTCGCGCTCATGGCGCCACGCTCGATCGAGGCCCACCGCAAGCGCCTCCTGCGCGACTGGGAGCTCGACGAGAAGACGGTCGCCCGCGCCCGCAAGGTCCTCACGCGCGCGCTCTCCGGAGCGCCGCCGATGCCGCGAGCGGAGCTCTACCGGCGGCTCGACCAGGCGGGCATCGCCACGGCCGCCCAGCGCGGCCTGCACGTGGTCTGGCGACTGGCCCAGGAGGGGCTCCTCTGCTTCGGGCCGCGCTCCGGCAAGCAGCCGACGTTCGTGCTGCTCGACGATTGGGTGCCCGGGCACCGCGACCTCGGACGCGACGAGGCGCTCGCCGAGCTCGCGCGTCGGTACTTCGCCACCCGTGGCCCGGCGACGCTGAACGACTTCTCGTGGTGGACGGGGCTGCCGATCGCCGAGCTCCGCCCCGGCCTCGAAGCCATCGAGGGCGAGCTCGAGCGCGGCACGATCGGCGGGACCGCCTGCTGGTTCGCCGGCGACGCCGCAGCGGCGGCGAAGCGCCGCCGCGGAGCGGCGCACCTGCTGCCCCCCTTCGACGAATACGTCATCGCCTACCGCGACCGCAGCGCCGTCCTCGACCCGGCGCACGTGAACGCGGCGCGCCACGGAATCTTCGGCGGCATCGTCGTCCTCGACGGCAGGATCGCGGGCACCTGGAACCGGGCGATCGCCAAGGGGCGCGTCACGCTGGGGACGCGGTGGTTCGGCAAGCCGAAGAAGACCCAGGTCGCCGCCGTCGCCGCGACGGCAGAACGCTACGGAGAGTTCCTGGGCCGGCCCGTCCTGCTCGGCGCTGACGCGCCACCTGTTCCTGCGCCTCGCCGCTAGCGCGTCAGGCGCCAGACGTTCCGGGCGAGCATCAGGTTCGAGGAGTGGTCCCAGTAGGCCACCGTCAGACGGTTGCCGTCGGGCGAGACACCCAGCGACTCGGCGGCGAAGCCCGGCTCGAGGGCGACGAGGGACGGCAGACGTCCCTCGCGCTCCGGGGCGCCGACCCGATGGCGCTCGACGCCGAACGTGCCGTCGGGACGGCGGGCGATGACGGCCAGCGACCGGCCGTCGGGGAACCAGCGGCAGCGGCCGACGTCCGGGTCGGCGGCGGGGTCGGTGATCGGCAGAGGGAGCGCGAAGTCGAGGAGACTGCCGTCGGCGGTGCGCGCCACGCGCACCGCGCGCCGCTCGCCGCGGAAGTCCATGAACGCCACGAGGCGACCGTCGGGTGAGACCTCCGGCAGGAAGACGGTCCCCGGCACCAGGAGGGTGGGGTTGGATCCGTCCGGCCGGATCCGCACGAGGCCGCGCGACCGCGGGTTGCCGGAGATGTAGAGGATCCACTCGCCGTCGTGCGTCGCGGCCGGGTTCTCCGCGTCGACGCCGTCGCGACTGACCTGGTGCGCGCCGCTGCCGTCCGCCTCGGCGCGCCAGATCTCGAAGTGGCCGCTCCGGTTCGTGCTCCAGAGCAGCTTGCCGTCGGGACCGTAGGCCGGGTCCCAGTCGAGCGCGGGGTCGTTGGTCAGCCGCCGCACCTCGCCGGACCGGCGCGACACCGCCCACAGATCGAGGTTGCCACCGCGGTTGGATGAGTAGGTCACCCACGCGCCGTCGGGCGCGTACCGCGGCTGGCGGTCCGAGCTGTCGCCGCGGGTGAGCCATCGTCGCCTCCCGCCCGGCCCTTCGAGGTCGATCTCCTGGAGCGCGGTCCGGAAGGACCCGGCGGTGAAGACCAGCCGACCGTTGGCCGCGACGTCGAAGGTGGCCACGCTGGTGGGGCTCGAGAACGCCACGCTCGACGTCCCGCTGCGGAAGTCGTGCACGACGATCTGCGAGCTCGTGCCGGTGATCCACCCGAGGACCGATTCGGGCTGGGAGTAGGCCAGCCGATCGGCTCCGGCCCAGGCAAGGCCACGCGGTGAGCTGTCGGGAGGAGTGAAGCGATGGACCCTGCCATTCCCCGCGTCGACGAGCGACACGACGATCGCCCGACCGACCTCGAGGGCCGTCGTGGCGACGGCGATCGTCCTGCCGTCGGGAGACCAGCGGGGCGGCAGCAGCGGGCGCCCCGGGAGCTCGGCGAGCTCGCGAACGCCGCCGCCGTCGCGCCGAGCGGTGGCGACGATGGAGACGATGCGCCCGGCCTCGACGGCCTGCCGGAGGAAGCAGATCCCGCCGCCGTCGGGCGCCACGTCCCCGGCGAAGGCGTCCTCCACCAGCCGCCGCGGCTCTCCACCAGCTGCAGGCACGGCGAAGAGCGCAGCGCGGTCGCCGAGGCGGCGCGAGAAGAGGATCTGCCGTCCGTCGGGCGAGAACCGCGGCGCGTCGTCCTCGCCCTCCGTCAGCGGGATCTCGTCTCCGGACGCAAGGCGCGCCAGCCAGATCCGCTGCCGCCCATCGCGTCGCGAACGGAACGCCACCGTGGTGCCGTCGGGCGAGAGGGCCGGCGCGGCATCGTGGCCGGAATACGTGACGTAGCGAACCACCGGCAGCGGACGGGCGCGCTCGCGTGCCGCGACGCGCGCTTGCCAGAGCGCGACTCCGCCTCCGATCGCGACGGATGCGAGGGCGAGCACGGCGGCGGCGGCGCTCGCGCGGTGGCGGCGCAGGAACTTCCCGGCGCGGTAGGCCAGCGAGTCAGGCCGGGCGTGCACCGGCCTGCCGGCGAGGTGGCGCCGCACGTCGTCGGCGAAGGCCTCGACCGACGGGTAGCGCCGGGCAGGGTCGACGGCGAGCGCCTTCTGGAGAATGACGTCGAGGTCGCCGCGGACGAGCCCTGCGCGCCGGCGCCCCTCGGCGCTCGCTCCCCGCAGCTCGAGGGCGCGTGCGCTGGGGCGAGGTGGCGGGTCGGCCGCCGGCCCCCGGAGGTCGCCTGACCCGCGGCCACGGACCCCGGCCAGAGGGGGCTCGCCGACGAGCAGCTCGAAGGCGAGCGTGCCGAGACCCCACACGTCGGTGAGCGTCGTCGTGGGCTCACCGGCAAGCTGCTCCGGAGCGGCGTACGCCGGGGTGAGGACCCGCGCTTCGTGCGCGGTCTGCATGGCCCCGAGGTCCGCGCCGAGGAGCTTGGCGATACCGAAGTCGAGGAGCTTCACCTCCCCGCCGGTGGAAACCAGGACGTTGGAGGGTTTGAGGTCGCGGTGGACGACCAGGTTGCGGTGCGCGAAGGCGACCGCGTCGCAGGCGACCAGGAGCAACCGCAGTCGCTGCTCGACCGACAGCGCTCGCTCCTCGGCATAGCGGTGGATGTCCTGGCCGTCGACGCGCTCCATAACCAGATAGGGCCGCCCATCGGCGAGGGCGCCGCCGTCGAGCAGTCGCGCGATGGCCGGGTGCTCGAGGCGTGCCAGGATGCTCCGCTCGCGCACGAAGCGGGCGAGCAGATCGGCGGTGTCGAGCCCCCGCCGCAGCACCTTGATCGCCACGCGCTGCGCGAAGACGCCGTCGTCGCGTTCGGCGGCATAGACGTCTGCCATGCCCCCGCGGCCGAGCAGCCCCGCGATCCGGTAGGGCCCCGCCCGCGAAGGTGGCGGCTCCACGGTCTCCTCCTCCGCCGGCGGCACGAGCTCGATCGGGACTTCGAGCAGGCTGCGCGTCCCATCGGCGGCCAGGAGCCGTCCCACGATGCCGGCGAGCTCGCCATCCGCCTTGGCGATCGCCTCCAGCCTGCGGGCGCGGCGAGCCGGGTCGAGCTCGGTGAGCTCGTCGAAGAGCTCGGAGATGCGCCGCCAGCGCTCGGGCTCGTACAGGGGCTGGTCCAGCGCGGGAATGCTACCGCGGAACGGCCCACCCCTCCCACGAGCGGGAGCGCGTGGCTACGCGACCAGCCGGCCGAGGTGGTACCGCGCCTGACGGCGCCACCAGGGCCACTCGTGCGACACGTCGCGCCCCCAGATGTCGCGCGAGTGGCTGATCTCCTTGGCGGCGAGGAGGTCGGCGAGCGCCTGCGTCTCCTCGATGCAACCCTCCTCGTAGGCACCCTGACCGCACACCAGGGTGAGGTGGGTGGCACGCCGCACCTTCTCGAGCGCCGGACCGCTCATGTTGGCGACGTAGGCGAGCGGGTTGTTGAAGTAGACGTCGCCGTTGGAGAAGCCGTCCGTGAAGTGCCGCATCTCGTAGCGGCCGCTCATGCAGAGCGCGTAGGGGAAGGCCTCGGGAAACTTGAGCGCGAAGTTGGCGGCATAGAAGGCACCCAGGCTGCAGCCCGCCACCGCGACGCGGATGCCGGGAGTGCGGCAGTCGGCCTGGATCCAGGGCAGGAGCTCCTCCATCACGAAGCGCTCGTAGACCTGGTGCCGCTGGATCCGCCAGTCGGGCGGGTTCTCGCGGCGCGTCCACGCCTCGGAGACGTTGCTCTCCGTGCAGTAGAGCTTGATGCGCCCCTCGGCGATCCAGTCCTCGAGCGCCTCGACCATGCCGTGCGCGGCCCACTCGTGGGCGAAGCCGGCGGCAGTGGGGAAGACGAGCAACGGCTGGCCGAAGTGGCCGTAGCGCCAGAGGTGGAACGGCCGCCCGAGGTGCTTGCCGCCGACGCGTTCGAGGCTCTGGGGGATCTTCATGGTTCGCCGCCTTCGTGGAACGCGGCGATCTTAGTGGAGGCGGAAGTGGATGGCGATCCGCGCCTCGCCGTCCACCGGCTCGCCGTTGCGCCGCGCCGGCTCGAAGCGGGCGTTGAACGCGGCGCGCCGCGCCGAGGCCTCGAACCCCATCCCGAGCCGCTCCCCCACCGGCTCCGCCTCGAGCACCCTGCCGTTCGCCCCGACGAGGACGCGGAGATTGACGGTCCCCTCCTTCCCCATCCGCTGGCCGATCGCCGGGTAGTCCGGCGTGGGCAGGTAGACGAGCCGCGGCGGCTCGAAGCTCGGCACCGCCGCCGAGTCCTCGAGCGGGCCGTTCGGTGGCTCGCCGTAGCCGGGAGTCGCCGCCTCCTCCGGGGCCATCCCCTCCTCGCCGGGAGCGAGCTCGGGAGCGCCGGCGTAAGGCACGGCCTCCGGCACGGGAGGGGCGGTTCCGGTCGGCACCGGCGGCGTACCGTCGGGAGGGGGCGGCGCCTGGCCGACACCGCGCCCGGTGCCCGGCTGCCACCCCGCCGGCAGCTCCGAGCCGACCACCTCCTGCGTGCTGCCGGCCGCGCCGCGGAAGAGGAGGAAGGCGAGGGCGAGCCCGCCGACCACGAGGACGAGCAGCGCCGCGCTGCCCAGCGCCACGGCGAGCGGAGGCAGCCGTATCGGCGGCTTCGCTCCGTTCTGACCGGACGCTCGTCCGCTGCTGCGGCTGGGCGGCTGCGGCGCGCTCATCGACGCATTGTAGTGGCGAGATGCGCGCTCCCGAGCGCGACGCGGTCGGCCGGCTCCAAACCGGCCGCACCCGATGCGGGCGATACACTGGCGGCGAGGCTGAACGAGGTGCCGATGAAGAGCTCACTCGTCTTTCTTCTCCCCGTGGTCGTGATCGGGTTCGTGGCGGGACAGCTCGCGCCTGCCGTCTTCTCGGGCGCAAGTCCCGCCACACCGGCGGCGAGGCGCGACGCGACGCAGGGGCAGTCGCTCACCCGCGGGCTCGCCGAGGCCGCTACGGCGCCGGCGAACCTGCCGCCCATCCCCGAGGGTCTCAGCGAGGAGGAGACTCGCGACATCGGCATCTTCCGCCGCGCCTCGCGGTCGGTGGCTTTCATCACCAGCATCGCGCTGCGGCGGGACATGTTCACCTTCGACGTGTTGCAGATCCCCCAGGGAGCGGGCAGCGGCTTCCTCTGGGACGACGAGGGGCACGTGGTCACCAACTACCACGTCATCAGCCAGGGGAGCAGCTTCCAGGTCACCCTCGCGGACCACACCGACTGGCCGGCCGAGGTGGTCGGCTCGGCGCCCGACAAGGACCTCGCCGTGCTCCGCATCAGCCCGCCCAAGGACCGGCTCGTCCCGCTCAAGGTCGGCGCCTCGCGCGGGCTGGTCGTCGGCCAGAGGGTGCTCGCCATCGGCAATCCGTTCGGGCTCGACCAGACCCTCACCGTCGGCATCGTCAGCGCCCTCGGCCGGGAGCTCACCTCGCCGAGCGGGCGCATCATCCGCGACGTCGTGCAGACGGATGCCGCCATCAACCCCGGCAATTCCGGCGGGCCGCTGCTCGACTCGACGGGTCACCTGATCGGCGTCAACACGGCGATCTACAGCCCCAGCGGCACGTCGGCGGGGATCGGCTTCGCGGTGCCGGTGGACACGGTCAAGCGGCTGGTGCCGCAGATCATCCGCTGGGGCCGGCCCATCCAGCCCGGCATCGGCGTCGTGCCGCTCCCCGACCAGTGGGCGCAGCAGATCGGCGTGAAAGGTGTCGTCGTCCAGGAAGTGCTGCCCGACAGCCCCGCCGACCGCGCCGGCATCGTCGGCCTGCAACAGGGGCGGCGGCGCCCCCTGCGGCTGGGCGACGTGATCGTCTTCGTCGACGGCCAGCGCGTCGCCAGCGTCGACGACCTGCTCTACGCCTTCGAGCGCGCCCGGGTCGGGGAGGAGGTCAAGCTGACGGTGATGCGCGACGGCCGCGAGCGCACCGTGCGCGTCCCCGTCATCCAGCAGTGATCGCGCGCAGGATCTCGCGCGCGATCGCCAGCTCCTCCTCGACGATCGAGTGGCCGATGCCCGCGTAGCGCTCCACGCGAACCTTCCCTCCCAGTCCCCGGAGCACCGCGGCGCTCTCCTCCACCCGCTCCCAGGGGACGTGCGGATCGGGATCGCCGGCGCCGAGGAAGGCCGGCGTGCCGGCGAGCGAGCCCGGGTAGTCGCGCGGCGTGCCGTCCGGGCCGATCAGCCCGCCCGTGAAGGCGACGACACCGCCGTAGCGACGCGCATGCCGTGCGGCGTATTCCAAGGTCAGGCAGGCGCCCTGCGAGAAGCCGCCGAGCAGCACGCGCTCCGGCGGCAGCCCCTCGTCGCCGAGCTGCGCGATCACCTCGCCGACTTTGAGCAGCGCCGACGAGAGCCACGGCTCGTTGGCCTCGAGCGGAGCGAGGAAGCTGTGGGGGTACCACGTCCTGCCGGTGGCTGCCGGCGCCAGGTAGGCGACGCCGGGGAACTGCAGCGGGCCGGCGAGACCGAGGATGTCTTCGGGGCTTCCGCCGCGTCCGTGGGAGAGCACGACCGCGGCCTTTGCCTCGCCGGGTGGCGCGCCGATGCGGAGGACCGGCTGGCCCTGGTGCGGGCCGCGCTGAGTCGGCTGTGCGCCGCCGGGGTCTCGCTCGGCCATCCTGCTCGCAGCATACGACGCGGCCAATGCCCGAGACGCCGCGAGGTGGCCAGGCGACCTCGAACGAAGAAGGGCGCCCGACACGGGCGCCCTTCGCGAGATGTCTCGGCGCGAGCCGGCCGGCCTCGACGCATCCGGCCCGCGAACGCTGCGGCGGGCTCCGTCTCAGTTCAGCGCCGGGGTGTTCTCCGAGAAGTACTCGTGGCTGTCCGCGTTGTCGACGGCGCGGCTCGGCTTCTTGGTCGCCAGGTTCTTGCAGGCCGATTGTCCGTAGGCCCAGTCGTCGGTCGCGGCTACGACGTTGAAGTGGCTCATCTCGTGGACGAGCGTGCCGGCCTTGGAGTCGGTGCCCAGCGAGGGCGCCGACCAGAACGCGTTGCAGAGGTAGATCCGGTAAGGCTGGTTCGAGTAGACGTAGGCGTAGTAGCTGTCCGTGCAGGTGCAGTCGAAGACCACGTTGGCGTTCGCCATCGCCGAGTTGATGCTGTTGAAGTGGTTCGTCACCGTCGAGTAGCGGCCGCTGTCGCGCGCGCCGAACCACGTCGTGTAGCGGGCGCCGGCGCTGCTGGAGGTGTGGCTCGCGAGATAGCTCTTCGCGTTGCCGGAGATGCTCGTGGCGTTGCTGCGCGCCGTGTTCAACGAGCTCTGCCGCGAGCTCGTGCAGCCGACGAACTGCGTCGTCGCCGCTCCCGTCGCGCGACGGGTCTCGGTCAGCCGGGGCGCCCGGTCGTCGCGCTCGACGGCCAGGAACGTGGGTGCCGACTCGAGCTCGGCGAGCTCGGCGATCGCCGCCGGAGCGGCATCGCGAAGGGCGTCCTGCAGCGCGACGCGGAACTGCACGCTGTATTCGCCGGTGCGCGAGATGTCGTAGTACCGCCCGAGGTCGACCCGCACCGAACGCGACTCCCCCGCGCGCAGCAGCACGTAGTCGCCCGGCCGCGGGCGGTTGAACTTGACCAGCGCGCCGATGTATTCGACCGGCTCGCCGTCGCGACGCACGTCGAAGAGGTTGGCCTTGACGCCGGCGAACGGGGTCTGCCAGCGGAGCAGGTAGGCGTCCGCCGCGCTCTCGTTGGCGAGGGTGACGGTGACGATCGCGCGCTCGCCTCGACCGATCGCGCTCTTGTCGCCGTCGACGCGGGCCGAGAGGCCGCCAGGGCCCGCCGCCAAGGCGACGAGGGGAAAGCCGAGGAGGATCGCCGTGACCAGGAGGCCGAGGACCTTCGATCGCATCGTCACTGCTCCTTTGCCCATCGGGGCATCTAGGGACGAGGCCGGGTTTCGGTGTCGGACCGCTGGCCCCCGCAGTGGCAAGGAGCGTGCCGCAGCCGTCGCTTTTGCGTGGAAAGTCTAAACCACTGACCGGTCGAGGCATCTTCGCCAGGTGCGGGCGCCTCGTGTGTAAGAACGGGTCGCAGCCTGATCCGCCGCACCCCGTGCACCTGGATCAGCGCCGGACCCCTGAGGGCGGAAGCCGCGCTCGGTGCCCTACCCGCCCTCCCCTTCCCCACCCTCCTCGAGCTCCAGCGGCACCCGGGGATCGCGCGCCGAGGCACGGCCCGCCTCGACCCACCCGTAGCGCGTCACGAGCGAGCCCACGATCTGCGCCACCGCCGCCGCCCTGCGGGCGCCCGCGAGACGAAGGACCACCGGCACGAGCCCCGCGAGCACGGTCCCGGCGCGCACCAGCCCGCCGCTCACCCCTTCTTTCAAGGGCGCATGCGCCGGGTCGGGATCGAGCTCGTGCGCGAGCCCTGTCGCCGTCTCGACGAGCGCCGCTGCCAGCCCCAGCCGGTTCAGGGCCGGGTGGTCGTGACCGAGCAGCTCGAGCAGGGAGACTGCGGCACCGAGTCCCGATGCGGCGAAGTGCACCGGCAGCACGCGCACGCTCCGGTTCCACGCCGGGATGACGGTGGCGCCGACGAGGACGCCCGTGTAGGTCGTCATCCCCAGGCCGGTCGCCGCTGCCAGCACGCCGGCGGCATCGGCGACCACGCGGACCGGCGCGAGGCCGCGCCGTTGCAAGAGGTCGGCGAACGCCGCCGCCGCCGACGCGCTGCCGAAGGCGGTGAGCGTCCAGGCCCCGACCGACATCGGGCTCTGCGGCTTGAAGACGCGCAGCATGTTGAGGAAGCGCTCGGGCCGCCCGAGGTCGCTGATGAGCAGAGGCGCCGAGAGGGCGCCGCCGAGCGCTGCCAACCAGCGCGCGTCACGCACCAGCTCGGTCTCCCCGTCGCCGGCGAGCGCGCGCGCCGCGGCAGCCACCACGGCCGCAGCGCCCGCCGCGCCGCCGACGAAGAAGTAGAGCGGCACCTCCCACGTCCAGGTCGGCTCCTTGAGCAGCGGCCGGCCGTAGTAGCCCGTGGCGGCGCTCGCCACGGCCGCCGGCACCGGCATCGGCGACCCCTCGGGCCGCACTCCGGGCACCGCCACGACGCCGCGCTCGATCGCCTCGGCGCGCAGCTCGTCGAGGCGTCGCTCGGTCGAGACGTCCGGCCGCCGCGGCCCGCGCGCGCTCAGTCCCGACTCCTGTCGCGGCCGCCGCCGATGAGGAACGATCCCACCGCCGCGAGCAGCAGCCCGCCCGCGGCGACCGCCGCCGCCTGCCAGCCCGCGCGCTGGTAGATCGTCGGCACCTCCGGTGCGAGCGGCAGGTTGTACGCCCGCGGATCGCCGCGTACGAGAAACATCGAATGCGTGCCGCCGACGCTCGAGTCGCGCGCGTCCCAGAGCACGGCATCGTCCATTCCCCGCGCGTGCAGGGTCGCCAGCCGCTCGTCCGCGCGCTCGCGGAGCTCCCCGAGCTCGCCGAAGAGGATCGATTGCGTGGGGCACGCCTTGGCGCAGGCCGGCTGCAGCCCGACGAGCTGGCGGTCGTAGCAGAAGGTGCACTTGAAGGCGCGGCCGTCCCCTTCCCGGCGGTCGACGACGCCGAACGGACAGCCGACGACGCAGTAGCCGCAGCCGTTGCAGACGTCGGGCTGGACGAAGACGCCGCCCATCTCGGTGCGCACGATGGCGCCGGTCGGGCACGCCTCGAGGCAGCCAGCCACCTCGCAGTGCTTGCAGACGTCCGAGGAGAACTGCCAGGAGAGCAGCTCGGGGTCGTTGCCGCCGTGGCCGATCTGCGGCGCGACCTCCACGAACTTGACGTGGCGCCACGTCGAGGCGCCGAGGGCGCCGGTGTTGTCGTACGAGGTGCCGGTGAAGAGGAAGCCGTCCTCCGGCACTTCGTTCCACTCCTTGCAGGCGACCTCGCAGGCCTTGCAGCCGATGCAGAGGGTCGAGTCGGTGAGGAAGCCGGTGGTGGCCGCCATGGCGGGGGCGAGCCTACAGCTGATCGAGCACGTCGGCGCCGCGCGGGCGCCGCCCGCGGGCGAGCGAGCAGACGAGCGCCTTCGCCTCCATGATCCTCACGTTGGGCTCCTGCGAGATCGCGACGAGGTCGTTGACGACGTCGCCGCGCACGAGCCCTCGCTGCCCCCAGTGGTAGGGCAGCCCCACCTGGTGAACCCGCTTGCCGTCGACGACGAGCGACTTGATCCGCGCCGTGACGAGGGCCCGCGCTTCGATCAAGGCGCGGGGCGTGCCGATCGTCACCCAGTCGCCGTTGCTCACCCCCGCCTCTTCCGCCAGCTCGAGCGAGATCTCGGCGAAGAGCTCGGGCTGCAGCTCGGCGAGGTGCGATAGGTGGCGGCTCATCCCTCCAGCCGTGTGGTGCTCGGTCAGGCGGTAGGTGGTCAGCACGTGCGGGTAGCGCGGATCGAGGTCCGGCGCGTAGCGGTTGTCCGGACCTTCCTTCTGGTCGGCGGCGGGGTTCCGCTGTCGCCCGTAGAGAGGGTTCTCGATCGGGCTCTCGAGCGGCTCGTAGTGCGTCGGCAGCGGACCGTCCTTGAGCCCCGTCGTCACCCAGATCCACCCCACGCCGTCCGGGTGCATGGTGAAGGGCTGGTCGCCGGCGATGGCGTCGTCCCCCTTCGCCCCCGCGGGCGGCCGGTAGCCGGGCGCCTTGCGCTTCGTGAAGTCGGGGACGTCGACGCCGGTCCACTCGCCCTGCGCGTCGTCCCACCAGACGAGCTTCTTGCGCTCGCTCCAGGGCGCGCCGTCGGGCCGCGCCGAGCAGCGGTTGTAGAGGATGCGGCGGTCCGACGGCCACGCGAACCCCCAGCCGTGGCCGAGCGGCCCGCGAGCTTCGCGCTGCCGCGGCCGGTTGACGCCTCCGGCGTAGAGGCCGGAGTAGATCCAGCAGCCGCACGCGGTCGAGCCGTCCGCGGCGAGGTCGGTGAACCCCGAGACGAGCTCGCGCGCGCCGCCGCTCCCCGCGGGGGGCAGCTTCCAGCCGTGGATCTCCCGCGCGATCTCGTCCACCACCGGGCCTCCACGCTGCGACTCCAAAGGGTAGTCCCAGGTGAGTGCCTGGAGCGGCCGGTCGCGGCGCCGCCGGCTCCCCGCCACCCGCGCCTTGAGCCGGCGCGCGAGCTGGTCGACGAACCAGGGCTCGCTCGTGGAGTCGCCGGGCGGATCGACCGCCTTCTCGTGCCACTGCAGCAGGCGCTGTGTGTTGGTGAACGTGCCGTCTTTCTCCGCATGGCCGGCGGCGGGGAGAAGGAAGACTTCGGTGGCGATCTCGTCGGTGCGCAGCTCCCCGCGCTCGATCTCGGGCGAGTCGTACCAGAAGCTCGCCGTCTCCACCTCGACGAGGTCGCGCACGACGAGCCAGCGCAGGCGTGCCAGCGCCTTGCGCTCCAGCCTGCCGTTCGGCGCCCCGACGGCAGGGTTCTGGCCGATGACGAAGAGCCCCTCGAGCTTTCCCTCGGCCATCTCCAACCAGTACCCCTGGTGTGAATGGTCGCCGTCGACGCGCGGCAGGAGGTCGAACGCGAAGCCGTTGGCGGCGGTTGCCTCCTCGCCGTACCACGCCTTGAGCAGGCTCACGACGTATTTGTCGAGGTTGTGCCACCAGCCGGTCTCGCTCTGGTGCTTGCGCAGATAGTGCGCGAGGTCGTCGGCGTCGTCGTCGAACACCGGCATCGTCAGGTAGCCCGGGAGCACGTCGTAGAGCGTCGGGATGTCGGTCGAGCCCTGGATGGACGCGTGCCCGCGCAGGGCGAGGATCCCGCCGCCGGGGCGCCCCACGTTGCCGAGGAGGAGCTGCAGGATGGCGGCGGTGCGGATGATCTGCACTCCCACCGAGTGCTGCGTCCACCCCACCGCGTAGCAGATGGCGCCGGTCCGCTCCGGCCCCGAGGCGGAGCAGAAGGCATCGGCCACGCGGAGGAACTCCGCCGCCGGCACCCCGCACGCGCGCTCCACCATCTCCGGCGTGTAGCGCGCGAAGTGGCGGCGCGTCACCTGGTAGACGCAGAGCGGGTGCTCGAGCGTCTCGTCGCGCTCGATCGTCTCGATCTCCTGCGCCTCGCCGCCGCGGTCCTTGCCGTGGCCGCCGGCCTCGGGCTCGTGTCCGGGCGCCCCCTCGTCGCCGTCGACCTTGAGGCGGCCGCCGCGGTAGAGCCAGGTTGCGGGGTCGTACTCCCCGCGCCCCTCGTCCCAGCCCGAGAAGAGTCCGTCGAGGTCCTCGGCGTCGCGCAGCTCGTCTTTGAGCAGCACCGCCGCGTTGGTGTACGGCACGACGTAGTCGCGGAAGACCTTGCCGTGCTCGAGCGCGTAACGCACCAGCCCGCCGAGGAAGACGATGTCGGAGCCGGCGCGCAACGGCACCCAGAGGTCGGACATCGCCGACGTGCGCGTGAAGCGCGGGTCGACGTGGATCACCGTGGCGCCGCGCTCGCGCGCCTCCATCACCCACTGGAACCCCACCGGGTGGTTCTCCGCCATCGACGACCCCATGATGAGGATGGCGTCGGCATTGGCGAGGTCCTGCTGCGCCGTCGTGGCGCCGCCCCGTCCGAGGCTGGTGCCCAGACCGGGCACCGTGGAGCTATGTCATATACGGGCCTGGTTCGAGACCCTCGTGATCCCCAGCCCGCCGGTGAAGAGCTTCTTGAGGAGGTAGTTCTCCTCGTTGTCCAGGGTGGCGCCGCCGAGGTGCGCGATCCCCTTGCACTGCATCAGCACGCTGCCGTCGCGCTCCTCCTCGAAGGTGCGTTCGCGGCTCTCCCACACGCGGTCGGCGATCCGGTCCATCGCCTCGTCGAGCGAGATCTCCTGCCAGCGCGTGGCGAAGGGCGCGCGGTATTTGACTCGCGTCAGCCGCCCCGGATGCGTGAGCAGCTCGTGCGACGCCGCGCCCTTGGGGCAGAGGCGCCCGCGCGAGATCGGCGACTCCGGGTCCCCCTCGATGGCGAGCAGCTTGCCGTCGCGGTGGTGGACGAGCTGCCCGCAGCCCACCGCGCAATACGGGCAGACGGAGCGCGCGACCTCGGCGCCGGCCGTCTTCGGCCGCAGCTCGCGCGTGCGGCGGCTCATCGCCTCGGGTCCGGTGCCGTCGCCGCCGTCGCGAAGCTGCCGCCAGAGCGGCCAACTCTCGAGGAAACCCAGGTCGAGGAAGTCGAGCAGCATCGCCGCCGATCTTAGCGCCGGGTGTCGGCTCAGCGTGTGGCCGCGAGCACCAGCGGGCGCGAGACGACGCTGCGGTCGCCGCGCGAGATCGGCACGGCCCAGTCGGGTCGCGCCCGGAGCAGCGCCGAGCCCTCGCTGCCGAGCCCGAGCTGGACGTCGAAGACGTGGATCGTCAGTGCCTCCGCGCCGGCGAAGGTCAGCTCGACCTCGGCTCCGTCGGCCGGGAGCGTCACGTATTCGACGATCTGCCACTCGTCGCGATCGCCAGCCGGTCGCAGCACCAGCGCCTCGCCGGCGAGGCGCACGGCGCGAAGCCGCGCGGCGGGCACGTAGAGGCCCGCGATCGACGCCCCGCGCGTCGAGCGCAGCCGGCCCCGCGCGAGGAAGCCGTCCGCGGTCCGCTCCACCGCGCCGAGGTCGAGCTGCGGCGGTGCCGGATCCCAGCGCGGCGCGTGCCCTGCGGATGCCACCCACGCGGGAAACGGCGGAGCCCAGGGGTACGGTGCCGCGGACGCTCGAGCGAATCCTCCGGCGCTCGCGACCGCCGGCGGCAGCGGCACGTCGGCCGAGCCCGCCACCCACCACGTCGCCGGCTCGTCTCCAGCCCCGTCTCCGGCCCCATCTCCGGACCCACCGGCGCCGTTGTAGAGCACCAGCGACAGGGGCTGTGGCTGGTCCGCGGTGAAGGGCGGCACGACGCACGCGGCCACGACGCCGACGGTCGCCGCCACGAGGGCGAGGCCGGCGGTGAGGAAGCTCCACTTCCGCGCCGTGCCGGCAAACCCGGGCAGCGTGCCGCTGAGCACCAGCGCCACGACGATCGAGATTCCGGGCAAGGCGGGCGCTCCCATCCCCTCGTAGAGCATCCATCCGACCGGGAAGAGCAACAGCGCCGCGCTCACCAGCGGCGCAAGAGACACCACGATGCTCCCCGGGCGAGCCACGAGCCCGGCCATTCCCGCGACCACCACCGGCACGACGAGCGGATACGAGACCCCAGGTGCCAACGCAGCGGCGACCACGGCGAGCAGCGCCCAGCCGATCCACGTCGCGCTCCATGCGCCCGCGGCGCGCAGCCGCGCGCCGAGGAGGCCCGCGCAGAGCGCGACCCCCGCGACCGGGACCGTCCAGAACCCGAGCCGGAGCGGCCAGGCGGAAGCGACCCACTGGTAGGGGACGGCCCCGAGCCCGCGCAGCAGCGCCAGCAGGGCCCAGCCGAGACCGGCGGTCAGGGCGACGGAGCCGAGCGCCGCCGCCGCGCCCCAGCCGGAACCGCCGCGCGCCCCGTCCGCGCGCCGCCTCTCGCGGACCACCGCCGCCACCACGAGCACGGCGCCGAGCGCGGCGAGGGGCAACGTCCATGGCTGAGGCCAGCGCACGACGAACACCGCCAGCAGGTCGAAGAAGACCGCGTCCCCCGCCGGCTCGAAGGAGCCGCGCGAGGCGGCGAGGGCGCGCACCATGGCCAGCGCATGGTCGCCATGGTGCTGGAGGCTGCCGGCGTCGAGGTGGCGGAGGTCGTCGCGCGGCGTGTGGTAGCGCAACGGCGCGCCGACGAAGGCGAAGTTGACGCCGGCCATCCCTTCGCGCTTGAACACCGTCAGGTCGGTGTCGTTCGGCAGCCGCTTGTAGATCGTGTAGTAGATCGAGTTGGTGACGGGCCGCGGCAACGACCTCGCCGCCTCACCGACGAGGCGCGCGCTCCCCGGCGAGAGCTCGAAGAGGAGGCTCGGGCCGGTCGTGCCCCGAGCCTCGACGTTCACCACCGCCGCGATGCGACGGCGACGCGCCACGTCGCGGACGAACGCCTCGGCGCCGAGCAGCCCCTGCTCCTCGCCGTCGTCGACGAGGAGCAGGACGTCGCGCTGCGGCTTCGGCCCGGCCAGCAGCGCTCGCGCCACCTCGATCGTGGTCGCCACCCCCACGCCGTCGTCGGCGCCGCCCGGACCTGCCGCCACCGAGTCGTAGTGGCTGGCGAGGAGCACCGCCGGCCGCGACGGATCGCTCCCCGGCACCGTGGCCAACACATTGGCGACGGTCGCGCAGCGTGCCCAGCCGCAGGCGAGGCGCTCCTCGACCGTCGGCCGCAACCCGAGCTGCTCGAACTCGGCGACGAGCCGCGCGCGCACCGCGGCGTTGGCGGCGCTACCGGTCGGGTGCGGGGCGCCGTCGCCGACGGCGCGGGCGAGCGCCGCGGTCGCCCGCGCCGCCGAGAACTCCGTCGCGGGAGCGTCGGCGCCACGCGCCGG
>Ga0075431_100001283_pt1 | contig 22922 bp, 14 predicted proteins | sample RhiMetdeltSRZDD5_FD_75297 | JGI IMG/M metagenome (GOLD analysis project Ga0075431, IMG submission 75297) | Populus rhizosphere microbial communities from Tennessee, USA - Rhizosphere MetaG P. deltoides SRZDD5 | ecosystem: Host-associated > Plants > Roots > Rhizosphere > Soil | place: USA... | reverse complement strand
ACCCCTCCCTTGCCCCTCCCCTTGAGGGGAGGGGCAGGGGGAGGGGTTGCTCACTCGCGCTCCATGCGACCTTACTGCCCGGCCCGCCGGCGCTGATCGCGATCAGCGCGGCCATCACGATCAGCACCAGCGATCGTCCTGCCCTGGATGCCTTGCCCCTCAGCATACGTCACCGCCACGGCATGACTGATCGATCATGACGTCCCTCACCCCAGATCAAGCATACCGCGTAGGACGACGGGTTCCGTCAATAGTCGCGGACAGTGTTACCGACTGAACAGCACCGGGTAGTTCTTCCGGGCCAGCGCTCGGATCGGCACCTACCCAAACGGGCGGTTCCCTTGCGTTCCGTCACTCTCGTACGATGGGGGCCTTTTTCCAGTGAGCGCGGCCTTGCAACGCCGCGCAGGAAGCCTTCGTGCCCCTTCGTCTCCGCAACATCCTGCTCGCGGTCATGCTGGTGGCCGCGGCGCTCCCCGCGCCGATCGGCGTCGGGCCGTTTGCGCACGCGCCGGCCGCGCACGCGCAGGGCGGTTTGCCGGCGCTGCCCGCTGGCTGGCCGACCACGCTCCAGCTTGGACGGGCTGACAGTCCTGGCGGCGCCGCTTCGATGAAGGCGCAGGCGCCGTTCGGGTTCCGCTACCAGTACCTCGCCGGCGGGGTCCTCACCGGCGGCAACTGGTCCACCTGGAACGAGAATGGCCACTTCGCCACCTACTACATCCAGGACTCGGTCGCCCAGGGGATCACGCCGGTCTTCACCTACTACATGATCTATCAGTCGGCGCCCGGCGGCGGCAGCGAGTCGCAGGCGGTCCTCAGCAACCTGAACAACGCCACCACGATGCAGGCGTACTGGGCCAATCTGAAGCTGTTCTTCCAGCGGGCTGGCGCCTTCCCGAACAACAAGGTGGTCCTGCACGTCGAGCCGGACATGTGGGGGTACGTCCAGCATGTTGCCGTGAACGACAACGCCGCGAGCGTGCCCGCGAAGGTGGGCTCGGCCGGCCACTCCGAGCTGAACGGGCTGCCGGACAACGTGGCAGGGCTGGCCCAGGGCATCGTCCGGCTGCGGAACCAGTACGCGCCGAACGTGTTCCTGGGGTACCAGGTCTCGGTCTGGGGCACCGGCGTGGACATCTCGCTCAGCGACCCGTCAGACAGCCAGGTTGACGCGCTCGGCAACCGGGCCGGCGCCTTCTACACCTCGCTCGGGGCGGCCTTCGACGTGGCGTTCAGCGAGTTCAGCGACCGCGATTCCGCGTTCAAGCAGGCCCAGTGGGGTATGGGCCAGGAAGCCTGGTGGAACGCAGACGACTTCCGTCGCCACGCGCGCTTCATCTCCCGCTTCGTGGCCACCAGCGGCAAGCGGATGGTGATGTGGCAGATCCCGCTCGGCAACACGAGGATGCGGGCGATGAACAACACCTGGAACCATTACCAGGACAATCGGGTCGAGTGGCTGCTCGACGAGCCCGGCCGCACCCATCTGACGGAGTACGTCAACGCCGGCGTCATCGGGTTTCTGTTCGGGCGGGGCGCGGACGGCGTGACCTGTCCCTGCGATGCGCCGCATCCAAACAATCAGCCCCCCGACGGCGTCACTAACCCGCTGCCGATCAACGGCAACACCGTCAACTCGTACAGCGCGGACGACGACGGCGGCTTCTTCCAGAACCACGCCGCCGCCTACTACACCGCCGGCGCGATGAGCCTGCCGGCCGGGACGGCCCAGCCGCCCACGCCCACCCCACCCACGCCCTCGCCCAGCCCGGGCACGCCGACACCGACGCTGCCGGTCGTCTGCAGCCCGCGCCCGCCGGTCCAGGTGACCACTGCGCCAGCCGTCGGCGGCCTCCAGGTCACCGTCACGGCGACCGGCCAGAACAACACGCTCCAGGCGATCGAGATCAGCCAGACGCGGAACGCCCTGGTGGACGTCGGCGGGCAGGCCGGACGGACCGGGGCGTTTACTGTGACGCTGCCCGGGACCTCGGCCAGCACGTCGTTCACCGTACGGCGGCAGGGTTCCGGCGCGGCGACCGTCAGCCTGGCCGTGGTGGACCGCTGCGGGCGCTGGACCACGTTCGTGGGCGGCGGCCCCGGAGCGGCGTTCTAGGTGACAGGTCACAGGGGATAGGGATTTGCCCCCTGTTCCCTATAACCTGTCCCCTATCACCTTGTCCTGGGCGCGTGGGGCCGCGTCCGCGGGGGCCAGCGGCGGGATCGAGACGGTGAACGTCGATCCTGTGCCAACCTCGCTCATCACCGTGATCTGCCCGCCCACGCGCCGGATCGACTCCTGAACCAGCGCCAGCCCGAGGCCGGTCCCACGCTCCTGACGCGCCTCGGGGCGGCTCGAACGGAAGAAGCGCTGGAACAGCATCTTCTGCTCGTCGTTCGTCAGGCCGATCCCCGTGTCTGAGACGGCGACCTCCACGCTGTCGCCGCGCTGCTTCGCGGTGACCCGGACCGAGCCCCCGGCCAGCGTGTACTTGATCGCGTTCGAGAGCAGGTTGTCCACGATCCGCCGCACGATCAGCTCGTCGGTCAGGACCGGGCGCAGCTCTGGCTGGACCTCCAGCGTGATGGCGATCTGTTTCTCGCTGGCGCGTGGACGGGCCATCGCCACCACGAGCTGGAGGATCCGGTCCACGTGGATCGGGGCCGGCTGCAACTGCTCGACGCCGGACTCCATGCGGCGCAGGTCCAGCAGGTTGTTCACCAGCCGCAGCATGTAATCCCCGGAGGCGGCGATCCGCGAGATGAACTCGGCCTGGCGCTCGGTGTCCAGCGAGCCCGGAGCCGCGCCCAGCATCAGGCCCGTGTACCCGAGGATCGCCGTCAGCGGTGAGCGCAGCTCATGCCCGAGATCCGCGATCTGGGCATCGCGGTTGTCCTCGGCGATCTCACGGACGGCGGCGACGCCGACCTCGAACCCCTCCGGACTGTCCGTGAGCGAGGTGTAGCTGATGACCACCGAGCGTTCCTGCCCGTCCCGAGCGGTGAGCGTCGCCGCCTCGTGAACCGCCTTGCCGGTGCTGGCAGCCTTCATGAACGCTTCGTTGTGATCCACCGTCGTGCCGTCCAGGCGCTGCGCCAGGACGATCTCGTTGGCGGGCTGGCCGGCCGCCTGCTCCGGGTCCCAGCCGGTCAGCCGGCTGGCCGTGTCGTTGAGCCACTCCAGGGTCAGGTCCGGCCGCACCGCGAAGATCCCGTCTGGGACCTGCGAGACGATCGACTCGAGGCGCTGACGCTCGCCGGCCGCGCCGCGTCGCGCCGTCTCCGCTGAGAGGTAGAGCGCGATCAGGCCCAGCGCCACGACGAGCACGACCAGCAGCAGGGCGAACAGCGTGACGCCCCTCGTCGCCAGCACCTCGGCGAGGATGATGCCGGGGAACACCAGCAGCAGGTTGGCGAACAGGCTGGCGCCCGGCCGCGCCTGGGCCTCCCCGGCCAGGCCGCCGGTCGCCGCCAGCCGCGTGATCGCCTGTTCGCCGATCCAGACGCCGATCGCGAAGGCGACGCTGGCGACCACCGACTCTGGAACGATGCCTGAGAGTGGGAGCAAGCCAGCGGCGGCCCAGCCGAGCAGATCGCCGACGAAGACGCCGGCCAGGGCGGCGGCCCCGCCGAGGATCGTCGTCAAGGTGCCGACCCGGACGACGGAACTGGTGAGGAGGACGGCCGCCAGCGCCATCGTGCTGGTGACGGCCATGCCGCAGCTCAGCCAGGCCGGCAGGAGCACGGCCGGCAGGAGCGTGATGCTTCCGCCCGGCAACTGGACCGGCAGGCTGGCGAGGACCGCCCCGGCCGCCACGTACAGCAGCACGGTCGGCCAGCCGCATCCTGCCCCCGCCGCCTCGTCCACGACGAGCGCGGCCACCATTGCCAGGGCACCGAGCATGGTCAGCCCAAGGGGCCGGGCTGAGAGGAGGCGGGCGCGGCGTACGGCAAGCATGCTTCAAACGTTATCGCAAGCGCACCACCAGGATACCAGCCTGAACTGCATTCGAGAACCCGGGGAATACAATTCCTCAACCAGAGAGGTGTATCGTCATCTGCTCGTGGTCTCGGGGAGAGCTATCGCGATGCAGGATGCAGGCCGGGCGATGACCCGGGGAAGCCTCCCGATGCCGTGCCGCCAGCGCCAGCTCGTGGCCGCGTGCCCCCCTCGATCGTGATCGCGACCGAAGACCGGCTCGGCGCGCCCATCGCCGTGAGCTCGGGCCCGCGAATGACGGTTCGCGTCGAGCGCGAGGGGCGCCGGCAGAACGGCAACGGCAATGAGAACGACAATCGGAGCGTGCGGAGCAACGGCGGCGGGCGCACGGTGCAGACGACGGCCGCGTCAACTGGCGCGGCAGCAGCGGCAGTGCCGATCCAGCATGACGGCAGTGTCGGCGTGGCCGCGAGCGGGGCGGAAACGCCGGCGAAGGGCATCGTGACCCCGATCCCACAGAAGACGCCACGGCCGACGTTCGTCACCGCCCAGTCCGTGGAGTCAGGGCAGCCACGTACCTCCGCGATCCCCGCCCCGGTCGGCGTAAAGCCGCCTCCGGAGGAGTGAGCGCTCTGAGGCGGCCGGCTGAGGCCGGCCAACGTCGGCCGTACCTCGCCTGACGGTACCATGCCGCGTGTACGCACTGGAGGTGTGGCAATGGGGACCGCCGTGGACGAGCTGTGCGCCCTTTCGGCTGTGGAGGCCCGCCGCCGGATCGGCACGAAGGAGCTTTCGCCGGTCGAGCTGCTGGAGGCGTGCATCGCGAGGATCGAGCAGGTGAACCCGGCCGTCAACGCGGTCACGGCGACGGACTTCGGGCGGGCGCGCGAGGTGGCCCGCGCTGCCGAGGCTGCCGTGCTGGCCGGCGAGCCGCTGTCGCTGCTGCACGGCCTGCCGGTCGGGGTGAAAGACTTGCAGGACACGGCCGGTTTGCTGACGACGTACGGCTCGCCGATCTACCGCGACTACGTCCCGGCGGAGGACGAAGCGATGGTCGGCCGGGTGCGGGCGGCCGGGGGTGTGATCTTCTGCAAGACGAACACGCCGGAGTTTGGGGCTGGAGCGAACACCCGCAACCCGATCTGGGGCGCCACGGGCAACCCGTTCGATCCGATGCGGAACGTGGGCGGCTCCTCTGGCGGCTCGGCGGCGGCGCTGGCGACGGGGATGATGCCGCTGGCGACGGGCTCTGACACGGGTGGATCGCTGCGGATTCCGGCAGCGTACGCGGGCATCGTCGGGTTCCGACCATCGCCGGGGCTGGTGCCGACCAACGCGCGGCAGCTCGGCTGGTCGTCGATCTCGGTGCCGGGGCCGATGGCGCGGACGGTGGCGGACGTCTGCCTGCTGCTTGGAGCGCAGGCCGCCTTTGACAGCGACGATCCGTTCTCCGTGCCGATCGACGGCGCGTCGTTCGCCCGCCCGGAAGAGGTGGATCTCGGCAGCCTGCGCTGCGCGGTGAGCGCCGATCTCGGGTTCGCGCCGATCGACGCCGCGTACAAGGCGACGTTCGAGGCAAAGGTTGGCGCGTTCGGCGGCCTGTTTCGGAGCTGTGACCGCGAAGTTGCCCCGGACTTCGGCGAGGCCGACCGCTGTTTCGAGGTGATCCGGGCGGTCCAGTTCGTGGCCCGCCACCAGGAGACGTACGAGCGCGATCCGAGCCTGCTCGGCCCGAACGTGCGCGCGAACTACGAGCAGGGCGCCACGATGTCGTTGTCGGACTTCGCCTGGGCCCACGTGGAGCAGACGCGGATCTACCGGCGGGCGCAGCGCTTCTTCGAGGAGTACGACGTCTTGATCACGCCAACGGTGCCGATCACGCCGTTCCCCTGGGAGCAGTTGTACCTGGCGGAGATGAACGGCGAGCCGTTGCGGACCTACTTCCACTGGCTGGCGTTGACGTACGGAATCACGTTGACGGGCCACCCGGCCGTCTCGCTGCCGTGCGGCGTGGACGAGCAGGGGATGCCGTTCGGGCTCCAGATCGTCGGGCCGCACAAGCGAGACGCGTTCACGCTGGGGGTGGCCCACGCGCTGGAGCGGGCGTTAGCCAGGCATCCGGAGCTCTCGCGCCCGCTGCCTGACCTGGCCCGCCTCGGCGAGGAGACGCCCGCCCTCCGCTCGATCGTGACGCACCCTCCTGACAACTCTGGGGCATAAGCGTCCAAAGCCAGCCACTCGCGCGGTATTGGCAAGCGGCACCGCCCGTATGATGCGCGTTATGAGTACGAGACGTAAGTAATTCTCGGTGAGTAGCGTGGCGCCCTATTGCATGTGGGCGGTGCGCTCAGGCGCACGCCAGTCTGCACGGAGTGGGATTCGATGGACGATCCGAGCGATCCACGGGAGAGATCCTTCTTTCGGATCGTCAGAAGCAATCCGACGAGGGATAGAGACTTCAGGTCGAACGCCGCGCAAGGAAAACAGCCGCGAAATCCAACGCCTGAGGTCCTGCGGCGGTGGGATGGACTATCGGCGCTCACGACGTTCGAGGCGGCGCTGACGAACGCCCGGATCTTCCCGCGACTCGGGAGCTTCATCGCGGAGCTTCGCATTGCAGAAGGTGGCCCCATCACCTGGGAACCACATCCCGGACCGGACCAGGAGCATGTCACCTTGTGGGGAACTGTGGAGGCGTTCCAGAAGGCGGTCGTCGACGTTGTGCAGATCAGGTGATGTACACTTCTGGCATGGCCGTCTGGTACGAGCTCTGGGATGTCGATACCGGCAACATTGTCGGCACCTACACGAGCGAATCTGAGGCACTCGACGAAGTGCGGGAGCTGCTCGCCGTGAACGGTGCGAGCTACGCCGACGATCTGTCCCTTGGCCGCAAGCACGACGATGGTGGCGAGTTGATCGCCGAGGGCTACGAGCTGGCACGACGCGCTGAGACGGCGCACCAGGAGCGACGCACAGCGTAGCTCAGCTTGAGCCGCATGCGATGCTCGCGGCCGATGCCCGGGCTGCGTTAAACCGACTGGCAGCATGAACCGGCTCCTCTGAATTGCACGTCGCCCTCTACCGCTTCTGTCTTCCTGCCGCGGTGGGAGCACCACAAGCGTCCAAAGGCGCGCACTCGCGCGGCAAAGCCGCGCGGCAGGGCATGGTCGCGGTCCGTTATGAGTTTGGGACGTGCAGGCGTGCGGTTATGTCAACGATACTGACCGACGTACCGCCTTGCGCACGTTCTTCGGTTGGCACTGCCAAACGCTCCGACGCTTTGGAGATGCACCAGCATGAGACTGACCTGCCTGCCCGAGAAGCTGAATGAGGGGCTCGCCACTGTCGGGCGGGTCGTCGCCCCCAGGAGCACCCTGCCCGTCCTGGGAAACGTGCTGCTCGAAACCGATGGCGGCCAGCTCAAGCTGGCGGCGACCAACCTCGAACTGACGGTGATCTGTTGGGTCGGTGCGAAGGTTGAGGAGGAGGGGGCGATCACGCTGCCGGCCCGGCTGCTGGCGGACTACGTCGGGCTGCTCTCGGCCGGCGAGCCGCTCAACCTCGAGCTGAAAGCGAAGAAGGCGCACCTGAGCTGTGGCCGGTTCGAAGCGAACATCAGCGGGATCGACGCCGAGGAGTTCCCGGCGATCCCTTCCGTGAGCGGCGGTATCAGCCTGAAGATCCCGGCGCCGCGCCTGAAGGAGGCGATCGGCCAGGTCGTCTTCGCGGCGGCTCCCGACGACAGCCGTCCGGTCCTGGCCGGCGTGCAGATGTCGGTCAGCGCCGGGAAGCTGACGATGGCGGCGGCTGATGGGTTCCGGTTGGCGGTCCGCAAGGTCGATCTCGGAGGCGCTGACGTCCCGGATCTGACGATGATCGTGCCGGCCAAGGCGCTGACCGAGGTAGCGAGGGGGCTGCCGAACGACGAGGAGGTGGAGGTCGAGGTCGCGGTGACGGCCGATCAGAGCCAGGTGCTGTTCCGCTACCGGCTCGCGGAAGGCCGGGGGGCTGAGATCGTCTCGCGGCTGATCGAGGGGCAGTTCCCGGACTTTAACCGGATCATCCCGAGCTCGTCGAAGACGCGGGTGACGCTCCAGACGGCGGACTTCCTCCGTGCGACGAAGGCGGCGCAGGTCTTTGCACGAGACAACTCGATGATCGTGCGGCTGAACCTGGTGCCGGCCGAGGGCGGCGACGAAGCGCTGGGCCGGGTGACGGTCGCCGCGACCTCGGCGGAGATCGGCGACAACACCGGCGACGTCGACGCGAGCGTGGAGGGTGAGGCGATGCAGGTCGCCTTCAACGGCCGGTACCTTCGAGACGCGCTGGAGGCGCTCGACGCGCAGCAGGCGTTCCTGGAAGTGACCGGACCGGCGAGTCCCGGCTTGATCCGCCCCGCCAGCGGCCCGAACGGCTACATCCAGGTCATCATGCCGATGCATGTTGCTCGGTGATAAGCCGTCCGGGGCGTCGTTTGTCGTGACGGTCGCCCTGGTCTGATGCTCGAGGCCGAAGATTGACGATTTTCGCGCCTTCCGGGAGAACCGCGCCCTCGACGAGATGCTCGAACGGTGCGAGAAGATGAGCCACCTCTAAACCAAAGCCACGGTGAAACCCACATGCACCCTACCTGTGACCATGTAGATCCCGTCGTGGCATTGGTTTAGGAAGGTGGGGAGCCCGGCACGAAACCCGGTTGAACGCGCTACGAGCGGGCGGGGCCGCCTGGCCCCGTCCGCTCGCGCTCGCACTCGCTCGCCCGGTTCCCGAGCTCCTCCCGTCGATCAGTCGGCGAGGTCCGTGAAGGTCGTCGTCGTGTTGTCGGGAATGTGCCCGACCAGGACATTCTCCTCCACGGTCTGGCCGGTCGTCGCGTTCCGCACCGTCCGGTAGATGTTCCGTCCGGTGCAGGTCAGCAGGCCCGGCGTCGTCGGGAACGTCGGCACGTTCGAGAGCGACGGGTAGGCGTTCAACGAGATCGGCACTGACGCTGACGGCGCGCTCATCATCGATTCACGGGCCCACGCCGTCGGCAGCTTCTCCGTGGCCGGGACCCCGGGCGGCGCGAAGGTGAACGCCACCGCGTACCGAACCTGGTTCCCGTTCGACGTCCAGACTTTGCTCTGGCCGGTCACTCGTCCCGCCCACTTCTCCTGCGGGTCGATCGTGAGCTGGGCGGGTGGCTGGAAGTTGAAGGTCGGGTCGTCGTCGTAGAACGGACCCATGTTGCCATCGTTGTTCGGGATGGTCTTGACGAGCTGTATCTGTCCCTGGTCGATCTGACGGAAGACCAGGCGCCGGGCCGTCGGGGAGTTTGGCGTCGCGTCGTGCGGGATCGTCACCTGGGGGCACGATCCTCTCGAGGCGGGCAGTCGCTGCGCGTCACTCCAGGGGCCGATCTCGAAGCCGCGAGAGTTCGCGAACGCGACGGCGTACTTGACGCTGTTCGCACGCTGCCAGACGCCCGGGGCGAGCGGGTACTCCATCTTGCTGACGTCGACCGTCGGGGCCTGCGCCGCGGTGACCGGCTCGCGCGGCTCCGGATACTGCGTGCCGTCCGTCAACGTGTACGACGTCACCTCGTAGACGATCCGCCACGGCTCCGAGCGACGATCGATCGTCGCCGCCATCTCCGGCCGCAGGGCGCGCAGCTCCTCGGTCCAGCGCGGCGAAGCTGGAAGCAGGTACACGCGAGCGGTGAACGTCTCGACGCCGACCGTCTCCTTCGTGCCGTCGCCCGGGACGAACTTTGGCAGGTAGATATTGTCGACCGTGATCCCCCACGACGTCGTGACCCCGGTCGTGCTGTCGCTCTCGATCGACGACGAGGTCCCCCACAGCAGCTTCGCGTGAAACTCCTCGATGGTGATCCCCCCGAAGCCGACGGACGCTCCGCCGGATATCCCGTAATACACCGAGCTGTCGAACACCCACTTCGACTCCGTGAAGTGGCTCTCGGTCAGGTCCACCTCGACCTTCGGCGAGCTTCCCACCTCGACCGCCACCTCCAGGTACTTCTTCGAGTTCAGCCCGGGGAACGTGAGGGCGTTCGCGACGATGACCTCGTCGAAGTAGTTCAGGCTCGGATACCCCAGGTGGTACATCGTCCAGTTCCAGGCGTCCCTGGTGTACGACATGATGTCGCCGGGCGTCACCGAGTACGGGGTGTAGGGGACCGACACCTCGCCGATCGGGGCCGCCCACATCGACGCCCACACGCACGCGTCTGGCGACACCTTGTACGCCGCCTGCGCAGTCGGATCCGGCACCAGGAAGCGGTACACGTTGGCGGTGAACTCGACCGCCGTCCCGCAGATGCTGCCGTTCGGCACGACGTTGTGCTCCGTCTCCGCGTCGAGGGTCAGGCTCTGCTTGCGGTCGACCACCGAGATGCTCCCCGCCGATTCGCTCCAGCCCCAGCCGAAGCCGCCCTCGAGCGAGATGTCCCAGGCGGGCCCGACGCCCTTCGTGGTCTCGGCGCTGCTCTTGACGCCGAACGTCACGGTCGTGCTCTTCGATCGGCTCGACGTCTCCTCGCGCGAGGTTCCGTACCGGACGTCGGCGAACGACGAGACCGTGGTGAAGTAGGGGGCAAGGTTCGCGTGCGGCATCGGGAACGGCCCGTCGAAGATCCCCTGGACGGCGACGATGTTCGTGTTCGCCGTAGTCGCCATCGGCACGTTCAGCACCCGTTGCAGGCGCCCGAACCCCTGGCTGTAGTAGTTCACCGCGTTGTCGGTGTGGGCGAAGATCGCCTCGCCGACCGGAAGTGCCGGCACGCTCCCGCTGTTCGTCGGGTCGTTCGTGACGATCGTTTCCACCGCCTGATCCGAGACCAGGAACACCGGCACCAGCGGCAAGTCGACGTCGAGCTGATCCGCACCGTTAGGCAGGACGCACGCCTCGAGCTTGGTCCTCACCGTCGGCTGGGAGGGGGGGCTGTTGCCCGGCATTTGTAAGATCTGGATGGTCGTCTTCCCAAACGCCTTCCAGACACCGTACAGGTGGATCGAGCCGCCCGGCGCTCGCTCCACGGCGAGGGGCCGCTTGTAACCGCTCAGCCTGAAGACCTGACCGGTCGCGTCGATCTTCCGCCCGTAGCTCCCCGCGATCGAGAGTGTCGGCGGGGTCGCGTAGTCCATCGGCAGCCAGCACAGGTAGCCGGCCTGGTCCGGATGGTACAGCGCGAACCCGAGAAACGACGTCGCGGCATCGCCCGGCTTCTTCGGCTGCCCAAACGAGTACCAGGTCATCTGGAGCGAGGTGTCGAGGTCATCGGTGTTGAGGAAGGCGTTGGCGAGCTGGTGCAGCGGAATCGTCCAGGCCGCCACGGCTTGCCACGTCCCCGGGTCGTCAGTCGTCGCGTCGATGCGCTTCGCCGTCAACTGATACTGGCCGATCCAGACGCTTCGCTGGTCGTCGACGGTGCACTGAGCCGCGATCAGCAGGTTGTCGGTGTCGAGGGCCGTCGCCGTCAGGTCGTTGCTTGACGGCACGATGTCGCCGAGCTGACCGCCGGTCGGCGTCTGGAGCGCGTACCAGGGGCGCGTCGATCCGTCGATCGTCGACGTGTCGCAGACGACGGCGACCGGCCCCTTCCCATCGTCGTTCCAGATCAGGCAGAGGTGCCCTCCCACCACCGTGGCGGCGCACGCCGACGGCGACTCCGAATGGAGCGTGTCGTTCCCCGAGTTGACGGCGAAATCCGTCGACGTGAGCGCGCCCGTGAACGTCTCCGACTGCGTCGTGATCGTCGCGTCGGAATTCCGGAGCACGTCCTTCAGACTGGCCGACTTCAGCTTGAGCTGGCCGTCCTGGCCGAAGAAGTAGAGCTTGCCGTTGTAGACGGCCATTGCGAACGGGTCCTGGCCGTAGCCGGACTCGGACCACGCACTGGCGAACGCTGGCGCTGCCGCACTTACCACCATGGTACCAGCCTCCTCTGACCAGATAGTGGGCCTCCAGGCCCACCGCGGCTCTCCTCCCCGGGGGAGCGGCGACACCCGGCTCGAACCTCTCGAGCCCAAGGCCAGAGTACGGCCGGTCATGACCAGGCACCACGAAACTTACGCAACTTTATGCGCGTTTTCGGATATTTCGTGTAAAGGTTCGTGTCATAACGATGGAGATTCACGCTTCTACACAACAGACTCTGGTATATGGACGATGGAATGCAAGACTTCTGATATCGCCGCCCGCCGCGAGCCGCCGAGCTGGTCGACGGCGTGCGGAGTGCGCTCACAACACGGCACCGCGTCGCCTCAGGCCGATTCAGACGGCTCGTTTGTCACGGCAGTATCCTCGGATCGGTCTGGCGAAGCGTGCCTGGCCCGGACGCTCCAGACGGGCCCCGGCGCGCTCACTGCGCGGCGACGATATCCGCGACAACCTGATCCAGGTTCATGGCCTCGCCGGCCGCGTACGCCTCGTCGAGCTCGGACGCCGTCATCTGGCGTAGCAGGGCTTCATGAATGCTCAGGTCGTACGCGGTATTACGAGCCGAGTAGCGCATCCCGAGCGCGTTGCGGAGCGCCCGGGAGGCCGCCAACAGGTGAGCTGCTTGTCGCGATTCCCCCAGGGCCATCGCGGCGTGGGCGAGGCCACCCAGCGCGTCGACCATATTCGCCTGATCGCCGACCGCTCCCAGCGTCAGCACAGCTTCGCGCAAGAGAGCCGCCGCTCGCGCGTGATCGCCAGTCAGCCGAAGAGTGCGGCCGAGCACCGTCGCGGCGATCGCGATGTGGCGCACGTCCTCGAGGTGACGGAAACACATGAGGCTCTCCTCGAGGACTGACACTGCTCGATCCAGGTCATACTGACTGCCCGACACCAGCACTTGAGCACCCAACGCCATCCCCTGATGGAGCAGCGCCGCTGCGAGCGTCGGCTCGTCATCAAGCTCGCGACCCAGGCGGACGCTCGCTTCGCTGAGCATGAGCGCTCGCTCAACCGCGTCCAGGTGCCGGTGCACCGACGCGAGCCCGCCCAGCGCTTCGGCCTCGCTCCGGCGGTCGGCCAGACTTCGGGCCGCTTCGAGTCCCTCGCTGAGCAGGGCATTGGCGGGCGGCAGATCACGCTGCAAGCGTGCCAACGTGCCTGCCGCCAGCAGCGCCCGCAGCTGCAGCGCCGGCGCGGCGCCGCCGGCGCGCGACGCCGCGAGCACGGTCTGCAGCCAGTGACGCCCCTCACTCAAGGAGCCGCGGGCTTCCCAGTACGGCCCCAGGGCGACCGCCAGCCGGAGGCCATCGTCCGCGCGGCCATGCTCGGCGATCCAGGTCAGCGCCGCCCGCAGGTTGTCCCGCTCGGCTTCCAGCCGGCCCAGCCAGGCAACTTGCTCCGGTCCGCTGAGCAACGGAGACGCCCGCTCGGCCAGGCCAAGGTAGTAGCTGGCGTGCTGCGCCCGGGCAGGCCCGTGCCCGCCGCCGGTGAGCAGTGCCTGAGCAGCGAACTGGCGGACCGGCTCCAGTAAGCGATACCGGTGTCCTGCTGTCCCGCGCTCGGCCACCACCAGCGATTTGTCGACCAGCCGGCTCAGCACGTCCAGTACCGAGTAGTGGGGAGTGAGGAGCGAGTCGGGATGGACGCTGCTGGCCATTCCGGCGCAGACGGCCTCAGCGGCATCGAGGTCGAAGCCACCGGCGAACGTGCCCAGGATGTTGAACGTCACTCGCTCGGAGTCAGTGAGGAGCTCGTAGCTCCAATCGAGAGCAGCCTGCATGGTCTGTTGGCGACCCGGTCCGCCACGCATGCCACCGGTGAGCACTCGGAAGCTGTCGTCGAGCCTGGCAGCGATCTGATCGACCGTCAGCACCCGGATGCGTGAGCCAGCAAGCTCAATGGCGAGCGGGATGCCGTCCAGGCGGGTGCAGACTCGGGCCACGGCCGCCGCGTTGCTGTCGCTCAGCGCGAAGGTCGCGTCAATCGCCGTGGCGCGCTCCACGAAGAGCTGCACGGAGGCTGCACCGGCGAGAGCGTCGAGAGACGACAGTGCGCGGAGGTCCGGGAGGGCAAGGGGCTGGACCTGCCACTGCCGCTCCCCGGCGATCCGGAGCGGTTCACGGCTCGTCGCCAGGACGACGAGGTCAGGGCAGGCCGCGAGCAGGTGCGCGGCAAGCTCCGCGCAGGCATCGATCAGGTGCTCACAATTGTCCAGCACCAGCAGCAGTCGTTTCCGCCGGAGGTACCCCAGCAGGGTCTCGAGGATCGGCGCTTCCTGGGCTTCGCGCACGCCGAGCGCGCCGGCCACGACCCGCGGCACGAGCGACGGATCCGATGTCGGGGCGAGCTCGACGAACCAGGCCCCGTCGACGAACCGATCCAACAGGTCCGCCGCGATCTGAATGGCCAGGCGGGTCTTCCCCGAGCCGCCCACGCCGGTCAATGTGACCAGGCGCCGGCGATCCTCCGCGATCAGGTGGCAGATGGCGCCAAGCACCGCCTCCCGCCCAAGCAGGCTGCTGACCGGCCAGGGGATGTTCGTCGGGGTCGGGCGGGGCAGCGCCATCAGCGTGGGCTCGCGGACGGCGGGCTCGGCAGGCGATGCCCGCCTGGGGCGGGCGTCGGGCCCATCGTGCCGATCGGGTTCGTCGGATGTCCTGGCAAGCCGCCGCCGAGGTCGGGGCGAAGCCGCGCTCAAGAGCTCGTCGCGATCCGCGCCCGAGAGTTCCAGGGCCATCGCGAGATTCATCGCGGTGGCGCGGCGGGGCTGGACGCTGCCGGCCTCGACTTCCTGGATAGTGCGGGGGCTGAGCCCGGCACGGTCGGCCAGCACCTCCTGGGTCAGCCCAGACACCAGACGGTGTGCTCGCAGCAAGCTCCCGAACGTCGCCTTGCCGCACGGGACCGACATCGCCCTGCCCTTCCTTGAAAAGCGGGTCGACTTGCTCGTCCGATCGACAGTGGAGTGTACCACGCATGCGGCCGCCCGGCTCCGAGTCACGGGGTAATCATCACTACCGGTAGCGGCAGCCCTGGGATCGGCATGATAACTGGGCCCGTGTTGCTCACCCTGTCCTGGTAGACGCCACAGCGCATAGCCTGGGGTACATCCAGGTCATCAGGCCGATGCACGTCGCCCGGTGATAAACCGACCGGACCTGGCGTGCCGTTCGGAGTCGTAGTCCGCCCGTAGGATGCTGCCTCTTGTGGCCGCGCGCCCTGGCATGCTCACGGTCACCTTGACCTCCCGGAACCGCGGGGTTATCGTCTCGCCCCGACCCGATTCGACGCTCACCCACTTGAGGTCATCATGCTTGCTCCGTCGCCGGCCGACCGTCGGCCTAACATCCTCTGGTACTGTGCGGACCAGCTCCGCGGGGACGCCATCGGGCCGAGCGGCAACCCGTACGTCCGCACACCCAACCTGGATCGCCTGGCTGCCATGGGCACCACCTGCACCAAGGCGTACTGCCAGGCGCCAATCTGTACGCCGAGCCGCGCGTCCTTCCTGACGGGCAAGTACCCGAGCTCGATCCCGCTCAACTGCAACGGCAACGCGACATTCCCCGAGGGCGAGCGCCTGGTCACGCGCCGCCTTGCCGATGTCGGCTACGACTGCGGCCTCGTCGGAAAGCTCCACCTGGCCGGTGCTGCCAACGGTCGTGAGGTTCGTACCGACGACGGATACCGGTACTTCAAGTACTCGCACGCCCCGCGCAACAACTGGTCTCGTGGCCACGATTACGTGGACTGGATCCGGGCGAAGGGCGTCGATCCGGATTCCGTCCTGACAGTCAAGACCAACACCTTCGGCGACCTGATGGAGCCCACCCCTGAGAAGGACAACGTCCCGCCAGAGCTGCATCAGACCACCTGGGCCACCGAGATGGCGATCGACTTCATCGACCAGGAGCGAGCCGGTCCGTGGCTGCTCTCGGTGAACGTCTACGACCCGCACCCACCGTTCAATCCACCCTGGGAGTACTACCGCCGCTATGACCCGGACTCGCTGCCGGGGCCGCTGTTCCGTGAGAGCGACCTGGAGCACCAGGGCAAGCTAGCGGCAGCCGGCGTCGATTTTCAGTCGTCGCCGCGCCGTCCCGAGCAGTACGGCGGCAAGAAGCTCCAGGCCGCCTACTACGCGATGATCGAGATGGTGGACGAGCACGTCGGGAAGATCCTCGATCACCTGGAGCAGTCCGGCCAGCTCCAGAACACTCTCGTCATCTTTTCGACTGACCATGGCGAGTCGTGTGGCGACCACGGTCTGACTCAGAAGGGGCCACGCTTCTTCGAGGGGATGGTCAACGTCCCCCTCATCATGGCCCTGCCGGGACAATTCCAGGCCGGCCTACGTAGCGACGCACTGGTCGAGCTCACGGACATCATGCCAACGCTCATGGAGTGTGTGGGACTGCCGATCCCGGACGACGTCCAGGGCCGCTCGCTGCTGCCGATCTTGACCGGCGCTGCATCCCCGCACCAGCACCGAGATTTCGTGCGCACCGAGTGCTACGCTGCGTTCGACATGCCGAACCGGACGTTCGCCACCATGTACCGCGAGCGGCGCTGGAAGTTGATCGTCTACCACGGCCTCAACCTGGGCGAGCTGTACGACATGGATGCCGACCCCGACGAGTACACGAGCCTCTGGGACAGCCCGGAGCACCAGGCGATCAAGACTGAGCTGCTCCTCAAGAGCTACGACGCCACCATCCAGGCGATGCCGTACGGCCCGACGCTGGAGATGCCGTACTGAGCTGCCGCCTCATCGTATCCCGAGCCGGGCGGCTACAATGGCCGCGAGCACGATCGGGGAGTGCAGTATCAGCACGATCGAGGACGTTGCGCGGCTGGCCGGTGTTTCGCGGGGGTCCGTCTCCAACGTCCTGACGGGCAAGGTCCGGATGCGCGACGCCACGCGTGAGCGCGTGCTGGAAGCGGCGCGGACCCTCGGCTACCGGCCGAACCGGCTCGCCAGCGCGCTGGCGTCAGGCCGCTACCCGTCAATCGCACTGCTGACGGCGGACATCACCAACCTGGTCAACGCCGATATCGTCAAGGCCGTCGAGGCGGTCTGCACCCCGCGCGCCTACACCGTCACGATCTGCCACACCGACAAGGACGTCGACCGCGAGCGCGCCCACCTCGACGACCTGCTCGGCCACCGGGCGGCCGGACTGATCGCAAAGGCCGAGGGCGCCGAGACGGCCAGGTACCGGCGGCTGCTCGACGCCGGCACCCGGATCGTCCTGATCGACAATCCGATCCTCGACCTGGACCTCCCGATCGTCCGGCTCGACCGCCCGACCGTCACCCGCCAGGCGTTGTCGAGCCTCGCGGCGGCCGGCCACGAGCGGATCGGCGCCATCGTGACCGACAGTCCGCTGCCGCCCGGCACCATCCCGACGACGGGGGTGCTGGCAGATCGGTTCATTGCGCAGCCGATGGTGAAGCAGTGCGCGGCCGAGCTCGGCCTGGGGATCGCGATCGAGGCCCGGCCGCTCCGCTCGCTGGCGGACGGGCGCGATGCGATGCTGGCGTTGCTGAATCGGGATCGGCCGCCGACCGCGGTGTTCGCGACCACCTGGCTGCACACGCTGGGGATGCTCTCGGTGGTCAACCGGATGCAGGCGGAGGAGCGCAACCGTCTCGGATTGATCGGCGCCGGGGTGGCCGAGTACCTGGACGCCATCGCGCCGTGGCTCTCGTACGTGGAGATTCCCGCCCGCGAGCAGGGCCGGGTCGCCATCGAGCTGCTGTTCGAGCTGATCGACGGCGCAGACACACCGCTCAATCGCGACATCGTGCTGCCGCTCCGCCTGGTCGAGCGCGCCTCCACCGCTGCCCGCGCGGCGGTCCGAACTGCCTGACGGAGCGCACCCTGGGTGCTCGCATCCCGTCCGGTCGGCGGCTATGATTGGAGCGCTCCAAAGAACGGGGCGACGGCCGCTCCGACCTTGCTAGCGGGAGAGACGATGGCGTCCGATCGACCGAACTTCTTGATCATCATGACCGATGAGCACAATCCGTTCGTCAGCGAGCCGTTCGGGCATCCGTTCATCCAGACGCCGAACATCCAGCGCCTCGCCGATCGCGGCGTGCTGTTCGAGAACACGTACTGCAACTCGCCGCTCTGCGTACCCTCGCGGGCCTCGTTCATGACCGGCAAGTACGTCCACCGGATCGGAGTCTGGGACAACGCCGCCTCGCTGTCCAGCAACGAGCCGACCTGGGCGCACCGGCTCAACCTGGCCGGCTACCAGACCGCCATCTCGGGCAAGATGCACTTCATCGGCGAAGACCAGCGGCACGGCTTCCAGAAGCGCCTCGTCAGCGACATCCACGGCAAGATGATGCGGGCGCTGGTGGACTGGGACACGAAAGAAGGCTGGAACACGAAGGGCCACCGCGAACGGCTCAAGGAGGCCGGTCCCGGCGAGTACCTGTACAGCCAATATGACGATTGCGTGGCAACCCGCGCCGCCGAGTATCTGGCCGAACCGGAGCGCCAGGATAGTCCGTGGGCGCTCTGTGTCGGCCTGATCACCCCGCACTTCCCGCTGATCGTGCGGCAACGGTACTGGGACATGTACTACCCGCGACACGCCGACCTGCCCGACATGCCGGAGGGCCACCTGGACGAGCTCCACCCGCAGAACAAGCGGCTGCGCGAGTACTTCGGGCTGGAGGGCGCCACCGAGGAGCAGATCCGGCGCGGGCGGGCCGCCTACTACGGCCTGGTGACGTTCGCGGACGAGCGGATCGGGCAGGTGGTGGACGCCCTGGAGCGCAACGGCCTGGCCGAGAATACCGTCGTCGTGTACACGTCGGACCACGGCGAGATGATGGGCGAGCACGGCCTCTGGTGGAAGTGCACCTACTACGAGAGCTCCCAGCGCATCCCGTTCATCGTCTCGTGGCCGAAGCACTTCGAGCCGGGCCGCCGCACGGCGATCACCTCGCTGGTCGACCTGACGCGGACGGTGATCGACCTGGCCGGCTGCGAGGTTGACGAGTCAGACCTGGACGGCCGGGTCCTGACGGGCCTGCTCGACGGCACGGAGCCGGACAAGGGCGGCGTCGCCTTCTCCGAGTACCATGCCCACGGCACGGATCGCCCGTCGCGGATGGTCAGGCGCGGCGATTTCAAGCTGATCTACTACCACGACGAGCCGCTGGAGCTGTTCAACGTGGTGGAGGACCCCGGCGAATTCACCAATCTGGCCGAAGACCCGGCCTACGCCACGGTCCGAGATGAGCTCGTGGCGCTGGTCCTGGAGAACTGGGACCCGACCCGCATTGATCAGACGGCCCGCGAGAGCCAGCGTCTGCGCCGCATCGTCGTCGAAGGCAGCCCGCACTTGAGCTTCGCGCACTGGGAGCCCGCCGACGACAACTGGCTGCTCGCCTCGGCCGTGGCCGCCGTCTCGGACTGAGAGACGTGAGTGAGAGTGGAGAGTCGGGTCTCTCACTCTCCACTCTTAATCTTTCACGTGTCACTACCCCTTCTTGCGCTCCCGATCCAGGATGACCTGTGACGCCTGGGCGGCCTCGTCGAGCGCCTGCTTCGGCTCCTTCTTTCCGAACGCCACCGCCTCGATTGCCTTGCCGAGTTCGACGCCAATCTCCTGCGCTCCGGGGCCGAAGTACGGCAGGTCGGTCGTCTTCTGCGCCTCGACGTAGGCGGGTACGAGCGGGTTCTTTGACTCGTATTCCTTCCAGGCCGGATCCTCGCGGAAGGAGATGCGCGGCGGAAGCTGCCCGAAGCTGATGTTCCAGAACGCGCCGTTGGCGGCCTCCAGCCCGATGAACCGCGCGAACGCCCAGCCGGCCTCGCGGTTCTTCGCCTTATCCATCACCATGATCGTCCCGAAGCCGATCGCCGCCGTCTGTCCCTTCGGGCCGGCCGGCAGCCTGGCCGAGGCGCTCTTGAAGCCGGCCTCCGACACCCGTGCGACGACCGCCGGGTAGACGCCGATCGAGCCGACGTTGCCTGTCAGATAGTCCTGGAGCATCTGGATCTCGTTGACTTGCTTGATCGGCATCGCCTTGCGGTCGAACAGCGCCTTGTACCATTGGAGCGCGGCGACGCCCTCCGGCGAGTTGAAGGCGATCTTCGTCTCGTCGGAGAGCTCTTTGCCGCCGAACGCCCAGAGAATGGACGGAAAGTAGTCCGCGCCGGTCTGGGCGATCGGGGCGGTCGGGACGTAGTGGCCCCAGACCTGGCCGCCGCCGCCCGCCGAGATCTTGGCGGCGAACTCCAGCAGCTGATCGAAGGTCGTCGGGGGCTTCTCGGGGTCCAGGCCGGCCTTCTGGTAGACATCCTTGTTGTAGATGAACGCCTGGACACCGCTGTTGACTGGCATCGCATACATCTTGCCGTTGCGCGTCACCGCCTTCTTGATCGGCGGCAGGAAGTCGTACGTGCCGATCTTTGGGTCCCAATCATCCAGCGCGGCGGCGTGGCCGTTGGTCATGAAGAGCGAATTGACGGCCGGCCCACCCAGACGCACGGCGTCCGGCGGCTCGCCGCCGGCGATGGCCGTAGCCAGCTTGGTTGGCAGCTCGGGGGCCGGCACCAGCACGACCTCCATTTTGCCGCTGCCGGACTGATTGAACCGCTCGATGATCTTCTGGAACGCCTCTTGCTGCGGCGGCTGGTTAAACCAGAACGTCCCGCTGCCGGCCGCCTTGGCGGCGGGCGGCGCCGGAGCCGCCTTCTCGGCGGCCTTCGGGGCAGCCGTGGGGCTGTTGGACGTTGCACCGCCGCCTGGAACCGAGGCCGGCGCGCTGCTGCCGCAGGCAGCCACCAGGATCGTCGCCGTGCCGCCGCCAAGGGTCTGAAGGAATCGCCGTCGCCCAAAACTCCGTGTCATTGCACCCCTCCTCCGTTCACCCTTTGATGCCGCTCGTCACGATCCCTTCGGTGAACCAGCGTTGGAACAGCAGGTAGACCACGGTGAGCGGCACCGCCGAGAGCGTCGTCGCCGCCATCAGCGGCCCCCAGCTGGTGGACTCGCTGCGCATGCTGGCGAGCCCCAGGACGATCGTCATGATGTCCGGCTTGTTGACCACGACCAGCGGCCACAGGAAGTCGTTCCAGCCGGTCGTGAACGCCAGGATCCCGAGCGCCGCGACGGCCGGCAGGCTGACCGGCAGGACGATCTGCCAGAGCACCCGGAACCAGCTACAGCCGTCGATGCGCGCGGCGTCCTCCAGCTCCGAGGGGAGATTGAGGAAGAACTGGCGCATCAGGAAGACGCCGGAGAACTGCACCAGGTGGATCACGATGATCCCCTGGTACGAGTTGAGCAGCCCCAGCGAGCGCACGATCATGAAGCTCGGGATCAGCGTGACCTGGATCGGCACCATCATCGCGCCGAGGTAGAGGTAGAACAACTGGTCACGGCCCCAAAACCGCAGCCGCGCGAACGCGTAGCCGGCCAGGACGGAGGTCAGGATCGTACTCAGCGTCTCGATCGACGCGACCAGCACGGTGTTCGCGATCCAGCGGCCGAGCGGGTACTGGGTCCAGGCATCGGCGTAGTTCTGCCAGCGCAGCCGGGTCGGGATGACCTGCCAGCCGGTCCGGAACATCTCGTCTTCGTACTTCAGGGACGAGCCGATCATCCAGATGTACGGCAGCAGCACCACCACCGCCCCGACGCTCAAGAAAGCGTACACTCCGATCCGTCCGAGACGTGGTCGGGAGCGCGACCGCTCCGCTGCCTGTGGGGCGACCGCTTCAGCAGCCATCAGTACAGCTCCGATCGGCGCCCGAGCAGGCGGAACTGGATCAACGTGGCGAAGAAGATCATCGCGAACAGCACGTACGCCACGGCGCTGGCGTACCCCATCCGGAAGAACTGGAACGCCTGCTGGTACAGGTAGAGCACCACGACGTTCGTCGCCTCGACCGGGCCGCCGCCAGTCATGACGTAGATCACGCCGAACGCGTTCTGGGTAGCGCGGATGACGCTCAGCACCAGCACGAACAGGGTGGTCGGCATCAAGAGCGGCAGCGTGATGTGGCGGAAGACCCGCCAGGCGCCGCAGCCGTCGATCCGAGCAGCCTCCTTGAGCTCGGCGGGGATGCCCTGGAGACCTGCCAGGTAAATCACCGTGAAGTAGCCGATCTCACGCCAGGAGAAGGTGACGATCACCGTCGGCATCGCCCAGGTCGCATCCGAGGCCCAGCCGGGGGCCGGCAGCCCCAGCCCGCGCAGCGCCTGGTTGACCACGCCGAACTGAGGGTCCAGGATCCAGAGCCAGATCACGGCCGTGGCCACCAGCGACGTCACCACCGGCGAGTAGTAGAGCGCCCGTAGGACCGCCGTGCCGCGCAGCCCCTGGTTCAGCGCCAGCGCCAGCGAGAGCGAGCCGACCACGGTCAGCGTCAGCACGCCCAATGTGAAGACGACCGTGTTCCAGATGGCGCGGAGGAAGCTCGGGCTGGAGAAGAGCTCCCGGTAGTTCTCCAGCCCGACCGGGACCGGGCGTGGCTCCAGCGGGCTCCACTGAAAGAAGCCCAGGTAGAACGAGTACGCCACCGGCCAGGCGATGAACAGGCAGAAAAAGAAGAAGGTCGGCAGCACGAACAGCGTGCCGTAGCGCGCCTGCTCCTGACGGACGTAGCCAGGCAGGCCGGAGAGCGGGCCTGAGCGCCGTGCACCGACCGCGGGCGTCATGGCATCACACCCCGATCAGGCATCCCTGGCGACCGGTCTCGACGCGGCAGAGGCCTCACGCCATCCCTCATTCCGCCCAAACGTCAACCGTCACATGGTACGGATGCACGCGCAGTCTCATCGTTGAGTCTCCCGCACCGCCGCACGCATCCGCCACCCATGCGCATTGGAGCGCTCCAAGAGGTCCGCGAACGATAGCATTCCCCGATCCCGTCGTCAATGCGATGCCCGTTGCGGGGTGCCCTGCACGATTCTGCAAAGCTGGGCGAGAATGGGAGGAAGCAGGATGGAGGAGGGTGACCGTGGCGAGGCCGAAGCGACTGGAGGGGATCGAGCAGCGGTGGGCC
>Ga0075431_100001277_pt1 | contig 22947 bp, 24 predicted proteins | sample RhiMetdeltSRZDD5_FD_75297 | JGI IMG/M metagenome (GOLD analysis project Ga0075431, IMG submission 75297) | Populus rhizosphere microbial communities from Tennessee, USA - Rhizosphere MetaG P. deltoides SRZDD5 | ecosystem: Host-associated > Plants > Roots > Rhizosphere > Soil | place: USA... | reverse complement strand
CGAGGCGCGCCGCCAGTAATCCACCTCGTCGGCGAAGCCGTGCAGCGGCGCCGTCACGACGCGATCGTAGGCGGCGAACGTCCGCGCACGGCGCACGGCCGCCAGATCGACGAAGGCGCCGTGCCGCGGCACCTTGGCGCGGACTTTCTGCTTGAAGGTGCGCATGAAGTTCGCGGTGTACACCCATTTCTGGAAACCGCGATCGAGCGTGTGCGCGCACTGCTCGAGATCGAAGGGCACCGAGATCCCGACCGCAGCCGCCAGGGCCGCCGGGGCGCTGTCGCCCTGCTCCCCGACCCACTTCAAGAGGACGTTGCCACCGAGCGATACTCCGACGGCGACGATCGGCCGTTCCGGCTCGCGCGTCGTGAGCCGGCCAACGATCTCGTCGAGGTCCTCGGTATCGCCGGAGTGGTAGAAGCGCGGAAGCCGGTTCGGCTCGCCACTACAGGAGCGGAAGTTGAGGACGACGCCGGCCCAGCCCTCCCGCCGGCCGAGCTCGAGCAGTCCCCCCACGTAGTGCGAGCGGCACGAGCCTTCGAGGCCGTGGAGCACGAGCAGCAACGGCGCGCTGGCGGCCACCGGCGCCGCCAGCCAGTCGAGGTCCACGAAGTCACCGTCGCGGGTCACCACGCGCTCCCGCCGGAGCGCCTCGGCGCCCCGGCGGAAGAGCGGGCCCCAGATCGTCTGCGCGTGGCGGCCGGGCAGCCACCACGCCGGGCGAAATGCTACTCCTGGCCTTGCAGGAGCAGCTTGACCACTTCCGGCACGATCTCGCGCGCCCGTCGGTCCAGCTCCGCCTCAGTCAGGTTGGCGATGGGATGCGGCATGGCGAGGTACTTGTAGTGCGGCAGTCCCCACTGCTCGGCCATGGCGCGACCCGTCTTCTCGAACACATCGGTGATGATCGACGCCGAGGGCACTCCCGTCTTCTCCAGCAGGATTCCGTCGAGCACACTGCCCGACGAGCACGACCCTCAATCGCCGATGCCGGCGACCACGACGTCCGCCGACGTCTTGATCGCCTCGATGATCTCCTGGTGCGCGGGCACCCCGGCATTGTGCTTGCGGTACATCTTCCACTCGGCGACGCCGTACTCCTGCTTCAGGATGTCGCCGATACGCGCGAGCAGCCGGTCGGAGTTGAACTTGGTGTTCTCGATGAGCGCCACACGCTTGCCTTCCAGCGCGCGCGGCCGCGGCGCGAACGCAATGGGCTGCGTCGACGCCGCCACGGTGGGGTCGAGGATCTCGATCATCGCTTGATCTCCTTGGTCACGGCCTGGGATGTCTTCGCGCTGGACCAGCCCGGGATGAAGCACGAGAAGGCGCCCGCGCGCCCGCCGGCGGCGACCACCAGGATGTCGTCGGGCGAGGCGACCAGCGGCCGCAGCTTCTGCTCGTCGTCGGGCTGGATGGCGCCCGTCATGCGCTGTGTGCGCTTCAGATGTGCGTGGGTGCTCTGCGTGTGCTTCCACACGAACTCGCGGATCTCCTTCTTCCCCCAGCCGCTGCCGGCGATCGTGCGCATGTGCTCGCCGGCGATGACCAGGCAGTAGTTCGGCTGGCCCATGACGTTACCGGAGATCCGCATGTTGTCGGCGAGCGTGGTGAGCACGCCCTCCGCGGTGCTCGAGAGCTGGTTGTAGAACTGGTGCGGACCCTCGGCCGCCATGACGGTCACTGTCGACTGCTCCGGCCGGAAGCCGCGCTCGACATGCAGCGGGATCCACGGGCTCTCCGTCTCGTTCTCCGCGATGACGTAGGAGAGCTTCCCGGGATGACCAACCGTCCCGCGGTCGAGCAAGCCCGGCAGCGATCCGGCGACGTTCCGCATGACGAGCCGCAGCGCCCGTCCGATCGTGAGATTGGCGCGCCAGCCGGGACCGAACAGGTTGTCGCCGGCGTTGATGTCGAGCTCGCGGGCGATGGGTCCGTTCACGACGAGCAGGACGGCGGCGCCGCCGGTCGACGTGCCGGGACCGTGGTAGCTCCACCGCTCGTCCGCGATGCCCTCGACGGCGGCCACGACGACCGGCATGTACTCCGGCTTGCACCCGGCCATCACCGCGTTGATGGCCACCTTCTCGGCCGTGATGGAGACGGCACGGTGCGAGAGGTAGCCCACCTGGGTGTCAGGCGCGAGCCGCGCCGCCTCGAGCATGGCGCGCACGGCCGGCTCCGTCGGCGGCACCACCGGCAAGCCGTCGGACCAGCCCTTTGCATGGCAAAGCTCCATGGCCTCGTCGAGCGACTGGACCTTGTGGCGCTGGGAGGAGAGCGTGGCCGGCATCGAAGCCTCCTTGGAAGTGCCGTCACGCTACCATCCGCCCCGCGGTGGTGCAAGACGGCGGCGGTCGCTTCATGCGCGGCGCCGCGACCATACGGCGGCCACGGCCGCCGCCCCAGCGACGCCGAGCCCCGCCGCCACGAAGCACTCGTTGAAGGCCGACGAACCGACGGCGAGGCGGCGTACGGCGAAGATCTGGCCGAGCGTCGCCACACCGAAGACCGTGCCGAGCGTGCGGGCGAAGAAGATGAAGCCGCCGGCCGCGCCCTGCTGCGCCGGCCCGAAGGCGGCCATCGCGGCCACCATGTTGGGCACCTGGAAGGCGCCGAGCCCGAGGCCGGCCGCGAAAAGCACGGTGGCGAGCACCGGCAGCGGCGTGGTCGCGTCGGCGCCACCCAGCGACGCGAGTCCCGCCGCCTCGAGGGCGAGACCCCACACGACGACCGGCCAGGGACCGAACCGATCGGCCAGCCGGCCGGCGAGCGGTGCCGCGACCGCCGTGCCGAGCGGCGTCAGCATGAAGAGGACGCCGCCCGCACCCGCATCGAGACCGCGCACGCCGACGAGATAGAACGGCGCGAGCAGCCACACGGAAAAGATGCCGGCGTTGCCGAGAAAGGCCAGCACGCCGGGGCGCACCGCCGCGCCCCCGAGCAGCTCCCGTGCGGCGACCATCCGGGTCGAGCGCGACGGGGACGCGCCCGGCAGGTGAAAGGCGAGCGCCAGCGTGAGCACCGCGAGCGGCACGCGAAGGTGGAAGATCGCGCGCCAGCCCGCGGCGTCGACGAGGACGCCGGCCACCAGCGGACCGACGGCGTACGAGACGCCGATCGCCGCGTTCAGCACGCCGAGGGCGCGCGCACGGGCACCCGGGCCCGCCGCCAGCGTGATGATCCCTGGCGCGGTGCCATAGACGAGGCCGCCGGCGAAGCCCTGCACCACCCGGGCGCCGAGGAACGCGCCGAACGTCGGCGCCAGACCACCGAGCGCGAACGCCACCGCGCTCAGGGCAACGCCGGTGCGGAACACGCGCGCGTGCCCCACGCGATCGGCGAGCGCGCCGCCGGCCAGTGACGTGAGGGCGTACGTGAAGACGTAGCAGATGATGACCCAGCGCATGCGGTCGGGCGGCACCGCGAAGGCCGCGGCCATGGCGGGGAACGCGATGTTGACGACGGAGTCGAGCGAGACGAGGGCGGCGCCGGCCGCCGCGATCGAGCGCGTCACGGCCGCTATCATGGCACACGGGGTTGCGCGCGCCCGGGCTTCCACGGTACAACCCGACGCCATGGACCTGCGCCCAAGCGCCACCCACGAGGTGTCGTGGACGGTGACACCCGACAAGACCGCGGACGCGATGGGCAATCCGGGCGTGCAGGTGTTCGCGACGCCGTGGGTCATCGCGCTGCTGGAGCAGACGTGCAGCGCGCTCATCACGCCGCATCTTCCGGCGGGCGCGTCGACGGTGGGGACTATGGTGGAGATGCGCCATCTCGCGGCCACGCCGGTCGGCATGGCCGTGCGCGCCAGGGCCACGCTGCTGGAGACGGACGGCCGGCGCTTCCTCTTCTCGGTCGACGCCTGGGACGCCAGGGACAAGATCGCGGAGGGTCGGCACGAGCGGTTCGTCGTGCCCGACCTCGCGAAGTTCCTGGAGCGCGCGATGAAGAAGGGCGCGTGATGGCGATCCAGATCAACAAGGGTGTCGTCGGCAAGGAGTACGCGCCGTTCGTGGTCACGGTGGAGCGCGGCAAGATCAAGGAGTTCGCGCGTGCCATCGGTGACCTGCACCCGTTCTACCTCGACGACCGCGTCGGCCAGGCCTCGGAGTGGGGTGATATCATTGCGCCGCCGACCTTCGCGACGACGTTTCGCGACGAGGCCGCGAGCGAGGCGTTCTTCCGCGACCTCGGCATCGACATCTCGCGCGTGCTGCACGGCGAGCAGGAGTTCGAGCTCGTGCGGCCGATCCAGCCGGGCCACACCTACCTCTGCCGCTCGCGCATCGTCGACATCTACGAGAAGACGGGCAAGAGCGGGCCGATGGCCTTCGTCGTCCGCGAGACTGCCATCACCGATCGCGTCAACGAGGTCGTCGGCACCATGCGTCACATCACGGTGATCCGGCTATGAAGTACGCGCGGCTCTATTTCGAGGACGTCACGGTCGGCGACGAGCTGCCGGCGCTCGTGAAGGGGCCGATCCAGCAGATCCAGCTGACGCGCTATGCCGGCGCCTCCGGCGACTTCAACCCCATCCACCAGGACCCCGAGTTCGCCCAGGCGGCCGGCATGGGGGGTGTGTTTGCGCACGGGATGCTCTCGATGGGCTTCGTCGCGCAGGCGGTCACCGACTGGGCGGGCGCGGGCACGGTGCGGAAGATCGGCGTCCGTTTCGCCGCCCTCGTGCGGCTCAAAGACACGGTCACCTGCCGCGGTCGCGTGGTGGCGACCGCGCAGAAGGACGGCGCGAACGTCGTCGAGCTCGAGATCTGGGCCGACAATCAAAAGGGCGACACGGTGGTCACCGGCAAGGCCAGCGTCGCGCTCCCGACCCGCGACTAACCGCCCGGTGTGATCCCTCGCGCGGCGACCCACTCGCGGAGCGCCTCGCGGGTCGACGGAAACGCCAGGGTGTCCCAGTCGATCGCCTCCGGCGCGACCCACTCGAGACAGTCGTTCTCCGCGCAGGTGGTGAGCGTGCCGCTGACGACCGTGGCGCGAAAGACGATGATCACCGGCGCGCCGGGATAGGAATAGACGTTGTGCAGGCCGGCGAGATCCACCTTGAGGCCGGTCTCTTCGAACGTCTCGCGGACCGCCGCGTCCTCCACGGATTCTCCGAAATCGACGAACCCGCCGGGGAAGGTCCACAGCCCCCGGCCGGGGTTGATCGAGCGCCGTGTGAGCAGCACGCGGCCGTTCTGCTCAGGAATCGTGCCCGCCACGACCTTGGGATTCAGGTAGAAGACGAAGCCACAGGCGACGCAGACGGCCTGCTCGCGCTGGTCGGGCGGCACCGCCGCCCGGCCCAGCGCGCCGCCGCAGAGCGGGCAGAAGCGAATGCTGGCTGGGGTGAGAAACCGCGCGGGCTCGTCGCTCACGAGCTCAGTCTAAACCATGACGCGTCTTGACCCTGTCGCGACGCGATGTTACAACCGGCGCGTTTCCCCACTAAGGAGGACCGCCATGTCACGTCGGCTTCTCGTCATCCTGGTCGCCTCGCTCGTCGCCGTGTCCGCCCTCGCCGCCGTGACCCACGGGCAATCCGGTGAGTACAAGATCGGAGTCCTCGAGCCGCTCACCGGCCCGCTCGCCGGCGAGGGCAAGCGCCACCTCGAAGGCTACGAGGCCGTGCGCGACATGATCAACGAGCGCGGCGGCGTGATGGGCAAGAAGCTCGTCTTCACGGTGGCCGACGTCCCGGATCCGACAGCAGCCGCCACCGAGGCGAACCGTCTGGTCACGCGCGAGGGTGTGAAGATCGTGACCGGCACGTACTCGTCGCGGCTGTGTGGCGCCGCCAGCGAGGCGGCCGCCCGCCACAACGTCATCTACTGGGAGACCTCCTGCGTCGATCCGCGCTTCAACAAGCGCGGCCTCAAGACCGTCTACCGCACCGAGATCGACGCCACCGGGTTCGGCTGGTACAACATCGAGTTCATCGCCAAGCATCTGGCCCCGCGCCTGGGCAAGAAGCCGAACGAGCTCAAGATCGCCTTCGTCAGCGAAGACTCCTCGTACGGCCAGGGCGTGACGGAGTCGGCGCGCCAGCGGGCCAAGCAGGAGTTCGGCATGCAGGAGGTGGGGAGTGTCGAGTACTACAAGTTCGACACCACCAACGACTTCACCTCCGTGATCGTGAAGCTGAAGCAGGCCCAGCCCGACATTCTGCATCACATCGCCTACACGAACGATGCGATCCTCTTCTACCGGCAAGCCAAGGAGCAAAACCTCCAGGTGAAGGCCGTCGTGCACGCCGGCGCCACCGGCTACGGCGCGGCCGACTTCGGCAAGGCGCACGGCAACGACGCCAATGGCGTCTTCGCGCTGCTCGAGCCCGGCCCGGGGTTCCGGATCGAGGCCCTCAAGGCGGACGGCCAGAAAATCGAGAAGGACTTCCGCGAGGCGATCCAGAAGAAGACCGGCTCGTATCCGCTCGGCGCCCACCAGCTCGCCGGCGGCGGCCTCTGGCTGCTCAAGGTGGTGCTCGATCGCGCCAAGAGCGATGATCCCGACAAGGTGCGCGACGCCGTGATGTCGCTCGATCTGCCGGTGGGCTCGATGATCAACGGCTGGGGTGTGAAGTTCTCCCAGGAGGGGCAGAACGCCAACGAGCGCGTGCAGCACTACATGCTGCAGTGGCAGAACGGCCAGCTGGTCACGGTGTGGCCGGAGGAGTTCACGACGAATCGCGCGAAGTGGATCCCGCTGCCCGCCTGGGACCAGCGCAAATAGACGTCGTCGCGCAGCTCGCGGTCTCGACGATCCTCCTCGGGGGCATCTATGCCCTGATCGCGGTCGGCCTCACGCTGATCTTCGGCATCATGCGCGTGGTGAACTTCGCCCACGGCGAGTTCCTCATGCTCGGGATGTACCTCGCCTTCTTCGCCTTCACCCTCAGATCCATCGATCCGTGGGTCATGCTGCCGATCGCGCTGGTGATCTTCTTCGGCGTGGGCCTCCTCGTGTACGCGCTGGTCATGCGCGGCGTGATTCACGCCTCCCACAACGTGCAGATCTTCACCACCGTCGGTCTCTCGACGGCGCTCCAGAACGTCGCGCTCGTGCTGTGGTCCGGCGACTACCAGCTGTTCCGCCCGTGGCACGCCTCCGTGGTGCTGCATCTCGGCAACACCGCGTTCAACCTCTCGCAGCTGGTGGCCTTCGCGGTGGCCGTCCTCCTCACGGCCGGGCTCTTCGCGTTCATGAAGTGGTCGCACACCGGGCGTGTCATGCGCGCGACCGCACAGGACCGTGACGCCGCGACCCTGATGGGCATCGACACCGATCGCGTCTACCGTCTGACGTTCGCCATCGGGATCGCGTGTGTCGGGGCCGCCGGCATCCTCGTCTCGCCGCTCTATGCCGCCTATCCGCAGGCCGGCCTTCAGTTCGTGCTGCTGGCCTACGTCGTCGTCGTCCTCGGCGGCCTCGGCGACATGGCGGGGGCGATGGTGGGCAGCCTCATCGTGGCCGGCGTCGAGGTCGCCGGGTCGTACGTCTTCGGCACGGCGTGGAAAGAGGTGCTCTACTTCATCCTCTTCATCGGCGTGCTCGTCTTCCGGCCGGCCGGCCTCTTCGGCCAGCGCGGCGCTGAGTCGCTCGGCGTATGACCGCCGAGCGCTGGGTGGCGGCGGGGCTGTTCGCCGTCGCCGCCCTCATGCCCGTGGTCGTCCGCGACAGCTTCATCCTCGACAGCCTGATCCTCATCTTGTTGTGGGGCGCGCTGTCGTCGGCGTGGAACGTGGCCGGCGGCTACGCGGGCCAGGTCTCGCTCGGCCACGCCGCGTTCTTCGGCATCGGCGCCTACGCGGCCGCGCTGATGAGCGCGCGCTACCACCACAGCCCGTGGCTCGGGCTCGTGGCCGGCGTGGCGCTGTCGCTCGTCGCCGGCGGCGCCATCGGGTTTCTGTCCAATCGGCTCAAGGGCCCGTACTTCGCGCTGTCCACCATCGCCTTCGCCGAAGTGCTGAAGATCATCGCCAGCCGGTGGCGCGGCTTCACGTCGGGCTCGGAGGGCGTCCCCGTCCCGTTCCGGCCCGGCTTCTGGACGATGGGGCTCACCCATGTCCAGTGGGTGTACCTCGCGCTCGCAGTGGCCATCCTCTATTACCTCGTGCAGGTTTATCTGGAGCGCTCGCGCGTCGGCTACCAGCTGGCCGGCGTACGTGAGGACGAAGACGCCGCCGAGGCGCTCGGCATCGCCACGCGCCGCCTCAAGGTGCAGGCGGTCACGCTGAGCGCCGCCCTCACCTCGATGTGCGGCAGCTTCTGGGCGCAGTACGTGGGCTTCGTCGACCCGATCCACGTCTTCTCGATCGACCTGTCCGTCCGCTTCGCGCTCAACAGCATCATCGGCGGGATCGGCACCGCCCTCGGTCCGTTCCTCGGCTCGATCCTGATCACGTCGCTCGAGACGTATCTGCGGGCGACGTTTTCCGGCATGAAGGCGGGCTTCGGCGGGATCTACCTGATCATCTACGGCGTGGTGCTGATCCTCGTCGTGCGGTTCGCCCCCGAGGGTCTCACCGGCATCGCATCTCGCCTGGGACTCGCTGCGAGGAAGGCCGATGCTGCAGCTTGACAGCGTCACCAAGCGATTCGGCGGCCTCACCGCCGTCCGCAACGTGAGCCTCGAAGTGCGGGCGGGCGAGCTGCTCGGCATCATCGGTCCCAACGGCGCCGGCAAGACCACGCTCTTCAACGTGATCTCGGGCTTCTACCGGCCGGAGGAAGGCCGCGTGGTCTTCGAGGGGCGGGACGTCACCGGCGAGCCGGCGCATGCCATCGCGCGGCTCGGTCTCACCCGCACCTTCCAGATCGTGAAGCCGTTCGGCAATCTCTCCGTCTCCGACAACGTCATGATCGGCGCCCTCAGCCGCGTCGCCAGCACGCGCGAAGCCCGGGCGGAAGCCAAGCAGGTCATCGCGCGCTGCGGGCTCGCGCCCCACGCGCACGCGCGCGCCAAGGCGCTGCCCATCGCGCTGCGCAAGCGTCTCGAGGTGGCTCGCGCGCTGGCCACGCGGCCGCGACTGCTCCTGCTCGACGAGGTCATGGCGGGCCTCAATCCGTCGGAGCTGACCGGGATCATCGAGCTGATCCGCCGCCTGCATGCCGAGGGCGTCACGCTGATCGTGATCGAGCACATCATGGCCGCGATGATGCGGCTGGCGCAGCGAATCGTCATGCTGCACCACGGCGAGAAGCTCGCCGAGGGCGCGCCGGCGGAGATCAGCCGCGATCGTCGCGTGATCGACGCCTATCTGGGTGAGGAGTTCAACCTTGCTCAAGCTTGACGGCGTCGACGCCTTCTACGGCGACCTCCAGGCGCTGTTCTCGGTCTCGCTGGAGGTGCCCGACGGCAAGATCATGGCCCTGGTCGGCGCCAACGCCGCCGGCAAGAGCACGACGATCCGCGTGATCTCCGGCCTGCTGAGCCCGCGGCGCGGCCGCGTGCTGTTCGGCGGCGAGGATCTGGCCCGCGTGCCCGCGTATCGCCGCGTGGAGCTCGGGATCGTGCAGGTTCCAGAGGGACGGCGCCTGTTTCCGTTCATGACGGTCACCGAGAACCTCCTGCTCGGCGCCCATGCCCCGCATGCGCGCGGCGCGCGCGACGCGACACTGAGCTACGTCCACACCCTGTTTCCCGTGCTGCACGACCGTCGTGCGCAGCTCGCCGGCTCGCTGTCCGGCGGTGAGCAGCAGATGTGCGCGATCGGGCGCGCGCTGATGGCACGTCCCAAGCTCCTCATGCTCGACGAGCCCACCCTCGGGCTCGCGCCGGTCCTGGTGGGTCGCATCTTCGAGACGGTGCGCACGATCAACGCCGACGGCGTGACCGTCCTGATCGTCGAGCAGAACGTGCGACAGGCCCTCGGCCTCGCCGATCGCGCGGCCGTGCTCGAGTCGGGCAAGCTGGTCCTGCAGGGCGCCGGCCGCGAGCTCCTCGGCGACGAGCGGCTCAAGCGCGCGTATCTCGGGATGTAGCCACCGCTGCTTGACGAGGCGCCGTTGCGGGGCTCCAATGGGCCACCATGCGACCGCGCCCGCGGCGTCTCGTGCACTACCTCGCCGCAGCCGCCATCACCGGAGGCGCCGTCACCCTCCGCGTCCTGCTCGAGCCGCTCTGGGGAACGAAGCCCCGTTCGTCATGCTCTTTCCCGCGGTCATGCTCAGCGCCTGGATCGGTGGCTTCGGTCCGGGCGTGCTGGCCACGGTCGGCGGCGCTCTCGCCGCCGCCTACTTCTGGCTCGAACCGTACCGGTCGTGGAGGCTCGACCTGCCGGCTGAGATCGCGCTGCTCGGCCTGTTCGTGGTGGCCGGCGTGGGCCTCTGCGCCCTGACCGAGGCGCTCACCCGCGCGCGGGCGCGTCTCGATGCGCTCGTCGACGCCAGTCCGATCGGCCTCGGCTATCACGACGCCGCCCTGCGCTACATCCGCGTGAACCGGGCCCTCGCTCACATCAACGGGCGCGCGCCCGAAGCGCACGTCGGCCGCACCGGGCGCGAGATCCTCGGCGCCGGCGCCGCCGACGTGGTGGAGCCGATCCTCACCGAGGTTCTGAGGACCGGTCGCGCCGCGCACGTACCCGCGTTTCGCGTCCGGCTCGAGGCCACCGGCGCCGACCGCTGGTACAGCGTCGCCTGCGCGCCGGTGCGTGACCCCGGCGGCCGCGTGTCCGGTGTCGCCGTCTCCGTCAGCGACGTGACCGAGAGCCAGGAGGCGCAGGAGGCGCTTGCGCACGAGCGAGAGCTCCTGCAGACCGTCATCGACAGCATCCCGGTGATGATCACGCTCTACGAGCCGACCACTCGCGGGCCGCGCGTCAACCGGGAGTTCGAGCGCGTCACCGGCTGGACGGGCGCCGACGCCGCCACCGCCGAGCTCATGGCCGCCTGCGTTCCGGAGCCGGCTTCTCGCGCGATCGGCGACGGCGCCATCGATTCGCCGCAGCCGGGATGGCGCGATCTCGCCCTCAGGACGAAGGACGGGCGGACCGTCGAGACATCGTGGTCGCTGGTTCGCCTGTCCGACGACTCTCGCGTCGGCATCGGCCTCGACGTCACCGAGCGCAAGCGCCACGAGGCGGACATGCAGGCCGCGCGCACGGCGGCCGAGAGCGCGAACCGCGCGAAGGACGAGTTCATCGCGATGCTGGGCCATGAGCTGCGCAACCCGCTCAGTGCCATCTCCGCGGCCGTGGCCGTCCTGCAGCGGGTCGCTCCCGGCGAGGGGCCGCCGGCGTCCGGCGCGCGCGACGTCATCGAGCGGCAGACGCAGCATCTGTCGCGCCTGATGGACGACTTGCTCGACGTCGGCCGCGTGATGACCGGCAAGATCGTGCTCGACCGTGGCGCCATCGATCTGCTCGAGGCGGCGGAGCGCGTCGTGAGCACGATCCGGACGACCGGACGCGCCGGACGCCATCGCCTCACGGTGGCCGGCACGCGGGCGTGGGTGAATGGCGACGTGACGCGTATCGAGCAGGTCATCACCAACCTCGTCACCAACGCCCTCAAGTACACGCCGACCGACGGCACGATCAGCGTCGTGGTCGGTGAAGACGCGGGCGAGTCGGTGCTGCGGGTGGCCGACACCGGCCGTGGCATCGCGCCCGAGCTGTTGCCGCGCATCTTCGATCTCTTCGTGCAGGGCGAGCAGGCGCCGGCCCGCGCACAGGGCGGTCTCGGCATCGGGCTCACGCTGGTGCGCCGGCTCGTCGAGCTTCACGGGGGCCGGGTGGAGGCGGCCAGCCGCGGTGACGGTCTGGGCAGCGTCTTCACGATCGCCTTCCCGCGCCTGCCCGCGCCGCCGCCCGTCCCGGCCGCGCCACGGCGGCGCAGCGTGCTGCCGCAGCGGACGCTGGTGGTCGAAGACAACGACGATGCGCGTGACATGCTGCGCACGCTGCTCGAGCTGGACGGCCACACCGTGTACGTCGCCGCCAACGGCATCGCGGCTCTCGCGGCCGCGCTCGAGCACCGCCCCGACGTCGCGGTCGTCGACATCGGCCTGCCGGAGATGGACGGCTACGAGGTCGCGCGGAAGCTGCGCGCGAGCGAGTCGCTGAAGGCGATCAAGCTCATCGCGCTCACCGGGTACGGACAGGCCGACGACGCCCGGCGCGCCCACGAGGCCGGCTTCGACCTGCATGTCGTCAAGCCCATCGATCCCGAGCGGCTGGCCGACGCCGTCTCCACGGTCGTCGGCGGCGCCTTGAGCGCGCCCCCGCGCACGTTGGCGTAGGAGATTCGCCGGCCGCCGTTATAGAGTTGTGCCGCATGCGTATCGACCGCAAGCGGCTCGCGCAGAGCATCGACGAGCTCGGCAAGATCGGCGAGACGCCGCGCGGCGGGCTCACCCGTGTCGCGCTGACCGACGACGACCGGCGCGGGCGCGACCTGATGATCCGGTGGATGCGCGAGGCGGGGCTGCGTGTCAGCGTCGATCAGATGGGCAACATCTTCGGCGAGCGCGCCGGGGCCGAGCGCCTGCCGCCCGTCATGATCGGCTCGCACATCGATTCCGTCCCCACCGGCGGAAAGTACGACGGCCAGCTCGGCGTGCTCTGCGGCCTCGAGACGATTCGCGCGCTGGACCAGCATCGCATCCGCACCCGCCATCCGGTGGCGCTGGCGATCTTCACCAACGAGGAAGGCGCGCGCTTCCAGCCGGCCATGATCGCCAGCGGCGTGATGGCCGGCAAGATCGCGCTGGAAGACGCCTACAACGCCCGTGACAAGGACGGCCTCCGGCTCGTCGACGAGCTCGAGCGCATCGGCTATCTCGGCGCCGAGCCGTGCGTGCCGCGCCCGTTCCGTGCCTATCTCGAGCTCCACATCGAGCAAGGCCCCGTGCTGGAGGAGGAAGGCCTCGCCGTCGGCGTCGTGGACGGGATCGTGGCCATCTCGTGGTCGCGTCTCACGATCCACGGCGTGCAGGATCACGCGGGCCCCACCCCGATGCGGATCCGGCACGACGCGCTGGTGGCCGCCGCCGACGTGGTGACCGGCATTCGCGGGATCGCGCGGCAGCTCGGCGGCGACCTCGTCACCACCGTCGGCAACCTCACCGTGCACCCCAACATCGTGAATGCCATTCCCGGGAAGGTCACGCTGTCGATCGACATGCGCGACCCGCGCAGCGAGACCCTCGACCAGGCGCGCCCGCGACTCGACGCCGTGGTCAAGGAGGCGTGCGCACGCGAGGGCGTCCGCTACGAGCTCGAGCACTACTGGCGAGTGCCGTACACGCCGTTCGCGCCGGACGTGATCGCCGCCATCGAGCGGGCGGCGGTGGCCAGTGGCGCCCGCCATCGCCACATCCTGTCCGGAGCCGGTCACGACGCGCAGTACATGGCCGCCATCGGACCCGCGGGGATGATCTTCGTGCCCTCGCGCGACGGCCGGAGCCATTGCGAGGAAGAGTTCACGCCGATGGACGACATCGAGCACGGCGCCACCACGCTCTTCCTCGCCGCTGTGGACCTCGCGGGCCGCGTGTAGCGCCGGCCGCGCCCGCGCAACCAGAGGAGACGGCATGCACCTGGATCGCTGGACGAAGGTTGTCGTGAGCGTGATCGCGGTCGCGCTCACGGCGCTCGCGGCTCACGCGTGGCTCGGGCGCTTGATGCCCAGCCGGGCCGAAGCGCAGACGACGACGCCGAAGTACGAGATCTCGCTGCCGAAGTCGTGGGGCAAGATCGTCAACTTCTCCAACAACAACTTCCTGATGGAGTCCTCGGACGGGACCTTGCGCATCATCGACCTGGATGGCAAGCCGCCCGAGTACCCGAAGATCAAGGTGCAGATCCGATGGCAATGACGCGGCTCGCGCCGCTCGCGCTCGCTCTGAGCCTTGCTCTGGCCGGCTGTTACGGCGCGCAGCAGACGCGAGCCGACGATCCGGTCGGCGCGGGCAGCCTCAAGCCGGTCGTCGAGGACAAGGACGCGGGGCTGGTCGGCCTCGCGGCCGGATTCGACGTGAAGAACTACCAGGTGGTGGCCGTCGAGCCGTTTCCGGTGACCGATCCGGCCATCAAGGATGACGACGATCGCAAGCTGGCCGCCGCCATGTCGGCCTTCCTGCAGTCGGAGCTCGTGCGCCGGCTTCGCGAGAGTGGTGTGTTCACCCGGGTCGTGAACCTCGCGGAGACCACGCTGCCGGGGACGCAGGAGCGCATGCTCAAGCTGTCAGGCAGCATCACGCGCCTCGGCGAGGGCTCGCAGGCGCTTCGCATGATGTGGGGCGCCTATGGCGCCGGCCGCACGCGCACACAGGTCGAGATGCGCTTCGTGGACACACGCACCGGGCAGGTGCAGCTGGTCACCGCCGATCGGCGGATCGCTTCGGTCGGCATGTGGGGCGGCTCGAGCAAGGATCATCTCAAGGAGTCGTACGACGACATGGCGCGCGACCTCAGCCGGTTTCTCGCGCGCCTGTCGCGGGGCGAGACGCCGGCCGCGAAGCCATAGCCGGGCCTCGTGTCGTCACAGCCGTAGCAGCGTGAGGACCGCGCACGCCGCCGAGATGTTGTTGGCGGCGTGCGCCGCCATCCCGGGCAGGAGACTTCGCGTCTTCTCGTACGCGATCGCCCACACGACCCCGCTCGCGAACACGCTGCCGAAGCCGGCCACACCGTATCCGTGCGCGCCGGCGAAGATGCCCGCGCTGAGCACGGCCGCCGCCGGCCAGCCCACCCAGCGGCGCAGCGTGCCGTAGAGCAGGCCGCGGAACACGATCTCCTCCAGCACGGGCGCGAAGAGGACCGTGCCGAGCAGGCTGGCCGCGAGCACACCCTCGGAGCCCCACGCGAGATCCTCGTCGAACCACTCGGTCCAGTGCGACGGCACCCCGGCGGCTTCGCTGAGCAACCCGAGGGTGATGTCGATGGCGATGCCGAGGCCGGCCAGGATCGCCGCCATGCGCGCGAGCGGCAGCCAGCCGCCCACGCCCGGCCGCAACCCGAACCCGGCCGCGAAGCCGAGCCCGGCCGGCGCCAGCAGTCGGCGGCCGGCGATTGCCAGGACCGGCACGTAGACGAGCGGCAGGCTCAGCCCCTCCAGCAGGGCGGCGCCCCGATGCGTCCATCCACCCAGCATCAGCAACGCAACGGTCACGACGACGCCGCCGGCGCCACCCCGGATGATCGCGACGAACCCGGCGCGCCCGGACCACGGTGGCGGCAGCGGCGCCGACGCCACCACGCTCCGCCGCCCCAGCACGAGCGACAGCGCGGCGGCAGCGCCGAGCGCGAGCATCAGCACCTCGCTCGCCGCGAAGGCGCGGATCAGGCGCAACAGGGGGGCGGTGCGCGCGCGCGCCGCTTCGCGCGTCTCCGCCAGCCAGCCGGCGTCGCCGAGCCGCGGCGCCAGCCGCACCGCGAGTCGGTCGTGGAACCAGCCGCCGTCGACGAGACGGTTGACGGCCTGACGCGCCGGCCAGCCGGAATCCAGCGGCGCGGCCAGATACGCGGCGCCGACGACCTCGGCCGCCCGCGCCTCGCCCCGCGCCTGCCACTCGCCCACCATCTCCTGCACGTCCGCGAGTCGCCCCGCCTCGCCGCGCAGGACGGCGAGGCGCACATCCACGAAGAGGTCGCCGGCCGAGGACTCCGCGAGCTCTTCGTACCAGTCGATCGCCTGCGCGAGCGAGCCACCGCCGTCCGTCAGCGTCAGCGCATACAGCCGCCGCTCGAGGGGTGAGGCCGCCGCCAGCGCGTCGTCCAAATCCATCGTGCGCTCCACGATGAGCGCCAGCGCCCGGTCGGGCTCGCCGACACTCTCCACGCGGTTGCTGGTCAGGTGCAGCCGCACGACGAGGATCACGAACGCGGCCAGCACGACGGCGGCCGCCGCCGTCAGCAGCCGCCGGGCGCCGACGCGCGGCCGCACCGCCGGCGTCGGAAGAGCGGACGGCTCGGGGAGCGGCGGACCGGTGTCCAGCCGCTACTCGGCGGGCGGCAAGGCGTCGCCGGTCACGTACGGAGCGGCCATCATGCGGCGTCGAACGCGCAGGCGCGCGACCACCGGCAGATGATCCGACGCGACCCGGGCCAGTCGCGTCCGGTGCACGAGGAACTCCTCGCCCTGGAGCTCGACATCCCAGTAGATCCGGTCGAGGCGAAAGAGCGGGAACATGGCCGGATGCGTCCGACGCATGCGCCGCATCGGCGACGAGAACTCGAGCTTGAGCCCGCGCGTCACCGGACCGCGATGCCACTCGTTGAAGTCGCCCATGACCACGCGCGGCCCACCGCACGACGAGTCGCGGATGAACTTCGCCAGCAGGGCGAGCTGAGCGCGCCGCTCGCGGAAGGCGAGGCCGAAGTGGCAGTTGAAGACGTGCAGCGCGCTATCGGCCACGGCGAGGTCCACGCGGAGCGCGCCGCGCGGCTCCCGCAGGCCACAGCTGAGGTCGCAGCGGGTCGAGCCGAGCACCCGCAGCCGCGTGAGGACGGCATTGCCATAGGTGCCGGTGCCGTGCGCGCGCGTCTCGCCCATCACCACCGTCATGCCGAGCCGGTGCGCGAGGTAGGCCGCCTGATCGGCGTCCGGGCGCCCGTTGTCGCGAATCACTTCCTGCAGGCCGATGACGTCGGCCTCGGTCTCCGCGATCACGGCAGCGATGCGGTCCAGATCCCGGCGCCGGTCGAGGCCCACGCCGCGATGGATGTTGTAGCTGACGACGGTGATCGGGGTCACGCGGCGGTCCGGCGACGCTCCTGATACGCCATGAAGTACGGATAGAGCTCGATGGGATGTGTGATGGACTCGGGCAGCGGCGCGCTGGCGGCCCCGATGATGAACGTGTGCAGCTCGTCGTGCGACGGCCCGGCGTGGGCACCGATCTCGGAGATGAACGAGACGTTACCCCCGACCGCATCGGTCCCGTAGAGCACGAGGTCGCCCGCGCTCGGCATGGCCATGAGATCGTTGATGCCCTCCACCACCACCGCTGCATCGTCCCGCCCCGCGAAGGGGCCGGGGTCGGACGCGCTGACGCGATAGCGCTTGCCACGCCAGAAGCACACCGGCCCCTCGTTCGAGCGCGCGAGGACGTACCCGATCCCCGCGCAGCGCGAGAGCGTCTCGCCCAGCCCGGGCCAGCGGTCCTCGATGCGCTGGATGGTCAGCGGCTCCGGGGTATCGAGGAAATACACGAAGGCGTTCGGGCCGGCGGCGATGACCCGCACGTTGTCCCGCTCGCGCGCTTCCTTGAGCTCCCCGAGCACCCACGGGAAATCGTCCTCGAGATAGTTGAAGAACCGCTGGAACACGCCGGGAGCGCGGCCGCTCCGGTACGCCTTGATGCCGCTGGCGAGATGATGCCGCCCCGCCGGGTGCGCCGGGGTGACCTCGCGCACGGACGTGCCCGAGAAGACGTCTTCGAACAGCATGCGCTCGATCCGGCGGCCACCCGCCAGCTTGTCGAACGGCGTGCAGTGCGCCTGCCCGTGGTCAGACAGCACGTAGACGTCGTAGCGGTGCTCGGGCACGCGGCGGCAGACCCGCCAGAGCTGGTGGAGCGAGCGGTCGACGCGGCGCAGCGCCCGGAGAGCGCGCCGATGACGCGGGCCGTAGGCGTGAGCGAACACGTCGTAATCGAGATAGTTGACGTAAATCGAGAGCACGCCACGATAGACGTCGCGCGAGACGGCGAGGTTGAAGAGCTGCCGGACCCACACCGAGATGCCGATCTTGATGGCCAGCGACTTGAATCCTCGATTCCACTCCCCGACCGGGTCGGCCAGCAGCCGCAGCAGCGCGCGGCCGATCTCCACCGCGCTGAGCGTGAGCGCCTTCACCAGCACCCAGCCAAGCACGACGAAGTTCGAGATGGCGCGCACGACGCCGCGCCCCGTCGGCCGCTTGATCATCGCAAAGCTGAACAGGTTGTCGACGGCGCCTCCGGTGAAGACGCACCCGTAGCTGCTCCCACCGTCCACGATGCCGCGGCGGCCGGCCGACTGCCGCGCTTCCACGAGCGCCGCGTCCCCCGCCCGCGGGAAATACACGTCCTCTCGCCGGCGCTTGTCGTGAAAGTGGAAGCCCGGGATGTCCGGGCGCACGCCGTACATGGTGGACATCTGGAAGGCCGGCGTGGATGTCGGCATGCCCACCGTCATCGGGCGGAGCCGCCAGTGGCCGCGGTCGAGCAGCCGCCGCAGGAACGGCATCCATCCCTCGCTCAGCCCCTGCTCCAGCACCGAGCGCGACAGTCCGTCGATCTGGACGATGAGGAGCCGACGCTCGCCGCTCGGGGGCGGCGGCCCGAGGCGCACACGACGGATCAGCCGGTCGACGAGATGCTGCAGGCCGAGGACCGCATCGTCGAGAGGCATCGCGATTCATTGTACTATCGCCCTCGCCATGGCTTCCGCAACGTCGATGCTGGCCGCCGTTCGCGCGTTCGTCGACAACGAGGTGCAGCCGGTGGCGGCGGAGCTGGAGCACGCGGATGCCTACCCGAGCGCGCTGGTCGCCCGCATGCGCGAGCTCGGCCTCTTCGGGGCGCTCGTGCCGGCGGACTATGGCGGTCTCGGCCTCGACGTCAGCACCTACGCCCGGATCGTCGAGGAGCTGTGCCGGGGGTTCATGTCGCTCGCCGGCGTCGTCAACAGCCACACCATGGCGGCGCTGATCGTGCTCCAGCACGGCACCGACGAGCAGAAGCGCCGGCTGCTCCCGCGGTTCGCGGCCGGCCAGGCGCGCGGCGGACTCTGCCTCACCGAGCCGCACGCGGGCTCGGATGTGCAGGCGATTCGCACGGTCGCCCGGCGCGCGGGCGACGCCTATGCCATCACCGGGACGAAGATGTTCGTCACGAACGGTCGCGAGGGCAACACGTTCGCGCTCCTGGCCGTCACCGATCCGGCCGCCCGCCCACGCCATCGCGGCATGTCCTGCTTCATCGTGGAGAAGGGCGCGCCCGGCCTCTCCGTCGTGAAATCCATCGGGAAGCTCGGTTACAAGGGTGTCGACACCGCGGAGCTCCTGTTCGAGGATTTTCGCTGCCCCGCCGCCAACCTCGTGGGTGGCGTGGAGGGCCGCGGATTCGCCCAGGTGATGAGCGGCCTCGAGACGGGCCGCATCAACATCGCCGCGCGCGCCGTCGGCGTCGCGCAGGCCGCGTACGACGAGGCGCGCAGCACCGTGACCGTCGGCGCGGCGCCCTCCTCGGCCCTCGCCGATATGGCGGCCGGGGTCGGCGCCGCGCGATTGCTCACCTACTGGGCGGCGGGCCTGAAGGACCGCAGCCAGCGCTGCGATCTCGAGGCCGGCATGGCGAAGCTGTATGCGTCCGAGACCGCGCACGCGGTGGCCACGACCGCGCTGCGCGTCGCCGGGCCCCCCGGGCTGCGCACCGCGCGCCCGCTCGAGCGCTATTATCGCGACACGCCGCTCATGATCATCGGCGAGGGCACGAACGAGATCCAGCGCACGATCATCGCGCGCCATCTCGTGCAGCGCTACGGCGAGCGACCCGGCGCGCTCACCTCCCACGACGGCGAGGTCGAGGCCACGCGCGAGATGGTCTTCGCCGTGCGGCTGTTCGCCGAGAAGGAGATCGCGCCCATCGCCGCCGAGCTCGAGGCCGACGCCGGGCGGCTGGCCTCGACCGTCCGCAGCCTCGGCGACCTCGGCGTGCTGGGCGCGCTGGTGCCCGTGGACCTGGGTGGGCTGGGGCTCGACACGCGCACCGTCGCGCTGCTTCTCGAGGAGCTCGCCCGCGCGTCCGGCGCGCTCGGCGCCCTGGTGGCCGGCCATCTCGCCGTCACCGCCGCGCTGGAGAGCGCGGGCCCGCTCCAGCGTACCCGCTACCTTCCCCACCTGGCGCGCGGCGAGCGGCTGGCCACGCTCCTTCACGAGCCGGTGACCACGATCGACGATCACGCGGGACGGCGGCTCCGCGGCAGCGCCAGCGCCGTGGCGACGGCGGGCATCGATCTCTTCGCGGCTGCCGACGCGACTGGACGCGCGCTGCTCATCCTCGATCGCGCGCGCGTGCGAGTGGGCGCGGCGGCCACGACGCTCGGCCTTCGCGGCCTCGGCCCCCGCGAGCTCGACCTCGACGGCGTGCCGGTGGACGACGACGCGCTGCTCGCCGGTGAGGCGCCGGCTCGCGCGCGACACGTCGCGCTCCTCGGTGTCGCGGCGACGGCGGTCGGCATCGCGCAGGCGGCCTTCGAGGCGGCGCTGCGCTACAGCCAGCAGCGCTCCACGTTCGGTCGGCCGATCGCCGAGCACCAGGCCGTGCAGCTGAAGCTCGCCGACATGGCGACCGCGATCACCGCCGCCCGGCTGCTCACATACGACGCGAGCGCCTCCCACGACCCCGTGGCGGCCGGACTGGCGAAGATCCTCGCCAGCGAGACGGCGTGCGCGGTGACGCTCGAGTCCATGCGCATTCACGGCGGCTACGGCTACACCACGGAGTTTCCGGTGGAGCGCTACTACCGCGACGCCGCGCACCTGCCGGCGGCGCTCGGCGGCAACGAGCGCGAACGCGCGGCCGCCGCGCGGCGCCTGGCGGCGGCGTGAGGCCATGGGCTACGGACGCTGGCTCGAGGAGTTCACGGTCGGCGAGGTCATCCGCCACTGGCCGGGCCGGACCATCACCGAGGCCGACTGCACCTGGTTCGCCCTGCTCACGATGAACCAGCATCCGGTTCACAGCGACGCCCACTACGCGGCCACGCAGACGCAGCACGGCCAGCGCGTGGTGCTCGGCCCGCTCGTCTTCTCGATCGGCATCGGGATGACCGTCGCCGACGTGTCGGGCAAGGCCATCGCCAATCTCGAGATCGAGCGCATCACGCACGAGGCGCCGACCTTCATCGGCGACACGATCTACTCGGAGTCCACGGTACTCGCCACGCGCGAGGCCTCGCAGGGCGATCGGGGCACGGTGACCGTGGAGACCCGCGTGAGCAACCAGCGCGGCGAGCGCGTGATGACCTTCAGGCGCACCGCGCTCGTCCCGAAGAAAAATCACGCGACGCTGGGAGAGCGAGCGCAGCCAGACCCATCTGGACCAGGCCATTCATGGCCCAAGCGGGACGGCTAGCCATCGCTACAACGATGCTCGGCGGCCTGCGCGTCCTGACCGTCTCGCAGTTCGGCGCCGGCCCCTTCGGCACCCAGCTGCTGGCGGATCTCGGCGCCGAGGTCATCAAGATCGAGGACGCCGCCGTGGGCGGCGACGTTTCGCGGCACGTGGGGCCGTACGCGGGTGATCACGACTCGCTCTATTTCCAGTCGTTCAACCGCGGCAAGAAGTCCCTCACGCTCGATCTCAAGCACCCGGACGGTCAGGCTGTCCTGCGCGACCTCGCGCGCTTCTCGCACGCGGTGTACAACAACCTGCGCGGCGATCTGCCGGCGAAGCTCGGCCTGACCTACGCCGCGCTCGCCGACGTCAATCCGCAGATCGTGTGCTGCTCGCTGTCCGGCTTCGGCGCCACCGGGCCGCGCGCGTCCGAGCCCGCGTTCGACTATCTGATCCAGGGCTACGCGGGGTGGATGTCGATCACCGGCGAGCCCGACGCGCCGCCGGGCAAATGCGGCGTGTCCGTGGTCGACTTTGCCGGCGGCTACGCATCGATGGCGGCGCTGATGGCCGGGCTCTGGGACGCCGCCCGCAGCGGTGTCGGCCGGGACATCGACATCTCGCTGCTCGACACCGCCGTCAGCATGCTCTCGTACTTCGCGATCTGGAGCCTGAATCGAGACTGGGCGCCGACGCGCGTCGCCGACTCCGGCCACCAGGCGCTCGTGCCCGCGCAGAACTTCCCGACCCGCGACGGCTGGATCGTGATCTTCTGCAACAAGGAGAAGTTCTGGACGGCGCTGGTGGCGGCCCTCGACCTGCCCGCCCTGGGCCGCGATCCGCGCTTCGCAAGCTTTGCCGACCGCCTCGCTCACAAGGAGGCGCTGGTGGCGGTCCTCCGGACGCGCTTCGCCGAGCGCACGACGGCGGACTGGCTGGCCCGCCTGCGCGGCAAGGTCCCGTGCGCGCCCGTGAACACGATCGCGCAGGCGCTCGAAGACGAGCAGGTGCGGGCGCGCGACATGGTCGTCGAGGTCAAGCACCCGCAGCTCGGCGTGCTGCGCGAGGTGGCCTCGCCGGTGAAGACCGCCGGCGCCGTCACCAGCCCGGCGCCCGCGCCGGCGCTCGGTCAGCACACCGAGGAGATCCTCCGCGAGCTGCTGCAGTACTCAGCCGAGCGGATCGCCGCGCTGCGCGCCGGCGGGGCCCTCGGCCCGCGTCGCTGAGACGCGAAAGACACGCACCGCGTACCAGAACGACCACGCCACGATCACCCCGCTCAGCGGCAGCCCGGTGGCGACGCTGACCACGAGAAACGCCTCCACGCTCGTATAGACGAGCATCAGCACGCGCAGCACGCCGCGCGCGAGCAGATAGGCCGCCCACACGAGCGAGATCCGGCCGAAGATCCGGCGGAAGGTCGCCGAGGCCTTCACCTCCGGCGCGAACGGATAGCTCTCCGTGGCGAAGACGGCTGCCAGTGGGCGGCCGATCATCACGGAGCCGAGGAAGACGAGACCGCCGAGCATGTTGGCCACCACCGCCGGCGCAAAGTACCAGCGCGCGCTGCCCGAGAGCAGCCCCGTCACCGCCTGCACGACGGCGATGCTGAGCCCGATGCTCGCGCCGATGCCCGTCCGCCCGTGCCGGCGCTCCCAGATGAACGTCCCCGTCGTCAGCGCAGTGGCGGCGACGATGCCGACCACGAGGCCCAGCGTCTTCCAGCCGACATAGAACACGAGCACGGGTCCCACGGCGTCGCGAAGAAGGCGCGGCCCGTTGTCGGCGAGGATCGTGCGCAGGGAGGGGTGTGTTTCGGTCATGTAGAATCAGGCAAGGAGATCATCGGGCTGTATGAGCGAGCGCGCCACGCCCTACCCGGA